>Ga0163144_10016554_pt1 | contig 15096 bp, 12 predicted proteins | sample OliLak19BULKMAT1_FD_123175 | JGI IMG/M metagenome (GOLD analysis project Ga0163144, IMG submission 123175) | Freshwater microbial mat bacterial communities from Lake Vanda, McMurdo Dry Valleys, Antarctica - Oligotrophic Lake LV.19.BULKMAT1 | ecosystem: Environmental > Aquatic > Freshwater >... | reverse complement strand
TTGCAAAGCCTGATTCGAAGACATCTGAATCGGTTTGTCGAGAAGCAGAAGACCATTGACCGAACGCTTATTCTTCTTTGGCAGAGTCATCAATTTTGCTCTCTGTGGCTTGGTTCAATAAACGACTTAATTTTTCCGCCTCGGCAATGGTCTGGTCATAGTAAAAATTCAGCGTCGGCGTATATCGCAGTTCCAAAGTCTTAGCGATAATATGGCGAAAATGACCCGACGCATTGCGTAAAGCGGTCTCAACCGTTGCTAATTGTTCATCTTTAATTAAAGAAAAATAAATTTTAGCAATACGTAAATCAGGAGTGACGACCACGTCGGTAATCGCCACATCTATCAATCTCGGGTCTTTAATCTCTAGCCGCAACGCTTTAGATAATTCTCGCTGAATCATATCAGCTACTTGGCGTAGGCGTTTTGAAGTTTTGGGCATAATTCTATAAAGTTCTTTTTACAGTGACAATTTCACAACTTTCAACTTGATCGCCCACTCGAATATCGTTGTATCCTTTGATACCAATACCACATTCATTGCCTTGCCGGACTTCACTGACATCATCTTTAAAACGTCTGAGCGATTCAAGATGGCCGTCAAAGACAACGACGTTATTGCGTAACACTCTAACCGATAAAGTGCGGCGTAAAAACCCTTCGGTAACCATGCAACCCGCAATAGTGCCGTGCTTTGTGGCGCGGAAAACTTCGCGAACTTCAGCCAGGCCGACAATTTTTTCTTGGCGGGTGGGCGATAATAAACCACTGAGTGCTGATTTTACTTCATCCAGCAAGGTGTAAATAATACTGTAATAACGTAAATCGACGCCTTCATTGCTGGCAATTTGCCGAGCCGTGTTATCCGCGCGAACGTTAAAACCTACCACAATCGCTTGAGAAGCAATAGCTAGATTAATATCAGAGCCGGTGATTGCGCCCACTCCACTCGCGATAATATTGATTTTAGCGATATCACTGGTCAATTTATTCAATGAATCAGTGATGGCTTCGACAGATCCCTGGACGTCTGCTTTTAAAACCATATTGAGAATAGCACGTTTACCTTCTTGCAAGTGATCGAAGATACCTTCTAAATGCGCAGTCCGGCGTTTAGCCAGGCGCACTTCGCGATATTTGCCTTGACGAAATTGGGCAATTTCACGGGCTTTGCGCTCATCAGCAACGACAGTCATTTCTTCGCCTGCGGAAGGTGTGCCGGATAAACCCAGTAATTCTACTGGGGTAGAAGGTCCGGCAGTTAAACAATCATTGCTTTGGTCACTGATCATCGCTCGGACCCGGCCATATTCACGACCTACTAAAGCGACATCGCCTTTGCGTAATTCGCCTTTAGTTATCAGAACGGTGGCGACTGGGCCTAAACCCTTGTCTAAGCGTGATTCAATGACTATGCCTTTGGCTGGGCCAGTCGGCACTGCTTTTAATTCTAAGATTTCTGCCTGTAATAAAATTCTATCTAATAAATCAGCGATACCCAAACCGGTTTTAGCGGAAATAGGCTGGAACATGTTTTCGCCACCCCACTCTTCAGCCATAACGCCATGCTGAGAAAGCTCTTGACGAATTCGGTCTGGGTCCGCACCGTGTTTATCCATTTTATTAATGGCGACAATAATCGGCACTTTGGCGGCTTTGGCGTGTTGAATAGCCTCAACCGTTTGAGGCATAACACCATCATCCGCTGCGACAACCAGGACTACAATATCCGTGCATTGAGCACCGCGGGCGCGCATAGCTGTAAAAGCTTCATGGCCAGGGGTATCTAGGAAACAAATAGTCCCCTTGTCTATTTTAACCCGGTAAGCGCCTATGTGTTGGGTAATGCCTCCGGCTTCTGTCGTAGTGACTTTAGTACGGCGAATGTAATCCAATAAAGAGGTTTTGCCGTGATCAACATGGCCCATAATAGTGACCACGGGAGCGCGTGAAGTGGCTTCTATGGAGGAAGCTTCTTCGCTTAAAACTAAATCTTCTTCTAAAGTGCTTTGCATTGGAACAGGATTGTGGCCCATTTCTGAAACGACTAAAGTGGCAGTATCTTTGTCCAACATTTGGTTGATAGTCGCCATCGCGCCCATTCGCATCATCACTTTAATGACTTCAGCCGCTTTGACTGACATTTTTCGAAGCAAATCAGCTAAGGTTATGGGCTCTGGAAACGCTACATTATGAACCACCGGCCCAGTTGGCTTGGCAAAACTTTGCTCAAGAGCGGCTGTGCTTTTAGCACCCATGGATTCTCTGCCAGGCTTTCTTCTGCGTCTGCCTGATCTGGGTTGAATAAATTCTTCTTTATCAACCTCTTCTTCGGCTATAACCAGTTCGGGGCGGAAAGCTTTGCGGCCTTCTTTGCTAAAATCACGACGGTTTTTTTCTTTTTTCTTACGAGCTTCCGCTGCAGCAGCTTGTTGATCTTCAGATGTTACTTCAGCTTCAGGCGCTGAAGAAGGCGTCGGCTCGGTAGAGGAAACAATAGGCTCACTGACTGACTCAGGCGGCGCAATAGTTTCGTCTAATTCTGGAAGCGTAGGTTCTTCTGGGACAGGAGGTGAAACGGATTCAACTGCTGCCTCAATGATAGGGTTAATTACAGGTTTCGTATAAGTTTTTTTAGTACGAAACTCTACGTTAACATTTTTTTTACCTTGCTTAACCACTCCGACACTTTTTCTTTGCAAAGTAATTTTAGCGCGTTTTTTGGCGGCATTCGCATCTGAAGTAGATGCAGGTTCGGCCGCTGTCCGCGTCTTTTGCAGATGCAAGAGTAATTGACGTTTTTGATCAGGAGAAATGCTCTCTTCAATATTACTGACAGCAACTCCGGCTTCTTGCAACTGTTCAAGCAAACGTTCGGGTGTTGAGTGAATTAACACTGCTAATTTTTTAATGCTTATATTTATATCAGCCATAGCTGTTCCTATTTTTCTCGGGGCCTAGCATCTATTTTTTGGCAAACCAATGCGCTCGCGCATGCATGATGAGTTCCGCAGCGAATTTTTCATCGAGGTCAGGAATCAATTCTATCAATTCATCAATGGCGTGTTCAGCCAATTCTTCTCGGGTAGTGACGCCTTTTTCAGCTAATTCAATAGCCAATTCGGGAGTCATACCTTCTAATTTTAATAAATCTTCTGAAGGAGGAGTACCGGTAAGAGCAGTCTCACTGGCAATTTCCTGTGTTAACAAAATATCACTGGCACGTTGTTGCAGTTCGGTAACAATTTCTTCGTCAAATCCTTCTAATTTAGTCAACTCATTGGGCGGAACGTAAGCAATTTCTTCCAGATTGGTAAATCCTTCGCTTACCAATAATTCGGCGACGTCTTCTTCAATATCTAATTTTTCCATGAATAAGACTTTGGAGCGTTCGCTTTCGTTTTCATGTTTTGAAGCAGCGTCTTTTTCTGTCATTACATTCAATTTCCAACCCGTCAAATCAGTGGCTAGCCGGATATTTTGGCCACCACGGCCAATCGCCTGAGCCAATTGTTCTTCTGTGACCGCAATGTCCATGCTATGTGAATCTTCATCGACCATAATAGAAGAGACTTCAGCCGGAGCCATTGAATTAATAACATATTGCGCTGGGTTGTCATCCCATAAAATGATGTCAATGCGTTCACCGCCTAATTCATTGGAAACTGCCTGAACTCGAGAACCACGCATACCGACACAAGCTCCGACAGGATCAATGCGGCCGTCATTGGTTTTTACTGAAATTTTTGCACGGGAACCAGGATCGCGGGCTGCGCCTTTGATTTCAATCACTTCTTCACTGATTTCCGGTACTTCCAGTTTGAATAAAGCAACCAGAAACTCAGGATGAGTTCTACTAACCGCTAACTGAGGACCGCGTTTACCATCGCGCACGGCGTATAATAAAACCCGGAGACGGTCGTTAATCCGAAAAACATCTCTGGGTAGCATTTCTTCTCTAGGTAATAAGGCTTCCGCATTTTCACCCATGTCTAAAATAATATGTTCGCGAGTGACTTTTTTGACCACGCCCATCACTAATTCATTAATTCGGGCGCGATATTGATCAATAATTTTACCTCGCTCCACTTCCCGGATTTTTTGTACGATGACTTGTTTGGCCTGCTGTGCAGCGATGCGGCCAAATTCAGGGCGTTCAATTTTTTCTTCTATAACATCACCTACATTGAGTTCTGGATCGATGTTATTTTGGGCTTCGGCGAGTATTATTTCTCTTGAAGCATCTTCTATTGAGTCTAAGTCTTTAACTACTGTCCAACAACGATAAGCTTCATAATCTCCGCTTTTTCGATCAATAGCCACACGGATATGGACATCTTCATCCTCATAACGGCGAGCAGCTACCGTGGCTAAAGCCGCTTCAATTGATTGAAAAATAGCTTCTGAGCTTACGCCTTTTTCATTGGAAAGAGACTGCACCATTAATAAAATGTCTTTACTATTCATTGCTTACCTCACACCTACCATATTGAAGTGACTCATTTTGGTGAAAACACCAAGTGAGCTTTATCAACTTCAGACCAAGCTAAATTAAGCTCGGATTGATCATCTAACTGCAAAACAATTTGACGATCATTGACAGATTGTAAAATTCCCTTGAAATTACGTTGTCCATCTCGACCTGTTTTTAAACGGATATTTAACTTTTGACCTATGTAACGCTGACATTGGCTCAAAGTAAACAGTGGTCTTTCTAAACCCGGAGATGAAACCTCTAATAAATAACGGTCTTCAATAGGGTCTTCCACATCCAAAATTGCACTGATCTGCCGACTAATTTTGGCACAATCACCTAAAGTAACCCCATTTTCGCTTTCAACATAAACTCGCAAAAGCCGGCGATTTTTACCAGCGCCCACCCATTCACAACCCCATAGCTCGTAGTTTAAGGCTGTCACAGCGGGCTCGATTAATTTTTGGAGATCACTTATCATCATTTAAGAAACAAAAAAGGGCACAATGGCCCTCCCCTTATCTAATTAATTTTGGTAGCGGGGGCAGGATTTGAACCTACGACCTTCGGGTTATGAGCCCGACGAGCTGCCAGACTGCTCCACCCCGCAATTAAGAAAAGATGTTACCTTAATAATAACTAAAAATCAAGGCTTCATGATTGATTGAAGTAATTTGTGCTGGGCGCAGGAGCTTCTTGACTGTTTCTCGCTGGCCGAGGAATTGGGCACATAATATAAGGATTATTAGACATATTTGGCGCATATTGATTTAAACAAAAATTGTAAATAGATTGCGCAACTTTGCCATATGATCCGGTTGCTTCTACGGCGCTGCTTGCGGCGCTGGTCAATACTCGGAATATGTTCAAGCTAGCCAATAATGAACAGGTAGAACGATGATTACCACTTTAACTCGCTTCCAGTAAGGATTGGAATTGCGGGGCGTTCATAAAGGCGTTATCTACTTTGTTTTGTGAATTTAAGGTTATTTTTTGCTTTACTGAGGAGCTTGATGCAGAAGGAGCTGGAACCAGGACAGGCGCAGAAACTTCAGCTGGCTGTGCGGATTCAAATAATTCAAACGAAGCTGGCGGTGCAGAAGGTTCTGGGGCTGGAGCAAAAAATATTTCAGGGAGTTCAACGGGTTCTAAAGCCAATTTTTCTGAAAATTGGGGAGCCGGGGGCGCTGAAGGCTCTGGAGACAGGTTTTCAGAAATAATTTCTATTTCTATCGGCCCAGCTAAGGCTTGTTTAGGGGCATTAAGAATAGCCTCCATAATCAATGGCCGAGTTGCCGCAAATGCTTGACGCCAAATAGCTTTTTGCTGAGGGTCTTCTATATCTTGAACTATGTTATCGACCAAATCATCCAGGTTTTCTTCTAATGAGCGGTCAGCACTGCTTACAATACCAAATTCTTTATGAACCAGGACGGGCATGGGGGCTATTTGAGGTCTAAGCTCATAAGTTTTTTGGGTTAATTCTTTGTATGCGCTTAAAATTGAGGCAGAATTTAGACGCGACTCTTCTTGAGCCTGAAAACAGCGAATCATCTCCATCACTCTCATTTCTTGCTGAGAAATACCTATTTGAGCATTATTATGGAGTTTTTTATTATATTCTTTACGGTTATTTTCTATTTCAAGATTGACTTGTTTGTCTAAGTTTAAATCTGTCATAAATATGAAACCCTTTGTTAAAAAACTATTTTAAATAAGAAATATTAAAGTTAAATTAAACCTTGGCAAAGTGCATATAATATTCCGGGAAAGATGCCTAATAATAAGATAATAATACCATTGGCGGTAATCGCTACTTTAGTGTCATTAGGGCAGGAAATCACTTCGGCTTCTAAAGGCTGATCAAAATACATTACTTTAACGACGCGAATATAATAATAAGCGCCAATGATGGAAAATATAATGGCTAAAACTGCGACCCAGGTTAAATTAACACTGACCAAGGCATTTAAAATGCTTAATTTAGCTATAAAACCAACTAAAGGCGGAACTCCAGCTAATGAAAACATTAGAATCAGCATCATAAAGGCCAACCATGGATTTCTTTGATTCAGACCAGCAAAGTCTTCAATATTGTTAGCCTCGAATCCAGCCCGGCTCATCAAGGCTATCATCCCAAATCCGCCTAAACCCATTAGGCTATAAGTAATTACATAAAAAATAGCAGCAGCATTTCCATCGGCGGTGCCGGAAGCCAGGCCCAGCAACATAAATCCCATATGGGCAATAGAGGAATAGGCCAACATGCGTTTAATATTGGATTGAACAATAGCGACAATGTTTCCCAAGCCTATAGAAAGTAAAGCAATCACTAATAAAATTTGTTGCCATTCGACGAATAAACCGGGTAAGCCAGCGAGTAAAATCCGCACGAAAAGGGCTAATCCTGCTATTTTAGGGGCTGCGCTGATCAATAAAGTCACTGAAGTGGGAGACCCATCATAAACATCGGGCACCCACATGTGAAAGGGAACGGCGCCGACTTTAAAAGCCATGCCGGAAATGATAAAGACCAATGCAAAAATTAATACGACGTTATGAGCTCCCTGTAATCGGCTAAGAGAATGGGCGATTTCAGTCAGATCTAAACTGCCGGTCACTCCGAATAAAATGGATATGCCATATAATAACATTCCTGAAGCCAGGCCGCCGACCACAAAGTATTTCATAGCGGCTTCAATACAGCGCATTTTGGCCCGTTGTAAAGCGACTAAAGCATAGAGTGGCAAAGATAATAATTCTAAGCTTAAATATAAAGTCAATAAATTATAAGAAGAAACTAAGGCGAGCATTCCTATAGTGGCCAATAAAGCCAAGACATGAAACTCATTATTCAGAATAAAGCGTTCCTGGTTGTAATTTCTGGAATACAAAAAAACGACAAATGATATTAAATAAATAAATAATTTTAATATCACGCTAAACTGGTCTAAAACATAACTGTGATTAAAAGAAAAAGTCGTTGTTTTGCCAACGGCGTAAAAACTCCACACAGTTAATATCGCTGCTATGACCATGCTGAATTGAACTAAATAATAAGGCAGTTGCTTTTTAGCTGGGGCAAAGACACCCGTCATTAAAATAACTGCAGCCATTAACGCTAAAAATAATTCTGGTATTATGGTGATTAAATCCGATAATGTCATATTTAACTCCGACTATAAACGCGACTGCATGCTCAGTTCAACTATATGCCCTGCTGAGGTATGCATTACGTTTAACAAAGCATCTGGATAAATGCCTATTAATAAAATTGAAATGGCGAATAAGGTAAAAATTACGATATTAATACCTCTGATATCATGCAATTGGCGAACATTTTCATTGGCGACTTCACCATAAAAAACTCGGCGATACATCCATAAGCTATAGGCCGCTCCGGTTACCAGGGTAGTCGCAGCAAAGAAAGTCACCCAAAATCCTGCTTGAAATGAACTGGTGATCACTAAAAATTCACCGACAAAGCCGGAGGTGCCGGGTAAGCCGACGTTAGCCATGACAAACAAGAGAAAGAATGCGGCGAAAATGGGCATAGTGTTAGCCACACCGCCAAAATCTTTAATCAAACGGGTATGCATTTGATGATAGATGGCGCCAAAAGCCAAGAAGAGCGCGCCTGAACCAAAAGCATGGGCAATCATTTGGACGACAGCCCCTTCTAGGCCTAGTATTGCTCCCTGTGTATTTAGGGTTTTCTGAACAATGATAAAAGGCAAGAAACAACCCAAGGTGACTAAGCCCATGTGGGCGACTGAAGAATAAGCAATCAAGCGTTTCATATCGACCTGAGCAATGGCGACTAAACCTATATATAAAATGGCGATTAGAGATAAAGCGACCATCACCCATTCTAGATAGCGGCAAGCATCAGGAACAATCGGTAAGGTAAAGCGTAAAAATCCATACCCCCCTAGCTTCAGCATTAGAGCGGCTAATATCACTGAGCCGCCGGCAGGCGCCTCAGTATGGGCGTGCGGCAACCAGGTATGAAAAGGAAACATAGGTACTTTGATGGCAAACGCCAGAAAAAAACCGATAAAAATTAAAAGCTGCGCAGCTAAAGCGATTTTGATAGAGTAAAAATCAGTAATGAGGAAACTTCCCGCTTTAGATCGTAAATAAAGTAATGCAATTAATAATAAAGCCGAACCAAAGAATGTATATAAGAAAAACTTGATCGCTGCATATGAACGATTTTGTGAACCCCAGATGCCAATGCTGAGATACATTGGAATTAAAGTACCTTCCCAGAAAAAATAAAACAATAGTGAATCAGCTGCACAAAAGACCCCGACCATCATTCCTTGCATAACTAAAAAAGTAGCTAAATATTGGGTGACTTTTTCATGCACCATGGTCCATGAGGCAAGAATAATCAATAAAGTGGTAAAGCAGGTCAAGATCACCAAAGGCATGGCAATACCATCAACACCTAAATCATAATTGATTTTTAGTGAAGGTATCCAAACTAAATGTTCGGTAAATTGTAGACCGGCGCTGCCGCTATCAAAATTCCCGTACAAAGGAATACACAAAGCCATGCTGATTAACATAACCAGCAAAGCTAAGCCACGCGCCAGGTCGGCTCGTTCTTCTTTGCAAAATAAAACGGCTATGGCTCCTAACATAGGGAGCCAAATTAACAAACTTAAAATCGGCATAGGATGATATTCCTATTTTTTACTTTAAAATAAACCAGCATAATAATCCTAAAAGGCCCAACATCATGACAAAAGCATAATGATATAAATATCCTGTTTGTAACCGGCGCAAGCGCTGTGACAATCGAGAAATAATGCGACCGGAACCATCTACCAGCCAAAAATCAATTAGCTTGCGATCGCTCCACCGGTAAAAAAATTCACTCGTCCAACGAACGAAGGGAACAATAATTTTTTGATTAAAGACGTCAAAGCCATACTTCGCGGCTAAAATATTTTGAAGCAGCATTAATTTTTTTGATAATTGCGTGCGAATGACCGGAAGTTTAACGCAGGTTAACCAGGCAGTAAAAATACCGATTAAAGCAAACCAAAAGGGTAAATGGGTCCAGGATTCTACTATAGAACGCCAGACCCCGGGAAATTCTTCAGCCATAACACTTAATACATCATAACGGGCAGCTACGTAGATGCTGTTACTTAATAAATCGGGCTCACTATATAACATTTTTTCTACCATCACCGCGCCTAAAAATACCGAAGGAATGGCTAATAAAATCAAAGGCAATGTCATAGTCCAACTGGTTTCATGGAGATGTTCGCGGGTATGTTTATCCATACGTTCGGTGGTATGAAAGGCCAGGAAAAATACTCTAAAGATGTAATAAGCAGTGGCAAAGCTGCCTAACAATAAGCAAACATACGCGTATTTCGCTCCCGGAATGGTTGCGTGCTGAACGGCTTCAATAATAGCGTCTTTAGAATAAAACCCAGCAAAAGGTGGGATAGCGGCCAAAGCTAAGGCGCCGATTAAAAAAGTAATATAAGTAATGGGCATATACTTACGCAAATTACCCATTTTACGGATATCCTGTTCATGATGCATGGCGATAATCACCGATCCGGCGGCCAGGAATAATAAGGCCTTGAAACAGGCGTGGGTAGCCAAATGGAAAATGGCGGCTGAAAAAGCAGACGCCCCATTGGCCGCCATCATATAACCTAACTGCGACATGGTTGAGTAGGCAATGACCCGCTTAATATCATTTTCGATAAAAGCGAGTAACCCCAGAAATAAGGCGCCTGTTGCACCGATAACTAAAACTAAACTCAGCGCAACAGGCGAAAGCTCAAATAAAGGCGACATTCTGGCGACCATAAAAATACCAGCGGTCACCATGGTCGCCGCATGAATTAAGGCTGAAATTGGCGTAGGACCGGCCATTGATTCAGGCAACCAGACATGTAACGGGATCTGGGCAGACTTACCCATAGCGCCCACGAATAAAGAGATGCAAATTAAAGTAATCACGGACCATGGCGTGTGGGCGAAGACATTAATTTTTAGATTAGCCACATCCGCAGCCTGGGCAAAAACAACATTATAATTTAAGGAACCAAAATAACTGAGGATGGCGGCAATGCCGATGATGAATCCCATATCGCCAATTCGGTTGACTAAAAATGCTTTGAAACTGCCATTGGCTGCTGCTTCGGTTTTAAACCAAAAGCCGATTAATAAATAAGAAACTAAACCGACACCTTCCCAGCCAAAAAATAACTGCATGAAATTATTAGCAGTCACCAGCATTAACATAGCGAATGTGAACAGGGAAACATAGCTGAAGAAGCGTTGATAGCCAGGGTCGTCATGCATATAACCAATGGTATAAATATGCACTACTAATGATACAAAAGTGACTACTACTAACATTAGCGCGGATAAAGGATCGATTAAAAACCCGACATCAAAAGCATAGTGCGCATCTTTAAACCAATGATATAAAACGCCGTTATAGTTTTGACCATTGATTAAAACTTGTTTGGCAATAATCAGCGCTGAAATAAATGAGGCGATCATTAATATAATGGCGACCCTATGGGTTGCGACGCGGCCAATGAGTTTGCCAAAAAACCCGGCGGTAATAGAACCGAGTAACGGTGCAAAGACGACAATAAATATCAGTGCATGAATCACAGTTTAGCCCTTTAATAAATCCATAGCTTGGACATTGATTGTGCCACGTTGTCTATATAGTAAAACTAAAATAGCCAACCCGATAGCGGCCTCAGCAGCAGCGACGGTCAAAATAAAAAACACAAAAACTTCCCCAGCGACCAGATTAAGATAGCGGGAAAAAGCAACAAAGTTAGTATTAACCGCCAATAACATTAATTCTAAACACATTAATAAGATAATGATATTTTTTCTGTTGAGGATAATACCGGCAAAACTTAATCCAAATAGAACAGCGCCGATTATTAAGTAAAAATTCAATGGAATCATTATCTTCTCCGATTACCGCGATTCTGGCTTCATTTTAACGATTCGTAAATTTGTTGATTTTTGAGCTTTTAATTGTTCCGCTATTTTCTGGGCTTTAGTCCCTGGTTTGCGGCCATAAAAAGCCAGACTGATCGCAGCAACCATAGCCACTAATAGTATTAAACCTGCTATTTCAAATTCAAAAATATAATGGGTAAATAATTCTTTGCCGACCGCGGCGACATTACTATAATTGGCGTCTTGGGCCGTCACCATAGTAGCGGCGCTGAATTGTTTGCCGGCCAGGACATATAACATGACCCCGACCATCAGAACCAGGACCAATAACCCCAAGGGCAAGTAGCGGACAAAACCTTCCTTAAGCGGGGCCAAATCGATATTAAGCATCATGACCACGAACAAGAATAAGGTCATCACCGCACCAACATAGACAAAAATCAGGACCAAGGATAAAAACTCAGCCTGAATCAGCATCCATAATACGGCGCTGCAAAAAAAGGCCAAGACCAGAAATAATATGGAGCGCACAGGATTACGGGAAAATACGACCATAGCCGCCGACCCTATTAATGCTATGGTAAATAGATAAAAAATAATTTGATATACGGCTTCTGCCATTTATGCTCCCAAACCCATTGGTTGCGGCCATTATAACCAAAGCCTAATCATATTGCCAATATTTGATTTTACTCAATACATTGAGTAAAATTGCTCAATACATTGAGTAAACTTTAAAAAAGAAGGTAAGCTTTTGTTTAAAAGAGAAATTTTTGATACTTTATTGCAACGGATAAAATCCTTTCCTAGCCTTATTCAGGTTTTGATGGGACCTCGTCAAGTTGGAAAAACCACTTTAGCCCGGCAGCTAGAAGAGTCGGCGGATTTACCTTATGTCTATGCTTCAGCTGACAGCGCCGGATTGCATGAATCGAGTTGGATAAAAGCCCAATGGGATACAGCAAGACAACAATTACAAACCCATAAAGCTGCCTTATTAATATTAGATGAAGTGCAAAAATTACCTAATTGGTCGGCCTGGATAAAAAAATTATGGGATGAGGACCGCTTCGCTAACCGCAATCTGAATGTTATTTTACTGGGCTCCGCCCCCTGGCTAATGCAAAAAGGCTTAGCAGACAGCCTGGCGGGCCGCTTTGAAATCATCCCTATCCGCCATTGGACTTTTAGTGAAATGCAGCAAGCATTTGGTTTTAATTTAGAGCAATATATTTATTTTGGCGGTTATCCAGGAGCCGCTTCATTCATAAACGATGAAGCCCGATGGAAAAGATATATTATCGATTCACTTGCTGAAACAGCTTTATCGAGAGACATCTTATCAATGACTCGCATTGATAAGCCAGCCCTGCTTCGTCAATTATTTCAATTGAGCTGTGATTATTCGGGTCAGATTTTGTCTTATACAAAAATGCTGGGACAGTTAGATGATGCCGGCAACACCACCACGTTAGCGCATTATTTAAAACTATTAGAAGCCGCCGGATTAATAGTGGGCTTAGAAAAATATTCTCTTGGCAAAATTAACCAGCGAAGCTCTAGCCCAAAATTAAATGTTCTGAACACTGCATTGATATCAGCCTTTCTATCCAGCAATTTTGCCGAGACCCGCAATAATCCCAGTCTTTGGGGCCGTCTAGCAGAATCCGCAGTCGGGGCTTATGTATGCAATCAAGCTGTTGGAACAAATATTGAAGTGCGATACTGGCGGGCTGGGGGAGCAGAAGTAGATTATGTGTTGGTACATGGAAAAAAAGTTACCGCAATTGAAGTTAAGAGTGGCTATCGTAAACCTGCGCTTTCCGGTCTAAATGCTTTCGTAAAAGAATACAACCCGAATAAAATCATTACCATTGGAAATCATGGCCTGTCCTTTGAGGAATTTTTACAAACTCCTATCAATGAGCTTTAGATGCGTTGGCGGTGATCGTAATTCAATGTGTAAGTTCCAATCCATTCATTTTGCGCTAAAATGTGATTTTGCATAGCGGTGAGTGCCTCAGGGCCGGTGAAATTGCCTTTTAAGCCTAAAGATTTAACATCTAAAGCGTAAAGACGAAAATGATAATGATGCAAAAGCTCATCATTCCAGGGCGGGCAAGGCCCATCGTAACCGCCGTTAGCATTTGAATAATGATTGACTCCTCTCACGCCATAAGGTGTTGGGCCTGGAGGTTTTGGATCAATGCCTTTAGAATCCTGTCCGGCTTTAATTTCTTTCAAGTCTGACGGAATATCTATTAATACCATGTGATAAAAATCTTGGCGGGGCATAGATTTATCTATGACTTTACCCTCTTGATTAGCGTCCGTTCTTATTTTAGGGACATCGGTATCAACCACTAGAATGGCCAATGACTGAGTTCCATCCGGCAAATCCGACCAGACCATTTGTGGATTCAGGTTTTTACCCAATTTTTTATGATTTTGGGGATCAGGAATACAATAAGCGTATTCTTCGGGAATTGCAGCGCCATTGGCAAATGCAGGTAAAGTGAACAACATATAAAATATCCTCCTTGCAAAAACTTTACTTAAAATTTGCTGGGATGGCTTGATGCCAGGCAGTTTCCAACTGGTATCTATGAGCCACATTTAATAATTTAGCTTCCGAAAAATAGCTGCCAATCAATTGCCCACCTATAGGCAGATTATTTTGACTAAAACCAATTGGCAAAGATAAACCTGGAATACCTGCCAAATTAACAGCGATGGTATACACATCAGAAAGATACATGGCCACAGGGTCCGTTACTTTTTCACCAATATTAAAAGCCGGACCCGGTGTTGAAGGTGTCAAAATGAGATCGACTTGTTTAAAGGCTTCTACAAAATCATCGCGGATTAAACGGCGGATTTTTTGAGCGCGTAAATAATACGCATCATAATAACCTGAGGAAAGCACATAGGTACCGATTAGAATTCGGCGTTTTACTTCTTTGCCAAAGCCTTCACTCCGGGATCTTTTATATAAATCTTCCAGATTGACCGGATTTTGACAGCGATAGCCATAACGGACACCATCATAACGGGCTAAATTGGATGAGCATTCCGCGGGGGCCAGTACATAATAAGCGGAAGCCGCCAAATCAGTGTGCGGCAAACTTATTTTGACCGTTTTAGCGCCTGATTTTTCCAGAACTTTAATCATTTCTTTAATGGCGCGATCAATTTCCGGATCCAAACCTTCACCGAAATATTCCTCAGGTAAACCGATTTTCAATCCTTGTAAACTATCATTCAATGATTGAGTATAATCAGGAACGGCTTGATTAATGCTAGTGGAATCTCTGGGATCATATCCGGCCATGACTTTCAACATTAAAGCGACATCTTCCGCCGTTTGAGCTAACGGCCCACCCTGATCTAAACTGGAAGCAAAAGCAATCATGCCATAACGGGAAACTCGGCCATAAGTCGGTTTTAAACCCGTAATTCCGCATAAAGCCGCGGGTTGACGAATAGAACCACCGGTATCGGTGCCTGTGGCCCCTGGAGTTAGACGGGCAGCGACAGCTGCGGCTGAACCGCCTGATGAGCCGCCGGGAGTTTTACTCACATCCCAAGGATTTTTTACTGGGCCGTAAAAACTATTTTCATTAGATGAACCCATGGCGAATTCGTCCATATTGGTT
>Ga0163144_10016553_pt1 | contig 15096 bp, 9 predicted proteins | sample OliLak19BULKMAT1_FD_123175 | JGI IMG/M metagenome (GOLD analysis project Ga0163144, IMG submission 123175) | Freshwater microbial mat bacterial communities from Lake Vanda, McMurdo Dry Valleys, Antarctica - Oligotrophic Lake LV.19.BULKMAT1 | ecosystem: Environmental > Aquatic > Freshwater > Lake... | reverse complement strand
AACTCAACAGCCCTGGCGGTCGCGACCAATCCCCGGAGCCGAGCGGCGCAAGCCGCCGGTCCCGGTGGAGCACGCGCCCCCGCCAAAGCTCCACATGCCGATGAAGACCCCCAAGACGACCCCGAAGACCCCGAAGACCCCGAAGACCCCGAAGACGACGACGATTCCGACAACTCCGACAACGACCCTGACAACAACCATCCCAATCCGCTTCCCCGTTCCGCCTTCCCTCCCCAAAAACCCCGCCCCTTCGCCCTCCACGGCGAACCCCTCCCCGCCCCTTCCATCTCCATCCCCGATGATGCCCCGCCAGACGTCGTAATGGAACAGGTGATCGCCGCCCTTTATTCCAACAGCCACCCCGAGAGCAACGCCGGCATCGCCACCTTCTTCTCCATCCTGACCCACGATGCCCGCATGGGCTACATGGAGTTCCCCACCAAGTCCCTGCAACGATTCACCAGCCAGGTCTACAACTCCACCCTCCTGTGCCTCTGCGAACCAACCCAGGTCCACGAGCCTCTCAAAGAGTTCGACAAGGCCGCCGATTACGCCCGCTTCACGATCAAAGTCTCCCACCCCGACCAGCGCAAGCCCCAGTACTTCCGCTTCACACTCATCAGGAACACCGACCCAGCCAACCCCAGGCACTGGCTCCTCTCACGCATCTACAACACCAGTTAGCCGTGGCATCGGCAGGTGCCACGGGTGGCGCCGCGACACCCGTGGGCTGTGCGTGTTGCCGCGCCACGGGCTTCGGCCCCATCCCCATTTCCAACCCCGCCCCCGGGGCCGACACCCGTGGCTAGACACTCCATTGCCAATCGCCATCATCCACCGAGTACCTTCTACAAGTCCGTTCCCACTTCCCACTCCCCCCACTTGCATCCCCGCCCGCCCCCGTGTCTACTCCACCACCATGACAACCATCCACGCATCACCGACGTTACTCAGCGCAGAAGGCGCGGCGGAACGCGTCGAGCAATACACCATCCGCCGCCAGGTCTTCAAACTCTTCGGCGCGGGGTTCCACATCTATGACCCCGCGGGCAAACTGGTCGGGTACTGCAAGCAGAAGGCATTCAAACTCAAGGAAGACCTCCGCATCTTCACCGATGACACCTGCGCGACCGAGCTCCTGCGGATCAGCACCCAGCAGATCCTGGACATCGAGGCGACCTACAGCGTCGCCGTCCCCACGGGCGAGTCGCTCGGCTCCCTGCGCCGCAAGGGGCTCAAGAGCATCCTGCGCGATGAGTGGCTGGTCTTTGCGCACTCGGGTGAGCAGATCGGGACGATCCTGGAAGACTCCCAGTGGAAGGCCACCGTCCGCCGCATCATTGAACTGGCCAAGGTCCTCATGCCCCAGAGCTTCACGCTCCGGCGAACCGATGGTCGCGAGATCGCGACCTTTCGACAGCACTTCAATCCCTTCATCTACCGCCTGGGGGTATCCATCGTGCACGCTCCCGACACGGTCCAGGACGCCTTTGACGACCTCTTCATTCTTGCCGCCGGCAGCCTGATCGCGGCCATCGAGGGCCGGCAGGGATAGCCCTCCGGCAGCGGGCAAGGCTTATTGTTCTCGTCGGGGCGCGATGGGCCCCCCGTCATCGCGCCTTCTCCACACGGCCCTTCACCCACCCACAGGAGTCTCACCATGAACTCGGACTTCGCACCAATCGACCGACGCGGCGCACTCACCGCTCTGACCGCCCTCGGTGCCGCGGCCGCCACCGGATCTGCCTTCGCCCAGCCGCGCGACAACCCTCCCCCCATCATGGTCAAGCCGGGGTCGGCCAAGCCCCCACTCACACCGCTCCAACTGGGTTGGGACGCGGCAAAGGGCGAGTACACCCTGCCGGAACTGCCGTACGCCCACAACGCCCTGGAGCCGCACATCGACGCCAAGACGATGGAGATCCATCACGGCAAGCATCACGCGGCTTACGTCACCGGCCTCAACAAGGCCGTCCGCGAACTCCGCAACATCCGCGAGGGTGGCGATGCCGGCCTGGTCAAGCACTGGTCGCGTGAACTGAGTTTTCACGGCTCCGGACACATGAACCACACCCTTTTCTGGCTCTCGATGGCCCCGCCCGCCAAAAGTGGCGGCAAGGGCGGCGGTGGCCAGCCCTCCGGAACGCTCGCCGCCGCCATTGACCAAAGCTTTGGCTCATTCAGCGCCTTCGCGGCACACTTCAAGGCTGCCGCCCAACAGGTCGAAGGCGGCGGTTGGGCTTGGCTGGTGTACGAACCCGTGGCCAGGCAACTCCTCATCATCCAGGAGGAAAAGCAGCAGGACATGATGCTGACCGGGGCCCGTCCGCTCCTGGGGATCGATGTCTGGGAGCACGCCTACTACCTGAAGCACCAGAACAACCGGAGCGCGTACATCGACTCGTTCATGAACGTGGCAAACTGGTCATTTGTTCAGTCTTTGTTCGATAATGCGATCGCCTGACCGGACCACAACCCCAGCGAAAAACTGCGAATTATCGGCGACCAGGGTTGGTCGCCGATTTTTCTATGTGCCTTAAATCCTTGTTTTGCAGACGTTTCAGACGTTTTATCCCTTCCAGACAAAATAATCGTCACGATTGGTGGCACGATCCAAAACCTGTGGCACTTTGTAGATGTCTTGTCTCTCTCTCCTCCTATGACTCGGCTGCGGGCGGAAACACGTAGCCGGGTTTTCTGACGATCGGGCAGTGCGGCGGGGAAACCCGAAGCGGTTCGGTCTTCAAACGGTGTCTTGTCTCTCTCCTCCTATGTACTCGGCTGCGGGCGGAAACACGCGGCCGGGATTTCTGAGGATCGGAAAGTGCCGCGGGGAAACCCGGGGCCGCCTGATCTTCAAACGGTGTCTTGTCTCTCTCCTCCTATGACTCGGCTGCGGGCGGAAACACGTAGCCGGGTTTGAAAAACAGATGATTCGGGTGGACCCCGGGGCCAGGTTGGCGCTGGGGTTTGTTGTTTTTGGATCGGGGACGACGAGCGGCTGCGGGCTCGCTATCTTGCCCCAGCCCGCTTGGATGCGGGCACGGAGGCCCGAATGCCCGACCTCGCGGCGATGGAACCGCTGCTGATCCCCACTCCACGCTCGGTCATGCACCTTGGGGGCTGGGTGCAACTCGACGAGTCGCCCGGTGCCACACCCGCCCTCCGGTGTGTCAGGGTCGAGAACCTGCGTCCCGAGGCGTATCGGCTGGAGATCAATGCGGACGCGGACACGGGCGTGCCGCGGATCACTATCAGCGCCGCGACGGCGACGGGCGAAGCCCGCGCACGCGCAACCCTGCACCAACTTGCCACCCAGTACGGGTCCCGCCTTCCAAGGCTCATCATCGAGGACCAACCTTTGTATCCCGCCCGCGGCGTGATGCTGGACGTGTCACGGGACCGTGTTCCAACGATGGGCCACTGCGCGGAGATCGGGCGCGTGCTGAGCGGCCTCAAGGTCAACCACATCCAGCTCTACACCGAGCACACGTTCGCGTACGCCGGGCACGAGGAAGTCTGGAAAGGCTGGTCGCCGCTGACGCCCGCAGAAGTGCGGCTGCTGGCGCGCCGGTGGGGCGACCTGCACATTGATCTGGCGGCGAACCAGAACTGCTTCGGGCACTTGGCTTCGTGGCTCAGGCACGACAAGTACCGGCACCTCGCGGAGACTCACGGTGACTGGGTGTTCGACGTGTGGCCCAGGAGCGGACCGTTCTCGCTGTGCCCGACGGACCCGCGCTCGCTCGAACTGGTTGACGACCTGCTCGGTCAACTGCTGCCGTGCTTCAGCAGCGGGTTGGTCAACATCGGGTGCGACGAGACGTATGACGTGGGATTCGGCCGGTCGAAGGATGATGTCGCCCGGCGCGGCAAGGCGGCGGTGTACCTGGAGTTTGTGGCGAGGGTGGGTGAGGTGGCACGCCGGCACGGGAAGCGGTCGATGTTCTGGGCGGACATCGCGCTGTCTCATCCCGAGTGCGTCAAGGACATTCCACCGGACATGATCTCTCTGGCGTGGGGGTATGAGGCGGACTCCCCGTTTAGGCGATGGTGCGAGCTGCTGGCTGAGGCGGGGCGGGAGGTGTGGGTGTGCCCGGGAACTTCCTCCTGGCGGAGCATCACCGGGAGGACGCTGGAGCGGCGTGGGAATATCGAGGCGGCGGCGAGGGCGGGCGTGGCGGGCGGCGCGACGGGGATGCTGGTCTGCGACTGGGGCGATACGGGGCACCACCAGCAGTGGCCGGTGGCGCTGAACGCGATGGCGCATGGGGCCGCCGCGGCTTGGAACGCGGAGGCCAGCGTGGACCCGCGGGCGGTATCGCTGCACGTGTTTGGGGATCGGAGTCTGGCCGTGGGCGGCTGGCTGGACCGGCTGGGCGATGCGGACCTGCGGCTGCGGGAGTCCTGCGGGGCGCTGTCGCACCCGGACCGGACGCGGCTGCGGAATCAGTCCGCGTTGTTCATTGACATGTTCAAGGGGCTTGAGGAACAGGTTGGCGTGGGTGCGGTTGAGGATTGGGAAGAGGCGAGGGCGCGGGTTGAAGAGTCAGCGGCTGTAAGGCCCGCCGGTTTGAATCTTCTGATCGGCGAAGAGTTGGACCACACGCTGGAAGTGGCGAGGTTTGCCGCAGCGCGGGGCGCGGGCAAGCGGCGGCCCGGGGGGCTCAACGCGGAGAGCAGGAAGGACCTTGCGGAGCGGTTGGAAGCGATCATCGGCGAGCACCGGCGGCTATGGCGGGTGCGGTCGCGCGAGGGCGGTCTGGAACACAGTTGTGGGTTCTATCGCAAGATCGCGTTGTAGGATGCTGGTTCATTGGACGGGGGCGTGAGCGATGAAGCGGCGGGTTGTCGGGTGCATGACGGGGACGAGCATTGATGGGTTGGATGCTGCGCTGGTCGAGGCTGAGGGAACTGGGCTTTCGATGACGGCCCGTGTGGTGCGCGGCGTGAGCCACGGGCTGGGCGGCTTGGCGGTGCCCTTGCGGGCCTTGGCGGATCAGGTACCGATGACGGCGGGCGACATTGCTCACCTGGCACGAGCGTTCTCACTGGTGCACATTGGCGCGGTCCGCGAGTTACTGGGGGCTGAGCGGGCGGACCTGATCTGTGTTCACGGGCAGACCGTGTTTCACAAGCCGCCGCTGAGTTGGCAGTTGATGCAGCCGGCACCGATCGCCGCGGCGATGGATTGCCCGGTGGTGTATGACCTGCGGGCGGCGGATGTGGCGGCGGGCGGCGAGGGAGCGCCCATCACGCCGCTGGCGGACTGGGTGCTGCTGCGGGGAGATGAGGAGCGCGTCGTCGTCAACCTGGGTGGGTTTGCGAACTTCACGCGGTTGCCGCGGGCCCGGGAAGGGGTTGGCCCCGGGCAGGTGCTGGGCGGAGACATCTGTGCTTGCAACCAACTGCTTGATTCGATCGCGCGCACACTGATGTCGGTGCCGTTTGATGATGGTGGGAAGCGGGGTGCCGCGGGGCTCATTCACGAAGTAGCGTTGGCGGAACTGAAGGGCATACTCATGGATCAGCGGCGCGGCCGCAGGAGTCTGGGAACCGGGGATGAGTTGGGGGGCTGGATCGTGAGATTTGGCGAGCGGGTTTCCGGTGCAGACCTGAGCGCTACCGCGTGCAGCGCGATCGGGCAGGCGGTTGCCGCGGCCGTCGCCGGCGCAGATCGGGTGCTGGTGGCGGGCGGGGGGACGAAGAACGCAGCGCTGGTTGCGGCCATTGCATCCTGCTGCGGGCAGAGTGTTGAGCCGACGGATGCGTATGGTGTACCGGCGGCGTATCGAGAAGCGGCGTGTTTCGCGGTGCTCGGGGCGTTGTGCCAGGATGGGGTTCCGATCACTCTGCCGCGGATTACCGGGGTGGAGGTGGCGATGGTGGCGGGAGCGTGGGTGGGCAATAGGCATTGGGCATCGGGCATTGGGGATTAGGGGCAGGCATCGGGCATTGGGGGAAGGCGAAGAGAAGAAGAGAGGGCGGTGCACTTGGAGGTTACTACAACAGACTCGGGGCCAAAGGCGGCGGCGGGGGGTGGCGGCGGGGTACCGGACCGTGCGCATGTCGGGACGGAGAAGCGCAACCCTCGGTCCCGGGGGCTGCACCTCATGAGCGCTGCGGAGTGCGTGGAACTGATCAACCAGGAGGACCGCGAGGTTTTTCAGGCGATGAAGCGGGCGGGGAAGGTGCTGACGCGGTTCATTGAGGCGGCGGAGCCGGGGTTTGTCGCGGGCGGGCGGCTGGTGTATGTGGGCGCGGGGACTTCGGGGCGGCTGGGGGTGCTGGATGCATCCGAAGCGCCGCCGACGTTTCAGGTTGAGCCGGGGCGGATTGTGGGGATCATCGCGGGAGGCGATGCTTCGCTGCGGAAGTCCAGTGAATCCAAGGAAGATGATGCGCGGGGGGCCTGGGGTGAACTCGATGGGCTCAGGTTGACCGGGCAGGACACGGTGCTGGGGATTGCCGCGGGCGGGACGACACCGTATGTGCTGGGCGCCCTGGAATACTGCAAGGATGCCGGGCGCGGCGAGCAGCGGCCCTTGACGGGCCTGCTGGTCTGCACACAGGTGGAGAAGCCCGAAGCGGCGGATCACCTGATTGTGCTCAAGACGGGGCCGGAAGTGCTGACCGGCTCGACGCGGATGAAGGCGGGGACGGCGACGAAACTGGCGCTGAACACTATCTCGACGACCCTGATGGTTCGGTCGGGGCGGGTGTATGAGAACCTGATGGTGGACCTGCGGGCCACGAACGACAAACTCCGCGACCGCGCTGCGAGGATCGTCGGCATGCTGACCGGGCTATCCCGCGAAGAGTGCTTTGGACTGCTGGAGCGTGCGGGGGGAGTGGTGAAGACGGCGGTGGTGATGCACCGCGCCGGCCTTGATCGAGAAACAGCGGAGAGCACGTTGCTGGATGCCGGCGGAAGGCTTGATCGGGCGATTGGGGCGCGCGGGCCGACTTTCTAGGAACGTGTGCCCTTGCGATGACTGCATCAGTCGGCTGAGCCACGGCACGGGAAGACACGCCGGCTCTTGAGCTACTGGCGCATTACGCACCGACCACTCAGAGCCGCGGCACGGTGCCACGAGAGTGTGTGACGGTTGATGCCACCAGTCGGGGAGGGGGCGAGGAAGCGAGGCTGCGAGACAGGGGGAAGACAGCGAGACAGCGAGACAGCGAGACAGGGGGAAGACAGAGGAAGTCAGAGGCGATCACCGGCCGACGCGGGTCGAAGTTTGACCGAGTGGACGAATGCGGCGGAATGGGGAGAGAAGGAAGTAGGACTTGAAGGGGCATGAAGCCGCCGACGGAGCGGCGGACCACCCCGGACGCGGGTCGTCGGTCGGTACATTTCGGACGAGCGCACCACAACTCACCGACCGCTCAGAGCCGCGGTACGGTGCCACGAGAGTGTGTAACGGTCGATGCCACCCAGCCGCCTCACGGCGCGACCGTCCTTCGCGTTCGTTCCCAAGCAAGGCGCAGACCTAAGCGATCCGCCCCGACGTGTTCAAGACTCTTCGCGGTCACGTTCCGTACCTTGAGCGCCGTCACGGTTTCCCGCTTCAAGGCCGAAGGTATGTCGATCCTTCCGAAGTCATTCGGGTGAAGGAGGTCGGACAGGAGGTCGTCATGGAGCAATCCTAAACGGCTCGCGGCGGTAAACTGGCCTTGCTGCGCCGCCGCCCTTGGGAACGGCACACTCAGAAGCACGGGGATAACAAACGCCGGGCTGCCTTCCGCGAACATGAACCGTCTGTGGTCAAATGCGAGGGCAATCGGATCGGGAACACCGAGCCTCTCGCGCTCCTTCAGCGCGGCATCATTAAACGATTGTTGTCTATACCACCACACCGTGCCCACCTTGTCCCAGCGTTCGATCACCGCAAAAAACGCGGCCACGTGCGGGGACGCCGTCCAATCCAGGAGCCGCGTCGGCGCCCCGAAATGCTGAAGCACGGTTCCCGGCTTGATGAGGTCATCCGGATTCTCGGAGTACAAGTAGTCGGTTTCGAGGTCGGGCAGCAGGTTTTTGACGCCCTCGCGATAGTCGTCGACAATACCCCGCTCCTCCTGTAACCGCTGCGCGTAGGTCGTGCCGGGAACGATGTTCCTATCAATCGAGGGTTCAAGCCGCCATGCCGCATCCGCTTGGCCCCGACAGATCACGAGGTTGGTCGCGTCGGCAAGGCCATCGATCAGTTGCAAGAGGTGGGACACATTCGTTGCCTCCTCTGTCACATACTTCATGGGCGCAGTCTATCCGAACAGCCAGTTTTGCGCGCGGTTCGACGCCTCCTCTGCCCCGCCGGGGCAGGAGGGAGAAATGAACACGCCTTCCACGGGTTGCACTCCGCCCGCGAAAGCGCGGTCTGCGGCGGGTGGCATCACCGTCTTCCCGGACCCCGGTACCCCGTGCCATCTATGAGCAGGCCTCCGTCAAGCCTCCAGCGGCCGCGGCGCCCGTCAATAGCACCGCGGCGGAAGCCCGGTGTACGCGGCAACCGAAAGACCGCAACTGCGGAGCAGCGCCAGTACGTCTATTCACCACAACCACCAATCGACGCAACATCCAAACCCCCCAAACTTCCCTCCCCGCGCACGCCTCTACCGCCGCTCCCGCAACCCACGCTCTTCAAATTGTCGTTCGGCATTCGCCCATCCGTGTATACTGCCCCTCGCCCACCCCGAACCGGTGAATCTCGAAATGTTGCAAGGGGTCCCCATGACTGCATTCAACCCCCTGACCACGCCTTTCCCACGATCCCTCGGCCTCGCGCTCGCCGCGCTCGTGCTGTGCGTGCTTGCACCCACCCCGGTCCGGGCGCAGCCGGTCGAGTGGACAGAGCGAGTGGTCAGCGGCCCCTCACCGCGCCAGTACCACGCGATGGCCTACGACGCGGCCCGAGGTGTGACCGTCCTCTTTGGGGGCTTCGTCAGCAACGGTAACGGCAACAACGGCGAAACCTGGGAATGGAACGGGACTAGTTGGAGCCAGCGGCTGGTGAATGGCCCTGCGTTAAGGCACGTCCACGCGATGGCCTACGACGCGGCCCGCGAAGTGACGGTCCTCTTCGGGGGGCGCACGGAGACGAGCCTCTACAACGGCGAGACTTGGGAGTGGAACGGAACCGTCTGGACCCAACGATCTGTCACAGGCCCCTCGCCGCGGCTCGGGCACGCGATGACCTACGACGTTGCCCGTGGCGTGACGGTCCTCTTCGGGGGAGCCGACGGGATCAACAACAGCAGCGAGACCTGGGAGTGGGACGGGACAGCTTGGACGCAACGAGTCGTCACCGGTCCGTCGTCGCGGTCGGCGCACACGATGGCCTATGACTCGGATCGCGGCGTGATCGTCCTGTTTGGAGGCTCGACCGCGGCATTGAACGGCGAGACCTGGGAATGGAATGGGACGGTTTGGAATCAGCGGTTCGTTGGCGGCCCCTCACCGCGGACATTCCCCGCGAGTGTCTATGACGCTGTTCGCGGCGTGACCGTTCTCTTCGGGGGCTTCACGGGCCAACACAACGGTGAAACATGGGAATGGAATGGGACGGTCTGGACTCAGCGCGCGGTCGACGGCCCTTCACCGCGCCACCAACTTGCAATGACCTTCGACGGGGTTCGTGGTGTCAGCGTGCTTTTCGGGGGTGATTCCGGCTACCGCCTGGGTGACACTTGGGAACTGGGTGTGCCATGCCTCGCGCCATCGATCGACGCTCAGCCGGTCGCCCAAACGGTCTTCCCGGAAGACTCGGCGAGTTTCCAAGTCACCGCCGCGGGCACCGGTCCCTTCACATACCGGTGGCAGCGGAAGCACGGTGGTGAAGCGTGGACCACAATGATCGATGGCCTCAACTACGACCCAACCGGCGTACCGCTCTTCGACGCAACCGGTACCCTTTCGGAAAGCGTGACCACCGACCCGCCAGCGGCCGACACGACTTACCCTGTCATCATCTGGGATGTGCCGCTCACCTTTCGATGCATCGTCACCAACGGTTGCGACAATACCACGACCAGTGCCGAGACGACGCTCACGGTGACGTGCGGCCTTCCGGCGATCGACAGCCTGCCTGCGAGCGTCGAAGTCACACCGTGCCAGACCGCCACATTCAGCGTTCAGGCCACCAGCCACTACCCAGAGTCGTACCGCTGGCGTCGCAACGGCGTCAACCTGAACAACAACACACGCATATCAGGCGTCACCACCGACACGCTCACCATCAGCCCCGTTGGCTACTTCCTGGGCGGCAACTACGACGTGGTGGTGACCAATCAATGTGGAAGCGTAACGAGCGCGGCCGCGCAACTCATCCTGCTCGATCCGGCGGACTTTGATGGTGATGGGGATAGCGGCACAGACCTGGACATCGAGGCGTTCTTCACGTGCCTTGGCGGCGACTGCTGTTCCACCTGCGGATCCCCCGACTTTGACGGCGATGGTGATGCTGGCACTGACCTAGATATTGAATCGTTCTTCCGCGTGCTGGGCGGGGGGAACTGCTGAGTTCGACGCAGGCCCGGCGGGGTGGCACGACGGTTGATGCCACACCGCCGAGCCTGGGTGAGGCGGTTGACGTTGGCGCGCGTGCGACACGTCGACACAGTGGTACCTCCCGTGAGTTTCGGTGTCCTTGGCCGGACTACTGTTGCCGGTCGTTCAGCGTTCCACGAATGCAGGATCTGTGGAGTTCGGCGAGCTTCAGGCTGTGGCCCGAAGCCGCTTCGCCCCGCGCGCTGGAACGTGCGAGATCAGTTGGGGAGCAGTCATGGCAACGAAGAACGGGCGGCGGTGGTGGGCGGCGGCGGTGGCAGCCGGACTGCTGATGGGCACTGTGGGAACACGTGAGGTGGCCGCACAGCCGGAGCGTTACCTCGATACCCCGACGGGATGGGCGTACCTGTACGGGGCGAGCGAGGCGACGATCGAGGCGCAGCTGAGCAATGGCATGCGTCCCTTCTCGATCAACCGGGTGGGCGCCAACAGCTTCGATACGCTGTTCGTGAGCAACTCCGGCAGCTACGCCGCGAGTGGTTCGGACCTGCGGCGGAGTTACACATCCGCGGCGACGCTGAACAGCTACCTGAGCGCCAATAACAAGCGCATCATCGACATGGAGTGCTACGACAGCGCCGGCACCATCGGCATGGACGTGCTGCTGGTGAGCAACTCGGGCAGCACCGCGGCCGCGGGGTGGTCGTGGGGCACCTTCCCCTCGCTGCAGGCCATCATCGACTGGCAATCGGCCACTGGCCTGCGTCCCATCGACGTGGACAGCTTCCTGATCGGGACGACACGGTACTACAGCTGCGTGGCGGTGCCCAACACCGGGGCCAACGCGCAGTCGTGGTGGTGGGGCTTGAATGCGACACCGGGGAACATCGACGATCTGATCGCGTCTACGGACGGGCGGGTGATTGACGTAGACGTGATGGTCCAGGCCGACGGGTTGGTGCGGCTGAATGCGCTCATCGTCGGGCAGGACCCGGGGGAAGCGGACTTTGACTATGCCCTGAGGATTGACCAGGTGGAACCGTTCCACGCGAACGTGGGCGGGCGGCTCACCATCCTGGAGCGGTTTCAGAGCGGCGGCAGCGGCGTCACCTCCTACGCCACGGCGTACGTGGGCAACACGAACACCGAAGAGCGGCGGATCCGCGACCTGATTCGGGACAACGCGGCGTCGGGGGTGATCGGGTTCTCGCGCAAGCGGCTGGGAGGGAACTTCGAGCTGGCGTTCAACGCGGGTCACGAGTTCGAGCCGGCGAGCACGATGAAGATCGTGCACGCGGCGTACGCCTTTGACCGGATGGCCGCGGGGATCGGGGGTCTGACGACCAACATCTACTGCGCCGACAACTGCGACATCAACAACGTGGACTGCCCGGACACTTCGCCGGGGTGCAACTCGGGGAACCGCACGCAGAGCAACCTCATCTTCCGGATGATGACCAACTCGGACAACAACGCCACGAACGCGATCGAGGACTACTACGGGCGGGCAAACCTGAACAACTGGCTGGCGGGGATGGGCCTGGGCATCCGCATCAACCACACGTTGGGGTGCCTGTGCGGGGAAACGCACAACGAAATGTCGTCGTACGACGCGGCCCTGCTGTACGAGCGGATCTTCGACGAGAGCCTCTTCGGATCGACCACCAACCTCAAGAACCACATGTTCCATCTGACGGGCAACGGGATCAACGGGTGGCTGCGGCAGATGCTGGACCAGGAGCGGGCGTTGACGGGGCTGACCGACGGCGAGTACGGGAACTTCCGGGCCAACTTCGAGTTCGCGTGGAAGGACGGGGGCTACGGCTGCGATGGCATCAACTGGGGCGGGGCCGCCGGGTGGGCACAGGTGCCGTTGCGGACCACCGTCGCCGGGCAGGCGGTCACGTACTACCAGGAGTACAGCTTCGCGATGCTGTTCGACGAGATGTACCCCTCGCAGACCGACACGGTGTACGCTGCGTTCTACCGCGAACTGCTGCGGGAGCCGGTGCGGGCGGCGCTGGCGAGTTGGGACGCAAACTGCGCACCGCCGGAGGTGACGTCTTCACCAGTGCCGCAGAGTGTGCCGGTGGGCGGGAGCGCGACCTTCTCCGCAAGCACGGCCGCGGGGCCGGTGGGGTCCAACTACGCCCTGGAGTGGGAGAAGAGCACCAACGGCGGGAGCACGTGGACGGACGTAGTGAACGCCGTGGGGCACATCAGCGGGGCGACCACCAACACGCTGACCATCTCGAATGTCGTGACCGGCGACGCGGGTCTGTACCGGCTGCACATGTCCAGCAACTGCGGGTTCGACAACAGCAGCAGCGCCCAGCTCACCGTCACCGCCGCGTGCACGGCCCCCACCATCACCACGCAGCCCATCAACGAGACCATCACCGTCAGGGAGGACGCGGTGTTCACCATCACGGCGGGGGGCTCCTCCTCGGGCCGCACCTACATGTGGCAGCGTGCCCCCTCCGGCGGCATCTACTCCGACCTCTCCGGCGTCAGCGGCTACTCGGGTGCTACCACCGCGACGCTCTCCATCGTCGCCGCGACCGACGCCAATGAGGGCACGTTTCGCTGCCGTGTGACCAACGCGTGCGGGCAGGTCAACAGCGCGGGCGCGACGCTCACCGTGGAGCCCGCGTGCGTGGCGCCTGGGATCACCGGCCAGCCCGCTTCCACTACCGTCCAGGAGGGTGGCGAGGCGGCCTTCTCGATCACGGCCAATGGCTCGGCCACCGGCCGCACCTACCAGTGGCAGAAGCGCGGCAATCTCAGCCTCTGGAGCAATGTCGCCACCGAGCGTGGCCGCGTCGGCGGCACCACCACGGCGACGCTGACCTTCTTCGAAGCGGCCGCGGGCGACGAAGGGGCCTACCGCTGCGTAGTCACCAACTCCTGCGGCACCGCGACCAGCGCCACCGTGAATCTGACCGTCACCGCGCCGCCCCCGCTCTGCGGGACGAGCGACTTCAACGGGGATGGAGACGTCGGCACCGACCTGGACATCGAGGCATTCTTCGCCTGCCTCGCAGGCCACTGCTGCGCGAGCTGCTGGCCTGGCGGCAGCGACTTCAACGGGGACGGGGATTCGGGTACCGACCTGGACATCGAAAGCTTCTTCCGCGTGCTCGGCGGCGGATCGTGCTGAGGTAAACTCTCTGACCTGGGCGGCGCTTCCCAACGGGGCGCCGCCCAAACATCAAAGCGGTGAGCTGGTTCGCCGGCCCATACGAGCCCACGGGGTTGATTCGGCTGCCCGCGCAGTTCATCGGGGCCGCGATCAACGTCGGCTCCGGACTGGTGCCCTCGCTGCCGGCGCTTGCGGCGGTGTTGGGGGGTTTCGGGCTGGTCAACCGCCGACGGCGTTGATTCGTACCGGCCAAGTCCCGGGCTACCCTGCCCTCCATGAAGCGAGTGTTACACGTCGGCGTTGGCCCCCTGGGTCAGAAGATCCTCAACGAGATGAACGAGCGGGGGCTGGGGCACGTGGTTGCCGCGGTGGATGCCTCGCCGGCCTTGGCGGGCACGTTTCTGAGCGTGCCGGTGCCGGGGGCGGACCCTAAGTTGCGGATTCTGCCGAGCCTGGGGGCGGTGGAGAACTGGGATCAGATTGACTGCGCGGTGGTGACCACCAGTTCGGACCTGCCCTCCTGTGCCGATACGTTTCGAACGCTGCTTCGGCAGGGGAAGGCCGTGGTCAGCACGTGCGAGGAACTGGTGTACCCGTGGCTGCGGCACATCGCGCTGGCGGATGAACTGCATGAACTGGCGGTGAGGAACGGCGGTCGGCTGCTGGGGACGGGGGTCAACCCCGGGTTCTTGATGGATGCGTTGCCGGCGTTTCTGACATGCGTTTCGAAGAGCGTGAAGGGGGTGGCGTGCTACCGGATTCAGGATGCCTCGCCGCGGCGGATACCGTTTCAGAAGAAGATCGGGGCGGGGCTGGACGAAGCCCAGTTCAGCAAGAAGGTGGCGGACGGCTCGCTGCGGCATGTGGGGCTGGGAGAGAGCCTGCACTTTATTGCGCACTATGTCGGGCTGCCGCTGGAGCGGTGGGAAGAGGACATTTCGCCGGTCATGGCGGACCACGACACCAACAGCGGGGTGGGGATGATTGCCAAGGGGCGGGTGGCGGGTGTCAAGCAGGTGGCGCGGGGGTACTTTGATGAGCGGTGCGTGGTGCACCTGGAGTTCCAGGCGGCGATCGGGCAGAAGGAGCCGTATGACCGGGTCGTAATCCAGGGTGAGCCGCCGATGGACCTGGTGATCCCCGGGGGGGTGCATGGGGATGTCGCGACGTGCGCGATCGTGATCAACTCGATTCCGCGGCTGCTCACGGCCCCGGCCGGGCTGCACACGATGGCGACTATCCCACCGCCGATCCACGCGAGGGCGGGGGCGGGGCTTCGGTAGCGTGACGGAAGAATAAGGCGAACACGGAGGTTCGTTTTTTTTGGGGGGGGGGGGGGGGGGGGGCGGGGGGAAGGGGGAAAAGGGGGGGGGGGAGGGGAAGGGGGGGGTGGTTGAACAAGGGGGGACAGCGGGGTTTTTTGATCTTTTTTTAACTCCTGGTT
>Ga0163144_10016551_pt1 | contig 15097 bp, 9 predicted proteins | sample OliLak19BULKMAT1_FD_123175 | JGI IMG/M metagenome (GOLD analysis project Ga0163144, IMG submission 123175) | Freshwater microbial mat bacterial communities from Lake Vanda, McMurdo Dry Valleys, Antarctica - Oligotrophic Lake LV.19.BULKMAT1 | ecosystem: Environmental > Aquatic > Freshwater > Lake... | reverse complement strand
TGCGGCGAGGTGATACTTCGTCGTGATCTTGGGGACGAGGCGAAGGCTTTGTTCAAACGCGAAACACGCATCCTGGTAGGCCCCCTTTTCCATCAGGCGGCCACCTTCAAGAAACAGGCTTCGAGCCTCGGTGTCTTCCGGGTTGGGGGCAGCTTCGGTCGCTTTGGGTGAGGCCTCTTGCGCTTGTGCGGACGGAAGAGATCCACTCGTCAGGCAAAAACAAAGGTAGCCAAACGTGAAGCCAAAAATTCTACACGCGCTCATTGCCGCCACTCCCCCACCGCATTCCCGAATGATTCGCTCATGACACAATTGGCCGGGAGCCTATACGCGTTTATCGCGGCTAGGTTGTGACAAATTGATTCAAGCAAACCGTCGAGAAGAACCGTCGTGAGAAATTATCGTGACGATTCTGTGAACGCAGTGACGGGGTGGAATCGTTCGCGGGGAACCTTGGGAGTTTCTCGTGGTTTGCGCTATTAAGCAGCGGTTTGTTTGGGGATCGCCCACGTGCTAGCTGGGAGCACCTCAGACGCTCAGGGATTTTCGGACATGAACTTAGAGAGAAACAAAGAGTGCTTGGCTGCACGCGTCCTCCTTCTTGGCCTTGGCGTGCTGTTCCTAGGCTTGTTGGGCTGCGGCGCGCGCACAGAAAAGGCGCCTCAAAAAACCGCGGACAACCGGCTTAACGCCGCCGATAAAGGTGCTTGTGGAGCCTATTCCGCCAAGGTTTGCTCGAACTTGGGGAAGGATTCGGCGCTTTGCATCGCCACGCTGACCGCCACCGACGTGATGCCGGATGCGGCGTGCGCTCAAGCTCTGACCAACTTCTCATTCACACAGAGCAAGCTCGCCACGATAGCTCAGCAGTGCGAGGCGTTCGTCGCCAAGATCTGCGCTGAATTTGGGCCTCAGTCGGAAACCTGTGCGGGGGCCAAGCTGAAGGTCACCAAGGTGACGCGAGACGAATGCGATCGGATGGTGGAGAGCTACGCGTCCATCGCGGCGGGCCTTCACGAAGAGCTCAAGGGATCCGAGCCACTCGAAGCCGGGATACGAAAGCGGATCGAGGAGGGGGAAGCGCCGAGCTTTGGCCCTAAGAACGCCAAGGTAACGCTAGTGGAATTTTCGGATTTCGAGTGTCCATTCTGTGCGCGCTCCGCTCCCGTCACCCAAGCGCTGAAGGCGAAATACGGGGACAAGATCCGGTTCGTTTTTCGCCAGTTCCCCCTAGCTTTCCACCCGAACGCACAAGGGGCGGCCGAAGCCTCCCTCGCCGCGCACCAGCAGGGTAAGTTCTGGGAGTATCACGCTCTGCTGTTTGCGAACCCAGGCCGTTTGGATCGGCCCGCTCTCGAGCAACACGCTCAGGCGCTTGACCTAGAGATGTCCAAGTTCCGCACCGCGATGTCCGGAGGAAGCTTGGCGCCAACCGTAAAAGCTGATGTCGACTTGGGAGACGCTGCGGGTGTTAAGGGCACGCCAACCTTGTTCGTCAATGGCCGACGCGCCGTCGACGCCTCCAATCTGGAAGCGGTGTCTGCCCTAGTTGAAGAAGCCCTGAAGCAGCCGAGCTAACTCGGTCTTTGACAACGAACGCTCAAATAGGACGCGAAAAAGATGCTGGCCGACCCTTCTAGAAGACGACTCCTTTCAACGTTAGCCTTAGCCGCAGCGCTGGGTGCCGCCACAGGTTGCGATAACCCGAGCGAGGTGGTGGCAGCGCGTTCTGGGGGCATCGCTGAGAGCGCCCCGAGCGTCGTTTCGCAAGTGAACCCGGCCCATGCGCCTTCACCCGGTGGGGCCACCGCTAGCGGGACGTGTTCCCAATACGCCGAGAAGCTGTGCGGCCGCCTAGACAAGGATTCCCCGCTTTGCCAGTCGACACGCCAGGCAACGCGCCTTTTGTCTCCCGAAGCCTGTTCGGTGGCGCTCGAGGGCTTCGCCAATACAGAGCAGAAGCTTGCCGGCTTGGGCAAACGCTGCGACGAATTCTTGAGCAGGCTCTGCGGACAGTTTGGCGCAACGTCCAAAGTTTGTGAGAACGCCAAACGCATGGTTCAGGGCCTCCCCAAGGATCGCTGTGGGGGCATGATTCATGGTTACGACGCGATCACGCTGGCATTGAATAAGCGGGCGCAAGCGCCCACAGCGGAAAAGACTCAATGAAAAACCGTTCGATGCTCAAGATCTGGTTGCTATCGCTCGCGGTGATTCTGGCGGCTGCTTGCCAGGAGAAGCTATCTCGAAATGAACTTGAGGAGATCACCGGCAGTGGTGCGCAGGCTGCGGGCGGGACGCTTGGGGAGATCGGCGGGATGCTGGCAGGCACTGGTACCCCCGGTGTGGTGGGGGGAATGTTGGCGGCGCTTTCAGGCGGGTCGGCTGGAGTTGCTGCCAACTCGGGCGGGTCGGGCGGGTCTGCCGGCGCTACCCCTCTGGGGAGCTGTTTGCCAGTGCGAGCCTATGAGCGATTGAACGCGCGGCCCCCCACGATGACGGCCAATCCCGTACCGCGCGCGACCTCCATCCTTACGGATCAGGTGTTTGCCGAATTTTCGGCGCAATGCGGCGGATGCCACGTCAAGCAAAACCTTGGAGGTTTTCAGGTGAATCGCGGCACGTTCGCGAGCGTGTTCAAAAATGGCATCGCCATGAGGAGCGGCAAAAAGATGGATCAGGCCGTCGTCGACGTCATTCGATCCGACACGCCGACCGAGGTCATGCCGCCGACCCCCACCCTTTGGACTACGCGAAAAGACAATCCCAACGACCCAGTGCGTCAGCTGGTCGAATTGCTCGAGGCTTGGATTGCTGCTGGGAAGCCCGACGATCTGTTCTTCAAGGAGCCGCCGGCGAGCAGTGCCGGGACCCAGTTCTTGGTTTCTCAGGACGTTGGCAGCAGCATGACCAACATAGGCAATTGTGTGCCTGAGGTGGCCTTGGTGGCGCGCGAGGTGGTGGAGTCTGATCGGATGGACGCCCTATTTGAGGCGGCTCAAGCCAACACCTATCCCGACAAGACGGACGGCAGAAACTTGGGATTGCCACTCTTGCTGAGCGCGACCGATCTCTTCACTCTGGATTCCGCCGAGCTGGCTCGCCACGGGGTGCTAGCTTACTCCCCGACGTATCCGCTTTGGACGGAGGATGCGGGAAAGCTTCGCTATATTCGCGTGCCGCGGGGCCAGACCATTCGTTACGACGCCGCGACCCGGGAGTTCGAGATCCCCCGCAACACTCGCTTTTACAAGACATTCCTCAAAGAAGTAAGGGACGAAACCGGGCAGAAATCTTTTCGAAAGATCGAGACTCGCGTGATCGTTTCTCGGGCTGACGATTGTTCTGGCGCGGAGTGCAAAGAGACCGCGCTTTTTGGCACGTACGTTTGGAACCCGGAGGAGACGGAGGCGGTCCTGCTCACCACCCCTCTTCGAAGCCTGGAGCCCTTCGCGGACAAACTCATCACCTATGTGACTGACGAAAAGGCCGCCTTGGAGGCTGAGCAGCTGACGGGTGCGGCGCAAGAGGCAGCGCTCAAGAAGGTGACGCGGCATTACGCGATCCCCGGCAAACAGCGCTGCATTGATTGCCATATGGGCAGCCCCAGCGCGAGCTTTATTCTCGCGTTCACGCCGCTACAGGTCCACCGTCGCCCGTTTGTGCCGCAAGACGAGCCGGTGTGGGAAAATTCGCCCCCCGGCCCTGGCGGTGTCCTGTGCAATAGCAGCTTCTCGGGTCCAATCGACAAAATGTGCGCTCGCGCTGCGGATGCCGTGATCGATCCCCAAGCGCCCCCCTCCACGACGCCGCGCTTGCGCCTGAAACGACCGGAAGAGCTCGTAGGCTCCGGTATTTTTAAAGAATACGCGCCCGGAGCCGACGAGCTCACACAGCTGCAGCGCTTTATCGACTACGGGCTCATCACCGGATTAAAGTCTGCAGACGAGGTGCCCTCACTCAGGGAGTCGCAGCGTGTATTGCCGCGCAACATTTACGAGCTCAAGGCTCAAGCTTACATGCTTGGCAACTGTGCGCACTGTCACAACCCCAAGGGTCTTGCGACGGTCCGCAACCCCCAGCTAGCGCCGTACCTCAAATTCTTCCCGAGCCTCACGGGAGGCATTTTTGGGTTTCAGCTCGACTTCCTCGAAGGCGGCGACGCGTTGCCATTCGCCAGCCCAAGGTTGCGACGCGGACCCGCGGCCGCACCCAGTGACGCCGTCTCCTTCAATCGAAGAGAGAGCCCTATTCCGTACATCAGCCCCTCGCTCGCTGATATGGAAACGCAGACTGGTTTTGGGGCGGGTGATGGGTACAAAGCGAAGCACTACATCTCGATTCTCGAGGCTCCTGATGCCAGTGAGCGCGCGTTCGCGGACGTAAAAGCCCCGTGGCGAAGCTTGATCTATCGCAACGTGGACGCGCCGTTTAGTTATGAAGAAAACGGCGTGATCTACCCGCGTATGCCGCGTCACAACCCGGGTCACGATTGCCGAGCGCCGCGCATCCTTGGCAGTTGGATGGTGAGTATTCCGTCGGTTTGGACTGCGCGACAGAAGGCAGAAGGGGCGAAAGCGGTGCAGGCGAGAGCCCCCGAACGCTTCGGCCTTCTCAACGAAGTGACGAACGTTCCTCAGCCGTACACGGAGGTCCTGCCGTACCAATCGAGGTACCCCGAAGCACTGGATCGCGCCGCGGATCGCCTTTTTCAGTACCAAAGTGGTGAGCGCTATCAGTTCTGCCCGGATACTTCCGATATCGTCGATCCTCGGGTGACGGGCGCCATAGGCGCGATCACCCCTCCAGACGAAGGAGCCCCGCTCTTTTCAGACAAGACGGGTGCTGATCAAGGGGGGCCGCTTCCTTTTCTGGATGGGGTGCCTGATCGGCCGCACTTCGTGCCGTTGGATCTCACGGAGACTGCGGGAGCTTGGACACCTCGACGCGGGCCCGAGTGGAGGGATTATGTGCTGTTGAAGGATCCAGCCAAGGTCGCTGCGAGGCCGCCCCCCGAACAAAACGTTCTGAATACGCTGCAAAACGTGTCGATCGACGACTCGCTGAAGGCGATGGCCGTCAAGCCACTCCCGTTCGCTTTTTGGCAGAAAACACCCAAGGGCAAGCTCGAGGCTGGATCGGTGGAGGCCTTGAAGGAATGCCCAGGGCTGGCCGACCAACCCTTGGGCAGCACGTTTGTCGGGGATGCTCGCCCGCGCTGGTTCCTGGCCGATCCGAAAACCGACCAGCAACGGATCTATTTGCAGCGCCCTGGCGAAGCCGTTTTCAACATGATCTGCGCCAATTGCCACGGGCCGAAAGGCGATGGAACCGGGGACCTCGCGGCGGCGATCGGAGAGATGACCGGTGGCGACTCGGTCCCTGCGAATCTGCGCGAGGGGATACTGCTTCCAGCGAATCAGGCTCGGGTCTTCGGCCCTGATGCGGCGCTCCTTGGTATCACTGGGGAGCAGCTTGCCTCTCGCTACCTTGCTTGGATGGCGCTCGGCGGAACTACCAAGCTCATCCCCTTGCCCATTTTAGATCTTGTTGCGCGAACGCCCGTCGCTGGTACGGCCCGCTCGATCGTGGGGGCGGGCGCAGTAGTGCCAAGCTCGAACATGCTGCAGACGGCGGAGAACCTGTGTAGGTATTCACTGGCGGTGATCCAGGGTGAGAACAGCATCGGGGTAGAAGCGGTCCCATTCGACTATCAGTATGGGGCCGTCGATGCCGATGCTTCAACCGCATTGGCGAAGCAGAATCTCCGAGTTATCATCACTAATGGGGATCGTGAGCTCTGGGAGTTGGTCTGCACACACAACAACCCAGCCCCGGTGCGCATCATTGACTTGTTTGGTTCCACATCCAGGACGTTGCAGTTCAAGTCGACCGCCCCGCAATTTAACGGCGGTGCTCTTGATAAGCTGTATCGGCGCGCCGCTTATCCAGCAGGGGCTCTGGTGGGGACGCATCGTGGGAAGATTGAAACCGTTCCGGTGTCGGGCATCAGTCCAAGTAACCTCTTGCCTTGGTGTATCGCCGTCACGGATGCGGCGGGTAACCCATTACGCAAAGACGTCAACAAAATGGACATCACTGTGAAGAGGCCGGACCCCAACAACCCCGGTCTTCTAGTTGAAGTGAAGGTAACGCTGGAAGAGTACATTCGAGAGCTCAAGCTCTACCAGATCAATGGCCAAGCTCCTTTGTGTCCGCCGGCATTTTTGGCACCTGCGAACATGTGGCGTGAGGCGGAGCTTGACCAGTGGGCCGTGCGCGGAGCGATGAACGCGGGGTTCTCCGTGTTTGCCTACCTGTCCAAAGTATCCTCTGGTGAGATAACGCCCATGCCGCCGGTTAACAGCTGCAATCTCCTCCCAACGCCCTAGCCGTTCAAGTCAAGGAAATTTAAGATGGACACCAAGCCGCATCCAACCACACCTCTCAGCCCCGCCATTCTGTGGGTCGCAGCTGCCCTTGGCTTGGTGGCTGCCAGCGGTGCCGCTTTTCTCCTCACGCGTCCCAAAGCAGAGCCGGACGCAGGCAAAGTAGCCACCACCTCGGCGCCGGCCAAGGAACGCTCCGCGGGCACTAAACGCGGGGTGCCGGAGCTTGCCCGCGCGGTGCCCAACGTAGCCGCCCCGAGCGAAGTTCGAGCTACGCCGATGACGCCCGAAGAGGAAGAGCGTTACCTTGCGGAGCGCTTTAACGCTCCTGTGATCATCAATAATCCCCCGGTTGCGCGCAATCCATCTGATCCTCCGCCGAAGACGGAGGATCAGAAGATACGAGAAGAAGTACAAGCGGAGTTCAAGCAAAGGGTCGAAGAAGCCAAAGCGGCTTCTCCTGAAACGCGGGCCCTCCTTGAAGAGCAAGAAGCGCTCGATCGCCGGGCAGAGCAGCGCAGCAAAGAGACAGGTCTTTCCCCGCAGCAACTGGCGCTTCAGCCCGATCCCAATCGACCCGACGACGACTGAACCCTCCCGTGAAAATTGCTGCCATTTCGTTTTGCCGCACCGCCTCCCTAGGTCAGCCCCTGCGCGTGCTCGGGTTGCCACTTCTGTTGGGGCTGGTCTTCACGTGCGATATTGCTGCCGCTGAGCCGAAGTTCGGATTTGCTGACAATTTTCTCCCACTTCCTCTGAGCGTGAGTTCTCGTGACGACTTCGACACCTGGGAGCTTCAGGAGCTCGAAAAGGCAAGCCCCGAAGCGCGCCGGTTGTTGGAGAGTGGGGAACGCGCGCACGGACAGGGTAAGTACGAACTGGCGCTGCAGTCCTACGAGCAGGCCGCGGCGAAAGCACCCAGCAGTTCCTTGGCCCAGCGAAGAATGTGTGAGGCCCGCCCGATGCTGAAAGGTCAAAGGGAGCAGGCGTTGGCAGCATGCCAGCGTGCCGTCGGGCTACAAAGGACTCCCGGTAACATGCGTGCTTTTGTGGGAGCGCTGATGACCGGGAGTGGTCCGCTCGGCTTGAAGGATTTGGAGATGGCCCAGGCTTGGACCGAGACCGCCCTCAAACTGAAACCGGATCGCCACTGGGGTCATGCGTCGCAGTGTGATATCGCGTTCCGACTTGGCGACAGAGGCCTCGGGCAGCAGTGTTTGTCCCAGCTGAAAAGAGTCGCCCCTCATCATGCGGAGACGAAGCGAGCGATGGCCATGCAACCCCCTGTTAAGAATAGCCCTTGGCGTGCGCTCGCCTGGGTTGGAGTCGGGGTGGCAACCCTTGGCACGCTGATCCACGCCATGTGGCGTGCGCTTGGGCGCTCGCGGGTATCCGCCTCGGGTGCGCGGGCTGCCGTGCGGCAGGTCGCGGGTTTGCTGTTCATCGCGACGCTGAGTGCCTCAGCTTTTGCCCAAGATCCGGACCCCAGCGAGAACCTGAGCCGGTTTCCGATCGACAAGGCAAACCCTGAGAAGAGCGTTCCCAGCGCCGCTGAGCGTGACAAGGCACCGCTTCAATACGGCTACTGGTTGATGGACGTGACGGATCTCGCGGAGCGCGCGCTCGTAGACAAAAACTACGAAGAGGCTGCAAAATACTACCGTGCGCTCGCCAAGGCTGTTCCGGATGTTACCACCGCCTACTCCAAGCTGTGCACGATCTACCAGTTGATGAACAAGCCCGTCGAGGCGCTGGCCGCCTGCGCACGACCGGTGAATCTCAAGGGCGTTACGTTTGAAGACTATTCGCGATATCTGCGTGCGATGATCAGCAACGCCAGCCTGCTCAAAGCTACCGAGATCGACTACGCGGACTCAGTCGTCAATCATTTACTGTCTTTGTCAGAGCCGGATCCTGTGGCCGTCCTGCATCTCAGTTGCGAGCTTGCTGTGAAGCTGAGCGATGCGCAGCGGCTGGATAAGTGCGTGCGTGTGCTGTTCACCAAGGCCCCGAATGACGCCAAAACCGTCTCTTTTCAGTGGCTGTTGGCGGTTCGTCGCGGGAAGTTCGAGGAGGCGCGAGGTTTGGTCGAACGCGCCCGCAGCACCAAGATGCTCCCGGCCGGTGTGGCGCAGATGACGCGCGCTACGGAGCTGGAGTTCCAGAAGAGCCAGCGTCGTCGCTTATACGGCATGGTGCCTGTTGCGGCGCTTGCAGTCGCGGGGGCTATTTTCTTGGCCACCCGCCGGCGAAAAGCAGGCTAACTCGCCGATTTGCCGGTCGCACTCAGCGGCGGGGGCTGCAGCGGCGGCAGGGTTCGTGCGGGCGGAGTCTTCAAGCACACGTCGATGCGCGCTTGAACTTCCCCGAGATCCACACCTTCGAGGTGGAGCTCAGTGCCGATGGGTTCGAACAAGCGCTGCCAAGCGTTGGCCCCGCTGCGTTTCTTGCCTACGAGCACGCGTTCCACGCGCCCTTCAATCTGGGAAAGCGGCACTCCAGTCCCTTCCCCTTTATGCCAGCTGCCAGAATCTCGGCTGTTGTTGCGATTGTCCCCGAGGACGAACACCTCTCCCGGTTTCACTCGGTAGGGGGCTTCAAAGCGCCGCGCGCGGAGCGTGAGATAAGCGTGATCACCCAGCCATTCCACCAGTACCAACCCACGGGCGCGACCGAGCGGCCCCAGGTAGGCGTAGGTGCCGACGGCGCAGGAGGGCACACGCCAGTCGTTGATTTTGACGAAGCCGCCGGTGACCTCCACCGTATCCCCCGGGACGCCGATCACGCGCTTGACGAGACGATCCGCACCCCGCAGGTCCAGCCCGCGATTTTCGAAGATCACGATGTCGCCCCTGTCGGGGATCCGCACGTTGGGGCGATGGCTCGCCCACGGAAGCGTGAAGCCGTAGGCAGCCTTGAAGGCGGCAAGCTGATCATCCGGCTGAAACCCGGGGAGCATCGAGCCGCTCAGCACCGTGTACGAGCCAAGCACGCTGGCTCGAATCGTCCACGCGCCGGCGAGGGCGAGCCCCAACGCGGCAGCAAATACGCCGTTTTCGAAGGCTCGCTGGCGCTTCAAGAGGGGCATCAACGCCGAAGTCAACGCGGCGTGGTGCACTGCTACCGCCGGCTCATCCTGAGCCCGGAGTGCGCGCAAGAGCTGGAGGACACTGGCCTTGCAGCGCCGGAACTCGACAGGGGCTAGCTCTCGGCGCGCGCGTTTCCAGGTTTCCGGACGCAGTAGAAAGCGCGCGGTCTGAGCCGGTTCAACCAACCTCCGATGCCGTTCGGCCCTGATTTTGCCGGCGAGGCGTGTGGGCAGAGGACTCTGCCAGGCCCTGCCAGGGAGGTAGAAGCGCCAATAGCGAAGCAACGCGGTAAAGAGCAGAAAAAGCGCAATGCCGAGGACCCAGCTGTGGTTGTTGAGCAGCGCTGCCAACCGGTGCTGATCCTCTTTCGAACCGGAAGGCACGGGCTCAACGCCCAGCAGAACGAAAGCTCCTGCCAGGGCTGCTGGCAGAGCCAGGAACCAAAAGGCCGAGTACACGCCTCTCCCGATGGAACGGAACCAGCGGACGGGGGGCTTGCTATAGGTTTGATAGATCCGCAAGGCAGAGTCCGGTTCTGGGTCAGTTGGTGCAGGTCACGTTGACCGTGCGCTGTTTTTCGCAGATGCCGTCCGTCGCGGTCACCGTGAGGACTTGAGCGCCGGCTGACGTACAGTTGTATTTGGTGGAGGCCGCCGCGGGGTTGACAAAGGAACCTGCAGTTGCTGTCCAGCTGAAGGATAAGGGATCGTTGTCGGCATCCGAGGCAGTCGCCGAAACGTTGATTTGTCCGCCCACACCGGTTTGCAGGGGGGACGCGAAGACGAACGTGAACTCTGGGCAGAGCGTGATTCTGCCTTCGAAGCTCACGCTGCCGTTGCAGGATGCGGAGTTGGTTGAATAGCCACAACGACCCTGAGAAAGGCAGCTTCGGCCGCCCGTGCAATCTGCGGAGGTGGTGCACGGAGCGGCACAGAAGCCGCCTAAACACTGGCCCAGGTTGAGGCTTGCGCACTCCGCGTTGGTGGAACACCCGAGCAGGTTGCAGCGTGTTTCGTCGAAATCGATGCAGGCGGGTATGCCATCCTTGAGTGAAAACAGGCCCTGGGGTGGAGCCTTGGTGCGCAAGGTCGCGGCATCGAGGAAGCAAGCCGTTGCGCCGGCTTCTTCAGGCGCGGAGACTCGATCAAATCCGACCAAGGTGTTCACGAACAGTGGAATAGAGAGCGGATAGGCGTCCGCGGGTGCCGTGGTGATCTTTTGAATATTTTCCTGAGTGGCCTCAATGCCGCGGCTGGCCAACAGCTGAGCGCCCGACGGGGCGAAGGTACGTGGGCGACGTGTCAGCCCAAGCGAGCAAATATCCTCGGCCGCCGTGCAGCGGATCTGATCGTCGCTATCGGGGAGCTGGCAGCTGTCCTGGCGGACCCGATAGCGCGCCCCGACGATCTTCTTGCCATTCTGATCCGTCTGCAGGATGCCGCGGGCGTTGTAGAGGTAGGTGTTGAACACGCGGCCGTCTTCGCGCACGGACTGAGTGGGGGTTATGTTACTCTGGGTGTTCACGCAGTCGAACCGGTAGCCGGTCGGTTGCGACGCATCAAGGCGAATCGGGACGCGGCAGGTGCCTCCGACGGTGACGTCACGCTCCGGACACAGCTCCTTCTTGCAAATGCCACCGACTCCGCACTCAGAGCTCAGAAAGCAGCTCTGGCTTGGGTTGTCCTTGCAGTAGCCAGTAGTGAGCAGATACGACTGCGCCCGTCTGAAGACACCAGGAGTGCAGGGGAGCGTGGGGTAGCGGACGGAGTCGGCATGGTTCGAAGGGACCGCGAGGGAGACAACGACCCCGCTCGTCTTGTCTTGAGATTCGTAATTGCTGCAGGTGCGGTCGCTCGGGACGCAGGGGACACGGACCTTGTCGCGATCGTCGTACGTGGTCCCGTTGCAAAACGGAGCTTGCTCGATCTCAGGCAGGCTGAGCAGAGCCAAGAACCCGCGAGCAGCGCTGGTTGCATCACCCGGACGGTACACGTGGCTCAACCCCGCCGGGCAACGGCCTGGGACGGCGCACCCCGGATTGAAGAGCTGCTCGTGGTTCGCGATGAGTGCGCGGCGAACGGGACTGCCGCAGTCCCGCACCCCGTTGTGATGAATTCCGGTAAAGAGGAGCCGCAGCACGTCCTTCCAACCTTCGCCAAACAGGCCCGTGAAACCACTGAAGGAATAGCTCGAACCAAAGCAGCCGAGCTCTGGACACGGCGTGGGAAAGTTCAGCTGGCCCTGATGCGCAAGGCTCGCCGTGGAGCACTGCACGCTCGAGGCGTTTGCGAAAACACCGAGCGCTTCGACGGCCAACATGGCGCCCTGAGCTTCGCGCGGATCGCTAGCTTGGCAGACCAGCTTGGGATCGAGCAGCCGGGTCATGGGGGCGAGCTCTTGGCTTGCCGAAAACAAGCGTTGTTCAGCGCCATTCGCGCTGGTTGGGACGAATTGCAGAGCTGCCGCTGCGGGGCAACTCGCCAAAACCGCTTCGGAGAGGCCGCGCAGATCGGTGGAGCCCCAGAGTTCGTTATTCACGGCCCCCTTGAGCACGGAAGTGCCGAGGGTGACCACTGAAACCAGGATTGCTAAAATGGCGGGAGTTTTCATGGGTACCACAAAAAAGAGAAAGGGCGCCGACCTTACAGCCGACGCCCGTTTCATCACGTTGAGAGCCCGAGGACTCTCGTCGTTAACTGCTTGCTATTAGTTCCCGAAGCAGTTTGCGGGGACGCTGCAGAGGCCGCAGCTCTTGTCGCAGCTTGAGATCTGGCAGCGGGTCAGATCCATACCTGCGCCGTGTGCCTTCGACTGGTCGAAGAGCACGTCTGCGATGAGCGAGGGGTTGTTGTTGGCAACAGCCGCCGAGGCCTCGATCAGGCTCTTGCAGGGACCGTTCGGGACAGCGGGGTTGGTGGTGGAGAAGCAGGTGTCGTTGTCAACCGTACCGCAGTAGCATTCCTGACCGCCGCCGAGGAGGCTGTCTTTAGCGCAGTTCGAGGTCACGATGCACTGACGGAGAGCTGCACAACCCGGGGTGAACGAGTCGCAGAGGCTTTGGAGAGGTGCGCAGTTTGCGGTGGTGCAGGTGGAACAGGGGGTCGCGACGATCACGTTCTTGCACAGCGTGCTGCAGCTACCCGCGGCCTGCGCGGGATCCGCGAAGTCGCACTCCTCAGTGCCATTCTTGACGCCATCGCCACACACGGGCGGCGGGGGAGCCTTGGTCGTACAGGTAACGACGTCGCAGTTCGTCGGGTTGCTAGGAGCAACCGTCGGGTCACAAACTTCCGGAGAGGTCAGGAAGTTGTCGCCACAGAGCGCTGGGCGGGTCTGGCAGGATGCGGTGCAGGTTGCGGTTCCGTTAGTGGCGCCGCCCTTGTCACACTGCTCGGTTCCGCCAACAGCGGGTCCGTCAACGCGGGTATCGCCACAGACGATGAGCCGACAGCCCACGGGCGATGCGCCGGTGGTGCAAGCCTGACCTGCTGGTGTAGCAGTTCCGTCACAGTCTTCGCCGGCTTCCTTGATGTTGTTGCCGCAAACTGAGGCGGTCTTGCAGGTGACCTGAATCGACTCGGTGGCGGTGCAGTTCTTGCCGTCGCTCACGGTAACCGTGATGACGTCCGTCGTGTTGGCTGCCGGGCAGCGGTACGTGGTGACTGCCTGGGTGTTGGCTGCGAAAGAGCCCAAGCCGGAGCTCCAGCTGAAGGTGACAACGTCGCCCACGTCGCTGTCGGAGGCGGTTGCCTTGACGTTGGTGGGGAAGCCATCCTGGTTGACGAGCGGAGCCACAACAACCGACGTCAGCACTGGGCACTGGTTGATCGTGCTGTTAACAACTGCATCGCCACGAGCTTCGGGAGACGAACAGATGAGTGGGACGGTGACGCCCGTGGTCTGAGCAGCGAGAATGGTGAAGGTGGCGCTTCCAAGACATGTGGTCTTGTTGTCGTCAGCTGCGCCCGAAAGGCTGATCTGGTAGTCGCCGGGAGGCAGTTGGCCGATGAAGGCCGAAACGGTGGCGAGGTCAGACTCAACCGGAATCACGCCCGTTACGGGAGTCGCCAGAGCGGGACCCGAAACAGTGAAGCTCACCTCTTTGAGGTTCGCTCCGTTGGCGAGCTTGAGTGCGAGTCCGATAGACCCGGTGGTGCTGGTGTTTTTCGCCTCTTTCGAGACTGAGCTGGTCGTTTTCGAGATCGGGTTTGCCGACTCGCTGGAACAACCTGCCAACGCCAGACCCGTAACGGTCGTGGCAACTGCCAGAAGAGCGCCCCTGAAGATTGAAGATTTAATCACAACTAACCTCACAATGGTTTTAGAATTCCACCCCGATGGAGTTCGAGGCTTGCCGGCACTAGAGCAAGGACGAAGCCAACTCTGAGGCGGGCGCGACCTGCGTTCGGCTAGCCAGTCAGTCCACTGTGATCATTGATGAATTGGCGGATTCAGGAGCGAGCTGCTATTGCCTCAACCCACCCGCCCACGAACCCAAGTCTCCTATTTTCGGAAGGTTCGCTAGGATTACTGGAAGGCCCTGCGTGCGCATTTCCAGCAGTGCTTGAGTCTGAGCATTGGAGCCATTTTTGGCTACCACGCGTCGTTCCTGTGTCGGTCTGATGAATGAAGGAATGCACTTTACAGATATCGGAGTGCTCACTCCGACAATCGTAGGAAGCTCCCCGTATCGAGCCTGAGCTTGGTAGCAGGCCTTGAGGCTATTTCAGCGTAAAACGCGGGGGATAAGGCATTCAGAGTCGGAGTGTTGGAGTTGGCTCCTTCCTTGCGTAAGGGCCCCCGAGGTTCGTTTCCATTGTGACCGCTCAGGTTGCTCGACCCTCAGGAGGAACACATGAAAAAAACTATTATTCTCGCTGCCACCTTGGCACTCAGCTCCGGAACAGCCGTGGTGGGTGCGGGTATCGGCAATATTGTTGTTGGCTCTGACACACTCGAATTGATGACGGACACCATTTTGGCTAACTGCCCTGGTGCAACCGGGCTCGACTACCAAGGCCCAGGATCAACCCAGGGCGAAAACAACATTCGCGACCAAAAGGCTGCTATCTCCCCGATGTCGCGCGTGCTGGCCGCTAACAACGCGTGCCTCAGCAACACCAACCCTGACAACCCGGCCCCGAACACCGACCGCAGCAAGGCAGCTGGCCAGACCATGGCCGCAGACGCCATTGTTGTGACCGTGGACTCGGAGAACACGCAGTGTGGTACGACTCCCGAGCTTTCGCGCGGTGAGGCAATCCTCAATGTCGCAGGCTGCACCGCCGGTCTCGGCTGTGTGGACTCCGATGCTGATGGCACAGCCGACGACTACGTGATGGCAGACTGGAAAGAGCCCCTCCGGCTTGTCTACGGCGGTGCGCATCACAACACTGTCACTGGCTGTAGCTCGAAGGGCAAAGCCTGCACCACGGGTGCTGACTGTGCAGCTGCCAATGGCGGCCCCGGTGGCAGCTGTCAGACCAGCGGCGTTGCCGCGGGTTTCTGTGGCACGAGCGCCACGACGCTCACGCCGGTCCTCGAAGAAGTTGCTTGCACCACGACGGCCGACTGCGCGCCCAGGAATGCTGGTCTTTGTGACGCGGTTGCCGGAAAGTG
>Ga0163144_10016550_pt1 | contig 15098 bp, 15 predicted proteins | sample OliLak19BULKMAT1_FD_123175 | JGI IMG/M metagenome (GOLD analysis project Ga0163144, IMG submission 123175) | Freshwater microbial mat bacterial communities from Lake Vanda, McMurdo Dry Valleys, Antarctica - Oligotrophic Lake LV.19.BULKMAT1 | ecosystem: Environmental > Aquatic > Freshwater >... | reverse complement strand
GGCATGCTCGCTATTGCTCGCATATGCCTCCGCCTTTCTCATCTCGTCAATCATCCATCTAGGTAATAAAAAACACCAGCTGAACGCTGGCATTTTTTATTACTGTGGAGATGCCGAGAATCGAACTCGGGTGCAGATGAAGTCTCTTGCCGTTTCTACATTGTATAGAATACTTTAGCGGATCTCTCCATTTAACCTGTATGCTTGAAAGTAAACAAAACACATACAAGCGATTCCCGTAGTTTTAAAACACAAACAGGGAAGTGAATGTGTTTCTATCTAGAGGTTATATCAATCAAGCACAGCTTCTAGAGCGAAGTGTTGACCGTCGCTTAGGGCAGAGTTTAAGCTGCGTAAGCGAAAGCAAGGTCACGTGCTCCAAAATATGGAGACACAGCTGACTTTACCTTTGCGACTGTTGATTTTGCAGTTGCGTGTTCCGTCAGATTTAAGAGATAACGGTGCTCTACAATGCGCGACAAAAAGTACCTCAACTGTCGAGGCCTTTCATCCCCATATGAAAACTGGAAAAATCGGCTCGCTTACTTGCGCTCGTGAGGAAGCGAAGCTTCCGCAAGACTCATTGAGGATTTTGCAGAGCAAAAGCCTCAATGAGTGGACAGCCTCTGTAAGAGGAGCTCCTCTTTTTCATTCGTAAACTCAGAAAAAGAAGGACTCCCTCTCCGCAAGCTCGCACGATTTTTCATTCGCCGTGCCGACTCCAATTTTTCAGTTGTCGATGAACGCTAACGATCACTAAACTGTCTTCGAATCTCTCGGTCGGTATCGCGCTTCTTCTCTACTTGTCTTTTGTCGTATTTTTTCTTTCCACGAACTACAGCGATCTCGACTTTGATTTTCTTACCCTTACTATACAGTGAAATAGGGACTATTGTCAATCCTTTTTTTGAATCAAGAGAAGCCAGTTTCTGCAATTCTATTTTTGTCAGCAAAACTCTACGATTTCTCTTTGGATCATAGCTTTCTGGGGTATTTTTTTCTTGGAAAGGAGGAATGTTGGAAGAAATGATAAAAGCCTCGCCACCACGTACAGTAACATGAGAGCCCAAAAGAGAGCCTTGATGAGCTCTGATACTTTTGACCTCAAAACCGAGAAGCTCTATACCCGCTTCAAATGTTTCGAGGATCTCGTAGTCAAGACCTATTTTTTTGTTGTAGATGAGTGAATCCGCCATAACCTTTGTAGGTTTAGTATACATCACTATGTATTTTCTTTCATTTTTCTTATTTTAAAGTATAATCACTATCTATGAACAACAATCAGAATCCTGTAGGGCAAAACAACAAGAAGAACAGCAAAAAGCCAAGTAGATTTGGTCTATTAAATAGGCTATCTACAATTATCCTCATTTTGTTCTTAGTAACAGGTTTCTATTCTATTATAGTAGATCAAACCGTTGAAAAAGATCTCATTTCTCTTTCTGAACTTGTTCATGATGTTGGAATGGGAAAAGTCACATCGATTGCAGTTAAAGGCAATGATCTAATTGCAGAATACGAAGATAAGACGATAAAGAAATCAAAAAAAGAAAATGATTCATCAGTTACTGATACTTTTACAAAATATGGATTGACTCCAGAAAAACTAAATGCTGTAAAGATCTCCATCGAGAGTCCTAGTGGATTTGTGTTTTGGGTTAGCCAGCTAGCACCTTTTCTTGTACCACTACTTTTTCTAGCTCTGATCATATGGTTTCTAACACGTCAGGTCAAAGGAACTGGACTTCAAGCTTTCTCATTTGGTCAGTCAAAAGCACGCATTACTTTGCCAGATGACAAAAAACAAAAAGTAACTTTTAAAGATGTTGCTGGAGCAAAAGAGGCTAAACAAGAACTTTCAGAAATCGTAGACTTCTTGAAGAATCCAAAAAAATTTCTAGAGATTGGTGCTGTTATTCCAAAGGGGATACTACTCATGGGTGCGCCGGGAACGGGAAAAACTTTGCTTGCGCGTGCAGTTGCAGGAGAGGCCAATGTGGCATTTTTTGCAATATCTGGATCGGAGTTTGTGGAAATGTTTGTAGGAGTGGGAGCATCTCGCGTTAGGGATTTATTTAAAATAGCAAAGGAAAATTCTCCAGCGATCATTTTTGTTGATGAGATCGATGCTGTAGGAAGAGTAAGGGGAACTGGAGTGGGTGGCGGAAATGATGAGAGAGAACAAACTCTTAACCAGATTTTGGTTGAGATGGATGGCTTTGAGCCAAATGAAAAGGTAATAGTAATGGCTGCTACCAACAGACCAGATGTTCTAGATCCTGCGCTTCTACGACCAGGACGTTTCGATCGTCGAGTAACCATAGACCTTCCAGACAGAAATGATCGTGAAGAAATTTTGAAAATACATTCTGCAAAAAAACCTTTTGGAGAAGATGTAAACTTGAGAGTCATTGCCGAGAGAACCCCAGGATTTTCTGGTGCAGATCTCTACTCTCTCATGAATGAAGGCGCCATCCTTACTGCAAGAGAAAATAGAACAAAAATTTCCCAATACGATCTCATACGTTCTATAGAAAAAGTCATGCTTGGTCCCGAGAGAAGAAGTCATCTATTATCTAAAAAAGAAAAAGAGATAACCGCCTATCATGAAGCAGGGCATGCTCTCGTAGCATCAGTTTTGCCTTTTGCTGACCCAGTTCACAAGATCTCGATCATTTCACGCGGACGTGCCGCAGGTTACACGCTACATCTTCCACTTGAAGATAGAAAATTGCAATCAAAGAGAGAATTTCTAGATGATATCGCCGTCTCCCTTGGAGGATATGTTGTAGAAAAAATGATATTTGGAGATGTGACAACTGGTCCCTCAAATGATCTTCAAGTCTCAACTGCTCTAGCTCGAGATATGGTTACAAAATACGGAATGTCAGAGAAGATCGGAGCTTTAGCTCTAGAAAGTTTTGGAGGTCGTGCTATGTTTGGTAAGGGTGTTGAAGATAAAGAATATTCAGAAAAAGTCAGTGCTGATATAGATAGTGAAGTGGCTAGAATAATGTCTGATGGTTTCAAAAAAGCAGAACATGTAGTGACAGAGCACAAAAAAGCTCTGGATGCTATTGCCTTACGACTTATAGAAGTGGAAACAATCGAAAGAGATGAATACGAAGCCATCATCATTGCTCACGGTATACAGCCAAAGAGAAAACAAGATATAGAACACCAGGTCTAAATGAATTTAATAAAAAAGTATTTTTTGTGGATTCTACTCTTTACCTCAATCGGTTTTTGGGGTTATATACAAGTGACACAAAAAGCTCCTTGTGAAGTACCGATAGAATATTCCATAGGATCGCTCGATAGTAGATTTAATATAAGTAAAAAAACTCTAATAAAGTCTCTTTTTGATGCCGAACAAATATGGGAAAAAACTCTCGGTAAAAATCTTTTTGTTTATAACGAAACTGCAAAATTTAAAATCAATCTGGTCTATGATTCTAGACAAGAAATGGCAAATAAAAATACTCAGATTGAATCTCAAATAAAAGATATAAAAGTGGGTGCGGATTCTATTAAAGAAAGATTCACTTCACTTCAAAATCAATTTAAAAAAGCTTCGGCCGAATACGAGTCTGCTTTATCGGATTTTAGAGTTTTGCAGAATAGATATAATGAAAAAGTAAAATACTGGAATAGTCAGGGTGGTGCACCGAAAAGTGAATATGAATCTCTAAATAGAGAAAAAAATAATCTAGCTCTTTTGCAGATAGGTCTTGAAACAAAAAGACTCGAGGTCAATGGTTTGGCTGAGGAGATAAATACTCTTGTAAAAAATTATAACTATCTCGTAAAAGATATAAATTCAAATATAAATGTTATTAACCAAAGTGCCGACAAGGAGTTTGAAGAAGGTGAATATCTACGAGACAAAACAGGGGAGAGAATAAATATCTATGAGTTCAAAGATATAGCAGTTTTGACTCGAGTTCTATCTCATGAGCTTGGGCATTCTATAGGTCTTGGTCACAATGAAAATAAGAATTCTATAATGTATTATCTGAACAACAGCAAGAACATCGTGCCGACTATGGAAGATGTTAGGGATTTGAGATTGGTTTGTGGGGTGAAGTAGAGGGAATAAAATTTGATAGTCAAGCGGTTTTAGTCTATTATAGGCACATTGCGCCCTTAGCTCAGTTGGTTAGAGCACAGAGCTTATACCTCTGGGGTCCTAGGTTCGAGTCCTAGAGGGCGCACCAGATAATATAAAATAATACTAGGAGTGTGATTCCTAGTATTCTTTGAATTACGAAGCTCTTTTCTTGGCACAACTTTTCTAGGGTACGGATTTTTTGAAGCTTAAAAAATCCTGAAGTTTACTCGCCCCAAGGACGAGCCCAGTGGCGATTTTGCTAAATCGTCTGCTGAATCGCCGACGCTCGTAAAACCCCCTGAAAAGTTATGCCTGCGACGAGTTTCGTAATTCAAAGTAGTATTGGAGTCCCTTTCTGTTTTTTGTTAACTGGCAATATGCTTGAGGACTTTTAGATATAGTCCTTCCACTATTTTCTCTTGTTCTTTGCCCATCTTTACATAGTGGTCAAGTCCAGGAGCTGCATTTATTTCCAAGATCCAGTATTCATCTGGTTCTTGATCGATACCCCCTTGAATCATGAGATCTACCCCGCATAAACGTAAACCCATGTCTTTGGTTAGTCTGATAGCTATTTCCTTAAAGATAGGATGGACTTTGGACATAACATCCACAGAATCTCCTCCAGAAGAAAGGTTAGCATTATCTAAAAGATAAACCACCTGATCTTTATCCAAAATAGAATCCATAGTCATACCACTTCTTTTTAGTTTGATGGCAATTCTAGGATCATCCATCTTTATGCGTGTATCACGTTTTGAGATGAGGAATGATTTCTGTTTTTTTTGGATGAGTTCTTTTATTGTTGATTTTCCATTACCAATGACGTTCAATGGTATGCGTTCATAAGCAGAGATTATCTCTTGATCCAAGACGACCAGACGATAATCTTTACCCGCGACTGGTCTCTGAACAAGAGCTATCCTATCGCTCTTGAAGATGTTTCTCATGGCTTTGTAGAACTCTTCTTTATTATGCACAAGTGCGACCCCAAAGCCCTGACTTCCACTATTGGGTTTTACAATCACAGGTAAGCCGAGTTTCTGAGCGTGTTGATATGCCGCATCAATATCTCTATTATGTGATTTTATTGCTTTAGCCCAGAAGTCGGAGTAAAATGTTTTACTACCAGGCACAATTGGGTATCCCATATTCTTCATGAAGAATTCTGCATAACCCTTATCTTTGGCAATATCAGAACTACCTACTGGATTTAGGTCAATTGTATTGTATCTGAAATATGATCTCTTGCCATTTTTTAAAGTGATTTGGCCAACCACACCCCATTCCGGTTCTAGAAAGACCTTAGCTCCTATTTGAGGAGCTAACTTCTGTAAAAGACGACCTAAAATCAGATATTCTTTTTTGTTTTTCTTTTTCATATTGTTGCTCCGATCCAGATAAAAGATTATAGTATTTATATCATCTTGTAAACTTACAATCAATTATCATTAGACCTATATTATGAATACATTTCAAAAATATTACAATGCAGTAAATTTTTTAGAGAGTCTAGATAATTTACCTTTAAAAGGGGATTATATGATAGATAAAGATCATGCTGATTTTTATTTAAAAAGAATGGATTATTTTCTTATGCTTATAGGACATCCAGAAGAAAATATGAAGTTTATTCACATCGCTGGTACTTCAGGAAAAGGTACAGTTACAAATATGATTCATGAAATACTTTATTGTGCCAATGAAAGAGTAGGTTCATTTACCTCTCCTTATACTGTGACTTCTATTGAAAAGATAAAATATAAAGATAAATATATATCTCCCGATGAATTTGCTGATATTGTAGATTATTTGAAACCTTATATAGATAAAGCGTATTTATTATGTCCTTATGGTAGACCATCTTATTTTGAGATATTTCTGGCAATAGCATTTTTATATTTTAAGAAAAAAAAATGTGAATGGGTCGTATTGGAGGTAGGTCTTGGAGGTAGATACGATGCTACTAATATTATAAAGAAACCTATAGTCACTGCCATTACAACTATTGATTATGATCATACAGATATTCTAGGAAAAACTTTACATGAGATTGCTTATGATAAAGCGGGTATTATAAAGAAAGGTTCTACTTTTTTCACTTGTGAATATAAAAAGGATATATTAAATTTATTCAGGGAAATATGTATAAAAAATAAAGTTAATTTTATACATCCTGTAAATCTTTCAAAAGATTATAGAGATAATAATAAGATATTGGCTAGAGAGATTACTAAATACATAGGTATTAAAGATAAATATATAGAACAAGGTTTAAAAAAAGCTCATCTGATGTGTAGATTTGAGATAGTTCAAGATAAGCCACTGGTTATACTAGACGGCTCTCATAATAGATCAAAGATAAAAGCAGTATTATATGATTTAGATAAAATAAAATTTAGAAAATTGTATCTAATAATAGGTATATCTAATAATAAAGATCATATCTCCATATTAAAACAAATCATACCGCTTGCGGATTATATATCTTTCACTAGATTTCAAAATAAGAGTAGAAAATGTGCACATCCAAAAGAATTATTAAAAAAGTCAAAGAAGTTAATGAAAAAGAATATAAAATATACTATTACTCTAGATCCTTATAAGGCTCTATCAGATATTTTGAAGCTTGCTAACGATGATGATGTTGTACTAGTTACTGGCTCATTTTATCTGGTCGGAGAGCTTCGGAAAAATTGGTTTTCTGAAGAAAGTATATTGAAGAATAGAAGTAGTTCATTCTTATAGTAAGATGTTTACTCAAAATGCATCTTATCTTCCTTTCTTACCTCGACTCTCACCTTGACCTCTGGCCATGTCGATAGACTCTCATCTTCAGTTATGAGTCTCTGCGCTTCAGAGCGGGCGGCTTCTACCATTTTTATATTTTTCAAAGCTTCCATAGCGATGTCGGAGATACCCCACTGTTTTCCTCCAGAGAGTTCTCCTGATCCTCGAAATTTGAGATCATACTCGGCCAGTTCGAAACCATTTTTTGCTGTTTTGAGAGCTGTTAGACGGTCAGTGGTTTTTTGATTTGGAGCAGACTTTTGTGATCCATCACCAGTAAAGACATAACAGAAGGCTTGATGGTTTGAACGGATGACTCGTCCACGAAGCTGGTGAAGCTGAGCTAGGCCAAAACGCTCAGCTCCTTCTATGATGATGACGGTGGCGTTGGGGACATTTACCCCAACTTCTACTACGGATGTTGCACAGAGAATATGGATTTTTCCATTTTTAAAATCCATCATAGTTCTATCTTTTTCAGTTGGTTTCATTTTGCTATGAAGAATTCCTATTTCATATTCTGGGAAAATATCTTTTTTTAATCTCTTGGCTTCTTCTTTTACAGACTTTGCATTTACCGCCATTTCTTTTTCTTTGTCTGGTTCATCGATACGAGGACAAATGACATAGGCTTGACGACCTATTTTCAATTCTCCTCTGATTTTTTCATAAACCAAATCTCTTTCATTCGGTATTACGATTTCGGTAATGATGGGCTTTCTTCCGTGGGGCATCTGATCGAGAAGAGTGAGGTCGAGATCACCATATATAGTCAGAGCTAGTGTGCGGGGAATAGGAGTGGCGGTCATAGAGAGAAGATGAGGTGCTCTGGCTTGGCCAAACTCGTCTTTGTGAACTAGAGATGAGCGTTGTTTGGTCCCAAAGCGATGTTGTTCATCGATAATTACGTAGGCTAGATTTTTAAATTTTACTGATTTTTGAATGAGAGCGTGGGTGCCGATCAAAATGGGGATCTCCCCATTTGAAACCCATTTTAAAAGTTGAGTTCTAGATATATCCGTCCAACCTTTTGGATTTAGTTTTGAAGGGAATTTTCTGCAACCACTTCCTGTGATGAGTCCAACTTGTATTCCAAGATATGCAAAATATCCTATAAATGATTCAAAATGTTGTGTGGCTAAAATCTCTGTTGGGCACATGTAGGCCATCTGGAGATTGCCATATTTTTGTCCTTTTGGTCTAGTGGTGACTATAGAATATGCTGTTGCTGCGGCTACTGCAGTTTTTCCAGATCCGACATCACCCTCGAGAAGACGAGACATGGGAGCATGACGTGCAAAATTTGCAGTGATCGTATCCACAGCTTTTTTTTGAGCTTCTGTAGCTTCAAAAGGGAAACGTTTCATAAATTCTCCTAGATTTTTTTTGTCAGTTTCTATTACAAAACTTTTGTGTTTTTCGTAAGATTTTTTTGCAAGTTGTTTGCCGAGCTGGATAAAAAATACTTCTTCAAAGGCAAAACGCTTGCGAGCAGAGAGAGCGTCTTCTAGTTTCATGGGAGTGTGTATCCAGATCAAAGCTGTTTTTAATCCTGGCAGACTATATTTTTTGAGAATTTCTTCGGGAATTGGATCGATAAAGTTATCGAGAAGTCCTTTTTTAAATATTTCTATTATTTTGTGATACATCCAGTTGGATGTGACTCCTCTCGATTCGGCATAGACTGGATAGAGTGTGTGTGATTCTCCCTCGCTTCCAAATAGGGAAGAACCGACGCCTATCGGTAGTTTGTTTACAACTTCTATTTTTGGGTTTGAAAAATAGAGTTCACCTCCAGTTTCTCTAGGCTCTTGAGAAATAACATTCTCTCGAACCTTTATCCGCCTCTGAGAAATTTTTCCTTCTATACGAACTAGTGCACCTTCGGCTGTCATTTTTGCAAGGTAAGGTTGGTTGAACCAAACGCAATGAATCCTGCCACTCTCATCTGTGACGTATCCATCAGCCATGGGTATTTTTGTCTTGAAACCTTTGCTTGTCTTGAGTCCTGTTATTTTTCCAAAAACAACAGCTTCTTCACCTTTTTCCAATGAAGAAATATTTTTGGTCTCTGATGTGTCACCATAGCGAGAGGGGAAATGGTAAAGGAGATCCTCGATGTTTATGACCCCAAGCTTTTTTAGAGCGATCTTTTGTAGGGGATTTAGGCGGGCGTGTTCGATGATAGGGTCAGAAATTTTCATTTTCCAATTATACAGTATTTTGATTAAATTTGATTTTTGTGCAAGAATGGGCGAGTAAAGTATTGGTTCTGAAACTCTTACTTGACAAATATTTGGAGCTGTGGTGGAGTGGTCTAACATACCTCTTTGCTAAAGAGGCGGGCTTTAATCGGCCCCGAGGGTTCGAATCCCTCCGGCTCCGCTACGATTCTTTCGAACGGCTAATGCCATTTGAAAGAAGCGTTGAGACGTGGAGATGAGAAAGGCGCAGGCGCGACGGCGCTGAGCCGGGGTCGCGGGATTTTTCAGCAGAAAAATACCTGTGACCGAATCCCTGATTCAGCAGAATCACCTCATGTGTCCGGCTCCGCTACTGATCTGTACCCCATCTATTAGACATAAATACTTTAGAATATGAATTTTTATAACAAATATATATTGCCGAAATGTCTTAACTGGGCAATGAAAAATAAATCCTTTGAACGACACCGAAAGGATGTTGTTTCTGAATTGTCTGGTATGGGACTTGAGATAGGGTTTGGCTCAGGACTTAATCTTCCATATTACAAAACCGTAACGAAGCTGTATGCTCTTGATCCTTCAGAAGAGTTGTATGATTTGGCTCAAAAAAATATTACTTCTGTATCATTCCCAATAGAGCACATTCGTGCGTCAGCAGAAAATATTCCTCTTCCTGACAATAGTCTTGATTTTGTTGTCTCAACATGGAGCTTATGCAGTATTCATAACCCAGAGATAGCTCTGAACGAAGTATTTAGAGTTTTGAAACCAAACGGAAAGTTCTCATTTGTTGAACATGGAAAATCACCAAAATCTTTTGTTTTTAAAATACAAAATTTTATCACCCCTATTTCTAAGCGAGTTGCAGGTGGATGTCACATGAATAGGGATATTGAAGGTCTTGTCCTTGGTGCTGGTTTTGATATGCAAAGAATAGATAAATTTACAGAAAAATCAAAGCCCCTTGGTTTTATGTATAAGGGTATAGCAATCGCAAAAAAATAGCACGACCCATAAATATTTCAACATGTACAAAAATATTCAAATCATCGCAGAAGAAAAAATGGAATCTCCCTTTGGTTTTAAATCACAAAAAACTTGGTATGAACTTTTTTCTATTGCAAATGAAATAGGAGATATCATTTCAATCCATACTGATAGTCGTTGGGGTGGATCTTTTGATTTAATAAAAAAAGCAAAATCATTTACAAATAAACCAATTCTCGCAAAAGGAATTCATGCTACAGATTCTGATATCGAGAAAGCCATTGAATATGGAGCTGACTAAGTCCTTGTTGTTGGTCGTATTCCAAATATCTATATAGATAAATGTTTGATTGAACCCCTAACTATTGCTGAACTAAAAACAATACCTGAAACTTTTAAAGTCGTATGGAATAGTAGAGATTTATCTGATGGAAATTTGAAAAAAGAAACTTTTGAAGAAGCTCGAAAAGTTTTCAAAGGTTGGATGTGCCAAGCAAGCAATATAAAAACAATCGATGATATCAAAGAAGATGTAGATGCAGTTTTGGTCGGAACTTATTTATCTGAATTTACTAAATCTTTATAAGTCTAGGGTTTGTCAACATTACCTACATACCTTTCCGAAATGTGTTCGTATATCTGTCTGTGATCAAAGATATTGCCAGTGGTGAAGTGATGGCATGGAACCTTTCCTTGTATCTAGAAATGACATTAGTAACAGATACAATCAAGAACATGAAACTGGATTCGTACGAAAATATCATGATTCATTCAGATCAAGGATTTCATTACACAAATCCAACCTACATTGAACTTGTGAAGGAATTGGAGATGATTCAATCCATGTCAGGTAAAGGTAATTGTATTGATAATGCACCGATTGAATCATTCTTTGGTCACATGAAAGATGAATTGGATTAAAAAGTATGTAGGACTTTTGAAGAACTACGTTTGGTAATTCTAGAATATATGAGATACTACAATTACGAAAGGAAGCAATGGACTAGAAAAAGAATGACTCCTGTTGAATACAAGAACCATCTACTAAGTAAATTAGAGGGGCAGGTGGAAGGTTTACAAAGTGTCTACTAAAAGGGGTACGGATCACTGGGGAGGAATCCTTCGCTTGCTCCTCTTTTTGTTTTGGCGAAATTCTGGCGGGCTATTTAAAGCAAATCTGTGTACTCTGGATAATTTTCCTTAATAACACTTTTCCAATTAGCAGTTTCGTTGCCTCCACCTAAATCATTTTTATGATATACAAGCAAAACAGAAATTTTATTTGTATTCTTGTGTTTAGCAACAATACATCTATTACCAGAACCATGTCTTGATTCCTGTGTGCCTGAAATCTTAAATTCTGTTTTGCAAATGACAACATCTGCATTTTTATCCGTAATTTCTTCCGCAATGGTTTTTTCTAAAATTACATCAAAACTTTGAAATTCACGGACTAAGGCAGAGAGGGTAAAATCCCATGCCTTTTTGTATTTCTTGGTAAAGGTTCTGATGTAATGCCTTTCGACAAATGATTCTATGGTAACTTCATAATTAGTAGACATCTTCGGGATTTTCTTGCGTTATCAATTCGTATGGAATGATTTCATTATCCGAACAAATAGCATACGGTAATTGGTTATGAGTAAATGTAACAATTTCTTGTGTGTTTTTGTCTCTCCATTTGCTAGATATATTTTTGATTAACTTTTCTTCCTCATTATTTATTTCAGACAAAGAAACTTTAGCCCCATTCCTTGTTTCTGAAATTAACATAGCCCCGTCTTCTGTCGGAGTGATTTCAATTTGTCCTAACTCAAAAAGCTCATCCATTACGCGAAAATAAGAATCTGGAACAGGTCCATATTGGATTTTTCTATATTGCATTCCACTCATACTTTCAAGGTGTTTGTAGAACCACGCAAAATCTGCCAAATAGACAAGTTTAGCCAACTTAGTCTTTGTGATTTTTCCGTCTTTTTTTGATCCAGCATTTCGAATATAAGCTAGAATCATTTGCTTATATTTCTCATAATTTGCAGATACGCCACTTTCCATTTCTTTAAGCGAGACACCAAAAATTTCAGAAAGCTTTTCAGCTTCCGAAAGTGTTAGCTCTTTCTTTCCTTGCTCTATGGCTATATAAGATGGGCGAGACATACCAAGCTTTATAGAAAGCTCTGATTGAGAAAATCCACGCTCATTTCTAAGTGTTTTGACAAATTGTGCATATTTATTACTCATACCTAAAGTATATAGATTTGTGTAAAAAAGTCAAACATATAGGTGTTAATAACCTTGACATTGTAAAAGCAGAGGAATAAAATATATTCGTTGGCTTAGTCGAACCAAAATACAAATAGTAACCGAATCTAAATATGGCTACAAATAAAATAATCATCATATAGAGCAAAAAATAAGGAGTTGTGGCCCGTACCCCAAATTTAGTACACCAATCTTGTATAATTAGCAGAACTAATATATAAGCATATGAAAAAACGTATCGCTCCTGAAATCAAGGAGCAAATTATTAACCGAATAAAGAACGACGGTGTCACCGTCGCACAAGCAGCCAAAGACCACGACATCTCTGATGTCACTGTATACAGCTGGATATCCAAGAAGGTGGAGGGACAACCTACACTCTCCGAGATCATTAAGTTGAAGCGCGAGAATGCACAGCTCATGCAACTCTTGGGTGAGATCACTTTAAAGCTGTCCGAGACCCATAAGGGAACACTTAAAACGAAGTAAAAAAAGAAGTGATCGACACCAGTGATACACCCAAAGCTCTTCGGGCCAGAGAGCTTGGAGTGTATCGAGGTATCTTCTACTACCACCCCAAGAAGCCCGACAAAGACTGGCACCTCAAATGTCAGATTAAGAGATATACAAAATAAGTTTTTACCATACAATCAACTAATCAAAAAACCTCCAGAAAATATCTAATCTAGAGGCTTTTGTCTGGCTAAATCTTAATGTTAATTTGGAAGTTTACCATTTTCAATGGTACCGATCTTCAGTTCAGGAATACGGATACCATTCCCGTCAAATACGATCTTTCCATCAGCACCATTAAAGCTCGCCTTCTGCATATTCTCTACCCACTCTGCCTTATCCTCATCGTAACTTCTCGCAAGAAGCATGAATGCATTGTAACCGGTCTCGGAACCAATAGTCGGTTCTGTACCGAACTTGTTCTTGAAATTGTCAGTGAATTCCTGACGGTAGATGTTTGGAACGGTGTAAAGGATGCTGCCATTAAGAATACTGGTGTCTTTGAGGACATTCTGATAATCTGTAAATCCTGTCTGCATATTCGCATCGAATACAAACTGATATGATTCAGAAGAGATTGACTTTAATTCTTTTACAAGAAGCGCTCCTGATGTTGGCTTGATAATGAATACGATTGCGTCAGGCTTAAGTGCTGTGGCTTTTAATGCACTTGATCGTAAATCCGTTCCGTCTGCTCCAACCTTAATTTCTTGAACAGGGGATCCATATCCTTGCTTGAATCCATCAGCAAATCTCTGAAATGCTGCAGAACCATTATCGACAAATACTACTACATTTTTGAAACCTTTGTCTTTGATATGTTCTCCCAGCTTAACTAAGGCTGGAACGCTACCAGGCCATAGCTGCACAATATTATCATCTTTTGCCTCTATACCCTGCTCGAATCCAAGTGCAACAGGCATTCCTGATTTTGCAACCTCATCATATAACGCATCAATGGTTATAGTGGTTGCATTTATTAAACCATCAATCTTATCTATACTTGTAAGCTTTTTGTATGCTGACAAGCCTTTCTTGGCATCAAAACCATCATCTTCTTTTATGACTTTGACCTGCTGATTGGGGTGAGATTCATTCCATTCTGTTTGAGCAAGATCTACTCCCTTTGAAAATCCTTCACCGACAATGGCATAATCCCCAGTGAGGTTAGCAATCATTCCGAAGGTTAATTCATGTGGCTGCTTGTTGGCATTAAAAAAGATAATTCCGATAACGAGTACGGCAATCGCAGCTACTCCAATAATTTTTAATGTCTTGTTCATAATAATTTATTATTTGTAATATTTTACTTAATCCACATATTTTCTTATACGTGAAGTAAGTGAAAATAATTATATCATATATCTTGTACAGATAACCATATGAGGTGACATTCGTGATAGATTGGGGTGACAAAGGTTAACTGTACAAGCCATTTACTTATTATATAAAGTATGATGTAATTGTAAATAAAGGATTTACCTCCCTCCACCCTCTCAATCCGAACACCCCACCCAACCAGTCATTTCACTATAACGCCACCCTGGCGCTTTTTTCTTGCCCGATGCCTCACTAATAGTTCTAGCGGGGGAAGCATGTTGCAGTACTCGCATCCAGCGGTTGTTCAGATTATCCGCAACCTTCTTTATAAAAGCTTTAGAATAAAATGATATGTCACCTCCCTTAGGAATATACTTCCATATCTCCTTGTTAGTTCGTTCAATGGTTCCTTTCTCCCAGGAAATGTAGGGATGACAAAAGTAGATCTTCACCTGCAGTAACAGCTCAAGTCTTTGATGCTGCTTGAAGAGAAGGTCGTTGTCGGTAGTAATTGTCTTCATCTCCGGAAACCGCTTCTTAATCACCCGAAAAGCTTTATCCATATTTCTAATTGAAGAGACCAGTATACTTGCAATGAACGACACGCGTATTTTTCGATCAGCTACCGTGAGCAGGATGCCGCGTCCGTGTTTTTCTGAGACAATGAAGTCAGCCTCAACATCTCCCAACCGAAGCGTTTGGTGGCTATGATAGGGCGTTTTTCAATGAAGGTTCAACCATCAAGGAGACCAGTGGTCTTAATACCCTCTTTCGAGACATACCGGATGGTCTGTTCACGATGCTTTAACCGTCCAGCGATTGATTCAGGTGACCGTCCTTCCTTGAGAGCCTTATCGATAAATGTTCGGAGTACATTGTCGCCGACAATTTTCATTCCTTGGTACTTCGCG
>Ga0163144_10016549_pt1 | contig 15100 bp, 15 predicted proteins | sample OliLak19BULKMAT1_FD_123175 | JGI IMG/M metagenome (GOLD analysis project Ga0163144, IMG submission 123175) | Freshwater microbial mat bacterial communities from Lake Vanda, McMurdo Dry Valleys, Antarctica - Oligotrophic Lake LV.19.BULKMAT1 | ecosystem: Environmental > Aquatic > Freshwater >... | reverse complement strand
CTGGAGGTACCGCTGGTGCGCCTAGCGGCTGCGCTTCGCAGAAGCTTGCGATCGTTGGCGAAGCCGCCGAATCGATCCAAGACGCGGGCCTGCCCGCCGAGTACGCCACCGACGGCAACCCCGGCACTCGCTGGAGCAGCCTGCACGCAGAGCCGCAGTGGATTTACGTCGACTTGGGCGAGGAGGCCTACGTCGATCGGGTAGTGCTGCTCTGGGAGGTCGCATACGGCGCCGACTACGATATCGAGATCGCGGACGCATCGAACGGCCCCTGGGTCTCGGTTCATCACGAGGCCGCGGGCAACGGCGATACGGACGACCTCACGAGCTTCACGCCGGCAAAAGGCCGCTACGTCCGCATGTTCGGCAATACCCGCGGAACCCCGTACGGCTTCTCGCTCTTCGAGTTCGAGGTCTACGGCGACACCGACGAAAACTGCAAGTGAGGCAGCAGGTGTTTCCTCTCGCAAAGCGTCTACTCGTTCCGCTGTGCTTTGCCATGGGCTTCGGCTGCACGGAAAGCGCATCCACTCCGCAGCGTGTGGTTGACCCCGCCCGCAGTTCGGCGTCCTAGCGCGAGCGCACCGTCATCGTTTCGTTCGGGTCGCCCTCGCGGTAGGAGACTTCGATCGCGTCCACGACTCCCGGGACTGCGAGCTCCCAGAGGGCTTCGACCAGGCCCTCGATGTGCTCCGCATCGTCCAGGCGCGTGTAGGGGATGTGCACGACCTTTTCGCTGGGCAAAAGATCGAAGTGCCGCATGTGCCCCGCATAGACGAAATACGTTGATGACGCATCGCCGTGCCGCTCCACCACGAAACCGTCCCTCTGAAGTCGCGCGACGCTCATTGGCTTAGCGTACCCGCTTTCCGAGAGGCCCGCGCAACGCTGGAGTGCGTCATGCCGTCCGTAGCCTGATTTTCCGCGAGTTCTGCTAACATCCCTGACTACACACGACGCAATAAGAAGCGAGCAGCAGCTCGCGCCTCGGGCGCCGGGTGGCGTTGTCGGGGCTCGCCATACTCGGAATGGAGCACCAGCTCGGCTTTGCAGCCTATGCCGGGCGGTCTACTCTACGAGCGCGCGCACCCGCGCTACCTGCGGGTCGCGGGGATGCTGCGCTATGAAGAGCTGCGCGGCGTTGGCTGCAGCTTGCTTACGACCCTGCCCGAGTAGTGACGTGATCGCGAGCACCTCGGCCTCACCATGCAGCGCACCTTTTGCGAAAGTTCGACGGTAGCGAGCGAGCTCAGCCTCGGCCTCTTGCCACGCGCCAATCGCTACCGCCGTGCGAATGACGTCGAGCGCAGCCACTTCCGCCGCAAGATCGGGGCGGGACTTCGGCGCGCGCCGTGCTGGCGGGCTGGCGCCCGGATCGCGCTCGCTGCGATCGGTACTCGCCACGGTAGCTTTTGGCGGCAGCGTCTGCCGCGCGGTATCGACCGCGTCGATCTTGGCGGCGGCCTCCGTGACAGGCGCTGCTTGCGCCGAAGGTACGGGTCCAGAGGACGTGCGCGCAACGTCGGTCGTGGGCGCATGCTGCAACTGCGTCGAGCATCGAAAGCGCGCGGCGTCTTTCGAGCGACTCCTCTGGCGTAGGAGCGACATCTCTGAGCGTCAACTCTACGTCGACGAGCGGGCGTGTCGCGTCGGCGCTGGCCTGCGCGCGCCGCAGCTCGTTCGATGCGACTCGCAACGCGACGCCATAGAGGAAAGCCTTCTCGCGGCCGGCCTCGATGTCGGCGAAGCGGCGCGCTGCGACCCAAAATACCTCTTGCGCCGCGTCGTCCAGCTGCGCGGGCAGTACACAAAGCGCCGCAAGAGCCGCTAAACCGAGGCATAGTGTGCTTCGAACAAGCCGCGGAGATCGTTCGACGCCAACGCAGGCGTCCGAGCCGGAGCTTCCGCGGCGGCCGTGCCAAGGCTTCCGAGCACGGAATTCGAGACCACGGCTGTTAATAGTCGGTCAAGGCGCCGGCGATCACGAAAAGCGCCGCCGGACACGAATGTAGCTTTTCGTGATCGCGGCCGCGCGCGAGCAAGATTACCTGCTCGTGATTCCCATTCAGCTCGAATACACCTCACCGGCTGGGTGCCCGACCCAGGCCGAGTTCGTGGCCGCCGTCGCCAGCCGCGGGGGCGACTTCGCGCACCCAGGTCCCGAGGCGACGGCTCGGGCCATGGTCGTGACTTTGCGCCGAAGCAAGGCCGAGCACACCGGCTCGCTGCAGCTGCGGTTCGACGACACGGTGTCGGACGCGCGGCTGGTGCACGCCGAGGGCTGCGCGGAGGTCGCAGACGCGCTGGCCGTCGTGGCGGCCATTGCGCTCCGCGGTACGGACGACGCCGCGGTGCCGGCTCAACCGTCACCTCGGCTCGCTCCCGCTGCGCCGCCGGCGCAGGCGATGCCGCAGCCCTCCGAGCCGACAAGGCCGGTCCAGGCGCCAAAAGACACCCGCTTGCATCCGGCTGGGCTCTGGGGCTCAGAGCCCGTATCGGTGACGGCGGGCGAGCTGCGTGTGAATCGCAGCTTGGTCGCGACGCTCTCCGGCGGCGTGGTGCTGGGCGCGATCCCGGGCATGGTGCTGCCTCGTTACGACCTGTCGTTCACGCGCACGAACTTCATCACGACGCCAGAACACACCAGCTATCTCATCGGCACCGTTTTCGGCGTGCACTGGAGCTACCTCGGTAACGCCACCCGTCGAAGCGACGGTTATTCCACCGAGGTCAGCGGTTTTAAGGCCGGTTTTACGGCGTGCTCATCGCTCACCTACGATACCAACGGCTTCGTATTCTTGTTCTGCACCGGCTTCACAGCCGGTTTGATGCATCAGGAAACCCGTGAGGTGGCCGGCCCTCACCGACAATCCAAAGACATTGGGCTGGGTGCGGCATCGCTGGAGCTCGACGGGCGCTAAAACCTCGGCGAGCACCTCCACGTGAGCCTGAACGTCGGTGGCGAAATGTGGTTGGGCAAGCTGACCGCGGAGGGCGCCAACGGCAGCGAGCTTTTTCATTCCCGTCTATTCAACGCCAACGCGCAGCTCGGCGTCGGGGTTCACTTCTAGAGTTCCGCGCCGCGCCAAATCAAAAATGGAATTCCGGTCAGCACCTGTTGACCAGACGTGCAAGCGCCAATAGGCGACCCGCGGCTGAAGGTGCCTAAGTGATCTGCCAGGTCGGCCCCGGGCTCACCGGAGAAGAGCGCAGCCGCGAACGCCACGCCCGCAACCAGCCAGAAGTAGCAAGACCGGGAGTCCAGCCTTACTGGGAATGCGCGGAAATGAACTTTCGGAGCAAATCCAGTGTGCGCTTGGGCGTCGGTTCCCTGACGGATTCCGACAACTCTTACGACCGGGCTAGGTTTCGCGAAGCGCTTTGATTGCTTCGTCCAATTCAGCCTAAGGCACGGTGTAGGCGACGCGTCGTTCGCGACGGTCCCAGACGACCGAACCGCTCGGCAAGGCAACGGCTGCGGCAAGCGCTTTGGTGATCGTTTCACCTTCACCGAGGAGGATCTGACCGAGAACTGGATCCTTCATGACAGTGCCCTTTCGCGGATCTTGGGGGTCGTACACGGCGTAGCGCATGAGCCTCGGCGGCGGCGTTCAGTCCCCAGCTGACTCAGGCTCACGACTGGTAGCGAAGAGCGGGCCGGCAGAGAGAGTGTCGGATTGGGAGCCGTGCAGCGGCGCCACACCCGCCGCTACCGCTCCACTCCGCGTTACCTGTACGCTCGCCGGTTCAGCCAGCGAGAAAGGCTTCTTGTGCATCACCACTAGGTCCCAGAAGCGGAAGGCCATAGCTACCGCAATGTCCAGCTCTCGCGTTTCCCGAGATGGCTCCAACGCGGGCGATGGCAGACACAGCGCAGCAATGGGACACGCCGCCAGCATGTGTAAGATGCCGGCAGAGAACCCAGCTCCAGCATAGGCCAAGCACACCGGCACACCCATCGCTTGCATGTCGTTGATCGCGTACGGAATCTTCTCGTCCACGGTGCCGAGGGTGTCTTGGTACTTGCACTCGATGGCCAGGACCCCCGAGCTTTGCTCGTGGAGGATCAGCACGTCCACGTGGCGGTTCTTGCCAATGATGGTTTTGCCCATCGATACCTCGCGGTACACGCTGAGGCCTCGCGGTCCGAAGTTCTTGAGCACATACGACGCCACCAAATCCGCGTACTCCTTGCCGCTCATTCCCATGGCGGCTAACCGAGCGCGAGGCGCTGCTGGGCTGGGGCGAAGTCGACAAAGAGAGCTCCTTCGATACCGCCGGCCTGCTCCAGACGCGCGCGCGAAAGTCGTACGGCGTCGTCCGCGACGTCGTTACCGGCAAAGCGCCTTCCTAGTGTCAGCGCTGCGACACCCGTAGAGCCAGAGCCCATGAATGGATCGACTACTAGATCAGCCCCGACGCTACTTTGGCGGATCAGTATTGCGCTGAGCGCGCTCGGCTTTTCCGCGGGGTACCCGCCACGGATACGCGGGACTTGCAGCACGTCAGGAATGCCAAGATCAGAGAGTCGGCGCTTGCCTTTCTCGAAAAAAAGCACGAATTCGTAGCGTGCACGGTAGTGGTAGCCCATGCCGATGGACTTCTTGTCCCACACTAGCGGCTTCCAAAATTTGAAGCCCGCTTGCTCGGCGATGGGCTTGGCGATGAAGGCCGTCTCCGGGTCGCACATCAAGTAAAAGTGGGTGTCGCGCTTCAGCACGCGATAGACCTCCTCGAAGAGCTCGCCGAAGCGCGCGTTGGGAAACACGCTGAACCATGGGTTGCTGGAACCGGCGCTGACCTTGAGGCGCGTCGTAGTACCCACCGCGCGGTGCTTTTCTAACGATTCGTAGGCTGGGTCCGTCACCAGCATGTCGACCGACTCCATCGGCAGGGCGCGCAAGAACGCCACTGCATCCTGCTTTCGCAGCTCGAAGCTGGGGGAGTCAGTCACTTGCCCTTTCTATCACTGAGATACCTCGAATTCTAGTGGCACAGCACCCGCGCGAAGCGCGAGCGGACAAGCAATGTCCGAGAAGGACGGCTACTTACCCCTCCCGTTAGCGGGTCAAGCCGACCCACAGCGACTCGAACTGTCGCGAGAAGGTCGCGACCAGCGCGGGCTCGTCCGTAACGATCAAGTTTTCCTCGTTGTGTGCGGCGGCGCTGCGCGTCCAATTGTAGCTGCCGTTCAGGAGCGTGGCGCCGTCGAAGAGCGCGAACTTGTGGTGCATATGGTGTTCGGTGTCGTCCACGCAAACGGCGACGCCGGAGCGGCGCAGGCGTTCGATATCCGAGCCGTGGTCGAACTGTTTGTCGTTGTCCGTGATCACACGGAGCGCGACGCGGCGCCGGTGCGCGGAGAGCAGCGCATCGGTGATCCGATCGTCGGTGATGGTGAAAACGCAGATGTCAGCCGCCGCCTGGGCCCGCGCCAAAAGGCCCAAGATGGCGCTCAGGCAAGCCTCACCCGGACTGAAGTAGGCGCGTGAAGCGGGCACCGCGGGTCGAGAGTCCACGTGCACGAGCAACTTCGTCAACTCCTCGAGCCAACCCAGGGTCTGCAGGGCTGCTGGCTCAGTGAGGCGCTCCGCGGCGAGGCCGAAGGCGCGAGCGCGCAGCTGGGACAACCGATTCGCATCGAGCGGGCCCTGCTTGAGCACTTCGCCCAAGGCTTGCCGCTCCGTCCGCGATAGGCGCCCATCCTCCAAAGTCGCCCGAAGCGCGCGATCGAGCTCGTCGGTGTTCATCAGGCTCGGCCTCGGCAGCCACGCTATCACGAGCGCTAGCCTGCTTTCGCGTCGGTACGACTGACAAACGTGCGCGTTTTCTTGTCCGGCCCGAGCGGGCGAGGTCACGCTCCCGGTTGGCCCCATGTCGCCGCACCACCGCTCCCGCTTGATCGCGCTGACGCTGAGCTTTTTCTCGGCGGGCTGCGCCGACCTGCCGCTTTGGAACGAGCGGGATGAAACGGCGCTTTCGAAGCTTCAGCGTTCGCAGCTCAATGTGGGTGAGCGAGTACCCAACATCGCCGAGACAGAGGCCGTCGGTGCTCCGAGCGAGCGCATCCGCCGCGGCACGAGCTCGTTCTCACGGCTCGTCAATTGTACCCGCTGCCCCTTCGTGTTCAAAGACGAGGAGCGGACCGCTTCGGACCGAATGATGACTCCACGGCTGCACGGGGCGCTGCTGAAACTTTCCAAGCTGGTCAAGCAGACGTGGCCGAAGCTAGAGCTCCGCGTCACTGAAGCCTGGGACGAGAACCGCGAGCACGGTGCGCATAGCGTGCACTACGAAGGCCGCGCCGCCGACCTCACGATCTCGGATCAGGATCCCGCAAAGCTTGGCAGGCTCGCCGCGCTGGCGGTCAACGCCGGTTTCGATTGGGTGTTCTTCGAAGATGAAACGCACGTACACGTTTCCGTGCGTCGCTAGCTCGCCGTCTTCAGACACTGCAACAGCTCCTCTAGCATCCGGTCCGCGAGCACCAGACCGTTGGTCAACGGCTCGCCCTCCAGGACGCGGCGCGTGAGGCGGCCATCAGGCGAGAGTCGGTACTGCGTTCTCTTGCGCGCTACGAGCGCGCCCACCTTGAGCGGATCGAGCGGCGTATCGTCGGCTAAATGAAGCGTGACGGCCTTGGCCGTGGCCTCGCAGCCGAGCGCTCGCAGCTTGCGCAACTCAGTCTTGAGGCGCATGAGCTCGATCAGCTGACGCGCCTCGATGGGGGGCGGTCCGAAGCGGTCCTCAATCTCGGTAGCCAGTGCCGAGACGTCTGCGTCGTCGGACGCGCTGGACAGGCGCTTGTAGAGCGAGAGCCGTACGCCTACCTCGGCGACGTAGCTCTCTGGCAGCAGCGCCTCGACATCGAACGACAACTCGGTATCCACCTCGTGCACCACGTGCTCACCCCGCAACTCGCGCGTGGCTTCCTCCAGCATATGGCAGAACAACTCGAAGCCGACGCTGGCTACGAAGCCACTCTGCTCGCCGCCCAGCAAGTCGCCCGCGCCGCGCAGCTCCATGTCGAGCGCCGCGATTCGGAAACCAGAGCCGAGCTCGGTGTGGCGCTCCAAGGCCTCGATCCGGGCACGTGCTTCGTCGGTCATTTGACTCGGCGGCGGGACCAGCAGGTAGCAGTAGGCGCGTTCGCTAGCGCGCCCCACGCGGCCACGCAGCTGGTACAACTGCGAGAGTCCGAATAGATCCGCGCGATCTAGAATGATCGTATTGGCACGAGGAATGTCGAGGCCGCTTTCGATGATGGTGGTCGCCACCAGAATGTCGAACTTGCCCTCTACGAAATCGAGCATCGTTTGCTCGAGGGCGCCCTCCGACATTTGACCGTGCCCGACGATGATGCGTGCCTCTGGCACCAGCGTCTTCAGCTTATCGGCGCGTTCGTACAACCCCTCCACGCGGTTGTACACGTAGAAGACCTGCCCGCCGCGGGAGAGCTCGCGCAGTATCGCCTCGCGCACCAGCAGATCGTCGAACTGAGAAACGATCGTACGGATGGCGCGCCTGTCTACCGGCGCCGTGGAGATGAGCGACATGTCGCGAAGCCCGCCCACAGCTTGCTGCAAGGTGCGCGGAATTGGCGTTGCGCTGAGGGTCAAGACGTCGACCGCGGTCTTGAGCTGTTTGATGCGCTCCTTGTGTGTCACGCCGAAGCGCTGTTCTTCATCCACGACCAAAAGCCCCAGGTTCTTGAAATGGACGTCCTTCGAAAGGATGCGGTGCGTGCCAATCAGCACGTCGACGCTGCCATCCTTGACGCCCTTTAAGGTCTCTAGCTGTTCGGCTTTGGACTCGAAGCGACTGAGCGGCTTCACCGTCAAGGGATACTCGGCGAAGCGGCTAGCGAACGTAAGGTAATGTTGCTGCGCCAGCACCGTAGTCGGACACAGCAAGGCGACCTGACGACCTTGGCTCGCGGCTACGAACGCGGCGCGAAGCGCTACCTCCGTCTTGCCGAAGCCGACGTCACCGCAAACCAACCGGTCCATGACCTTCGTGCTTTGCAGGTCGGACAGCACTTCGACGATGGCGCTGGCCTGGTCGCGCGTCTCCTCGAACGGGAACGCTGCCTCGAAGGCCTGGTAGTCGTCGCCCGTCGCTTCGAGCGGTTCCTTGTGCACCGCGCTCCGCTCAGCGGCTAGGCGCAGGAGCTCGTCCGCCATCTGCCGAACGCGACGCTCGACCTTGGCTTTGGTCTTCGAGAACGTCTGGCCACCCAGGCGGTCCAGCTTGGGTGTTCCTTCCCCGCCGGAGTACTTTTGGATCTGGCTGAGGCGATGAACAGGCAGGAACAGCTTGTCGCCTCCGCCGTATTCGACAATCAGAAGATCGACGCCGACGCCGCCTATCAGCTTGCGCTCCAAGCCAAGGTAGCGACCAATGCCGTGATCGCTGTGGACGACCAGGTTGCCCGGATCGAGCGTGCGTAAATCCTCGAGAAACGCCTTGCTGGGGGCCTTTTTCGGCTCCGATTTGCGGCGCACGCGCGCCCCGAAAATCTCCTCCTCGGTGACCAGCACGAAGCCTTCGCCCGGCGCCACGACGCCTCGCGCTAGCGGAGCGGTCACGATGCGCACGCTGTGTAGGTTTCGGCTGGGTGCCTCTTGCTCCGAGCCGCGCAGCGCCACGACCCCGCGGTGCTGCAGCAAAGTTGCCATGCGATCGGCCTGGGTCTGGGTGCGCGCCGCAATCACGGTGGCAAGCCCTGCCTCCTGCCACTCGATGATCGCCTCGGCCAATGGGTCGAGCGCGCTGTGCTTGCCCTTCTGCTGGCGTGCGGCCTTGATGGCGCGTTCTAGCTCGGCCTGATCCGAAAGCGCCAAGGACGGAGCGTCAGGCGAGGCATGCTCGAGACGTTCGAGCGGATGACTGCCAGTTGGCCCCGATACTCCGGTGCGATGCAGGGAAAAGAGCCTCCGCGCGGAGAGGCCCGCGCCCAGCTCGTTCCAGGAGCAGTACAGCGCCTTCAACGGAAAATGTGGCAGCCCGCTGCGCCCCAGCTCGGCGGCTTGGGCCCTTTCGAGCTCTTCACGCAGAGCGCGCACGACAGCTGGCGGATCCTCCAGCAGGATCACGTCGTCTGGCGAAAGGAAGTCGAACAGCGACTCCAGCTCGTAGAACGCCGGCAAGTAGCCTTGGGCGCCGAAGAAGGCGCGACCTGATGCGATGTCGTCGATCAACGCCCGCGCCTTGACGGTCGGGTAGTCAACGGCATCGCATAGCTCCCGCAACGCTTCCCGCGCGCGGGCCTCGCTCTTCGGCTCCTGCACCGCCTCCGTAGCTGGAGGCACCAGCACCGACTTCACTTCCTGCAGGGTGCGCTGGTCTTCGGGGTCGAAAGTGCGGAGCGCCATCACGAGATCGCCGTAGAGCTCGGCCCGCACTGGCGCTTCGGCGGAGCTGGGCCACACGTCGAAGATCCCGCCTCGGACTGCGAAGCTGCCGGGGTCCTCCACCAGCGGCACGCGCAAATAGCCTGACAGGTCGAGCTGCTTGGCCAGCTTGGCGACGTGAAGCTCGGTCTCGACCTCGAGCCATGCGCCGCTTTCTCGAATCACGCGCCGTGGCGGGACACGCCGAGCGAGCGCGCCGGCGCTGACCACAACCAATTGTGAGGGCAGTCCCGCTGCCATCTGGAACAAGGCCGCGGCGCGCAGCATGGAGAGTCGGCGGTCGGCCCGCGCCTCTGCATAGGGCGTGGCTTCTTGGGCCGTGATGATCAGCGGCTCGGAGAGCGGAGTCAGCCCGGGCAAGGTTGCCAAACCGAGCCCGCGTGACAGCGCGGTGAGATCGCTAGCCATGCGCTGTGCAGACTCGGCATCTGCAGTCACACACACGACGCGAGACGCCCCCAGCCGCACCAGTCGGTGTGACACCAAGGCCGCCGCGCAGCCCTCGGCGCCCACGCAAGCAGGCGAGCCCGAGCGCTCCAACAGCTCGCGTGAAACCTGTTCGACCGAGAGGATGCGGCGATCCAGCGGTAGCTGTGAAAGGAAGCGGGTCACTTTGGTCGAGTCATCCGCCTTGAAGGCGGCGAACGCCTAACTACAGCATGCCGCTAGGGAAAGTCCTCAGTGACGACGTCATTCAAGGATTGCACCAGATAGTTGCGCGCCCTCAGCGCCCAAAGGCCCGGTCGCTGGGCCAGGTGAGCCCGGAGCGCCTCCACGCTCGAGGGAGCTAGCTCGAGCTGCCCCAAGAGCGCACCCCGAGCCAGCGCTGCAGGGTAGTCGGGGTCGCGCTTGGAAAGAGCGTTTACGTATTGCAGGCGCATGCCGGCGCGCTCGGGCGTATCGAGGCTGGCTCCGGCACGGCGCTCTGGGTACAGCATCAGAAACCGGTAGTAGCGTCGTAGCTCCCCCAGCGAAGGCAGAAAGCCGGGCTGCGCGCGGAGATCCGTTAGCTCGGTCCATCGCACCACGAACAGCGTGCGCAGCTCATCGTCGCTGGCTACACAGCCCGACGAGGTCAGCCAGCCGTTAATCACGGCTCTACGCGCGAAGTCGCCGCCCAGCGCGTTGAGCTCTGCCGACGGCTCCGATTGAGGCTCGTATGAACGCACCGCCTCCACGAACAGCCGCGCCTGCACCGCACGCAGCTCTAGGAGCGCGCCGCTCTGTTTGGCATCGATGGCGATGCGGACGCGCTCTCGAACTACGCCTCGAAGGTGGGAGACCTCGCCGGCGGCTCCGGAGAGCGCGACCCCCAACCGCCGAACTCCGTCCCCGACCGCGCGCGTCTCGAACGGCAATGGACGCTGCTGGGCCTTCGAGGAGAGCTCGTCGAACCGCGCGCGCGTAGCCGAGGCCTCATGAACGTCGATCAGCGGGACTGGAAAGAGGAGCGATGGCGCGGCGCGCGGGACCGCCAACAGCGCCGCCGTCAAGACCAAGCCGACGATGAACAAGCCCATCCGCCAGCCTTCCAGGTGCCTCGCAATCCCCAGTTGTCGGGCCGGCGGCTTCGAGCTCTGCTGGGGCTTCTTGACAGCGTCGTCCGATAGTCCCAAAGATGGCGCAGAAGCGGGCTGATTTTCCTCTCCCACTTACCCGCTCCGAAGGCAGTCGTGGACGACAAGCGAGCTCATAGCCGAGTCCCTATCCAGGCGGAAGTCGCGTGCGAAGTGACCGGGGGCCGGACGATCCATTGTCGAGCCAAGGACATTAGCATCGGCGGTATGTTCGTCGAATCGGAGGAGGCGGTCACCTTCGGCACCGAGGTTACCATCGTGCTGCGTTTGCCGAACGGAAAGGCGGACTCTCGGCTGCCAGCCGTGATCCGTTGGCTCAAGCCAGGCGGCTTCGGCGTGCAGTTCGGCCTGCTCGGCGCTCGGGAAACCCACGCCATCAGTGAGCTCCTGAAGTCGTGAGCAACGTCCCCAGCTCGCCTCGGGAGTTCTTCGAACAGTACCTCCCAGGCTGGTTCAGCTCAGCCGGGCCCGTGCAAGCTACTTCTCCTGGTGCGTTGGTCTTCCACGTGGGCGCTGAGTGCTACGCCCTGCGGCTAGATGAGGGGAAACTTCAGGTAAGCTCCGAGCTGCCCCTGGACGCCATTTTGAAAGTCTCGCTGAGCCCGGCGGACTTCGCCGAGCTGGTAGGGCAGGGGGCCTCGCTCTTCGACACCGGTTCGAGCGACCGCATGTTTGCCCTGCGCTCGCTCAACCTCGACCCCGAGCGAGCCAAGCTGCTGAGAAACGTGGACGGCAGCGTAGCCTTCGAAATCACCGAGGGTGACCTTACGCGCATGCTGCTGCTTTCGCCCGGTGCAACCGTCGCCGGCGCTAACCCACCGGCTTGCACCGTAAAACTAGCCGCTGCGGACTTTTGGGCGCTCACGCGCGCAGAAAAGAACCCTTTCGAGCTGCTCATGGACGGCAAGATTCGCGTTCAAGGCCGAATGGAAGTCGCCATGGCGTTGAGCTCGGGCTTGCTCGGCTGAAGCGGGCTACTCGGTTGAAGCCTGCCTACGGCAGCGCGGCCCAGCTCAGGCTCTCACCCAGCTGCGTTGAGATGGATTGCGTGCGGAAGCTTTTCAAGGACATCACGTAGATGCCGGGGGCACTGCCCCGCGTGGAGAAAAAGGCCAAAAGGCGCCCATCAGGGCTGCAGCTTGGGTGAGTATTGGAGCCTTGGCCTTGAGTGAGGCGGCCCATGACTCGGCCTTTCTCGTCACCCATCACCAGGTCCTGCTTACCGCCTCCCACCGCCACCGAATACACCATGCGCACGCCGTCCTCGGTGTCGCAAAACGTTTGGCCCCCAGCCGTAAACCCCGCGGGTGACACGGCCTTGCCATCCACCCACACGCGCTGGGTGCCTTGCTTGGCTTCGCCGCCGATCCAGGAAAGCTTGCCGGAGGGGCTGAACACCGGTCGCGTCGCCAGCTCCGTCGTCGAGACCTTCGTCATACCGCTGCCGTCCAACGCGCCGACCTGAATCGCGGTCCGCCCAGTGTCCGACACCGCTAGTGCGAGCTTGTTGCCGTCCTTGCTGACCGACACGCCGTACAGCGACGTCTTGAACGGCAGCCCAACCATTTCATGTTTGCCAGCGGCATACGTGCAAAGCGAAAAGGGCGAATAGTCTCGGCTCAAGAGGTAGAAGACCTTGTTGCCGGGCCCGAAGACGGGTGCGATCGCGGTGTCCTTTGCATCCGTGAGCGGCGCTAGCCCGTGACCGTCGGAATCCATGCGAAAGATTCGGCGATTCTTTCCCCAACGCCCGGAGAAGGTGAGCTCGCTCGCGAAGCCGCCGGGGCGACCGGTGAGGGCGCCCAGCAATGCGTCCGTGATGCGGTGCGCGGTGACCCGCGCTTCGCTTTTCTTGACGGTCAGCTTCTTCTCGAAGACGGGCGCCTTGCCAGTGCTCATCAGGTAGGCAAGGCCGAACACCTGGATCTGGTCGGCCCCGACCTTGCGCGCGACCACTTTGACGATGGCTTCGGCGCCCAGCTTGCGCCAAGCATCTACGTCGACGGCATCCTCGAAGCCGTACATGCCGGGCGGCGCTTTGTCGTCGGAGATCACGTCGAACATGCCGGTGAGCTCGAAGTCTCGCCGCACGACGCCGCGAACGATCACGTCTTCGTAATCCGGACTGAGCGATGGAAGTATCGCGATACGGGGTAACTTTTCCACGCTGGTGCCGGTTACGACCAGCTCGCCTAGCGCGCTCTCGTCCGCAGGCGGAGTCGCGACGTCAGCCGCCGCCGCCGCCGTGGGTACGGAAAGCAACGTCGCGAAAAGCGAGCTGAGCCGGATGTTCATTCGCACTTTACTCCTTGGCCGGAGAACGTCACGACCTCCGAGCTGTTCAGTATGTCAGGATAGAGCGGTGGGGGTGGCGGAAGTTCCTCGCCGCGCAGCCGATCCATCGTGGCGCGAACGCGCGTGTCGTACGTAGTATTCCCACTCGGGCGCGTCATCGCGTAGCCGGAGACGCTGCGGTCCCCGCCAATGTTGACCGCCACGGTTGCTCGCAACTTCTTGAGCTCTTCACAAGGGACTTCCGCCACGGGTTGCTGGAAGCGCGCGTTGAACCAGGCGATGACCTTGGCTCGGTAAGCGCTGACGGCACGCGCCTTCAGCGGATCCGCTTCGGTACCCTCTTTTACGCCGTCCGCGGTTCCTTCTCCCTCGACCGTCGGGGCGGCCTCGGGCGCAGCGTCGGTGAGGACCTGGTCTACCTCCTTCGCCGTCTCCGCGTCTGGCGGTGGCGCTGCGGCATCCGCCGCGGCCAGCTTAGACGTCGGAATGGCGTCAGGCGACTTATTGGCCTTAGCTGACGGTGCGCTGCTCTCTTCGAAGCGCTGCACCGCCGCTTGCTTCTTCCACATGTCCGGCAGCTTCGCCTTCTTCTTCCCGCCCAGCTTGAGCAGGGGCAGCTCGTCCATTACCGGCTTTACGGAGATCGGAACCTCGGTGGGTGCCGCCAGCGCTTCCGCCCGCACCTGCGCCGAACCGGTACCGGCATAGACCCAAAACAACACCAGTAAACCCTCCACCAAGCACGAAAGCACCACCGCGAGCGCCACTTCTCGACCCTTGAAGGCGGGCTCGAGCGTGGCGGCGCTCATTGGGATCCGCCTGGAATGGAGTCGGTTCGCCCCTTGGGGATCGGCTTTCTGTCGCTGGCGGGCTCGGGCTCGGCGACGGCGTCCTCTACCTCTGGCTCTACCAGCAGGTTCAGCGAATCGACGCCGCTGTTGCGCGCGGCCGCGACCACCTTCGCCACGATTTCGTAGCGGGCGTCCTTGTCGGCGCGAATGTAGATTTCGCGCTCCTTCTGTACGCGCGCGCTTTGTTTCAGCGCCTCGTCAACGCGCCCCGTCACGTCCTCTTCGCCGAACAGCACCCGCTCTTCTTTGGTGATGGACAGCAGCAAGCGCGCGTCTTTCACCGGTGTTTGAGCGGCCTTCACCTCAGGCAAGTCGATGCGCAGGCCGGTGGTGAGCAGCGGCGCCGTGACCATGAACACGACCAACAGCACGAGCATCACGTCCACCAGCGGCGTGACGTTGATGTCGCGGAAGCCCCCGCGACGGCGGTTACCGACGCTGAGCCCCATATGCTGCGGACTCGCGGGTGAGCGGTACGGGCTGCGTGCCTTCTGCCGGATCGTGCACCAAGATTTGCACCCAGAGCTCGGCTGACGCCGCGAGCTCCTCGAGCAAATCCCCAATGCGCTTGTCGATGAAATTGTAGGCGATAGTAGCGGGGATGGCAGCAACCAGCCCGACCGCCGTAGCGATGAGCGCCTCCCCGATGGCGGGTGCGACCACCGGCAGCGAGGCGCTCTTCTCCAAGCCGATGCGCAGGAACGCTTGCATGATGCCCCAAACGGTCCCGAACAGACCGATGAAAGGGGACGCCGCGGCAATGCTCGAAAGCGTGGGCATGAGCGCCGTCGCCCGCTGCTGTTCCGTGGCCAACGCGCGTTTCGCAACCGCGTTCAAGAGCTCCGACGTGAGCTGGTGCTGGTGATGCCGCTTCGAGAGCTCCAAGACGACCCGCGCCCCGGGTGCGTTCTTGTGCTTCAACGCCAGCGCGAAAAGGTCCGAGGAGCGCTCGACGCCCTCGCTT
>Ga0163144_10016547_pt1 | contig 15101 bp, 17 predicted proteins | sample OliLak19BULKMAT1_FD_123175 | JGI IMG/M metagenome (GOLD analysis project Ga0163144, IMG submission 123175) | Freshwater microbial mat bacterial communities from Lake Vanda, McMurdo Dry Valleys, Antarctica - Oligotrophic Lake LV.19.BULKMAT1 | ecosystem: Environmental > Aquatic > Freshwater >... | reverse complement strand
CTCCGTTTTACGAACCTGTCAAGACCGGATCGCCGGCTCTCCGCCCGAAGCGGGAATCAAAGCCACGGCGGCATCGGGACCCGGTGCATCCGGCGGGCGTGGCGGCAGGTCGGAAGGCGCAGGAGTAGCCAAGCTGAAACTGGCAGCGATGGCGATCACGGTCGCCACCGCGGCAATCCACCCCACCGTGCCATAGCCCTGCAATTCTCCGTTGGCGCCCGTGGTCACCAACCAGCCTGCGATCAGCACCGCCGCGCCCGAGGCCAGCGATTGCACCGCGGTGTGATAGGCCTGAAAGGCGCCACGCACATCCGGCCGGGCCGCCTGGGTGATCATCGCCATGGCAGGAACAAAGCGGCCGCTGACCAAAGTGATAAACAGCACCCCCGCGGCGAGGGCCAGCCCTTCGCCGACGCGCGGCAGATGGGTACAGACCAAAATTGGAATCAGCGACAGGGTGGCGACGATAATGAAAACCCGCCGCTTGCCGAAGCGATCTGCGAGGCGACCGATCCACGGGCCGGTGACCACGGTCACCAAACCGCCGAGACCATAAAACCAGCCCACATGCAATTCGGCGACCCCCGCATTGGTGACCAGATAGGTCGCCAATAATGGGATCACGGTGAACCCGGCAAAGGTCAGACTGATGGTCAGAACAAAGGCGTGGCGGTGGGCGGCCTCCGCAAAAACGGTGTGCACCGTGCGCAACAGAGATCGCGCGGGGCCGGTGCGGTGCTCGGCCATCGTCGGCAGGGTCACGGCAGCGATGAACCACACCACCACCCCTAAGGTGGCCAGGACCAGGAATGGAGTCTGCCAGCGTCCCACTTCGGCTAAACCCATACCAATGGGGATGCCGATGATGCTGGCCAAGGAAAATGCCGACATCACCACGCCGGATGCGCGACCGCGCTTTTCCCACGGCACCCGCTCGCCAATGATGGTAAAGGTCAACGCGCCGACCAAGCCACCGCACGCACCCGCGGCGATGCGCGCGAAGAGCAGGACCTCGTAGGTATTGGACCATCCGCACGCCGCGGTCGCCAGGGTCATGCCGCCAAAACAGGTCAGCAGAGCGGTCTTACGCCCGAAGCGATCCAGAACCGAACCCGCCAAGGCCGCGGCGACGCCCGATGCGATGGTGTAGGCCGCAACCAGACTGGAAAATTCACTCGGAGAGCAGGACAGATCCCGCATCAGCCGGGGCCCCAGCGGCATCATGATCACAAAATCCACCAGATGGGTGAACTGCATGGCCGTGAGCACGGCGATAAGAAAGCGCAGGTTCATGGCGGGCCGCGCATGCTGGGCTGCGGAGCGGCCAGGAAACTGGAAAGTGCACGAAGCCGGAGGTCCCGCCGCGTCCGAAAAAGAAAACCGCGCATCCATCAAGGTCCACGTCCGTCACTCCAGGCGTCACCCCGACCAAACCTGGTCTGAACGGATCCCCCCATGCCCCCCTTGCGTATCGGTATCAATGGCTGCGGCCGCATGGGGCGCCTCGCCCTGCGTGCCGGCTGGCTCAGCAATGATCTGACCATCGTCCACTGCAACGAAGTCGCCGGAGACGCCGCCACCACGGCGCATTTGCTGACCTTTGATTCGGTACACGGGCGCTGGCCGCACGTGGTCGCAGGCGAGTCCGACTGCCTGCACATCGACGATCAGGTCGTTGGTTATAGCCGTCACGCCAGCCCAGGGGCAGTGCCCTGGCGCGACCTGGGCGTCGACCTCGTTCTCGAATGTACCGGCGCATTCCGCACGCCGGATACGCTTGACGATTATTTTGCGGCGGGAGTCGGTACCGTCATCGTCGCCGCACCGGTCAAGACGGGCGCGCTCAATATCGTCATGGGGGTCAATCATCACCACTACGACCCGCGCCAGCACCGCTTACTGACCGCCGCCTCGTGCACCACCAATTGCTTGGCCCCCCTGGTCAAGGTAATCCATGAGCAGGTGGGCATTCGCCACGGCCAGATCACCACCCTGCATTCGAGCACTAATACCCAGTCGGTGGTCGACACGGCCCATAAAGATTTGCGCCGCGCCCGCGCCCATAGTCTGTCCCTGATTCCGACCACCACGGGATCGGCGATCGCGATCAGCCTGATCTATCCTGAATTGGCGGGGCGATTGCACGGGGTGGCGGTGCGAGTGCCACCGCTGAACGCGTCGCTCACCGATGCGGTGTTCGAAGTCCAACGCCCGACCTCGATCGCCGAGGTCAATGCGCTGCTGAAAGCTGCTGCCGACGGGCCGCTGCACGGGATTCTTGGCTACGAAGAACGGCCGCTGGTTTCCGTCGATCATCGCGGCGATACCCGCTCCGCGATCGTCGACGCGCTGTCGACGATGGTGGTCCAGGGTACCAGCGTCAAAATTCTTGCCTGGTACGATAATGAAATCGGGTACGTGCATCGCCTCATCGACCTCGCCCACCTCGTGAGCCAGATGCGTCAGCCGGTATGAGCGCCACCCCAGCGATTCGCGCCTACGCCCTGGTCACCGCCGTCTATTGGGTTTTTACTCTGACCGATGGCGCCCTGCGCATGCTGGTACTGCTGCATTTTCACGAGCGTGGCTTCCACGCCGTCGCCTTGGCATTGCTGTTCGTGCTCTATGAAAGCTGTGGCGTGGTCACCAACCTGTTTGGCGGCTGGCTGGCAGCCCGGCTGGGCCTGCACGTGACGTTATGGGCGGGAACCGCGCTGCAGATCATTGCGCTGCTCATCCTGGTCTTCCTGCAACCCGATTGGGGCATCGTGCTCGCTTCGAGTTATGTCATGGTGGCGCAGGCGCTGTCCGGCATCGCCAAGGATCTGACCAAGATGAGCGCCAAAAGCGCGATCAAGACCCTGGTGCCCGCGGCCCAGGATTCGCGTCTGTTTCGTTGGGTGGCATTATTGACGGGCTCCAAGAATGCCCTGAAAGGCGTAGGGTTTTTTCTCGGCGGGCTCTTACTGAGCACTCTCGGCTTTCAGGCTACGCTGCTGACCATGGCAGGAGTGTTAGCGGTGATGCTGGTGATCAGCATCGTCTCTCTGCCGCGGCGACTGGGCGTCGCTAAGCGCAAAACCTCCTGGAAGACGCTGTTCGCCAAGACGCCGGCAATCAATCGCCTGTCCGCGGCGCGGTTTTTTTTGTTCGCTGCCCGCGATACGTGGTTCGTGGTCGGGGTGCCGATTTTTCTCGCCGAAACCCTAGGCTGGAATTTCACCGCCGTGGGCGGGTTCCTCGCCGCCTGGGTGATTGGCTATGGCATCATCCAAGCGGCGACACCGCTCGGCCTGGGCGTGCTCCTTCGCGGAGCAGCACCAGGACGGGGCACCGCCATCGCCCTGGTCATCGCCTTAGCGGCGGTCATGGCCGCAATTCCAATCGCGCGTCAATTCGCGGTGCCGGCCGCCCCCCTGCTCATTCTGGGTCTGGGTATTTTCGGGGTGGTCTTCGCGCTGAATTCCGCGGTACATTCCTACCTCATTCTCGCGTACGCCGATCATGACGAGGTCGCCACCGACGTTGGATTTTATTATATGGCCAACGCGGGTGGACGCCTGCTGGGCACGCTGTTATCGGGCGTGTTGTTCTTTTACGCGGGGCTGGATGGATGTCTGTGGGCGGCGGCGGTGTGTGCGGCTTGCGCTGGGTTGCTGACATTGGGGCTGCCGCGATCGCTCCAGACTACTCCGCTCACGGCGCTTGCTGACAGCGGCGAATGACGCTGGACGATACCCGTCACGTATGGTGAACGGGGGTCGTGGGCCCTCACCGTTCTTGCATGCATCCGACGGCGACGCAGAGCGTCGCGTACCGTGGGGTCGCTGAGGTGCACGGGCATTTCTACGCGGGCGACGTTGCGGACTTATTCGCGCTTGGCCGTAATAGGGAAGGTGTCGATGCGCAGGGCCTGGAGCACATTGAGAATGCGCACGACGTGGCCGGCATGGGCGTCACGGTCAGTTTTGATGATCACGTCAGTGACACCGGTGTCCCGTTTGATCGCGGCGACTCGAGCTGCCATCGATTCAAGATCCGGTACGAAGACCTTATCGACCGCAAAGCGCCCTTCCTTGGACACTTCGATCACCAGGGTCTGCAAGACCATTTTAGGCGCGTGGTCCGACTGGGTCCATTCCAGAGGGAAAAGACTGTCAGCGTTAGAGGTGGTGGTAACGATGGAAAACAACAACAGCAGAAAGAGCACGTCGATCATCGAGGTTACATCGGCGGCGTCACCTTCACCGGACAAACGTTGGGTTAACTTTTCGAATCCCATACGAACGTCCTTTGCGCTTGCGCCGACGGGGCTCAATGCCGCCCGCGGCGTGACAGACGTCATTTAAACGATCGGCAGCGGTTTCGGCTTCTTGACCAAACGCGAGAATGCGCGCGTGCAACCAGCGCCATCTCCAGCATAGCTGGCCGCTGTATGAGCATTGCCTTGGCGCACACACCAGGAAACGGACGCAGAACACAAACATGCTCCATATTCCTGCCGCTTGCGGGGGCAGGTGGTGCCCATTCCTGCAACGTGCACGACAACGGTCGTGAAAAACCCATCTTGGGCCAGCTCTCTTTGGCACCAATCCCGCTCCGGCGCAGACACACCCCTTAGGACTATCATGGGCGACCATACACTCGGCATTATTCTTCTGGTTATTCTTCTCCTGGCCGTGATTGGCTCACTGCCCACATGGCCCCATAGCCGCAGCTGGGGATATATGCCCACTGGCGGCCTGGGGCTGGTCCTGGTCGTCATCTTGATCCTGGTCCTGATGGGGCGCATCTGAACACGGTCCCGACTTCCCCGCCGCAAAACCATTGCGGCGGGTGGGCAGCCTAGTGCTGAAGCAACGGCGAAAAGAATAGCGGTAGCACTGCCGACGCTGATGACAGCATGACGACCGGAGCGTGTCATGACTGCCTATCCTCACGACGTCGCCTATTCCGCCGCGATTCGCGCCGTGCAGGAACGCCTCGGATCCCGAGCCATCAATGAACCGATGGCCGCCGATCGTGCTGACCGCAACGCAGTAACACCCGAGTTGGCGCAGTTCCTCGCCACCATGGACATGTGCTACCTCGGCACCTCCTCCGCAGCAGGCAAGCCGTATATCCAATACCGCGGTGGACCGCTGGGATTTATCCAGGTCCTCGATCAACGCACCCTTGCCTTCGCGGACTTCGCCGGCAATCGTCAATATATTTCCTTAGGCAACCTCAGTGAGAATGCGCAAGCATTCCTCTTTCTCATCGATTACGTGCACGCGCGGCGGGTGAAAATCTGGGGCACCGCCCGGGTCATCGAGAATGACCCGGCTTTATTGAGCCGACTCAGCCATCCTAGCTACCGGGCGCAACCACAACGGGTCATCGCTTTCACCATCCAGGCCTGGGATCCCAACTGTCCGCGCCATATCCATCAACGCGTGCCCGCGACGGTGGTCACGCCGGTGGTGGAAAAGCTTCAGGCCCGCATTGCCGATCTCGAAGGCAGGCTCCGTGCTGCCGGGCTGGCCACCGGGGACGACGAAGTCTGAGCGGGACGACTTGGCTCATTCCTCGGGCTGCGGCACCGCGGCAAAACGGGAACGATCATAACCCTGGGCGACGGCGCGTACCATGATCCCCTCCACAATTTCTGGCGCCAAGTGCCGGGTCCGTGCCAAGATCCAGAAATAATCGCGCGACGGATGGCCGACCGCAACCCAGGCATAGTCGGGATCCATATCGATAATGATATAATCAACCGAGAAGGGCCAGACAAAGCGTACTTTCCAATGCGCATTGGTAGTCTTGTCGACCACACAAGCGATGCCATGCCATTTCTTTTCCGGAGCGTCAAAGGACCCGCGCCGGAACACGTAGGTATTGTCCATCCGCCCATCACTACGCAGTTTATACACGTCCGCTGTGGCAACTTTGCCCTTCTCGAGCCAGTAGGGGATGTGATGGGTCACATACCAGGTGCCTTCCATGCGGGTCAAATCGACCGACGCCACGGTACGCAGTGGCTCGCGTGATGGCCCGCAGCCAGAGAACACGCCCAAGGCAAGAAGGCTGAGACCGAGGATCAGGAACGATGACATCATACCTTCTATACGACGGAAAGCGCCCCGCGGATGAAATCGGTTGAAGGATGCAACAAGTCATCTCCATGATCGGTTCTGAGCGCCACGATCAAGACGAAGAGACGGGCAAAACTGATCCCCCCCCCGGGCGGACGTATCTCTTTAACCTCGACACCGATCCCCAAGAACTGCACAATCTCGCGGGCAAGGCCGCGCACGTCGCGGTGGAAGCACGCCTACGCGCAACCTTGATCCGCGAACTGGACGGCCGCGAAGAAGGCTTCGTCCGCGATGGAGCCTTGGCCGTGCTCGGCCGATCCACGCCGACCTATAAAATGGGCTGGGAATGCCCCGGCATGGAGGCGGTGCGGCACGTCTAACTCTACGCGCCACTGCGGCATATCTGGAAAATTCCACCGCCACAGCTAGCGCTCACCCTGACCAATTCCCAGGCGCTAACTTTTGCCGCCGGCGCCGCGATAGCCACTCAACGTGATACCCGCCTCGCGGCGGAACAATTAGGGAAAGTGGCGCGCAGCTGTGGGATGACGGACGTGACGGGGGGCGATCACGACAGAGACTGAATGCGCCCGCGCTGATGGAGACAGGGTGGCAATGGTGCAGACCATCGCCACGCCAGCACCCGTGGTTCTGGTAGTCAGCGGCGGCTTAGCGACCTAACCGACTCACCGATGATTTGAGTTGCCGCGCGCGTCCTTCAAGTTCGGTCTGACCTTGCAGGAGAAACCGTAACACTTTGGTCACTTCCTCCGGCGTCAGGGGCGTATCGTTGGCGAGTAAGGTGCGGACCTGATCAAGGGTCATCGGCGTCGGGTTAGACATACAGGGCTCCGTGGATGTTGCGGCCGAGTCTAGCATGCGGGCTGGGCTGGACGGGTATTTTCCTGGAATTTTGTCTGGGCGGGTATGAGTGTCGGCGTGCGCGAGGCCCCCACTCGTCGTTTCGCCGAACGTGCCGAATACGCAGTTGTTTTTTCGTTGTGATAGGGTGGTCGGGGCCGACGAGACGGCTCCGCGGTTTCACGAATAACGCCATCTCCCCCGCACGCTCAGCCCATCGCCGACATCATGCACCCGTCAGCCCACGTGCCGCCAACGCAGGCCGGCAATCCGCGCGAAGCCGACATCGGAAGAGATCAGCACGCGGTCATAGGTCAGGGCCAGACTGGCGAGATGCAGATCGTAGACGGCATTCCCGGTCGCGGCATACGTTTCACATAAATCCGCAAAGCACTGCCACGTCGCGGCGGTATCCGCGAGCAAAACCTGCTGCGGACGTTGCTGCCACGCCGCCCACGCTTGCCCTGCCACCGGCATCGGCGTGGGCGGACTGAACACCGTCGGATGCGTCACCAGACGCAAAAAACCATTACGAATATGCGCACAACTGGCGAAGCCCTCGCGCAATTCCCCATCAAGGACGTGCAAACACTGCGCATGCCGCGGATGGTCGGCGCGATGGGCGGCAACCAGAATATTGACATCGAGCAGGGCCATCGGATCAGGATTTAGGTGTCGAGCTTGCGCCGCAGTTCGGCGTCGTCGAGTTCAGCTGCTAGCGTTCGCAAGGTGGCATCATCGGGACCCAGCGGGTGCGGGTCGCCGTAGACCACGGTCGCCTCGGCAACCCGGCGCGGGGCTTCGGCCATCAGTCCGATGCGTAAGGCGCGATTGACCACCTGCCCCAGGGTCGCGTGACCCTCTACCGCGCGGCGTTTGGCGAGATCGAGGAGGTCGTCATCCACAGTGAGGGTGGTGCGCATGATAGATGGAGCATCATGATGCGCATCATGATGTCAATGTGGCGAAATGGGGACTGCGAGAGGCGGGTGGCGCCGCTTCTACCCGGCATGCTCGCCGTCAACGCTGCCCCTGCTGGGATACCCTGCAGGGCGCATTGCCGAAACTGAGGCAAGGGCGCACCAGGGAAGCCCACGCTATTTCAAGGCGTCGTGCCCTCGATTTTTGCGGGGAGTTCCAACTCAACGCTGGCATTTCGATTACAGATCAAGGGGGCCTTGCCCGCAGGTGTTCCCCATACTTTAGATAAATAAGTAATACGGCCGGGGATAGCGATATTGGGTTCCGGCGAAGTTGGGGAAATACAGATACGCAGGCGGCGTGGGGCCAACCGTTCGTAGGTCAGATGAAAAGCATCGCCAGCCGGCTCCATCAGATCGAGATATTCATTCTGTGTCCGCAAGGCCGCGACATCGGCGGGCAGATCAGTCGTGGCGTGGGCTTGGAGCAAAAGAACGGCTAGGCGAATGGCGCGCTGATCGGCATCAGAGGTGAGAGCGGTGACGACAGTCTCATTACTATTTGGCAGGAGCACTCTTGGGATCCGACCGCAGGAAGCCAACACCACCGTAATATCCGGTAATGGCGTGTGGGTTATCCCCATTATACGATCATGAACGTCGGCATGGTACGCCAGCATTTTGGCGGAATCAGTGGTGCCATTCCACCAGACATCCCAGGTTATTCGCACCGAACTTTCACCGAACACATCCCTTCCGAAGGACCACTCATTCCCTGGCTTGATCGAATTGGCCGTACCGATACTGAACAGAATCCCTTCATCGAGCATGGCCTGGCCCGTGAGACGGAGAATCGGCACCACATCCCGAATCCACGCCTTCGCCATATCCACGGACAAGGTTCCCCTCATGGCCGTTTCCACATAGGCTTGATCGCGAATGTGCAGCAGCGCCACCAGAATCAGCGCATCGATCAGGGTCACTGGATGGCGACTGGCGTGGATCACCGCATCCAGATCGCGGAGGTACGGACATGGATCATCGGCTAGCACCGCGGCATGGCGCAGCCACTGGGCAAGATCGCGTTGCACCAACAAATTGGGCAAAGTCAGTGTGGAGACTTCGGTCAGGGTATATTTTGGATTGGTCACATGAGTACGCAACCAGCCCGCACCGCTGAGCAGCAATTCGTCGCGCTTGAGCATATCGCGCGCGGGCTGCACTCTGGGTGCGCGGACAGCCAGCGTATCAGCGATACCTTGCGGAAAGGGGCCAGTCCCCACAACCCAGGCCTGATAGGCTTTATCATCATATTTGGGATCAACGCAGGATTTTGAATACCCTTCGGACCAGGACCGCCACGCAGCCTGCAGGTCGGCGTCCGTGGCGGGGAGCGTCGCAGTCAGATCTGCAAGGCTGCCGATCTGACCGGCGGCCTGGCGATCGGCAGCGATCTGGTGCAGGCGCTTGAGGCCTTGCCGCTGGCGCAACATGCCGGCCATGAGCACCGACAAAATGCTCACCACGATGATCGCCACGACCATATGCCAAAGGCGCGGTCGGTACGTCATTTGCTCAGGGTAAGCATGGCCAGCAGCGTGCGCAATCGGCCGTCAAAATCACGCGCCCAGCGGCGGCGACGTCAGTGCTGACGCCGCCACCGCATTCAGGGTGTTCGCAGCAAAGCACTTGGCTCTGCAGATGCTACTTGTCGCCTTTTGCGGCCGACTTGGCGGCCTTGGCCGCCTTCTTTTCCTTCTTAGTCGACTGCGGTTGCTTCTTCTCTTCCTTGCGGGGCTTTTTTTCCTGCGACATGGTGGGATCCTCGTTTCTTGGGAAGGAGTCTGGCGAGGCGGGAGCTCAGCGAAAGGAGCGAAGTCCACGCATTGACGCCCAGGGGTGATTGGACCGCCTCCCTTTGCTCAGCCCCCAGCGGCTTCGGCTTCACTCCTCGCCGAGGTCAGGATAATAATGATCTAGGCAGCGTGGGCAGAAGGTATGCGAGACATTGGTCGGCATCTGTTTGATCAAATCGGGCACCCAGTCCCAGCGGTTTTCATGCTGGTAGTTACGCACCTTGCGGCAGTGGCAGCATTGAACGATGAGATCATTCGGTGAAAGATGTTCGGGCGAGCGCGCGCGGCGCTCGGACATCGGAATCGGATCCGCCGCAACGAGATGATGACAGAGCAGCAGGCCGATACCCTTGGCAATCGGATAGGCCGACAAGAGATATTCACGATACTCGCTGGGGGACGAACATTCATAGGACTGGTGGAAGACTTCCTGACGATCAAGGGCATTGCGATAGGCCTGGGCGTAAAATGCACGGGCGGGTTCGCTGAAAGCCGCGAGCAAACTGGTGCCGACGCCAAAGTTGGCTTCAATAGCAGGCAGGCCGTTTGCATGGGCGAAATCGATATACGCCTGATTGTAGCCACGAATCAGCAAGTCACCGTCGACCACGAGGGTGGGATCTGGACTGGCAGCGATGTCGGCTAGATCCAGCCCGGTCAGCGCACCAGCAAAAGTGGGATCCAACGCGGCAAGCGCCTGCGCGTGGTCACCTGATTCGGATGGCGGAAGAGCAGGCATGGATGATGGAGTTTAAGCGATGCCCTCGGGCGGCGCCAGGGTCGGATCATTTTTGGGGCACTCAGCCACTATGCACAACGTCGCCCGCCGAGGAATCTCTGGACGATCACCTGCGGACCTCGTGGCCGTCGATGGTCACCGTGTCGCCAACGACGTGAACGTCGACAGCCCAAACTGAACTTACGTGGGTCAATACCATGCCCAGGATAATGTGCTTCACACCGATACCGCAGCGATATATCATTTTTCGATATACCGAGAACCGCCTGGTCAAATGCCTGGGGCTCGACGCTACCACCCCAGCCAGGAGATAAATCCGGATTCTTCCACGGGGCAGCCGGCTATGCTCTGGGTTTTACGGCCATTTTCATAGCGGAAGACGGTTGGATACTTGGTCACCTGACTGTCCTTGGCGAATGTGGTGGTGCTCGATGACCCCACCGTGACGCGAATCACGGCCAAGCGGTCTTTATATTTGCGCAGGGCCGGGGTGAGGTAACCGCGCAGGCGTTCGCACCAGGGACACGACGCTGTTTCAAAAATAACCAACACCGTCAACCCGCGAGCCGCCCCCGCGGCGACTAAGGTGTCGACCCGTTGTGCCGAATCTGCGGTATACGATCGCCCGCCATCGACGAGGCCAGCCTGCGTGGGCGTAGGAACTGCCGGGGCCGGCGGAGCAGCCGCGGGGGGCGCGCGCACCACCGGGGTTCGCGGCGAAGAGGTCGACGGGCCTGCCGGCTGGGACATTGGTCGGGGGGTGGTGTTTCGTTCCGGCGTTGGGGCAACCCGGCGAACAGGTCCCCCGCCTTCGTGGTGTTCGCGGCGCAAATGGGCGAGTACCCGTTCCTGCAATTCGGCGGTGGGGGTCGCGGGATCCACCGGATCCTCAAATTGCCGTTCTAACTGCAGAATCAGATTATCACGCCGCACTTGCTCGGCGGCTGCTGCTTCCACGGCGGGGTCGATAACAACCGGTACCGGCTCGGCCTTGGGCCGAATGACGTCGTGGTAGCGCTGCGCCAATTCAGCCCACCCCAAACCAGCGCAATCCGTTTGGCCAAAATCTTCTTCCAGATGCGTACGCAGGGCTAATCGCGCATCGAAGCCAAATGGATTGGGAATCGGCGGCAGGCCGGTAATCACCACCGGATCGCTCACAGCGGTCGGCTCGGGCGGAGGCGTTTCGCTAGCCCCTGCCAGGGTGAGAACCACAGCCAGCACAGCGATGCGCAGGGTCGCCCGTACGCAACGGGACGCCACGGATACACGGTCAATGCGCAGGCTGCCGATGAACATAGGGCTCTCTTTGTGGCGTCACATGAAGCAACACATTGCCGCTGTCTCACAGAATTCCTGGGTTGGACTTCTGGATCACGGCGAGGCATTTCGACTCATACAGCAGAGTCATGGATGAAAAATCAGGATTCACCTTCATAAACTCAAAGCAGCCATGAGCGATAAACGCGGATCACCCAGGAACCGCCACGCGAGGTGCAAAAAGACAGCAGATGGGCAGCGACTGGGTATCATCCCCCGCAGCCCGACCGCCGACGATCGTTGGGTGCTTACGTGCGAATGGCTTTTGTGCCAGCGTCGGCTCAGCTCATGGTTTGACTGGAACCGGTGACGGGGAAACAGGCAGGTAACGGTAAGTGATGCCGGTCAGCAAGAGACGCAGAGCATGTCCCGCCGGATCTCCATGCCGATTCAAACATCCCATATCGGGATCGCTGGTATCCCACTGCTGGTCGCGGACGATATGGTGCAGATATGGGGCGATGTGAGCATAGAAATCCCCACCGGCACGGCGAAAGAGTGCCAGGGTCAGCCAATAATTGGTGACATCACTCAGTCCTGGCTGGGGAATCAGATTCTCCTCCGCGATGCTGTTCAGGGCCGTCGCATTTCCCACAAACGCCTGCATAACGCTCAACTGCGCCAGGGCATCTATGGGTGTCGCATCAAGAACCTGTCCGTTCTCCATGCACTGCGTGCCTAAATTGTGATTTCCGGCCATCCACTGCTTTGAACGCTTGAGATGATCGGGGAAGTCACCTGCTGCCACCGATTTCAGGGCAATCAGGTCCCAGACCGCCAAGTCCGTATTCGCCGACCAGCGGGTCTCTGCGCTGCCACCGTTTTCGCGTAAGAGCCACTCCAGAGCTTTAAGAATTGGGGCTTTTAAACGGGGATCGTTGGATAGCGCGTGCGCCTCGGCTATAGCAAAAGTCACGATGGCGTGATCGCGGTCGTCCGCAGCGAAACATCCACGCTCATCCTGCGCAGCCAAGAGCTGATCGACAAGCGCCCGGACCGTCGTCTTATATTTTGAAGGCATACGATGGTCATAACCGGCAACCTGAAAACTTAGCGTGATGAATGCGAGCACCGCGACACGATCCGGGATCCATGCTCCCGGACCGGGGCGAATCTGTCCGCTGCCGAAATGGTCATAGTGGCGCTTGCTCCACATTCGCCCTTGGTCGTCTGCTGAAAAATTTCGGCGCGCCGCCGAGCGCACCCGTGCTTCCACATGCGTACAGAGCGCAAGCAACAACTCATGGACCTCATTGGTTGCACCCCAGGAACTGCCGAATGTCGCATCCCCGCTGATCGCATCCAGCATCTGCCACTGTGCCCCCGGCGAGCCCGATAGGTAGGTCACCACCAGCGGCGCCGATTCCTTTTGGCGCAAGCGTTCACGAATCAGCCCTCGCCCCACATCCGTCGTCATAGTCCGCAACCACACTGTCGTGATCAGCGGTAAGCGCGAAATGGTCGCGTCTGGCGCAATGCGCATGGCCACCACCAGAGCCGCAAAGCCGAGCAGGCCCGCCGCTGCAATACCGATGCAGATCCAAATGACGATGCGGCGCACGCAGGCAGCATCCGGCGCTACGGGAATAAACGCAAGCCTCAGCCATGCTTCCCACCCGTCGACTCTCGATGGAGAAATGGACCACCACGTACGGTCGTGAAGAGCACCAATACTGGTCCACTCACGGAGTGGAAGGCGCCCCCGATGGTGAAATCGGCATGTAATGATAAGTAATGCCCATTAACAAAAGACGCAAACTATTGCTCGCAGGATCTGCCAGCGGGCTCAGGCAGCCAATATCGGGGTCGCTGGCATCCCAATTCTGCTCGCTCAGGATGTGGCTGACATAGGGGTCGATGTGAGCGCGAAAATTGTATGGGCTTTGCAGCAGCAGCGCCAAGGTCAGCCAATAATTGGTGAGATCACTTAGTTCTGCCCGAGGGGTAAAGTTTTCCTCGGCGATGCCCTTCAAGGCTGGCGCATTTCCCACAAACCCTTGCATGACACCCGACTGGGCCAACACATGCGCAGGTGGGACATCAAGGACCTGCCCATGCTCATAGCATCGCTTGCCCAGGTCATCGTTCCCATCCATCCACTGTTTCGAACGCCCGACATAATTGGGGAGCCCCCCAGCCTGCACCGATTTCAGCGCCATCAGGTCCCACACCGCCAAGTCCGTGTTGGCCGACCAGCGGGCTTCGGCGCTGAGGTCATCGTCGCGCACCAACCAAGTCAGGGCCTTGAGCACAGGATTATGTAAGCGCTGATCGATGGTCATCGCGTAGGCCTCGGCCACGGCCATGGTGACAATTGCGTGATCACGGTCGTCGGTGGCAAAACAGCCGCGCGCATCCTGCCCCGCAAGAAGAAGGTTTAGCAGTCCCTGAACGGTGAACCGAAAGCGGGAGGGCATGCGATGATCATATTCCGCGCCGAGATAGGTCAGGGTAACCAGGCCGAGGACAGCGGGACGACCGGGAATCCAGGTGCCCGGACCCGGACACATCTGACCGGGCTCGAAGTGCTCATAGCGGCGCTGGTGATGGCTCCATCGCCTGCCCAGACCGTCCGGGGAAAAATTGCCCCGTACCAGTGCGCGCACATCTCCATCGGGATACGAACAAAGCCCCAGGAGCAGGGCCTCGACGTCTTCGGTCATAGACCAAACGCATCCGCCCTGCGTGTCTCCGCTGATGGCCTCGATCATGTGCCGCTGCGCTGCTGGTGATCCCGACAAGCCAGCCACCACCAGCGGCGCAGATTCCTTTTTGCGCAAGCGTTCACGAATCAATTCACGGCCCGCATCCGTCGTCACCTGGCGCAACCAGTACGTGGTGGCCAGCGGCGCCTGCGAAATAGTGGCGTCGGGAGCACGGCGCAAGGCCACCACCAAGGCCGCAAACCCCAAGAGGACTGCCACGGCAAAGCCCATGCAGGTCCAGATGACGATGCGCCGCATGGACGCAGCATCCGCTGCGGTGAACAAGTGGGCAAGCAGAACGAGATCCGCCCAGGCGATTTCATCACGATCAGAATGGAAAAGGCCTCACAAAATGGCGGCCTGCTCCCCAGACCACCGTCCCTCCGGCTGAACTATCTTGGACAGGTGAACTATCTTGGACAGGCATCTAGGTAGGGGTTCCATCTGATTACTGTTGTCATTACTCTGGTCATGGCCGTATAGTCGTTAGATGCATAATCTCAACCAATGAGGTACCATTGGTGCCTGTCCACGTCTGGCTGTCACAAGTGGGCCGAGGCCCAGGGGCGGGGTGGAATCATGTCCGGAAATGTCATCGGCAGTCATCAGGCTCGGCGCAAACT
>Ga0163144_10016544_pt1 | contig 15102 bp, 11 predicted proteins | sample OliLak19BULKMAT1_FD_123175 | JGI IMG/M metagenome (GOLD analysis project Ga0163144, IMG submission 123175) | Freshwater microbial mat bacterial communities from Lake Vanda, McMurdo Dry Valleys, Antarctica - Oligotrophic Lake LV.19.BULKMAT1 | ecosystem: Environmental > Aquatic > Freshwater >... | reverse complement strand
GGTCTCTCTGCCGATCTCAGCCAAACTCACCGAGGACGACATCGAAGACATCATCGCAGCAGTTAAGGAGATTCTGGCGTAATGAACATGCTTCGCACCATGAGAAGAATCGGAGGCCATCAGAAAAATAATCTGATGAATGCTTTTAAGGGCAGGCCTCTTGACGCGCCCTCGCTCGTAGCGATGACGATAGACCTCGATGACGCGGAAATTGCGGAAGGGTGGCTGCGGCGGGAGAATTTCTGGCAAGAAAGCGCCATGGCCGCCGAATACGAAAATGAATTTGCCCGATGGAACGGGTCGAGCCATGCATATGCCTTCATGGGCGGCCGCGTCGCTTTGTCAGCGGCGATCCACGCGCTGGGACTGCGGGCAGGGGATGAAGTGATTGTTCCCGGATATACCTGCATTGTCGTTCCCAACGCGTTTAAATACGAAAAGATCAACGTAAGGTATGCGGACATCGAGCTGGATACCTACGGGCCGGATGTTCAATCCGTCAAAGCACGGATCAATGAAAAGACAAAAGCGATTCTTATCCACCATCTCTATGGACTGGTTTGCCGCGATTACGAAGCGTTGATCGATCTTGCAAAAGATAAGGGCATTAAAGTGATCGAAGATTGCGCTCATGCCACGGGCGCAAAGTACAAAGGCGTCAATGTGGGCAATCGGGGAGACGTGGCTTTTTACTCCAGCGAGCAATCGAAAATTTTTACGACCATTCAGGGCGGCGTGGCATCGACCAATTCAGATGAAATCGCGGAGGGTCTCCGGAGCTATCGGGAAAAAGCTCCTCTGCCTTCACGGGAAAGAATCACGGCACTGCTGAAGAACGTCATTGGGAGCTATTACCAGTTCAAGCATCCCCGGCGCTGGTACATGAGAGACGTCGCCGAACTCAAGTATGCGAAGTACCGGCTCATTTCCACGACAGATGAAGAGATGAAAGGCATACGCCCATCCTTTTACGGCGAACGGATGCCCGTTTCTCTCGCCGCTGTCGGCTTGAATCAGCTCAGGAAGATTGATCAATATAATGAAAAGCGCAGGGAACAGGCTTCGGAATGGGAAAGAGTCTGTGACAAAAAGGGATGGAAAAAGCCTGTTGTCGTCGCCGGCTCTAAGCCGGTCTATCTGCGTTATCCCGTTCTGGTTGAACCGGAAAAGAAAAAAGATCTTTTATGGGCGGCCCGGGAATTAGGCGTGAGTCCCGGAGTCTGGTTTGTGAGTAACCTGCATCCGGTGCCGGGCGTTCTGGCCGATTGTCCGAATGCAAATCTGGCGGTAGAACGCTGCATCAATTTTCCAAGCCTGCTGAATTAATGTAAAGAATATCTCAAAGTAAAAACGGATCCGATAATGAAACAATTTATTCTTCAAAGCTTTTCAAACCTGTTTCTGAATAATGAGTCGCATTTGGCGGCGAAGATCCGAAGCCGCCTGTATGGCACCGATTGCTTTATCGACACCGCGGTCGTCATCAAGAACCGCCGGAACTTCGAGGCGGCGTCTCATTGCGCTCTCTACCACGGCACCTATATCCTGAACTCGAAGGGCAGCTTTAAAATGGGGAGCCGTTCCCATCTCGGAGCGTTCTGCTTTGTTAATGCCTGCTACGGAAAAGTAGAGATCGGCGATGATGTCGCGATCGGTCCCGGGACAAAGATCTTTTCATATTCCAACCACTACGAAGACGGAAAAAAAGTAACCGAAAGTAAAATGACCAAAGACGTCAGCATCGGCAATAACGTTTTTATCGGCGCGAATTGCTCGATCTTTCCAGGAACCGTCATCGAAGACGACGTAGTCATCGGGGCCGGTTCCGTAATTAAAGGACGAGTAGAGGCTGGCGGGGTTTACGCCGGGTCTCCCTGCAGAAAAATCAAGGACAGAGCAGGCAAAGTCAATGAGAGCGCTTTCTAATGGCTGAGCTTAATGTCGTCCACTCCTTCTTTTATTACCTGCAGCGCACGGAAAACTGGGCTTTCCGTCTCATCAGTAATATTCCGGAAGTGAACAACTACATCGTCTCCAAGCATTTTCATAAGAACAATTTCTATCCCGCCCATTTCAAATACGTCGAATTTCCGGTCAAGGAAATGGAATCGATCGACGGCAGGAAAAGCGTCTATGTGAAAGCATTCAACAAGATGTTGAACAAGCTTGTCTTCAAGCTCTACCCGTCTTACGTGCAAGCCATGCTGAAGAGCGTGAAAATAGACCTGCTTCATTCCCATTTCGGCGTCGTGGGCTGGGAGTACCTGAGCCTGGCAAAAAAATTAAAATGCCCCCACATCGTTTCGTTCTACGGCCTCGATTACGAATACCTTCCTTTCTGTGATCCGAGATGGCACAACCGATACAAAGACATGTTCAGGGAAGCGCAGATGTTTCTATGCGAAGGAAAGTTCGGCGTTCAAAAGCTGGTGAGCATGGGATGTCCCGAGAACAAGATCCGCGTCGCCAGGCTGGGCGTGGAGATCGAAAAAATTCCCTGTACCGAACGCACCAAAGCTCCGGACGAGCTGAAGCTTCTTCAGATTGCGAACTTCAGGAAGAAAAAAGGTCATGTCTATTCCGTTAAGGCGTTTATCGAAGCACTCAAGACGGCGCCGAACATGCATTTGACGATCGTCGGGAAAGAAGTCGACGCGGGCATTGAAAGTGAAATGCGGAAACTCATCGTGGAGAACCGTATCGAGGACAAAGTCACCCTGCTCGGTTTCGTCGACTTTTCAAAGCTGTACGAGTTCATGGGCGGCTTTCATGTTTTTATTCATCCGAGCTGTTACACCGAGGAACGAGACTGCGAAGGCGGGGCCCCGGTGGTTCTTCTGGACGCTCAGGCGGCGGGCATGCCGGTCATTTCGACAACTCACTGCGACATTCCGGAAGAAGTGCTTCATGAGAAGACAGGCCTGCTGAGTCCCGAGAAAGACGTGAAAGGCATTTCAGAGAACATCGTCCGGTTCTACAAAATGGGCGCCGCGGAGTACAAAGTTTTCTGCGCCGCTGCCCGGAAGCACGTCGAAGACAATTACGATATCGCAAGGAACGGGCAGCTTCTCCGAGGGCTTTATGAGGAAGCAATCGCGGGTAAGGCGAGATGAAAGCCCAGATCCTGAAAAATATTTTCAGCAAATACCTGCTGAGTTTCCTTGGGATGGGGCTTGGCGTCCTGCTCGTGCCTTTTCTCATTCACAAGCTGGGGAAGGACGGCTTTGGTATTTCGATCCTCGCTGAATCCATTATCGCTTTCTTCGAGATCGTAACCCTGAGCGTGCGCCAGGCTCTGGCGCGTTACGCCACGTTCTCTCTTTCCAAAGGGGACAATGAGCAGCTCGTCCAATACCTGAGCACCGGCCGGTATCTTTCGTTCTTCTGCGCGGGCGTCGTTTTGATCGGCGCGGGAACGTTAAGTTTTTTCTTTCCCCAGATCTTCACCGTTCCCGCAGGCCTTGAAAACGACAGCCGCATTCTTTTCTTCCTGATCACCCTGGGTTTTACCATCACGATCCCGAACATTGTTTACTGGTCGGTGCTGTACGCGAAACAGCGGATGGACATCATCAACCTGGCATCCTCGATCGGTCTGATCGTGCGGGCGCTCGGGATTTTTATCCTCTTTTCGTTCCTGCCCGGGAAGTACGTTTCACTTGCGGCCTACGGGGCTATTTATTTCCTGATGCGGTTTTTCGAAAACTACGCCGTCTACTGGTGGCATAAAAAACTCATGCCCGGCCTCAGGCTGAGCGTAAAGGATTTCAAGGCGGATAAAGTGCGGGATCTGTTTTCCTTTGGCATTCATACCTCATTAAGCCGGGTAAGTTCATTGCTTTATGAGAATACGGCCAACGTCCTGATCAATATTTTCTGGGGTCCCGCCATGAATTCCCTTTATGCGGTCAGCCTGAAGTTCCCCAAACTCCTGAGCCGCGTTTTCAGGGAATCCGCCTGGACCTTATCGCCCACGTTTACCGACCTGGCGGCAAAAGGGGATACAGGCCGGTTCGCACGTCTCTATTTCATGTATACGAAGATAGCGACCATCGTCGTTACTCCTTTTTCCCTTCTTCTTATTTTCTGGGCCGGGCCCCTGATCCGGTTGTGGGTGGGAGAGGGTTTTGAAAAAGCCATTCCCTTATTCCAGATAAGCATGGTCGCGCAGATGCTGACCATCCCGCTTGCGATTGCCAGCGCCCCGCTCAGTGCGTATGCCAAGGTCAAGATCCCGAGCCAGGTAAGTTTCCTGACCGCGGTATTGAATGTCATTATCGGTATCTGGCTCGCCCGGTATATGTCCTGGGGCTTGATGGGCATCGCTTCGGCCGCCGCCTTATTTCAGATTTTCTACGGGGGAGTCTTTGTCCCTTTTTACGCCAGCCGGATCAGCGGCATCTCCTTCCGGAAGTATATGACGGAGTCCTTTCTCTATCCCTTTGCGTGGACGGCTTTTTTTATGGCCTGTGCCTTCGCCCTGATCCAGGTTTTCCAAAAAGATGACTCACTGACCGTCTGGATGCTGGGTGCGGCCTCTCTTGCAATCGTTCTGCATTTTTTGATTTCGTACAAATTACTCCTGAAAGCTGACGAACAGAATCATGTAATGGATATTTTTAAAGTTAAAAGAAAACTGACTCCTATCAGCCAAATGGCAACTGGAAAATTATGAAGACAAAAAAAAACACCAATTTGTCAAAAGATATTGAGTCTTTAAAACAGATCGTCAGATCACCCCAAAAATCACTCTCTTATTACATCGGTTATACAGGCTACTTCAATCTAGGGGACGAAGCTTTAAAAGAAGCGATCTACGAATTATTCAAAGATGAGGTAGTCTTCGCAGATTCTCGAGGCAAATTAATAAGAACTCTGGAGAAAATGCATTTACTACGCTTCAAGAGCCTAATGCTTGGGGGCGGAACTCTCCTTTTAAGATCGGAAGATATGTTGATTCGGCTTGCCGACCAAAGCATATTTCCAAAAGTTGTGTTTGGAACGGGAGTTGCCAATTATTCTTTCTGGCAAGACGTCGAAGGGAATTACGGAGATGTTAATAAATGGCGTCAAGTGCTTGACGATGCCAACTACATCGGAGTCCGGGGTCCAATTTCAAAGGCTCTTCTTGAAGAAAGAGGCGTCAAGCAAACGGTAAAAGTAATCGGCGATCCAGTTCTTTTTTTTACACGAACCCTCGTAGGTAAAGAAAGAAATAAAAGATTAGGCATGAACGTGGGCACAGTAACTCAAGATAATAAAGGGTCTCACTTGTGGGGAAGGGATGAAGATGCTTTTTTGAAGAGAATGGCGGATTTAGTAAAGGTTATGCTTCGAGATGGATGGGAAATTGAATTTGTTCCAGTGCGAAAAGCAGACGTTGCTGCCATTGATAAGGTCATTAAGTGGGCCGACGCCGAAAAGGAATGCCGTATATTTGAGGGATACAACTCTGTTGGGAAAACTTTAGACCGCCTGGAATCCTACGATGTTTTTATCGGACAGAAATTGCATGCCGTTATTTTGGCATATTGTGCTAACACGCCGTCTGTGATGGTTGAATACCGACCCAAATGCCGGGACTTCATGGCAAGTATCGACATGCTTGATTTCAACATTCGTACGGATGAATTCAACGCGCAGATAGCTAAAGAACTTATCGAGCGCTTGTATGCGAATGTGGAGAAATACCGCAAAAAAACTAATCTCATATGCCTGAACTACAAAAGCACTTTGATTAGCGAAGCAAAGCATGCAAGCCGAATTATGAAGGGGATCGATAAATGAACCCTAAAATATCTTTGGTCATACCTAATTACAATTACGGCAAATTTCTATCACAGACTCTCGATAGTCTTGCAGGGCAGACCACGCAAGATTTCGAAGTAATTGTAGTGGATGATGGGTCGACAGACAACAGCCGCCATATCGTGGAAGGATACCTCCAAGGGTTGAACGGCAAGTTGAAATATATTTATCAGAATAATCAAGGTGTTGCTGTCGCTCGAAATACGGGGATCAAAGAAGCAATAGGTGAATTCATAACTTTTTTGGATGCCGACGATATCTTGTTGCCGCATGCGCTTCAGAGCTTAAGTAGTTATCTGGAAGTGAATTGCCATGAGGGGATGGTCTATGGAAACTCCGAAATCTTCGATAATACGACAAACAAGATATTGGGATACAACCACCCATTGGATGGCCAAGAAGTCCCAGCGACTCGGCCGAACAGAACTCCTTACACCGGGAGATGTGCAGACAAGTTTTTTTTACACGGCAATTTCGTATCCATATGTTCAACAATGATTCGCAGAAAAATTTTTGATGAATTAGGTTGCTTTGACCACCGTTTTTTAGTCGGTGAAGACATGGACATGTATATAAGAATTTCCTCAAAGTATCCTATTGGTTATATGAAGCAGGTCATGGCAAGACGCCGGCGCCATCCGGAGAGCCTGGTTTATAACGATATGAAAGGCGCCAAGGCTCGAGTATTAATTACTCGAAAATGTTTAATCAACATTCCGGGACTTAGAGCATCAGTGGGAGAGCAGGCAATAAATAAGAGAATTTATATCGATTACTATAGGTTAGGAATGACGTTGATTTTGAATGGCCAGCCTTTGCGAGGTCGACGATGGCTGATTAAAGCATGGCAGCTTGATAAGAATATTTTTAATAATAAAATCGCCCTTTATTACATGCTTTCGATGCTGCCTTCACTCGCTGCTCTTAAAAGCCTTAGACAAAAATGGCATCTGGTCAGGAGAAAGCTTTTAAAGAGATTGGCCTGAATAACGGGACCAAATAAGCAGCCGCATAGCTCTGAGAGGCAAAAAAATACACCGTTTATTTTCAACGGTTTAGGATAAGACATCATCATGAAAACAAATTCTTATGAAGAGGCGATACCAAAAATGCGAGTGGTAATTATTTCTCCCGGACTTCCTGTCCCCCCCAGAAAAGGGGGAGCGGTCGAGACGGGGATCTATGAGTTCTCGCGCTTTATCCGAAACGCGGAGGTCAAGGTCATCTGTCCTCGGGAAGATATCGAGAAGACGGAAACCTTCAGTGAAGACGGGGTCGATTTCATTCAATTGAAGTTTGACGCGTCTCTTCAGCGCTTCCAGAAGGCGATCAACCGCGCGGCCCTGAGAGTGTTTCCTTTATACGATTTCTTTTATATCAGGGCGGTCGCGCGGCATTTGAAGCAGAACCCTGATTTGATCCCGGACATACTGGAAGTCCGCAATCACTTCTATTACATTCCTTACCTCAAGAGACAGTTTCCGGAATGCCGGATCGTCTTGAAAATGCACAACGACTTTCTCTTTGTTTTCCCGTATCTGTCCAGGCAGTACAAGCGGATCCTGGATATGACCGACCGCGTCATTGTGATTTCGGATTTCCTGAAGCAGCAGATCCTAAAACATTATCCTGTCTGCGAACACAAGATTCGTATCGTACATAACGGTGTTTCCCTGCGTCGCTTCAAAACGCTGCCGTCCGATGATCTGGAGCTGGGCAAGGCGCGGAAACAATACAAGCTGGAACAAACGGACAAGGTTTTCATTTACGTGGGCCGCATCTGCAAGGCGAAGGGCGTGGACGTCCTTATCAAAGCGTTCAGGAAGCTTACTCAGTATCACCCCAACGTAAAGCTTCTCATTGTGGGCTCGTCCTGGTTCGCGGAGAGTAAGAAGACAGCCTATCTCAGCAAACTCGAAACTGCCTCTCTCCCGGTCAAAGACAAAATCATTTTTACAGGTTTCGTTCCGCATGCTCGCTTGAATTACTTATACAACCTGGCGCACGTCTGCGTCGTGCCCTCAGTCTGGAATGAACCTTTCGGCCTGATCAATCTGGAAGCAATGGCCGCAGGCTGCGCGGTCATTGCGAGCAGAACGGGCGCGATTCCTGAAATAATTAAAGATGGTAAAACGGGACTGCTCGTAACACGCGGAGATCCCGAGGCGCTGGCCTCGAAGATGATATTGCTGCTCGATCGGAATGATGTAAGAGAACTGATGATTCATAATGCGGCAGCTTACGTGCAGGAAAACGGCGACTGGTCGCGTGTCGCGGGCAAGACAGACCGGGTTTACGAGGAATTCATGAAACATGAGCTGCAGCCGTATGCATAAAATCAAAGTCCTTCACGTCATCAGGACGTTCAATCTGGGCGGCGCCGAAACGAATCTCCGCAACATGCTTCTGGCGGCCGACACGACGAAGGTGGAGCCGCATGTCGCGTACTCCTTCGGCGGCCCTTTCGAGAGCGAATTCCGGAAGCTGGGAATGCCGGTCTTCCGCTACGCCATGAAAGCGGAGAAAGTTGCGAGCGCGGCGACGCCGGGGATCATTTTCAGACTCGCGAACTACATCAGGAAAAACCGCATTCAGATCGTGCACACGCATAACTTCAACGCCCACGTCTGGGGCTCTGCCGCCGCGAAACTGGCGGGCGCAAAAGTCGTCGAACACGTACACGACTTCCGTTACGAACCCGCGGATTATCTACTGGCCAACGGCATCGCGAGACCCGAACAGTTCAAGCAGGCGGGCTTTTTTGCGAAGCTGTCCGACCGGATCGTCGTGCTGACACGGAACAATGAGAAGTTTATTACCGGACGCGGCCTCGCGCCGCAGGAAAAGGTGCGCCTTATTCCCAATGCCATCCCTTTGAACGGGCAGCCTGTGGTGAACCGGGAACAGTTCCTCACGAACCTCGGCCTGCCGCTCGACAGGAAAATTATTTTCTGGGCCGTAAGACTCTCGCCTGAGAAAAACCCGGCTTTCGTCCTCGATATCGCGGAGGGCTTGAGAGACAGGGAGGACGTCCTTTTCGTCGTGGCCGGAGACGGGCCGCTGAGACAGACTCTCGATTCGGCTGTCGTGCGGCGGCAGCTTTCAAAGAATGTACGTTATATCGGGTTCTGCCCGGAGCCCCTGAAGCTTCTCACCCTTTGCGACGTCGCGATCCAGCCGACGTTTCTCGAGCTTCATTCGATCATGATGATGGAAGCCATGAGCGTGAAGAAGCCCGTGCTCGTTTCAAAGAATGTCGGCTGCAATAACGACTTCATCAGCCACGGGGCGAACGGCTACCTTCTCGATCCGCGAAATGCAAAAGAATGGTCGGCGGCGATCCGCGGCCTTCTGGAAAAGCCGGAAGAAGCCGGCTTGATCGGCAGGGAAGGCCGGAAGCTTCTCGAAGAAAAATGCACGATGGAACGGCTCAACCATGATTTCGAAGCGCTATATGCGGAGCTCGTTACATGAAACGAGCCACCGCTTTTTTAAATCTCGCCTTACTGGCAGTTCTGCCGTCCTCGGGCCTGTGCGCCGAAGATGCGGGCTGGCAGTTCGCGGGATGGTACGGCGGCGGCATGTATCCCTCAATCACGACCGATCCCTCAACTGAGGGGCGGCTTTATCTGACCTCCGACGTCGCGGGCATGTGGCGCAGCGACGACCGGGGCGAGAACTGGTTCTTCATTAATGAAGGACTGGGCAATCTCATCGTGGCGTGTTCGGCTGTCGCTCCTTCTGATCCGAATGTCGTTTATGCCGGTACGAAGAAAGGACTCGTGCGTTCTTCCGACGCCGGAAAGACCTGGGAAGAACGGAGCCATCCCGACCTCAAGTTTAAAAAACCTTATGCGATCAAGGCTATCGCGGTCGACTATTCAGACCCCGATACGGTTTTCGCCGGCGGAGAAGGCGGAAAGATTTTTGTCTCGAAAAACGGCGGCACGAAATGGAAAGAGATCGGCAGTACCGGCGACGTCTACAAGGAAAAAGCCGTGATCACGTATTTGTTTATCACGCCCGACGGTTCGCATCTGCTCGCGGGTTCGAAGCTGGGTCTGGCAGAGTATGAGACGGAAAGAAAACGCTGGAAGCGCCTTGACCCGGCAGGGGACGGTAAAGGCTATTCGGACGGTTTCTTTGATTTAAAGGACCGGGCTTTTTTTACAGTCTCCGGCAAGCGCGCTTACTGGACGGAAGATCACGGGCACTCCTGGAAGTCCTCCAACGAGATATCGAAGAAAGAGATGACCCGGATTGCCGCGGTGAAAGGCGAAGACGACAAATGGGTTTTACTGGCGGGCTGGCAGGACGGCTGGAAGGGCGGCGTTCTTTTGAGCCGGGACAGCGGCCGCAGCTGGGAAGATACGGAACGTAATCTCACGCACGCGGTCGAACTGAACCCGACCCGCGAATGGATGAAAGGTTTTTCCCGCCCCAATTTCGTCGCGATCGATCCTTTTGACAGTAACGTTTTCTATTTCACCGACAGCTGGGGCGTCTGGCGTTCTGACGACGGCGGCGGGAGCTGGCACGAAATTATTAAAGGCTCGCCAAACCTATCGGGTATGGATCTTATCGTGACGGATGACGGGACTCTTCTCGCGGCTGCGATGGATGACGGCCTGCTGAAGTCCGTAGACGGCGGCGCCTCCTGGCAGGTCGTCCTCCATAAGAACGGATTCGTTTCCAAAGCCGTGCCGGGGCACTTCTGGCGCGTGCTCGATCTGGGAGAGGGTAACTATGCGGCCTCGGCTTCTCCCTGGCATCAGCAGTTCAATGAATCTTTTACGGGAAACTATCAGAACGGAGAATACCGGCGCAGCACCAAAGGGCTTCCGGACAAATATCCGACGAAAGACACCTTCTGGGGGAAAGGCTACCCCCGCTCGTTCGCTAAAGATCCGAAGGACCCCGGGCTTCTTTATATGGGCATCGACGGGGACGACGGAGGAGGCTTTTTTTATTCCGCGGATGCGGGACAGACGTGGACCCGGCCTGAAGAACAGCCTCCTTTTCTCAAGACTTACAACGGTCTTGCGGTAGACCCGGACACAAAGCGGATTTTCTGGGCGGCGTGCGGCGGGCGGGGCGGCATCTACTCAACGGAGGCCGCGGGTGGCAAATGGCGCGAAGATTATTTTGGAGGCACCTGTTTCTTCGACATCGCTGCCGCGGGCAATGGGGTTCTCTATGCCGGAGGATCAAATAAGGGCCCCGTCATTTATGTTTCCAGGGATCACGGGGCTTCGTGGGAGATGCTCCATAAATTTGAAGAGGGAGCTGCCGTCGAGGCTCTAACGGTTGATCCCGCCGATGCATCGCGGCTCATTGCAGGTGTTGTGAATTGGGGAGGAGCATCAGGCGGACGAGTCTATTTTTCTAATAACGGAGGAAGTCATTGGAATGATATTTCGGCCGGCCTGCCTGAAAATAGCGGACCAGCGGCGATTACTTTAAATCCAGATGATGACTCTCTGTACCTGTTGCTGTATGTAGGTGGCATTTACAAAAGATCTTTTTCAGATCTTTCGAAAATGGGGAATTCTGTCTCATGACGCGTTCAATTCAATTTCCTCTAGAGATAGTAATTACAGCCGCAATTGGCTTTCTCCTCAGTCAGTTGCTTGTGATTGGCTTGCCTTGGATATATTTTGTGGGCTTATTCGCTGTTGCAGGATACGTGCTGCTTTTCTTTGCCAATCCGCTGGCTTGCTTAGGTGTTCTTCTCCTATTTAGGACCGGGATTGATTCTTTATTGGTTCAAATTCGTTTCGGAATTGGCGGCGCTAATTTAGGTCTTGGAGGGGGACTTTCCCTGCTTCTTATTGGTTTGACAGTTATGTTGTTCCTCGTTCAAAAAGATGAGAGTGTTCCATCAAAACTTAATCATCCTTTAATAAAGCTTTATGCCCTTTATTGCTTTTATTCGATCTTTACGGCCACTTATTCAGAAGACCCGGAGGAAGTGTTCAAGATCATATTGCGCAATTTCACGATCCTGGCAATTATTGTTTGGACCATTATGGTTGTCAGGAATGAGCAGTCTGGCTATTTTTTGCTCAGGATGATTGCCTGGTCTTTTTTGCCCAGTATTATCCTGGGTTTTATGATTGGAAATTACACTATTGATGAATATAGAGGTGTGCGTTATTGCGCGAGTTTGTCTCACCCCAATATTCTAGCTGATTATATTTTAATTATGATGGCTGCTTTTGCTGCAAAAGTTCATCTTAAACAAAATAGTTCCCACGGTCTCATTCAAACTTTTTTCGGCGTATCTTTGTTGATAATCATGCTTCTTTTTACTAAGACTCGCAGCGGATACATTTCAGCGGCTTTCCTGTTTCTTGTTTACAGCTGGTTCAACAATCGCCGATTAATTCTGCCCGTTGTAGCTATGAGCGTCTGCCTGGTATCACTCCCCTTCGTCAGTAGCAGTATTCTTGCTTCTTTCGAAGTTAAAGGAGGAAAGATAGAACTGAACCAGGATGACAATCTTGCTTGGAGGATTCAGAAATCAACACTGCTTTTTCGAGAAGCTATGAGTAAACCAATCTTTGGCCATGGTTTCCGGACTTCCCGAAAAATCAATACAGGTGATAAGTCAATTGATGCGCACAATGATTATGCCCAATTCCTCCTAGACTCCGGATTAGTTGGTTTTTGCCTCTATTTTGGTCCTTTTGTTTACATGTTTATTACTTCTCTTAGGCAAAGGAAACATTTTGAAAGAAACTCGCTGCTATTTAAAGTCTCTAATTTCTTTACAATCGCCACACCGGCCTTTCTGCTTATGAGTGTCTCCGATAACTTGGCCAACTACATCGTCATTCAGTGGTATTACTGGTCGATCGCCGGCATCTATATCGCGATGCTCTGGAATGTGAAGCATGACCACCAATAGCAAATCGATTGAAGATAGAAACATTACTTGGATAACCCAAATGAAGGGCATGGCCATGATTTATATAATCGCCTTCCATTGGTTTGGCCGCTATTGGACAGGGGATTTGGCACTTGTGGCAAATGCCGGAGCTCAAGGAAACCACATTTTTTTTATTTTAAGTGCTTTTGGATTAACTTTGGCACTCTCGAGAAAAGCTAACTCCGAGAATCGGCAGGATTGGAATCAATGGTTTAGCTATCGCGCCAAGAAAATTTTAATACCTTATTATATTTCAGTGATTCTTATCGTTGGTTTCATACTGTTATATGGTTACGTGTCAGGCGATGTTGCCGGAAAAAGCAAACGTATGAACTTGAATTTCGACACTGTGCTTTCGACCGTATTCCTTTATAGAAATTTTATTGGTGGTCATTCCACGGCGATTAATACACCGTGGTGGTTTGCAATTACAATTCTACAATTTTACCTGTTATTTCCAATTTTATATGGGGTGCTGCGCAAATTCGGCTGGAAAGCGGTGGCGATATCGAGCTTTGCGATTAATGCGGGTTATATATTTTTTTATGCTGTTATTCTGGGCTCAACCAACAATGCTTTCAACTGTTTCCCTTTAAGGTTCATTTTCTCTTTTTCTTCCGGAATTATTCTTTGTCATTTTTTTCTAAAAGACGGCAGCGCCTTTTCTAAAATGCTTACAGGCATAAAGCCAGTGATCGCGGGCATTGCGCTAGAAGTCGTCGGCATTTATTTATCATTACAAGGAGACGTAGGAAAAGCTTTCAACGAGCTATTCTTTGGGCCTGGCGTATTCGTTCTTACGTTTAATTTTTTACATTGGCTTTCGAGTTCGCATTTTATCAGTCGGTTTGTTCGGTTGATCGGCGAGTATTCATTGCCTCTATTTTTATTACACGCGCCATTTATATACATACTTTTCCCGGCGAACCTTCCGGCATGGGATCCATACGGCTTAATCAATTTCTTATTGTACGTAGCGTTTCTTATTCCTCTCACATGGAGCGTTTCTAAATTCATCTTCGATAAAATAGATAATATTAGCAGCGGACAAAAGGCGCGCGCATTTGCCGTGAAATAAATTTTTTAAGTTTTAAATTCATTCAGCACAAGGAAGCATCAGTATGACGAGTATCATCAGCCGGGCAGTGAACAAAAGCTCAGGGGCGCCTGCGCCTGTAAAGGAAGAAGGACTTGCCGCTGTCAGGGAGCCGGCGGTTCCGCTGTCGGGCAGGGACATTATTTGTTTCGCGGGTGAGGACTGGTGGTATCACAACCCCCATTCGAACCTTCACCTGATGAAAGCTTTTGCCAAACAGAACCGGATTATTTTCGTTAACTCCATCGGCGTCCGCGCGCCCGATCTGAGAAAAGACAAGTTCGCGGGCAAGCGCATTTTTGGGAAGCTTAAAAGCCTGCTTCGTTATTTCAAGAAAGCCGAAGAGAATATCTGGGTGCTGACGCCGCTTGCTATCCCGCTCTTCAAGGGGAAAGAAGAACAGATTTCGAAGATCAACAAGACGCTCCTGACTTGCCAGGTCAAATTTGCGGCCGGCCTGATCAAGTTTCAGCGGCCGGTGCTGTGGGTGTGCGTGCCGACAGTGCAGCCCGCCGCCGCCGAGCTTCAAAAAGCCTATGCCCGCTGCGTCGTTTACTATTGCTGCGACAATATCTCTTATCTCGAGGGCGTGAAGAACGAATTCGTGGCGGGTCTCGAGGAGACGCTCCACCGCTCGGCGGATGTCGCGTTCTTTGCCAATGAAAGCCTCGCCGCCGAACGCAGGGCCGTCAATCCCAATACCCATTACCTTCCGCACGGCACCGATTACGAACACTTTGAACGGGCGCAGGGAACCGGACTGAAAATTCCCGAAGACATGATCCTGATCAACCGGCCCGTCGTCGGTTACATGGGTTCTCTGCGAGGGCTCGACTTCGAACTGGTCCGCTATCTCGCGGAAAGAAACCCCGGCCTTTCCTTTGTCTTCATCGGTGACATCCTCTCGGACGTCGAACCCCTGAAGGCGGTCCCCAACATCCATTTCCTGGGTAAAAAACCGTACGGCGAACTGCCCGCATACCTGGCGGCGATGGATTGCCTCACCATCTTTTATAAACGCGGCGAGACTTTCAATGATTACCGGAACCCCAAGAAGCTGCTGGAATATTTCGCGACGGGGAAGCCCGTTGTGGCCATGGCCATCAAGGAACTCGAGCAATATAAAAAATTTATGAGCCTCGCGGCCAGTTACGAAGAGTTCGAGAAACTGATGCTGAAGGCGCTCGCGGGCGAAGACGCGGGCACAAGAAACGAGCGGGTGCGTTTCGCCCGGAACCTGACGTGGGACCACGCGGCCGCCGGCGCG
>Ga0163144_10016542_pt1 | contig 15103 bp, 12 predicted proteins | sample OliLak19BULKMAT1_FD_123175 | JGI IMG/M metagenome (GOLD analysis project Ga0163144, IMG submission 123175) | Freshwater microbial mat bacterial communities from Lake Vanda, McMurdo Dry Valleys, Antarctica - Oligotrophic Lake LV.19.BULKMAT1 | ecosystem: Environmental > Aquatic > Freshwater >... | reverse complement strand
GTGGGCGATGGTGACGGCAACGTTGACGACGCCGCCGGGGGCGATCACCGCGTTGGCGCCGCCGTTGGCGGTGACAACGACGTTGGCCGTCTGGGCGGTGGCGAGGCTGGCGAGGCCAGCGATCGCGACGAGAGCGAGAGCATTCTTCATCTTCCTACTCCTCAGTAAACACTTGCGAGTGGGGCACGACCCCCAACCTCGACGCATCTCTTTGCGCCCGAACCAACGGGCGACGAGATGAAAGATAGACGCTCTCGGGCTTCGATGCAAGCCCAAAAACGCCCGCCGCACCGGAATTTCGGCGCGCCTACAGAGGGATTGGATTTCGGACGGAGCCAAGACGGGTCGGATTCACCCCGCTTGCAAACCGTTTAGCGTCCAAAGTGTGCCTCCACTCACGCGAGATGCCACCAAAACGTCCGGAAAAAACGAAAACCCCTCGATTCACGGGGGGCTTTGCCATGCCGCGAACTGCGGCGTTCAGTCCGAAATATCGCTTGAATGAAGATTTCACGAGAGGGCGGCGCAGGCTCACGGCTATGGGGTCAGCCTGGCTCCGGACGCCGATCCAGCCCGAGCCGGGCCCGTTTGGCGTCCCACTCGGCCCGTTCCCTCTGGTTATCAGACCTTAGTGTTCCATCGCCGCCGGCCGCGGCTGACTGGATCGCCTCGACCTCCAGCCGGGTGAGGCGGACCGACTCGAGTTCGTAGTCCCGGAAGGCCTCCATCGTGACTGGGGCCAGCGGCTCGATCAGGGCGGCCATGGCGTTCGCGTAGTCGCGGATCTCGGACTGGGCATGGGGGTCCATGCGTAACGACAGGAATCGCAAGGTGTTATGTAGGTCGCACTTCCAGTACCACTCCGTATAGATGTTCACCGGCAGACCGATGCGGGCCAGTTCGCGGCTGACGCCCTTGTCGGTCAGGCTCAGGTACTTGATGTACGCCGACTCCATCTCCTTCAGGTAGTCGAGGAACTCCTCGGCGGTGCGGGCCTCGTCCGGGTTGGCGGCGGCGTCGAATTTTTCCTCACCGCCCTGGCGATTGGCGCGGGACTGCTTGCGGACGTCCTCGAGGCTGGGGACGTAGAAGCGGTCGGGCATGATGGAGTAACGGGCCGAGTACTCGTTGACGTTGGCGGTGCGATGGCGTATCCACTGGCGGGCAATGAAGATAGGCATCGCGATGTGGAACTTGAGCTCGACCATCTCAAAGGGGGTGGTGTGGCGATGGCGCAGGAGGTAGCGGACCAGGCCGCGGTCCTCGGAGACCTTTTTGGTGCCCTGGCCATAGGAGACGCGGGCGGCCTGGACGATGGCGGAGTCCGCGGTCTGGTTGGCGGGAACCATGCGGGGCATGATGTCGGTCAGCGCGACGAAGCCGTGGGTGTGGACCCGGCACTCGATCCGCTGGGCGCCCCCCATGAGGTCGATGAGGGGAGAGTCGGGCATGACGCGTTTGATCTCGACCTGCTGGGTGGGGGAGGTGGTGGTGGGCATGGGGCGTCCGTGCGAGGGGGAAGCGGCGGGGGACTGTGCATCGGCGAGGCGGGATTGTTGGCTTGGCGCACGAAAAAGCCCGGGAGGCCGGGCTGTGGGTGTGCGAGGTGGAGGAGTGTGCGGCGGGGCGTGGGGCGGTGTGTGGAAGCGACAGGGGATGCACCAAGCGACAGGCCTGGGCGGATTACTGGGGTCTGTCGTCCGCCGGCGGCCAGAGGATCCAGTCGCCGTCGAAGGCTGGTTCGGAGCCGCGGTTGTTCATGAGGGCGTTGATGTGGTTGTCGGCGCGGATGGAGTGGGCGGCGAAGTAGGGATGGGTCGGGTCGACGGGTCGGGCGTTGTCGTCGTCTTTGTCCGCGCCGCGGCTGTAGATGACGGGCTGGGCGTCTGCGGAGGATGTAGCAGAGCGGCTGTCCCGTGAGGCGGTCGCGGGGGATGATGGGCAGGAGTGTGGGGGAGAGGTCGGCGAGGGTGGCGGGGTAGGCGCCGTTGCGACGGCGGTGCAGCTCGAGGGCGATGAGGGTGAGCATGGCGTCGCGGCGGAGGAGGATGCGCTCGGCCTGGACGGAGGCGTTCTCGAAGGCCGGCACCATGAGGGCGACCACGGGGTAGCGGGCGCGGTTGAGGTCGTCGCGGAAGAAGCGTTCGGCGCGGGCGTCGAGGTTGCCGGTGTTGTCGCGCTCCCAGAGGGGCTGGCGGGCCCGGGCTTCGATGGCGTCGATGAAGGAGTGGTAGACCTGGCGAGTGGAGGCGCGATCGGCGATGACGGCGGATTGCAGGGGACCCAACGCCAGGTCGAAGCCGTTCTGGTGGAGGGGGGCCGGGTTGGCCGCGCCGAAGTCGGCGGTCAGGAGCTCCATCTCGAGCAGGCCCTGGCGGGTGATGACACCGTTGCCGGAGCCGTCATCGGAGTAGATTCGCTGGAGGAAGTCGTCGAACTGGAGGCGTTGGGCGTCGAAGCGGACGATGGGTTCGCCGGCGCCGATGGCGGCGGCGTCGTGCGCGAGGACGGTGAGCTGGGCGTCGCTCAGCAGGTCAGGGTGGTCGGTGAGCAGGTGGCTGGTGGTCTCCAGGGCGAGGGCCTGGACGGCCATGGCGCCCACGTCGCCGATCAACCAGCCGCGCTGGCGGAAGTGGTCGGCGATGGCGAGCATGGAGACGATGTTGGTGGCGGCGCGGTGGGCGTCGCCAGCATCGGCGGCCAGGCGGGTGTCGGTGGCGAGCATGCGGGCCATGAGGCGCACGGGCGCGAACTCGGCGGCGACGATCTGGACGACCGGGGCGTTCTCGTCGTGGGTGGTTCTGTACTTGGAGAGGTCCGAGGTGGGGACGGCCGCGATGGCATGGGACTGGCGCAGCATGTCGAGGTCGAAAGCGGTGGTTGCCTGGGCGCCCAGTGAGGGGCGCGCCGCGGCGGCGCGCAGGGTGTCGAGCGGGCCGGCGTTGAGGCGGAGGTAGTCGCCGGCCCGGGCGAGGGTTTCGGGGGGCAGGTCCCATGCGCCGAAGGAGTCGATGAGGCGCATGGGCGCGTTTTCGGCGGGGAACTCCAAGGAGGCCGGGGTTTGCTCCATGATGGGGGTCAGGGCGAGGTAGGCGTCGCGGTAGAGGGGCCAGGCGCGGTCGCCCTCTGGAATGGCGGCGAGCGGGGCGTTGATCTCGGCCAGGTAGTTGCGGGTGATGCGGGGCTCAAGCAGGAGGTAGCGGACGAAGAAGAACGAGTAGAGGCCCAGCAGGAGGAGAAAGCCCCATCTGGCGGCGGTGGTGGCGGCGACCCAGGCCCGCCAGACGGCGGGGCGGTTGCGGCGTTTGGCGCGCCGGATGAGGGCGGCGGCGATGGGCAGGCTGCCGAACGCGGACAGCAGGTCGCCGGGGGTGTGGCCGGCGTCGAGGCCGTCACGGAAGTGGGCGGTGAGCTCGGCGGCGACGTCGGCCCGTTCGGCGCGCCACAGGCGCGAGCGGCGGATGATCGTCGTGATCGCGGCGGCGATGGACTGGGGGAGATCGGCCCGCCGGATGATCTGCGAGGGGTCGTGCGGCGGGGAGAGTCGGCCTTGCAGCAGGTCCCCGACCGGGGTGCGAAGGGCCTGAATGAGCGGGGGCTGGACGGCGGCGTCGGGCTTGGTGGGGGAGGTGGTCATTGGCCGGGCTCCCGTCCGAGGGTGGCGGGAGAGGTGGAGGCGCCGACGGGGATGGGGGTCAGGGAGGCCGGGCCGAGCACGCCGATGGCGGACATGGCCGAGACGAGTCGCTTCCAAGCGTCGATGTCCTGGGCGAGGCGGCGACGGCCCTTGGGGGTGAGGCGGTAGTACTTGCGTTCGCGGCCGTTGTCGGCGGTGCGGCGGTCGGACTCGATCAGAGCCTTGGCCTCGAGGTTGTAGAGGAGGGGGTAGAGGGTGGACTGGCCCATGTCGAGGACGCCTTCGGATCGGGAGGCGAGGGCTTCGGCGAGTTCGTAGCCGTACATCTCTTTGCGTTCCAAGAGCTTAAGTACAGCCACGGGTCCCGCGCCGCGCATGAGTTCGGATTCGAGTCGCATGGGGGTTCTCCGAGGCGGGTCGGCCCGCAGTCTGTGTGACATACTATGTCACACATAGTCTATGACGCAAGGGAGGGGCGCGAGGTTCCCGGAAAGTTGTGGGAACCGAGACGGCGGCGAAAAACAGCACCGGCGGGCGCCCGTGCCAAGGCGTCCGCCGGTGCTGCTGAAGAGAAGAGAGAAGAGATCGGTGTGTGGTGAGGGCGGCTCAGCGTTCGTCGGCGTCGCGGATGCTGGCTTGGATGAGCTGGTCGGCCCGCTGGAGGTAGTTGCGGTAGCGGGAGGCCTGGGCCCCCTCAACGCGGGTATAGGTGGCTTCCCAGATGACGACCCAGGTGCCCTGGTCACCGGCCGAGATGTTGCCGGCGAAGTTCTGGCTGTGGTGGCCGAACTGGTTGTTCAGCTGGCCCGGCGCGTTGATGGTGCCGTTGGCGCCATTGGAGCCGGGCTGGTTGATGATGGTGCCGGGCTGGCCCGGCTGGCCCGGCTGGGCGTTGTTGTTGTTCGGCTGGGCCGCGGTGTTGGGGTCGGCGGCGTTATTGGGGCGGGTGCGCGGCGTGTCGGTGACGGTGTTTGGGGGTTGGCCAGCCGTGGTGGCGGGCGCGGCGCCGGTCACGCGTGGGCGGCTGGGGTCGTTGGGGACGTTGGTGGCGGGGCGATTCGGGTCGCCGGGTTGGGGCTGGCGCGTGTTGGGGTTGTTGGGATCGGTCGCGGGGTTGGAGTTGGTGCGCGTGGGGTCGTTGGGGTCCTTGTTGCTGTTGGGATCGATCGGACGACCATCGGCGTCCAGGACGCGGCCCTGGAAATCGACGATGCGGCCCTGGGCGTCGACCAAACGCCCCTGAGCGTCGACCATGCGGCCATTGGCGTCGAGCGTGGCGTTGTTCTGCGGGACGTAGTAGGGATTCTGGTACATGTCACCGTTGGAACCGGGGTTGAGGCGGTAGAGGGTGACGCGGTGCTGCTCGGGTGAGAGGAACTCGAGGACGACGCGGACGTTGTCGAAGGCGCCAGCGCTGGCGTTCAGGGAGTTGGTGGTGCCCTGGCCCGCATTGAGAGCGTTCTGGTCGCGGGTCTGCGGGGGGCGGTTGGGGTCGTTTGGCTGGTTGTTGCCGGTGTTGCTCCCGGTCTGGTTGCCCGCGTTCTGGTTGCCGCCAGTCTGGTTTGAGGGATTGGTCTGGTTGGCGGGATTGCCCGTGCCGCGGTTCGAGGGATTGTTGGAGTTGTTGCCCGGCTGGTTCGGGTTGGGGACGTTGGGGTTGTCGTTGTTGTTGTTGTTGCCGGTGGTGGAGGGGGTGCTGGCGGCCGGGCGATTGGGGTCGGTCTGGGCGTTGAAGGTGTTGGGGTTATTGGTGGCGGGGTTGCCGGAGTTGGTGTTGTTGTTTCCGGCGGTGTGCTGGGGATTGCTTTGATTGCTGAGGGTGTCTTGGGGGTTGCCCGTCTGGCTCGCGCCGAAGCCGAACTGCGAGGAGTTTGAGTTGACGGTGAACTCGACGCGGTTCAGGCCCGGGAGGAACTGGCCCGTGGCGTTCATGACGTCGGACTGGCGGCTGTCCATGCTGGTGAGCACGATGGCGTTGGTCTGGGGGTTGAAGGCGAGGTAGGAGACGCCCTGGAACATCCGATTGGCTTGGATGGCTTCCATGGACGGGCGGCCGAAGCCGGGGTCCATGTCGTCGTCGCCGGTGTTCGTGGCGGGGTTGTGGGCGCCGTTGCCGCCGGGGAGGTTGGCGGCGTTGCGGCCCGCGGTGTTGGCTTGCGCGGAGTCGTCGGTCTGCGCCTGGTTCATGTCGTTGACGACCGCGGCCAGGTCGGGGATGATGCAGGTTTCCTGGAGGGTGTGGCCGCCGAGGGTCCAGCGCTTCTCGCTGTAGCCGCGGACGGAAACAGCTCCGTTGAGGGCGGAGGCGGAGTTCATGGTGTTGCTGCCCGCCCTGTCCCCGGGTTGCATCGAGGGATCGCGGGGCGTGCCCTGCTGCTGGCCCTGGGCGGGCTGGGCGGTCCGCCCCGCGCCGGGCTGGTTGTTCGTGGAGTTGGCGTTGTTGGCACCGGCGTTTGCATTCACGCCTGACTGGCCGCCGGACTGCCCGGTCACTCCGACCTGACCGGTGGCGGCGGGGGTGCCATCGGGGTTGAGCATGGCGGTGTTGCCGTACCACTGGTTGGGGTTGATGCGCAGATCCACTCGGAAGATGCCCGAGAGGTCGGAGAGCATCTGGCGTGGGTCCACGGAGTTTGTGAGGGGATAGGCCTGCGAGGCGGGGTCCCTGGCGGGCTGCGAGCCTGGCTGGTGTGCGAGGGCGGCCGCGGCAAGCAGAGCGGAGACTGAGCCCCAGATGACGGTGGGACGTGGCTTCATGGTGAGGCGCTCCAGCGGGCGCGCGAGGCCGGGCCGGGAGGCGGCGCGGTCAACGTGTGTCCTTGAGCAGGAGGATGCGGCGACGGGGTGAGAGGGGTGCGAAGGGTTGGTGAATCGGGCCTCACACGTTGGGGCCGCGAGTGTGAGCTTGAGGGACGGGATCTGCGTCGTACCCGTGCAGGCGAGCGGGGTGCGGGCCGCCGGGCTGGCGTGGCGGGGCCAGGTCGCGTGCTTCCGCACGCGGCTCTGTTCTGGTGAGGTGTTCAGCAGCCTTGCGCGAACAGGATGAGGTCGTAAAAGAAGTCGTCGTTGTTGAGGGTGGCGTCGGGCACGCCGTAGCCGGGGGTGCCGGGCAGCGCGGTGGTGGTGACGTCCGCCCAGCACAGGGGCGGGAGGACGGCGACGAAGGCATCGGTCAGCGAGCCGAAGCGGGCGTCGCCGACGATGACGTTGCCGTGTGGGGTGATGGCTTGCGGCTCGCCCGCCTGGGCGAGCTGGGTCATGCCGTTCCAGCGCGTCCAGCGGAAGGGGACGTGGTCGAAGAAGAAGTTGGCGTCTCCGACGATGGCGGAGCCGGAGGAGTTTGTGGCGTAAGCGGAGGCGTCGCCGACGGCGGTGGGTGGCTGGCCCAGCGATTGGAACTGGCCGGTGCTGGCGATGCGCAGGACGCTGAAGGGCGGGGCGATGCCCTGTGGTCGGCCGTCGCCGATGAGGTAGGCTCCGCCGGGCGTGGCGTCGCGCAGCAGCATGAAGTAGGTGGCCGGGTCAGGCGTGTTGATGGGGACGATGCCGGTGGAGGGTCGCCAGCGGAAGGGACGGCTGCCGGACTGCTCGGTGCCGGTGCAGGTGACGACAGGCTCGACGCCGTCGTGGGAAACAGAGAGCGAGCGGCTGAAGACGAGCCCCGTAAGGGGCGTCGGCGAGTTTGGTGGGCACGCGGGCGGGGTCCCAGAGGATGGCTTGTTCCTCGGTGCTGGGTGCGGGGAAGCCGGCGTTCCCGGCGATCCAGAGGCCGTCGGGGGAGACGGCGGTGGTGAAGGTGGCGGCGGCGATGAGTGTGAGGCCCCGGGCGTCGGTCAGGCGTGGGGCGTTGCGGGCGCGCGGGATCGCACGCGAGGCGGAGAGGGTCGAGGGCGTGGCGCGTCTCCATTGGCCGACGCGGCGCTCGTCTGTGCCGGGCCGAGGGGGTCGGCGGGGCGGGAGATTGGACGGGCGGTCGGCGGGTCGTGAGGGGCTGTTCGGGCGGGGCGGGCGGGGGGATTGTCAGGAATGTGCGGTTGGTTGGGCCGATACGCTTGGGGATGGGAAGAGCGCGAGCGTGGCTGCCTGGGGAGTCGATGCCGAGGGCGACGCCGCGGGGGGTCGCGGCGGTGCTGGCGCTGGCGCTGGGTTGTCTGGTGGCGTTGAATGGCGTGGCGAGGCTGGCGCTGGACAAGGCCGGGAGCAACCTGGCGTATGGGCTGACGGATCAGAAGTGGGCGTTGCTGCGCGAGCCGGGGTCGTTTGATCCGCGGACGGTGGTGCTGGTGCTGGGGGACTCCGCGGGGAATCAGGGGGTTGATCCGGTCGTGCTTGGGCGGGTGCTGGCGCGAGGAGGAGAGGCTGGCGCGGGAGTGGCGTCGGCAACGGGGAATGCGCCGCGCGTGCTGAATCTGTGCACGGTGGCGGACGCGCTGGCGGTCCACGATGCGTGGATGTTGAGCCGGTGGATCGAGCAGCATGGCCCGCCGGCGGAGGTGGTGCTTGTCCACACCTATGACATGTGGTATCGGCGTGCGGACGCGGCGCCAGCGGCGGCGATGCTGGCGCGGGTGCCGGTGCCGTTGTGGGAGTGGGGTGGGCTGAGGCCGCGCGTGCGGCTGTCGTGGGAGCGCTGGGCGTTGCTGCTGTCGTCGCGCTGGGCGCCGATGTACGCGCAGGATGCGTCGCTGCGGGAGCTGCTGGGCAGTCCGGCTCGGACGTGGGAGCGGGTGACGACGCGTGCCGGGACGATCTGGCAATCGGTGGATAAGAACGGGTTTCTGTCGGCCAGCCAGGCCAGGCCGGTGGCCGTGGAGCGCGACACGCGTGGGCACCTGGGTTTTCTGCGGGCGCACACTCGGGAGTTCACGGCGTTCAGGCTGTCGGAGGACAATCTGGCGGGGTTGCAGGAGATCGCGAGGCTGGGTGAGGAGCACGGGTTCCGCGTGTGGCTGGCGGCGGCGCCGATGTATCGCGGGTTGTGGGAGTCGCCGGCGATGCAGACGTATCACGGGCAACTGCGGGCGAGGCTGCGGCGATTCGACCGGCGGCACCCGTCGGTGGGCATCGTGCTCAGCGAGCCGGTGCGGTTCGAGATGCACCAGATGCAGAACGCGGACCACACGGTGGAGACGGCGGCGGCGGAGTATGCGAGGGTGCTGGGGGAGGCGATCAGGCGCGGGCGGGAGGAGTAGGCAGGCCGCGCAAGGGGCGGGGAATCAGAGGCTGGACGCACCAGCCGTCCAAAGCCGCGGCTGGTGGCACGCGGCCGGGGTCTGGTGATGCCCCCAGAACCGGCGTTCGTGGTCGAGGAGCCACTGCTTGCGTTCGAGGCCGCCGGCGTAGCCGGTGAGGGAGCCGTCGGAGCCGATGACGCGGTGGCAGGGGATGAGGATGGCGATGGGATTGGTGGCGTTGGCCCTGGCGACGGCCCGCAAGGCCGCGGGGCGGCCGATGGCGCGGGCGATGTGGGCGTATGAGCGGGTCTGGCCGGCGGGGATTTGCTGGAGGGCGCGCCAGACTTGGTGTTGGAAGGGTGTGCCGACGGGGGCGAGGGGGATAGTGAAGGTGTCGAGCGTCCCGGCGAGGTAGGCGGTGAGTTCGTCGGTGAGGTGGTGGAGGTGGCGAAGCGCGGCGGGCGAGGGGGGCGCGGGATGGGTGGGCGGGTTGTCGCCCAGCCAGAGCGCGGTGATGCCGGCGTCGGAGGCGAAGGGGGTAAGCGGGCCGAGCGGGGAGGGGAGTGTGGTGGACATGGCGGCTGTCTGAACCGAGCCCCCGCCGGGAGGCGGACGGTGCCGGCACCTTGAAGCACGATGCGACGGGCGGTGGTTCCGGCGTCGGGGTTGATCGACCGCCCGGCTTCCGCGGGGGGGCTCGGATCAGACCCTACGCGGCCTTCTTGCGCATCGACAGCACCTGCTGGGCGTACCTGTTCATCGCGTCGCGGAGTTGTTCGAACGATTCGAGGACGTACAGGATCGGCTGGAAGTGGTCGATCTCGAAGGGGGTGTCGCAGACGCGGTCCAGATCGAACGGTCGGCGGTCCACATGGGGGCTGTTCAGGGCGTGGGGGCTCTCGCCGATGGAGGAGATGAGGCCCGAGCCGTAGAGCTTGGCACGTCCCTGCTCGCGGATGAGGCCGAACTCGACGGTGAACCAGAAGAGGCGTCCGAGGCGTTCGACGTGCCAGGGGTCGTCGCAGAAGAGGGCGGCCTTGCCGTAGGTCTGGAGGAACTCGGAGAAGACGGGGTCGGCGTGCAGCGGGACGTGCCCGAACACGTCGTGGAAGATGTCGGGCTCGGGCAGATACTCGAGCAGGTGCGCGGGGCGCATGGTGATGGTCGTGGGGAACTCGCGGCGTGCGAGGCAGGCGAAGAAGGCCTTGGCGGGCAGGTAGCCCGGCACCGGGCGGCTCTGCCAGCCGGTGAGCGGCCTCAGGATGCGGTTGACGTGGTCGAGGTCGGGGACCTGGTTCTTGTCGAGGTTGAGCAGGCGCATGCCGGTGAGGAAGACGGTGGAGGCCTGCTCGTCGAGGGTTTCGAGGCGACGGCGGACGAGGGTGCGCCAGACCTCGTGGTTCTCTGGCGTGTACATGGTCCAGCGCTGGCGGACGTAGTAGGTGGAGGGGTCGATGCGGTCGGACGGCAGCGAGGGGGCGAGGTCGGCGGCCTCCTGGGCGATACGGCACTCCTCGGAGTCGATCACGTTGCTGTAGTTGATGTCGCTGCGCATGCGAGCGGGCCTCCTGGCGGTGCGAAGATGATAGATGGTCGGCACCGGGGAGCCGCCCGCGGGGAGCGGGGGTGTCGGCGGCGGGGGTGGCGCACCCGGCGACACCCGCTGACGGCTCCGCGCCGAGGCGGTCGGTGGAGGCCTTGGCTGGCGAGTCGTCTTCAGCCGATCGTGGATCAAGAGAATGGAGACGAGCGTCGCCAAGGCCCACATGAGCTGAGCAGGGAGCATGTTGGATGGGGGCAAAGATGTGGTGATTGACGCGCCCCGTGGACAGCCTGGTCAGGCCCTGAATCGCGCGGCTAGAGCAGGAGCCACGCCAGAAGGGCAGAGGCGAAGACCGCGTTGGTGATCGCGATGATGGACCACTTTCGGCGGCGGGCGCGGTCCATGACGTGGTTCAGGTAGTAGCGACCGTCGCCCGTGGAGACGATCAGCCCGGTCTTCTGGGCGTCCTCAAACGTCCATCGGCCGTTCAGGCCCAGGCTGGAGGGCTTGCGGGCGGTTTCGGGAGAGACCGCTCCGGCCCTTCGGAACGCCGCCAAGGGCGAGGGCATCTTGCGAGCCAGCAGAAGAAGGCCGATGGGGAGAGCAATGGCGCCGAGGCGGAAGGGCATGGGAGGTCTCGCGGGTGCGGTCGAGAGGGAACGATGCGGGGATGAGGGTTGTTCCGGCTGGTGGCGATGGGGTTTCGAGGTGGGAAGGCGGTAGGGGCTGAGGGGATGGGCGTTTGGATGTGGTGCGATGGGCTCGGGCGGCTATCGGCCGATCGGGCACCGACCGAGCAGAGCCAGCGATCTGTGGCACAGGATGCCTCGCGTGCTCACACGCACGGCTGGGTTTGGCAGTTCGGGCACCAGACGGTGGTTCGCTGGGCGATGGTGGCGGAGGCCAGGGGGGAGGCGCAGCGGGGGCACGGCAGGCCGGCACGGGCGTAGACGTTGTGGGTGAGTTGGGCGGTGCCGGGCTGGCCCCGGGAGTCGGTGTAGTCGCGGATGGTGGAGCCTCGGGCGTCGATGGCGGCGTGGATGACGGTGCGGATGGCGTGGGCGAGTGCGGCGAGTTGCGCGGGCGAGAGGGAGGCGGCGGGAGCGCGGGGGTGGAGGCGGGCGAGGAAGAGCGACTCGTCGGCGTAGATGTTGCCCACGCCGGCGACGATCGCCTGGTCGAGAAGGGCGGCCTTGATGGGGGCCGAGCGAGAGGCGAGGGATGCGGCCAGGGCGGCGGGGGTGATCTGCGTCGCGTCCGGGCCGAGCGAGGACCAGCGGAGGGTGAGGTCGTCGCGGGTGGGGAGTGTCCAGAGGCCGCCGAAGCGGCGTGGGTCGATGAAGCGGAGGCGGAGCGTGGATGGCGTGCCGGGGGTGGCGTAGGGCGTGGAGAGGTTCCACTGAATGTGGGTGTGGGGCGTGGCCGGCGCGCGGGCGGCGCGTCTGGAGGCGACCTGGGACGGCACGGGCAGCGCGTCGACGACGAGTTTGCCGGTCATGCCCAGGTGGACAAGCAGGACGCGACCCGAATCGGCGATGAGGGCGAGTTGCTTGCCGTGGCGTTCGAGGGCGGTGATGGTTTGGTCGAGGAGCAGATCGGGGCGTGGGACGGGGCGGGGGCGTGTGGGGATGGTGCGCTGGCGCGAGAAGCCGCCGGGCGGGTCGGCGGGTGTCACGATGATGTCGCGACGTCGGAGCGAGAGGGCCGTGATGCGCGAGCCCACCAGCCAAGGGGCCAGCGAGCGGCGGACAGTCTCGACTTCGGGGCCTTCGGGCATTGGGGTATTGTGGCGGGTTGGCGGCCAGAGAGAGCACGCACCGCAGAGACGCACAGCGCGCCGAGGAAGGCAACGTGACGGTGCATTCCTCTGCGCGCTGCGTGTCTGTGCGGTGAGTTCCTTGGCATTTCTCGGGGGCGTTCGGCGCGCGAACGGGGAGCAGCGGCCGCTCAGGGCCGCGGCTGGTGTCGCGGCATGTCGGAGGCTTACTTCTGTTCACCCTTGATGGTGAGGCGAACCGGGTGCCCGAACCACGCATTGGGGCCGTGCTTCGAGTACTTCTCGCCCACGAGGGCCGCCGCCTGCGCCACGTCGCCGTCCGCCGCGATCCACCCGTTGTCGATGTCCGGGAAGTCGACGCGGCAGTTCTCGCACTTTTTGCTGGTATCGAAACGGATCGGGCACCAGAACGACTCCACGTTCCGCAGCATCTCGCTGCCCAGCGACCACACCCCCGTCATCCAGTCGCAGTACAGGCACCAGATCAGGTCGTGCCCCACCAGCCCCCTGACCTTGTGCCGCGAGACGTTCACCCACTCGCTCGACTTGTACCTGGGCAGGCGCACGAGCCAGGTCAGCGGCGGGTACACGATGTACTCACCCACCCGCACGATGAAGAAGATCGGCACCGCCAGCGCCGTCCACCACACCGCCGTGTGGTTCCGGAGCGGGCCGACATGCTTGTTCAGTGCCGTCACGATTCGCGGCCCCTTGACCGCCTCCCGATGCGCCAGCTCGTGCAGCACCGTCCAGGCGCAGACGGTGAGAACCTGGCCCGCGATGGCAGCCAGCAGGCCAAGGGCGATGCCGGTCCAGACGCCCCAGGTGGGGGCAAGCAGGATCGAGCCGGTGACGGCGGCGGAGATCATGGGCAGGGCTGTGAACCACGCGATGACCAGGTCGAGGCCCAGGCCACGGCAGAACCACTCGGAGAGGGTGCGCCCAGTGGGGCCCAGGCGTCCGAGCAGGTGGAGCACGCCGGCGGCGGGGAGCAGAGCGGCGAGTGTCGAGGCGGTGATCGTGGCCAAAGCAAGGAGGGGGTGCATGTGCTCAGAGTAGCGACCCGCGTGCACGCACCCAGCGACGGTGGCCGAGCGTGATCCATCCGGGCGTTCGCGGCCCGGAACCTGCGTCCGGTCCCGCCGATGGGTTGCCGGCGCCGCATCCTGCGTGGTTCAGAACGGCGCGAAGAGCCCGACGACCTTGAACCTGAACAGCGGCTCATCGGGATCGTTGGTGTAGATCTCGATCCACGGCTTGTGGCGGCCAAACGCCGTCGGGTCGAACTTGACGCGGAAGGTGAAGGTCTGGCCGGTGGTCAGGCTGTCGGGAATGCCGGTCAGGTGGCCCACATTGGTCGCGTTGCTGCGCCCGAACTTGAAGGAGTTGGCGGCGTCGCCCGTGTGGGCGCGGATGGAGACCTGGGGGTCGGGGCTCTGCTGGAACACCAGGGCGGCCTGGCCGACGTTGCGGATCGTGAACAGGCTGACGAACCCGTCGGCGCCTTGGGCGAGCTGTTCGAAGTCCGTGCCGTCGATCACCGCAGGGTCCTTGTCGTTGTTCTCGATGAAGCGCGTGTCCGGTGTGTTGAACCGACCGCCCACGACCTCGATGTCCGGGTCGGTGGGGGCCGCCTTACCCTGACCGGCGATCCTCATGCGGAACTGCTCGCGGTTGGGGTCGTTGGTGGTGAACAGGAAGTTGGCGCGCCGGTTGGCGTAATCGGTCGGGTCGAACGTGACGGTGTACGTCCGCGTCGAGCCGGGCGCGATCGGGGTCGTGAACGAGTTGGAGATTGCAAAGTCCTCGGGGTGCTGACCCCGCCCCTCGACCAAGAGGATCTGGAGCGGCATCGCGCCGTCGTTGCTGATCTCGAACGTATGCACCTTGGTGTCGCCGGTTTCCTGGATCGGGCCGAAGCCCGTCCCGTTGCCGCGGATGGCGGGCACGTCGTTGGTGATGAGCGTGTCGAGGCCCGCGCCGCCGCGCATGGTGAAGACGCTGTCGGTGTCGCTGTCGCCGATGACGGCGATGATGGGCTTGGCGGTGACGAAAATGTTGTTGTTTGGCGTGGGGTCGGTGGTGTTGCGTACGCGGAGCCCGAAGTAGTACGAGCCGGAGGGCATCGCAGAACCGATGATCGACTCGAACTCGCTGAGGATGCCGGTCTGGTCGATCATGAGGTCCAGGAAGGGCAGGCCCTCGCCTTCGAGGATCACGTCGTCGCCATTGCCGATCTTGCGATCACGCGACAGGATCGCGTCCCACGTTGCGAGAGCGCGATTCAGGCCTTGGTTCTCGATGCTGGCCGACCACTCAAAGTTGAACGCCTCTTGCAGGTTGAGCGTGTAAGGCGAGATCTCCAGGTCGGTGACGCGGAAGTCGGTGGAAACGCCCAGGATCGGGGCGTTGGTGCCGGTGTTGGCGAACCCCGAGTTGCTCGGGACCGTGGCCAGCAGGAAGTACGATCCCGGGGGGGGGCACGGCGGGGATTGTCACGTCCTGGGCGACCCGCAGGCCGTTCAAGGGAATGGTGCCGGTGCGGCTGATGTCGGCCAGGACGATGTCCTCTGGGTCGGCCAATGACTCGTCTCGGTGGAAAGGGAGAAGATCACGCGGTAGGGGCCGGTGTATGCCTCAGTGCCCTGGATCTCGATGTCCAAGAAGAGTTCGACCTGCTGCCCAGTCGCGATGGGCGTCTGCGGGCCGAAGTCCCCCGCGACCGGGAAGCCCGCGAAAACCCGGCGTGTCTCGAGACGCTCGCACGCGATTCCGGCTGCGTCCGCCAGGACGCGGGAGCGCGAGCGTGGAACAGCGAGGCACGGCGGAAGCCTCCGCGAGCCATTGGCTTCTCCTTGGTCGGCGTTGCAGGCGTAGGGCGTACTGCTCTCGGTTCGGATGCAATGTACCCATAAGGCGACAGCTCGACCCTGGGCCCGCAGGCGGGGTGGGGAGGCTCGGACGCATCCTAG
>Ga0163144_10016541_pt1 | contig 15103 bp, 14 predicted proteins | sample OliLak19BULKMAT1_FD_123175 | JGI IMG/M metagenome (GOLD analysis project Ga0163144, IMG submission 123175) | Freshwater microbial mat bacterial communities from Lake Vanda, McMurdo Dry Valleys, Antarctica - Oligotrophic Lake LV.19.BULKMAT1 | ecosystem: Environmental > Aquatic > Freshwater >... | reverse complement strand
GAGCAGAAAGCACACCGACTGGAGGATATTGTGCTGAGCAAAAATCCTCTGGTACTTATTTTAGAAGCCGTAGAAAAACCCGGCAACCTGGGCGCTATCCTGCGCACTGCCGATGCAGCTGCGGTGGATGCCGTGATCATCTGCGATCCGCAAACGGATTTTTATAACCCCAATGTGATCCGCTCCAGCGTGGGATGTGTGTTTACCAAACAAATTGCTTCGGCCACTTCGGAAGAAACCATTGCGTGGCTTAAGAAAAATAACATCTCCATTTTCTGTACTTACCTGAAGGCTTCGCACCCCTATCACGAAATTGATTACACTCAGTCATCCGCTATTGTGATGGGCACGGAAGCCACCGGCCTTTCCAATATATGGGTAAAAAATGCAACCGCCAACATTATCATTCCTATGTTGGGTACGATAGATTCGATGAATGTCTCCAATGCAGCCGCGGTGGTGGTGTATGAAGCGATGAGGCAGAGGGGATTCAAAATTTAAAATTTCAGATTTCAAACTCACAGACTTTGAAAGTCATCCCATCCAGTATGAAAAACATCATGTATATAATCAGTCTGCTTTTTCTGGCTTCCTGTGGCAAGACACCGAAAGAACAAGTTGTTGAAAAAATTGACAGCACATATATCATCAAAGGAAATAGGATTGCTAAAATTTCATTTGAAACGATTAGCGGTGAACTACAAAAAGCACTGGCCAATGGCAGTATTGAACATGCCCTGCGCTATTGCAACGAACGTGCTTATCCCATTACCGATTCCCTGGCAAATGCCAACCAGGTTTCTATCAGGCGGGTGAGTGACAAAAACCGGAACCCACGCAACAAAGCGGATAAGATGGAACAATTTCTAATGAAGGGATTCGGCATTGACCTGAGCGAAGGAAATGACCTCTCACCCAAACTAGTATTAAAAGATGATTCCGTACTATTTTATAAACCGATCATCACACAAGCACTTTGCCTCAATTGTCATGGTATGCCTGGTAAAGACATCTCCTTTAGTAATGATTCGTTGATTCAGGCTTTATATCCGAGGGATAAAGCGGTGGGGTATCAGGTCAATCAGTTGAGGGGATTGTGGAGAATTGGGTTTAAGCAGGATTAGGTGTAGCCAAAAAATTGAACCACAAGTCACGAAGTTGCGCAAAGAATACACTGATTTAAAGTTTGCGTGCCTTGCGCCTTTGCGTACAACAAAAATCAATGACCACAATACTCCATCTCAGTCGAGCCGATAGGCGCTCCGGGAGGTGCAGGCATTAAATTATCTTGTTTAAATTCTTCCGGATCTTCCTGCAGACTGGAAATCTGTTTCACCAAAAAAGCATAGTGTGCCTTCCATGATTCATCCGTGGCTTGCTTTGTAGTCAACCAGGTTTTCAATTGATCTAACTTCAATGAAACAATGGCTTTGGTTTGCACCGATGCCTCATTATTGAGTGCGAGTTTTGAAAGGTTGGTAAACAACGCATAGTTGGTACTCATCTGCACGGCACCTTCATAGCCGGGCTTATTCGCAGATTTGAAGGTGGCACTCACCAACTTATCAATTACATTTTCCAAACTGGGCAACCGCGCATCGCGTGAGTGATGTTCAAACACACGATTTGCACGAGCGGGATGAAGGATCATGCTGAATATAAAATCTGATGCGGTTTCTGCAACCGTGAGTGGATCGAAGGTGAGTTCGGTTTTAATCTTCACTAATTCACGATGACGATCGTATCCTATCGGGCGCGGAGGAATAATCTTCAGTAAACTTTCAGGAAGCATTAATGCCGATGGTTCAATGGTTTTCAATAATGCATCCAGTGCTTTCAGTTCCTGTTGTGGTGTGAGTAATTCCGTTACCGGTTGTCCATCACCACGCAATGCATAGCGATAGTTTAATCCGCCAATCACTTTGACTGCGGCTTCCGCCTGGTACCGATGAAAAAAGTAAACGGGCACCAACGCTTCTTCCAGCAAAGCATAAGGCGTTCCGGGCTTTATGGTATTCTCACCAAAATTCTTCAGCGCCACTTTTCGCACTTCCATCACCCGGTTGAGCTCATCGGAAGGATCACTGCCGTTATCCCACAGATGGGCAAAAGGATGGGCACCACCCAATGGTCGTGCGTCCTGATCGGACAAAAAAGTCAAGCCTGCCTTCAGGGAATTTTGAATGATGTCATTCAATGCTTTGGTTTCATCGGTGCCATTGGGAAAATGCTGATAACCCCACGTGATCGATACTTTGTCGAAGGCCGCGATCTTCGTATCATACGCTTCGCTCAAATCAATTTTTCCGTCTTTCAGTTTTGCTATTGGGTGCGGATAATCCATCACCGATGCAAGGCTTTCTGTGCTGGATGAATACGCATGTGAAAGCCCCAGCGTATGTCCTACCTCATGGGCCGCCAGCTGACGAAGTCGTGCCAGCGCCATTTGTTCCATTTCTTTTGATGCCGGCTTGCCATCTTCATACGGTGAAAGTAATCCTTCTGCAATCAAATAATCCTGGCGCACGCGCAGCGACCCTAACGTAACATGTCCCTTGATAATTTCTCCCGTACGCGGATCCACTACCGAAGATCCATAGGACCATCCGCGCGTAGAACGATGCACCCAGTTGATCATGTTATAGCGCACATCCATTGGGTCGGCATCGGCAGGCAATACCTCCACGCGGAAAGCATCTTTGTAACCTGCCGCTTCAAAGGCCTGGTTCCACCAACGGGCACCGTCTATTAAAGCAGAGCGGATTGGTTCGGGTGCACCCGGATCCATATAATAAATAATCGGCTCTACCACTTCACTCATCGCGGCAGTCGGATCTTTTTTCTCTAACCGATGGCGGGTGATCCATCTTTTCTCGATCGGTTCACTGATGGGTGTTGCATAATCATAATAAGACGTGTTGAAATAGCCTGCGCGCGGATCAAACTTGCGCGGCTTATAATTCGTATCGGGCAATTGAATGAAAGAGTGGTGCTCTCTCACTGTTACCACCGAGGGTGTGGGTGTTACGCTGCGAATGTAGGCACCGGTGGGTTGTCCGCTAAAGGTTAGCGTTACTTCGAATTCAGAGTTCTGCGGAAAATTTTTGATGCGGGGCGAATAAAAAGCTGACCGTGTTTTATCCAGCGTGTAGGTTCCTTGCTGCGAAGAGCGAAGTCTGCCTACCACATCATGAGCATCCTGCATGAGAAAATCAGAAGCATCAACCAACACTTTGCCGGGTTCTTCTGCTGTCACCATAAATCCACCTAATACCGACTGGGCAAAGGCTTCCTGCACCGCCCTGCGTTCGGCTTCGTTGTCAGAAACTGCCCGGTATGAATAGTTAAGTTGCGTGAGCAACACTTTGGGACCCCTGCGTTCAAACTTAACCACCCGTTCGCTGCCTAATTGATTGCGATCCAACCCTATGTCGTTGGATCCAATTCCTGCTGTAAGCGATTCTACATATAAGAATTCTGTCTCGAACTTATCGATCACCAAGAAGATTTTGTCCTGCTTGTCGTCATAATAAAATTCAAAATAACCCGCGTACTTCTTCATCCCCGCTACCTTCGCTTCGATAGGCGATAATGCCGGTGCGGCTGGTGGAATTGGGGTTGTATTCTTCTTTTGTCCAAAAGCTGAAAGTGTGAGAAGGAAGGAAAGCGCTAACAGGATGTGTTTCATATCGGCAATAGATTGATCAGTACCGGAAATCTACTTATTAAAAAAAGTGTATGCAATAAATAATTCCAAGCGGTTATACCGCTTGATTAAAGCAATAAAATCTGTTTTAAGATAGGCCGCTCAGGTGGACACTTGTGACTTTCATAAATCCTTCGGATTATTAAGATGTCAACAGACGCTAAACCAAACTGCATGACGGACGATGAAATCCGGAAAGAGGAGGGAATCATAGAGAAATCTAAAAAGGACCCGCGTGCGTTTGGAGAGATGTATGAGAAATATTTCGACCCGATCTACAATTATATTTTACGACAAACCGGTGACGATGAATTGGCCGGAGACCTGTGCTCGCAAACTTTTGTGAATGCGTTAAATAATTTACCTCGTTATGAATTTCGGGGTTTTCCTTTTTCAGCCTGGCTGTATAAAATTGCCGGCAATGAGGTGAACAAGCATTACCGAAAACATAAAGGAAAAATCATATTCAGCATTGAGGAACTGAAAGTGCGTGAGTTGATAGACCAAACTAATGACGACTGGGATCAGGAACTGATTGACCGTCTTCTCCACTACATGAACGAGTTACCTACTGACATGGTGCGCGTGCTTGAACTTCGCTTTTTCGAAGACAAAGATTTTAAAGAAATTGCTTTTATTCTCGATATGACCGAAAGCGGAGCAAAAATGCGTACGTATCGCGCATTGGATAAATTGAGAACGAATTTTAATATTAAAATGAAGTACGATGGGTAAGCACGAAATACGATTGCGTAAACAGCGCATCACTGCCCGTGGCAGCGAGCGGTTCCGTAATTATGGTTCGGTGCTGAAGCAACATGAAGAAGAACGAAGAATTAAATTGATTGTAAGAATATTTACCTTCTTTCTCATCATCGCTGCTTTGATATTGCTCTTTGTGGTGGTTATACGCTGGGAAAAAAAGCAAGAGAAATCCACTCACAATACTTCGGTGACAAAAAATATCGATCACACAACGTGACTTGTGTGATACGCTGGCATTAGGAAGGTGAACCTAAACCAAACGCCAGATGGAAGCAAAGAAAAATCCCAGCCAGGATGTGCACAAGCAATCTTTCAAATTCTTTTTGATTGGTATTGGCATCAGTGTATCATTAGCGATTACCGCATTCGAATGGACTACTAAAAAAGTAGAATATTCTGATGGTGTAGTCACAGACCCTTTCTTCGAAAGTTCTATTGCCATATTGCCACCTCTCTATGAGCCGCCAAAGGCTAGTTCAATCAAAGAGAAAAAAAATCCCACTTCCCCACAAATTCTTACGCCAACTTCATTACCCGACAACAGAGTGGATAACCAACCAGATGTTATTATTACCAATGATATTCCCGAAATAAATACTGAAACAATTTTTTTTGATCTGCCAAAAGAAGACAGTACAGAAATAATTTTCCTGGCCGAAGTTCAACCCAAACCGGTGGGGGGTTATGAGTTTTTCTATGCCCAGGTTGCAAAAAATCTTACGTATCCCCGACAGGCAATACGGAATGGCGTAGATGGAAAAGTCTTTGTTGAATTTGTTGTGAATCGCCAAGGTGAACTGAGCAACCTTAAAGTGATTAAAGGCATTGGTGCAGGCTGTGATGAAGAAGCCTTGCGTGTACTGTCGCTTACCCATTGGGAGGCTGGTCGTCAACGGGGCAGACCAGTACATGTGCGCATGGTCATGCCCATAATTTTTAAAATCCAGTGAACTTCATGGCAGAATTCAACCTCTATGTTATGCTAAATTTAAAAGGTACTTTACCTCTTCGTCACTTGCTGTGGGTTGGTTTTCATAAATGTTATCAGCGGAATCATGATCAAAAGATTTGATCAGGCAGATGAAGTCATCGACTTCAGGCATAATCTGCTGACTGGCTGCCACGGTAGAAACGGGAACCGCTACAATAATTTTTGCTGGTGCCTGTTTTTTTATACTTCGCAGACACACCATCATTGAGTCTTTGGTTTTAAGGTGGTCGTCAACCAGAATAACTATTTTTTCTTTCAACTCCAGCGGTAGTTTATCTCCCCGATAATGTTTGTATCGGTTTTTCAATTCGTTTTGAATCTGACGCACCTGATGATAGATATAATCGCAGGGGATATCGGCATCATCATGGGTAGTGATTTCATCAATGGTTACCGACCCAATTATTTTACCCTTTTTGGCTGGATGATCCAACTTCTTGCAGGGCACGATATCAAAGGATACTTTCAGTTTTTTTGCCAGGTGATATCCCAGTGGCACACCTCCTTCATAAATGGCCATCACCACCACATCTTTATTGGCTTTATAATTTTCGAGTTCACTTTCCAGAAGACGAGCTGCTTCAATCCGATCTTTCAATTTAGCCTTCATCATAACGCTGAATTTATATTTCCTTCCAATCAAAATCTGCTTTTTGTCTTACCCTGATGCTGTATGCCAGCAATTAAAATGTCAGCTTCTCAGGTCTCCAGCTACTATCCTTTCTTTTTCTCGTCTCTGGTGGCGTAAATTCTCTTCTAACAATCCTACTTATATCCTTATGCTTTTCAATTTGCAGTGAGAGATCAGACACCACGTTCATATAATTCATAAACGCCTCGTAGGGCGATGCATAAGGACTGAAATAATTGTGCACCCTTCCATCATTCCCTGCTTTGGTAGACATATAATAAAAATGATCGCTCGTTTGCAGATATCGCCAGGTGTTTAGTAAAGTAATGCTACCGGTAGTTTTTACTGACTCTTCTAATTTGCATAATGTATCAAAAGCATCTCGCTGTATATCGTTGCCCAGCCATGCCGAGAGGTCTCTGTTTTCATCGGCCCACGAAATACTTTCAGGTACTTCTATCGTATCGACAGGATGGAGTAATTCAATAGCTTCAGAAGGCGCAACCATTTTAATGTATTTATGCTTCGCTACCTTGGTTAAGGTGTTTTCAAGAAACCGGAAAATTCCCGTGTTTGCTTTGTGGTGTTCACCAAAAGTTTCATAATCCATGCTCAGGGTAATCAACTCCTCTTTTTTCACTACCGCCTCTAACCATGCTACATATTTTGTTGGAGTAAGTGGCCATTGTGACCATTCCTTTTGTGTGTAGCGAAAGGCAATATCATCGCTGAGCCGATAGTTGCGTAAGAAAACTTTGGTTGGCCGGTCTGGATGCTGATATACATAATTGGGGCTGCGCCCATCTAATACTTTATCTATACCCTCGGTAATCACTCCTTTAAAACCCAGGTTATGGGATATTCTTCCGATATCATCATTATAAATCAATTCAGTATTGCGAAAAACAGTAGGACGCATTCCAAAAAGTTGTTGCACTTTTTCCGTATGCTTCTCTATCTGAGAGGTGAATTCATCTTTACTATGCAAAAATGAAAGTGAATGATAATAGGTTTCTGATAAAAACTCCACGGCACCGGTAGCCGCGAGCATTTGAAAACTCTCCACTACTGCCGGGGCAAATACTTCCAGCTGCTTCAATGCAGAACCAGAAATGGAAAAGGTAATCCGTATGTTCGGATATTTCTGAATCAATTTCAACAGCAAGAAGTTAGCGGGCAAATAGCAGTCCTTCGCCACCCTGCGTATTATTATCTGGTTGAGGCCATCATCAAAATAATCGCGGCCTGTGCCGATATCGAAGAAACTGAATTGACCCAATCGCCTGGGCTGATGCACCTGAAAGTACAAGTTCAGGAAATTCTTTTTTGGTTTATGCGGTAAGTTCATGATAGAGTGTGTTTATTTTTTTTGCTGCCTGGTCCCACGTTATATTCGCTATTTCTTCTTTGCTTTTTTTATGCAACATTTTTGATAGGCTCGGGTACTTCAGCAGGTTACACATGGCATCGGCCAGGGCTTCAATATTCCAGAAGTCAACTTTAATTACATGGTGCATAACTTCTGCTACCCCTGATTGGTTAGAGATGATGACCGGCACACCCGCCTGCACTGCCTCTAATGGTGAAATGCCAAAGGGCTCCGACACGGAAGGCATTACATAAACATGTGTGCCTGACCAAAGCTTGTCAACCTGATTACATTTCAAAAAACCTGTAAAATGAAATTGAGATGAAATTCTTAACCGCGCCACCCGCTCAATCATTGCTGGTAACAGGTCTCCTGATCCGGCCATTACAAAATGAACATCAGGATATTTCTCCAATACTTTTGCAGCGGCATCGATAAAATATTCAGGTCCTTTTTGATAGGTAATTCTTCCGAGGAAAGTAATTACTTTTTTTCCAATAGGCAGCTGCTGAATGTCGCTGTTCTGTTTTTTAGCCAAAGCTCCATTATGAACCACCATCACCTTTGCGGGTGGTATGCTGTAGTGCTTGGTAAGGATATTTTTTGTCCATTGACTCACCGCGATGATCCGGTCAGCGGCTTCCATACCTTCACGCTCAATCTTAAAAATCCGTTGATCAACGGTATTACCAGTCCGGTCAAACTCAGTAGCATGTATATGAACAACCAATGGTTTAGCGCTTACTTTTTTCGCAGCTATCCCTGCGGGAAAGGTTAACCAATCGTGTGCGTGGATAATATCAAAACTTTTTTTTTCCGCAATTTCTGTTGCAGTTCTTGCATACCGCTCCACTTCCTCCATCAGATTGGGGCCATAGCTACCCGAAAATTGATAACGAACCTTACCGCCTGCTTGTACAACCCCCTTGGAAAATTGATAATTCCACTTTGAAATAGAAGTACCCCCTGATAGCACATCAGGTGAATTGTATGGCGACAGGTTGGCATTCACCCGTAGGGTAATTATTTTTGATTCTTCTTTTTTAGTTGGTTTTGTTGATCGTATGTGTTTGCGCTCCGGTTGTTTTACCTCTTCTGATGATAATGGAACCAGGATATTACTGGCATTTATGATTTCCAGTTCTTTCGCTGTCGTTTCTCCATCTGCCCGTGGAACTACGAAGAGTATTTGTGTATCCGATTTCGCCAGCGATTTGGTAAGACCAAAACAAGCGGTGCCCAACCCACCGGAAATGTGGGGCGGAAACTCCCAGCCGAACATTAGAATTTTCATGATTGGGGATTGAGCTATTGATTACTTTTGAAATCGATAAAAAATTATGGCAAACCAAAACCTTAAATATCCTTCTCTTAAGTCAACAATTTTTTCATCCCCTCAAACCGTTACGCTTAAATTGCTCAACCTCTCCACCCTATTTGATTATGCTCTTGAAGCATAAAGTTGAATTACCTCCTCATAAAATGTGTTACACTTCATTTCTTATTGTTTACATAATTCACATATTCGAAATACATTTTTTTATAACAGGTGATCATACTTGTTTGATGATGTCATGTCTGGGAATTATTTTTTGAACTTGGTTTTTTATAACCACCAAAAACTCCTTCGCTGTTATCTTTATTTAGCTTGCCTGATTCGTACACAAGACATGAACATGGTCGCTCACCAAACTGAAAGAAGCTTGCTTAGGTTTTATACATTTTTTGATAAAAATCATTATTTAGCTACATTTGCAGACCTTTTTGGGCTCGTAGCTTAACTGAATAGAGCATCTGACTACGGATCAGAAGGTTGGGGGTTTGAATCCCTCCGGGCCCACTTTTAAATCCTAACTCATGAATGAACGGGTTAGGTTTTTTATTTGAAATAAACACGGTTCCTGCACCGTTATGGTACGTTAAGCTTGAAAAATGAAGAAAAACGCAATCTCTCTCCTATTTATCCTGCTTGCAGGTTTTGCTTTTGCACAAAACCCCACGGAACAAAAAAAGGCTAAACCGAACCTGCCAGGCACTTTTTTGATCGATTTGGGTGTGAATCGCGCAGTAGGCTTTCCAGAAAAATGGAAACAGGGTTTTTGGGGGTCTCGTACTGTCAATATCTATTACCAATATCCTATCCGAATTGGAAGATCAAAATTTAGTTTTAATCCAGGATTAGGCATTAGTTTAGAAAGATGGAAGTTCACTAATGGCGCTACTCTTCTTGACACGGTAGAACTAGTTAGTTTCCCAAATGGCGCTATAGCCACCGAGCAAGTGGAACAATACAATTTACTCAGCCCAAAAAGAATTTATCCTGAGCTGGCTGACAAATCCATGTTGATTACCAACTATTTTGAAATTCCTGTTGAGTTCCGTTTTGATACAAGCCCTGAAGATATTAATCGCAGTTTTAATGTGGCCATTGGGGGGCGTGTCGGATATTTGTTTGATTCTTTCACAAAAGTGAAATATAAGGATGGCAATATCAATGAAGATGTGAAAGTAAAAAATAAAATGAACTATGGCGTCAGAGAAATCCGTTACGGCATTTATACACGAATTGGTTTAGGCGGGTTCAGCCTGTTTTGCTTTTATAACCTAAGCGACATGTTTAAAACGGGCAAAGGACCTTCGGGAACCACCATGAATACCCTCACCACGGGTATCTCCATCAACGGATTCTGATTACTTTCCTGTAAAAGCGGGCTTTCGTTTTTCAAGAAAGGCCGTTACTCCCTCTTTATAATCTGCGGACGTGCCTGCAATCTCCTGGCAATACGCCTCATATTCCAGCATTTCATCCAGGGTAGATGTGGCTGATTTTTCAAGCATTCGCTTTATGAGTCCTATTGATTTTGTAGGAGCCTGTGAAAAATAATCCGTGTATTCTTTTATTACTACATCCAGTTGATCAGCCGCTGCTACCCGGTTTATCAACCCCAATTGCAACGCTTCATTCGCCTTTACTTTGTTACCCATGCTACAAAGTTCAAAGGCTTTTGCTTTGCCTACCAAACGAGGTAAGAAATAAGAAGAGCCAGAATCAGGCACCAGTCCTATATTGATAAACACTTCGATTAATGTTGCCTCTTCAGAAGCGATAATCATGTCGCACGCAAGGGCCAATGAACAGCCTGCCCCTGCCGCAACACCATTAAGGCGACAGATAATCGGCTTGGGTAAATTTCGCATGGCACTGATGATGGGATTATATCGCTTATGAAGGGAATCCAGGAATGATCTTTTCTCCTGCCCGGATGCAGCTTTCAAATCCTGTCCCGAACAAAAGGCTTTTCCTGCACCGGTCAAAACCATTACGCGAATGGATGGGTCCTTAGAAACAAGCTTTACAGCGTCCTGAAGTTCATACGTAATCCCATCATTGAGTGCATTATAAACTTCTGGTCTGTTCAAAGTAACCGTAGCAATTCCGTTTGCCACTTCAAATTTTATGTATTGAAAGTCCATGATGATTTTTTTTAAAACATGATTAACATTCCGGCAAAGCTAACGGAGAATCCTGCCAAGGCGCCTATGATAACTTCATTGAATGTATGCGCATTCAGATATAATCGTGCAGACATGACTAAGCCAGCGATCAACAGCGCAATGGCTGTTGGCCACAATAATACATTATTTTCGATGGCTTTGTTGAGAGGCAGTAGTATACCGATCATACCACTTGCCCCGAGGCTGTGAACGCTTACTTTATAAAAAAAAGTGGTAACAGCCGAAAACACAACCAGGGCAGTAACAATGGCCATCAGCTTATTAAAGTTTATACTCACCGGCAACTTGGTATAAAACAAAAAAATCATGACCAGGTAAATAATCGCTATGGCCACAAACGGAACCAATCGTTCCGTGCGCACATGCAGTGTGTAGGAAGAGATCGTACCGAAATACCGAAACATGATGATGTTAATTACTGGCAAGATGAATGTAAAGCCAAAGACGATTCCAAGTATGATTTTTGAATTCCGTGGAGAAATTGAAAGCATCACCGGAAAATAAAATCCCACGATGGCGAACAGATAGGTGGCCAGCAATAAAGGATGAAAAAGAATGGAAATAATTTTGGCAACTGTTCTCAACGCATTTCTTTTCTTAATCGTGCTACGGGTATATTCAATTGCTCGCGATACTTTGCCACGGTGCGCCTGGCGATGTTGTATCCTTTTTCATTCAGCAAGTCTTCCAGCTTATCATCTGAAAGGGGTTTATTTTTACTCTCCGCCTGAATAAGATCTTTGATAATTTGTTTCACCTCGCGGCTGCTCACCTCTTCACCACTATCGGTGGCAATACCTTCCGAAAAGAAATACTTTAATGGCAACACGCCAAAATCAGTTTGAATGGTCTTGCTGCTGGCCACTCTGCTCACCGTAGAGATATCCATGTTGATTATTTGCGCAATATCTTTCAGGATCATGGGGCGAAGTTTCGTTTCATCGCCTTCCAGAAAATAATCATACTGAAAATTAATGATCGCCTGCATGGTCCTCAGCAAGGTGTGCTGCCGCTGTTTGATGGCATCAATAAACCATTTGGCGGCATCGAGTTTCTGCTTCACAAAAGAAACAGCTTCTTTCAGTTTCTTATCCTTTTTATTACTCTTGTCATAGGCCTTAAACATTTCTGAATAAGAACGGCTGATACGAAGTTCCGGAGCATTGCGCGAGTTGAGCGCCAACTCAAGTTTCCCATTATTATTCGTGAGAATAAAATCAGGGATCACATATTGATTTTTCACTCCGCCTGAGGTGATCTCTCCACCGGGTTTAGGATTCAGGCGCACAATCAATTCAATGGCATCGCGTATATAATCCTCATCGTCCAGGTCCAGCTTCTTTAAAATCTTCTGATAATGTTTCTTCGTGAATTCTTCGTAGCACTCATTGATAATTCGCTTTGCCACAATCACGTCAACATCCTGCCCATCATCCATGCGCTCCAGCTGCAACAACAAACATTCCTGCAGATTGCGGGCGGCAATGCCAGACGGATCAAAAGACTGTATGCGTTTAAGAACTCCTTCGACTTCGTCCAGGTTAGTATCAACACCTTGCGAGAATGCAAGATCATTAGCGATGGATTCCATCTCCCTACGGATATAGCCATCCTCTTCAATACTTCCGATAAGTTGTTTGCCGATAATCAATTCGCGCTCGTTGAGACCTAAGAAGCCCAGTTGAGTCATCAGGGTTTCATGAAGTGAGGTACCCATAGGCACAGGCATTTCACGATCATCTTCATCTTCACCATCACCATCCCCCTGAGTTTTGTAACTGTTATAGTCGTCATCGCGCAAGTAGTCGTTGATGTCAATATCATCACCTGAAGAGGTTGGTTCATCCGATTCAGAAGTACGTTCTTCTGATTCCGATGTGCGCTCTTCTGATTCCGGGGTTGGCTCCTCCGGTGATTCGGCCACAGACTCTTCTGAATTTGTTTCTTCGTCCTCCGAATCACTACCTTCTTCGAGCACCGGGTTCAATTCCAACTCCTCTTCAATACGGTTTTCCAATTCGGCTGTAGGCACCTGGAGCAACTTTATGAACTGAATTTGCTGTGGCGACAGTTTTTGTTGTAAACCCTGACTAAGATGTAATTTTTGCATGATATCGTAAACATGGCAAATTTATCAATTCAAGGTGGTAGTAAAAAGCGATAAATCAAACCTTAACCAATTTATACAATTAAGTTTGAGCGCCCTATTGGTCAGGTGGATAGTTTCACCGCTGTAATTTTGATTAAAAAATCTAAATGACGTTTTTTGCGATCCTGAAATCAGGCCTTATTGCTCACTATGAAAAGAACTAAAATCAAAGATTTGCTGGCTACCACCCCTGCCGGGCAAGCCGTGAAAGTGGAAGGTTGGGTACGCACATTTCGCAATAACCAGTTTATATCCATCAACGATGGCTCTACCATCCAAAACCTGCAAGCGGTCGTTGAATTAAATTCCATTGATGAGTCTTTAATAAAGCGCATTACTACGGGAGCCTGTATTTCCGTGCAAGGAGAATTGATTGCCTCATTGGGAAAAGGTCAGGCGGTGGAAGTAAAAGTAAAAGAACTAACTATTCTGGGTGATTGTGATGCCGAAGCCTTTCCGCTTCAACTAAAAAACCGACCCAGTCTCGAATACCTGCGGGAGATTGCCCACCTTCGTGCACGCACCAATACGTTTGGCGCGGTAATGCGCGTTCGTCATGCGATGGCTTTCGCGATTCATAAATTTTTTAACGATCGTGGCTTCTTCTACATTCATACTCCTATCGTTACCGGATCAGATGCTGAAGGTGCCGGTGCTATGTTCCGCGTTACTACATTAGATGCTAATAATCCTCCTCGCGATGAGCAAGGTCACATCAATCATAAGGAAGATTTCTTTGGCAAGGAAACGAACCTCACTGTTTCTGGTCAGTTAGAAGGGGAAACGTACGCCCTCGCATTGAGCGAGATCTATACATTCGGACCTACTTTTCGTGCTGAAAACTCCAACACCACACGACATCTGGCAGAGTTCTGGATGATTGAGCCGGAGATGGCTTTTTATGATATTCATGACAACATGCAGTTGGCTACCGACTTGCTTCAATATCTGGTGAAGTATGCGCTGGATAATTGCAAAGAAGACCTGGAGTTTTTGAATAAACGTGCGCTCGAAGAAGAGGCAACCAAACCACAGGATCAGCGCAGCGAATTAAGCCTGCTTGACAGGTTGAAGTTTGTTACTGAAAATGATTTTCAAAAACTGAGCTATTCGGAGGCAATCGATATTTTGAAAAATTCAAACCCCAACAAGAAAAAGAAATTCCAATACCTTATTAATGACTGGGGTGTTGATTTGCAATCGGAACATGAGCGCTTCCTGGTGGAGAAACATTTTAAGAAGCCGGTGATCCTGTATAACTATCCGAAAGAGATTAAAGCATTCTACATGCGGCAAAATGAAGATAACAAAACTGTTGCCGCGATGGATGTGTTGTTCCCAGGGATTGGCGAAATCATCGGTGGATCACAACGTGAAGAACGCTACGATCGTTTATTGAAACGCGTTCAGGAAATGAACCTACCCGAAAAAGATCTTTGGTGGTATATGGACCTTCGTAAGTTTGGCTCGGCACCACACAGCGGTTTTGGCCTTGGCTTTGAACGACTTATTCTGTTTGTTACGGGCATGACAAACATACGGGATGTCATTCCATTCCCACGCTTTCCGGGCAATGCGGAATTCTGATCATAAAAAAAGCCTCGGATAAATCGGGGCTTTTTCCATTACCGTGGTTTGTGTCCTCACAAACCACTAATATGAACCAGCGTGTGTTACCTATGGTCTGTAAGGATACAGACCAACCGTGGTTTGTGTCCTCACAAACCACTAATATGAACCAGCGTGTGTTACGTACGGTCTGTATGGATACAGACCAACCGTGGTTTGTGTCCTCACAAACCACTTGATATGAACCAGCGTGTGTTACCTATGGTCTGTAAGGATACAGACCAACCGTGGTTTGTGTCCTCACAAACCACTAATATGAACCAGCGTGTGTTACGTATGGTCTGTAAGGATACAGACCAAGGTAAGATACAGACCAAGGTAAGATACAGACCAAGGGGTTAGTTATT
>Ga0163144_10016537_pt1 | contig 15106 bp, 14 predicted proteins | sample OliLak19BULKMAT1_FD_123175 | JGI IMG/M metagenome (GOLD analysis project Ga0163144, IMG submission 123175) | Freshwater microbial mat bacterial communities from Lake Vanda, McMurdo Dry Valleys, Antarctica - Oligotrophic Lake LV.19.BULKMAT1 | ecosystem: Environmental > Aquatic > Freshwater >... | reverse complement strand
GGCCGTGCGGCAGACATCGGTGCCTGTTTGGCGGGCGCGCAGGAAGTCTTCGATGACGCGCTCGTCTGCGTCGGCCACCAGGTCGCCATCAAAGTCGATGTTTATTCTGGTCTGGCACCACAGCTCGTCAACGGCGATAGAGCCCGCGCCCGAAAAATCTATCCGCAGGTTCAGGTGTACGGACGCATCGCCCGTGAAGCTGGCCGTAAATGCAATCGTGGCGATGAGTGTCCACTTTAGCGTGGAGCCGTAGCCGTTGGGCCCTGTCCCGCTGACACCTGTGATGCCGACGTTGGACGCCGTGACGACCGTGACGTCGGTCACCGCACTGGCGGCAATCGATCCCGTCCCGATCAGGACACCACCGTCCACTGTGAGCGACACACTTACAGGCGCGGCGCTGTAGTTCTGGCTGGTGTCTCGATGGGCCACCCACAGGGTAAGCGCGCCGGCCGCAGGCCAGGGCAGAAGGTGGCGGTCGGCGGTGCCGCGCCACAGCAGCGTGCCAGCGGCCCAGCTGGCGCCGCTTCGGATCTCGGTGTCCAGGTAGTCGACCTCGGTATTTGGCGCCCATTTGACAACCACACCCCCAGGCACTTGCGTGGCAGTGACGCTGGCCGGGTTGCCTGGTGCTGCGCTCTTGCCCAGCACCCGCACCAGCGCCGCGGTGGCCCACGGGCCTTCGGCCCCTGCGCCGTTGATGGCCTGCACCTCGGCAGTGATCAACTGGTTGTCCTGCAGCGGCCCGGTGTAGGCGCGCAAGCTGTCGCCAGGCACCGGCGCGGCGTAGGCCCAGTCGCCACCCACCGGGCGCCAGCGCAGGCGGATGGTGCCGCGGTCTCGCACGTAGGCCTGGGGGTGTGCGGTCCACACCAACTCCAGGCGGCTGATGATCGAGCCGTCCACCTGGCGCACAAGCTGTTCGGTGGCGCCAGTCAAAGGCACCGCAGACACGTTGAAAAGCAGGTTGTTCACGGGGGGGGCTGCAGCTGGGGCGGCGGTGAAACGATCTGCGTCCAGCGCAAAGCTGCTCGCCTTGATTTCGCGCAGCTCCAACGGATACTGGCCGGTCCACTGGTTGGTGCGGCGCCGCACCTCGAATGTCTTGCCCGCAATGGCGCTGTAGCCCTGCAGGCTGATCTGCACCGTGTCCATCAGCGCCAGGTTGGCGCCTTTGCCGGTAACGGTAAGCGTGCCGGCCAGCGCTGGGCGGGCCTGCTCCAGGCGCACGCCCATCAAGTAGTTGGCCTGCCGCGCGTCGACCGTGCCTTCAAGGTCCAGCTCCAGCGGCTCGTCTGCACCGTCAAGCGTGACGTAGCTGCTATTCACGACCGCCGGGGCCTGCTGCTCAACCCAATTCCGCGCGGCATCGTAGAAGCGCGCCGTTACCACGTTGGGCGGTGACACTCTGGCGCCGGCCTGCGGCGCAAAGGTGATGTTTTCTGTGCCCACCACGTCGTCGTCGGTCAGCGTCAACGCGGCAGACCTGAAGGCGCCGGCAAAGCACCTGTACAGGCCGGCAGTGAATGGGAAGTCGCCCGCCATGCAGCCCAGAATGATCTGCAGGTTGTCCAGCGGCACGCGGTCAAGGCTGAGCCGGGTGTTGCACTCGTAGCGCTTGACGTCCTCATAGCCCGTGCCATCGAGTTGACGCACGCTGATCAATTCGTCGCAGATGTTTGCGGCCGCAGAAACGCTGGGCCAGTCGATCCAACCGCTGGGCACTCCCATGCCGCCATCTGCCACCGGCAGCGTGCGAAACCAGGCGGCCAGCAGCGCGGGGTTGCTGGTGTGGTTGACAGTGGTGCTGGTGCGCGGGTCCCACACGCCCTTGGGGCCGCGAATGACGGCGCCTACGTCTTGGCCGCCGCCAGACTCGAAAAGCGGGTCATCGATGAGCTTCAGGGTGCGCACATAGGTTACCCCGCGCAGCCGGTGGTCGGCCGTCCAGCGCGGTGTGGCGATGTCGCCCCACGTCGTGGTGGCCTGCGTAGGGCTACCCATGGCCCACTGCACCCGCAGCGGGCTGCGCGTTTGAGCCAGGCTGTAGTAGCCGATCGTGACCGTGGCGGTAACGGGGTCGCCTGACCACGTAACCACAGCGCCCACCACGCTGGTGACGGTAAGGGCGGTGACTTCCTGGCTGTCGCCGCTGCCGACGATCATGAGCACGTACAGCACCGCCGCACCAAAAGGTGTATCTGGCAGCGTAGCGGTGTTGGATGCCACCACTGCGATCTGCACTTCGACGTTGTCTGGGTGCAGGTTTGCCACGGCGTACTTGCCGGTGGTGGGGAAGGTGGCCACCACCGACGCGGCCGGGATGTACTCGTCACCGATGTACACGCCCACGAGCTCACCAGCCTCACCGTGGTTGACGGCCACTATGGTGTCCAGGTAGTCGTCGTTGGTGCCCACGAATTCGGCGTACATCATGGGGCCTGACGTGCGCGCCGTGCCCAGAACGATGGTGCGCGGCGCCACTGCCGAGCGCAGGGTGATGTTGCGCAGCCGCGCCGCTTGTTGCGCCCTGTTCTGGGCCGACATGCGCTGGCTTTGCGCCACGGCAAACGACGCTGCGAAAGCAACCACGCTGACCGCCAGCGCACTGGCGCCAGCAGACGATGCAGCCGCGCTTAGGGCAAAAGGTATTGCCTGCGGCACCCTACACCACCCAGGCCAGATGGACTTCAGCGGCCGGCCGAAACTGCAGCCCCTGCGCGCCGGGCGCACACCACCAGGCACCCAGGTGTACACCCAGGATTGGCCGGCCCTGCATGCGCGCGCACACCACCGCACCGCGTGGCGCCATAGCCATGGCCACTGGTGGGCCCAGCAGCCGGCGGGCGGCCCATGCCAGGCCCTTCAGCCGCTGCAGCACGGCCAGCGCCTCAGACTCACTGGCCCACTGGCCGCGAAGCGTGGCCAGCGGGTCGCGCCCGGTTAGCGCCAGCGCCACGTCGGCCGCGAAACTGGCGCAGTCATTGCTGCCCCATTTAAACGGCACGTGGCGCCGGGCTTGCACCACGGCGGCCAGCCGTTCGGGCCAGTCGGGCAGACGCTGCAGCACGGCGGCGTGGTTCATTGCTGGGCCCGGGTCATGACACGTTCAACCAGCGCCGCCACGTATTCGGCACCCTTGTCGTCAGGGTAGCGGCGGCGCTGCTCGGGGTCGCTAAAGCGGATGTTGCGGCTACGCCGCGCCTCTGCGTCGAAGCCTTCGGTCTGCACCGTGACAGACCAGGTTCGGGCGCGCGTGTCTTCGGTGCTCTGCAGCGCAATCATGCGGCCCACGTATTCAACGCTGGCCGCGCCAACGGGGGCGTCTGCAGCGTCGAAACGCTGTTCAAGCATGCGCAGCAGGCGGCGCTGATAGGGTTCACTCACCACCAGGTCGAAGATGCCCGCATCCATGCCCGCCAGTGTGAATTGCAAGCCTTCAGTGCCGTCGGCAGCCTCGCCGTGCGCTTCGCACGTTAGGGCCGACCCGGTGTGCACGTACAGGTTGGCGCCGCTGGTGATGTTCCAACTGCCAAGGCACAGGCGCAGCGTGCCGCTGTCAAACAGCAGTTCAAGCAGCACAGCGCTGCCCTTGTGGCTGGCCACGTCGGCATCCACCTGGGGGGATGTGCGGTTGCGGCTCATTCCTCGACCAATTCAACGGCAAAGCCTGGCAGCTTGTCGCCGCGCGCCGGCATCTGCAAGACCGGGCTGGTAAGCACGTAGCGGGTGGTGGGCTGCACCACGGTGACAGCGCCGGCCGACGAAGCGCCGGCCCGGTGCGCGGGCTGAAAGGCAATGCTGGCCAACCCATCTGCGCTGGCCACTGCGTCGGCCGTGAGCATGACGCGCTGGCCGCCGAATGCCACAAAATCGCCGCGCAGCAGCGTGGCAGTGGGGCTGTGGCCAGTAGCAACGGAGCCTGGCTCCAGCTGCTCGCCATATATCGCCAGGGTTTCACCGGCGCTGCCGGCGTCATTTGTGGGGTTGACGTAGCCTACCAAGTAGGCCGATGCATTGGGGAAAGTGGCCGTGAGCGTGAAGCGCTGCCAGGTTGCCGTGGGCGTGACGGTTGCACCGGCGACCACCGCATTGGCAGCGTCCCGCACCTGCAGCAAGACAGTGCCCGTCAGGGTGCCAAGACGCAGCCACACGCTGTAGGTCCACACTTCGCCTGCGGCGACGCTGCGGGTCACCGACCGGAAGGTAAAGTGGTTTCCCGTTGCCACCCGCACCAGGTGGAGGGCCAGGCCGGACTGCCCGGCCGGGGCCGCTTCGGCGTTTTGGAACAGGTAGCCATTGACGGCTTGCGCCTGGTGCACATGCACGTCGGCAAACCACACGTAGAAGACCTGCCCAATTACCCCCGAGTCGTCCACCACATCGATATACAGCCTGATGTTGGCGGCCGGCGACACGGGGAAGACACCCCGCACGTAGAAAAGTTGCCAGTCCGCCGTCAAAGTGACGGTGTTCAAGATTTGGTTGCCGGCCGCGCCGTCGGCAATGATGAGCACGACGTTGCCCACATAGGTGCCAGCCTTCAGCCACACCGCAAACTCGACTGATCGGTAGGCTGTGGACGCCAGGGTGAACTGCCTTTCGACGTAGTTCAGCGTAAGCGCGTTGATGGTGATGGTCGTGCCCAGACTGGTGGCCACCGGGCCCGGCACCGCGTTGTAGGCGATGCTGACATTGCTGGCCACCCAATCGCTCAGCCAGGCCTGCTGCAGCACAGCCTGGTTGAATATGTTGCCGCCGGCCGTGCAAGCCTGCAGCTGCGCCGTGGTGGCGCCCGCAGCCACTGCGCCCGACAGCGTGGGCGCGCCGCGCATGGTGCCCAGCGGCGCGGGCGACAAAAGGCTCCACATCAGCAGCCGGTCAGCCCCGCCCCGCAGGGTGGCAAAAAAGGCCAACAACTGGCGGCGCTGCACCAAGTAGGCAACCGATTCGTCCCCAAACTGGATGGTGCAGCGAAAGCGCCCACCCGGCAGGGCCAGGGTGGTGACCTTGCCGCTGCGCGCCACGGCCAGAAGCACGTTGAATTCAATGGCCTCGTCAAAGCCCTCGGGGGCAAATCTGGGGTCGCCCGCGACAAAGGGCCAGGTGATGTCGGCCATGTCAGACCGCCCCTGCCGCAATGGCGTTGTTCAGGCCGCGCCCTGGCCGCGCCGCGTCGGCCTGAATTTCGGCCTTCAGGCGGCGGTTGTTGTCGGACAGCAGCGCAGCAAATGATGCCGGGCTTTGGCCTGGCGGTACGTGGTAGTGCACCTCCTGGTGGCCTGCGCCACCAGCCTGTGCATGGTTGTACTTTGCGGGCACGACGGCCTCGCCACGGTGCAACAGCGCGAACATGTCGCGCGGCACGAAGTTGGTGCCGGTGGCCATGCCGCCCCGCGTGGGCAGGCTGCCGCCGGTGTTGTTGGTGCTGACGCCAGAAGGGTCCACGCTGTAGCCGCCGCCGGCAACGCTACCGATCAAGCCCAACAGATCGCCCCACAGGCCACCGCCGCCGCTTTTGCCAACTGCCGCCGTGGCCAGCGCGTCAGCCAGGCCAGCAGTCACGCGCGTGAAGATGGCATTGCCCAGCGCGCTGGCAAAGGCCTTGGCCGGGTTGCTGCTGTCGCGGAAGGCGGCCTGCAGCGCGCCGCGCACGTCGTCATAGGTGCCGTCACCCAGCTGCTTGGTCTGCTCTGCGCCCTTCTTGCGCAGCTCGTCGTGCAGGCCATCGCGGGCCAGTTGGGCGCGCTCTTCAATCAACCGCACCGACTCTTCAAGCGCCTGGCCGGTAAGGCCCATCATGGCCACGCGGCGCTGCATGATGCTGCGTTCAAGTTCGATCTGCAGCTGGCCGCGCGTTTCGTCGTCTTGCACCAGGGCTATGTTGGCCTTGGCGTTGGCGTCCACCAGGCTTTGCAGAAAGCCGGCATCCCGGTCTAGGAGCTGCTCTTTCTCGCGCAGGTCGCGTTCGGCGGCCCGTTCTTTCTCGCGCAGGTCGCGTTCGGAGGCCTGTTCGTCGCGGCGGGTCTGGGCGTTGATCTGGTCGTCGATGAAGCCGCCCAGCGCATCGTACTTGGGGGTTGCGGGGCGATCCTTGCCGCCGCTGCCGGTCAGTTTGGCGATCTTCTCGCGCTCTCGCCGGGCAGACTCACCCTTGCTTTCGGCGCCAATGGCCGCGTTGTCGCGTTCCTTGATGAGATTGAAGATGGTGGCTTGCGCAGCCTTGACCTGGGCTTCCAGGCCTGAATTCACGCTGCCGATCTTGTACGGGTCGGCGTCACCGAAGCCGCGCGCGCGGTTTTGCGCCAGTTGCTTCTGCAGGCCTGCGGCAGCAGACGTGGCCGCAGCAATGCGATCTTCCACGGTATCGGCCTTGCCGGCACCCAACATGGCGTTCCATGCGCCACTGGCGGCCTTGGAGACGAAGTCCCAAGCACGTTCAAGCGTGCCCAGGTTGCGCTGCTGGTCTGCCAGGTGTTTGATCACCAGGGTGTTGACCTCGATCATGGCCTGCTCGGCTTTGCCCTGGTCTTCAAGCCGCTTGATGTACTTGTACTGTTCGGCCGTGATGAAGTTCCAGGCCTTGTTGTGCTCGGCAGCCCACTTGGCCACACCGCCTGACATGGTGGAAAAGTCTTTGGCGATGGAGGCAGACTCTTTTCCGCTCACATCTGCCACCCGGGCCACGGCGTGCGCGGTGCTGTCAATTGCTGCACTGGACACGGTGCCGCTGGCAGCCAGGGCCATGGCAATCTCTCTGGCGCTGCCCACGGTCTGGCCCGTGCTGTCGGCCACGCTGGCGGCCAAAGCATCCAAGCGGCCAGCCGTCAAGCCGGCCGCGTTGCCCGTCAGCGCGATGGTGTCGCGCAGAGCTTCGCCCTGTTTCTGGCCCTGAAAAAACGCCAGGCCCAGCGTGCCGCCCACCGCAGCCAGCGCACCGATGCCCAGCGCCACCGGGCTGATGGCCGCACCCACGGCGCGGATGGCCGGGCCGATGCCGCCGAAGCTGTCTTTGATCTGCCCGCCTTGCTGCAGCAGGATGAGCAGCGGGTTCTGGCCGCCGGCCAGCTGGGTGGCGATGTCGGTGAACTGCGCGGGCAGCTGGCGCATGGCAGCAGCGGTCTGGCGCGCGCTGATGACGCCGGCCTGGCCGATCTGGCTGATGGCCTGCGCGGCTTGCTTGCTGGCCTGGGGCACGTTGCCAGGGTCCATCATCAGTCGGATCTGAACTGGCTGCATCATGACGCTACCTCGCACCTGCCGGCTTTTCTCGCTGTTCGGCAAACCAGTCCAGGGCGGCCTGTTCCATGACCTGCAGGTCGCAGAAGTTGCGCCGGCCGCGCCGGCCGTTGCGGCCCGGCCGCGCGTGCGCCGGCAGCGCGGCATGGTCCAGCGCATAAGCGCCGCCAGGGCCGGCGCGCCATTGGCCGCGCACGTCGATGAAGATCTGCACCGCAGGCCACAGTTCGGCCCACACCTCGCACAGCGGCGGCGGGGGTGGCGCGGGCGCGTCCACCAGCACCAGCCCAAAGGCAGCAATGGCTGCGGTGTCCGTCACGGCCACGGCAGGCGCGCCTTTCAGCACCGCCAGCGTGGCCGCCGTCAGTTTTTTGCGCGGGCGTCCGCAAGTTGCCGCCTGTAGGCTTGCACGATTTCTGGGCCACTGGCAGGAAACTGGTCCAGCAGATGCGCCAGCACATCGCGGCTGTAAACCAGCGGCTGGCCTTCGCCGTCGGCAAGGCCGGCGATGTTTTCGACCACCTCTGCCAGATAGCTTGCATCGTCGGTGCGGTCAACCGAGCTGAGCAACCAGGCGGCCAGAGCGCGCGAGGTCTTGTGCTTGAAAGTGACCTGCAGCGCTACGGGCTTTTCAACCCCCGGCACGCTGATGTTGACGGCGCAGCAGAAGGTGGGGGCAGCAACGATCTTGAACATTCGGGGCCCGCCAGTCAGCGCGCCACGATGCGCAGTTCGTCATTGCCCGTGCTGGGCACCATGCGCAACTGGTAGGCGTGCAAAGCGTTGCCGTTCAGGTCTTCCACCGACGGGGTGATGCGCTGCACCACCGGGCTGTACACCGCCACGATGTTGCCCGCACCCACGCCGTGCGTGAAGCCCAGGCCGGTGGTGGTGTTGGCCAACACATCGGTCATGAAGGTGGCTGCCTGCGCGGCAGTCAGGTCCAGGCTAAGGCTGCCGATGATCTCCCGATTCGTCAGTTCCACCGTTTCGGCGCCCACCAGGGGCTGAAACACCAGCTGGTTGCCCACGTCCACCTGCAGGCCCTTGCTGATGTAGGCTGTGCCGCCAGAAATGACGCCCGTGGACGCGGTGTAAACCAGCACACCCAGCACCAAATCTGCAGAATTGGTGTCGGTCACCACCTGCGGCACGCGCCATGCGGTGAGCGTGCTGGTGGGGTCGGCAGTTGCCGTAAGCCCGCCGTTTCGGCCGATGAACCGGAAGCGGAATTCTGGCCGCTCACCCACGCCCATGGCCAGCTGGAAGGTGCCGCGAGACCCCAGCAGCTTGTGCACCTGGCCGTCAAGGTGGTAATGGATGGTAAGGCTCGTGTTGGCCCCGAAGGTGCTGCTGGGCAGGTAGTCAACGCTGGCGGCGGCCACGGTCTCGGCAAAGCCGCAGGCCCTGAGAAGGCGGCCCCAGGCCGGCGCCGTGGTGGGCGTGCCGCTGCCAGCCGCTTCCACCGTAAAGCTGACCTCCACGTAATTGGTGCCAACCAACTGTTCACTGCCCCCCAGGTACTGGCGCACCAGGTTGCGGTTGACGTTGTTGGCCACCAGCGGGTTCACGTTGGGGTCACTGACCAGCAGCGAATCGGCCAAGCCAGTAGGAACCGAGTCTGTTCCGTAGGTGGGCTCGAGCTTGGCCAATATGGCGGTCTTGCGGGTGATGCGCGGCATGATGTTTTCCTTCGTGTCGGGTGGGTCAGGCAGCCAGCAGCAGGCCGGCCGGTTGGGTGCGCATCTGCACGTTGATGGCCAGCTGCGCCGCGCCCACGGGCGTTGCCGACTCGTCAACGTCGATGCGAATGCGCGGCGTCAGCACCCACCCCATAACGCCCGCCGGCGGCGGGGTGGTCATCAGGCGCGCATAGACGGCTTCAAGAATCGGGTCAAGCGCCGCCATGGCATCGATGGTGACGCTGCCGCGCGCCCGGATTTCCACGCCGTAGACCACGGCCCAGTCTTGCGGGTAATTGGTCAGCGCTACGTCAGCGCCGCTGATTGATTCGATGGTGACGACGATGTCGCTGGCGTGTTCAGCCGGCAGCGGCAGGCCACGGCCGGCCACCACGCGCACGCCCACGATGTTGGGCGGCGACAAAAGGGCCGCCACCAGGGCGTCTTGCACTGTCTTGAAAGCGGTGGCCATTGGGTTAGGCCACGGTAAGCAGCAGCAGCGTCATGCCGGTGCCGTCTGGCAGGGTCTCACGCACGGTGAAGGAGCCCTGCGGTATGACCAGCAACTGCCCACGCGATGATGCAGGCACCTGTGCGCTGGGCAGCTGAAACTGCGGCTCGCTGGCGGTGATGCCGCCCAAGTCAACCCCGGCCGGCGCGTCGAAGATGCCGCGCACGGGCACGCCGGCAAGCGTGCCCGCGTCACCGAAGTCGGAAACGAAGACAGCCAGATTTTCGACGAAGGCCATGGCGCGGGCAGGTGTGGCGCAGGGGCAGTCAGTCGGGCTACGGAGTGCTCGAAGGCTTGCCCTTTTTGGGCGCCATTTCGTCTTCGGTGGCCAGCCGCGTGCGGCCGGCACCGGTGAGTTCTTTGGCCAGCTCGGGGTCCATGCCGGGCAGCACGTCGCCCACGGCGTAGTGGTTGCCGTCGTGCTTGAACGGGTCGATGGTGGTCAGGTGTACGGGCTTGCCTTCGGTCTTGCTCATGGTGGTTTCCTGTCATCGGTGCGGTGGCAGGCCGGGGCGATAGGGCCCCGGCCAGGGGTGGGCAATGCCTGGGCTCAGCGCCCCAGGGTCAAGCCGTCAACAGGTCGTCGATCGACGCGAATGCGCCGGGCTGGCGGCACAGGAAGTCGAAGAACTGATTCAGCGTGATGCGAATCTGGCCTGTGGTGGCCAGGGTGTACGGGTCAACGGTCACGTCGAGCCCGCCGAACAGGCCCATGACAAACATCGACCAGTCCGCACTGAAAACCGCCGAGCTGCACACCGCGCCGCTGCTGCCCTTGACCAGGTTGCTCGGCACGTTGTTGGTGACCGCAGCGCGGTAGCCGTTCAACGGCTCGTTGCCGTTGTCCCAGCAGAAGGCCAGGTTGGTGCCGCGCTGCGTGGTCTTGGCAGCGCCGCGCGTGCGGGTGTTGATCAGGTAGCCGGCGCGGGTGCCGCTGGTGGCGTTGGCATTGGCGACCGCGGTTTCAAGCCCGACGATGTGGGACCAGGCCAGGGCCAGGCCGTTGGTACCGCCAACGACTGAGCCGATGCCCGACACGTTGCGGATGCCGCGTGCGTTGGGGCTGCTGCCGCTGCCGTTGACGCCCTGGTTTTCGAGCAGCACACCCAGGCCGTCGAGCAGGTCTTGCCGCAGCATGGCTTCGATGCCGACGGTGCTCTGAATGATTGCCTGCTTGCTCGGCTCCACGAACGAGCTGATGCGCTTGGGCGACAGGATCGGCAGCGCCGTGGTCGGCTGCGTTTCCGTGGCGCCCGCAACTTCCGTCAACGTGGCCAAGGTGCCGGCCACCGTCTTGCGCGGAATGGCCAGGTTGCCTGTCAGCCCCGGCAGCATCGTCATGCCCAGGCCGGCCATGACCATCGAGGGGCGCAGCACGTCAGTCCACATGCCGGCGTCGACCGTGGTCTGCACCAGGTTGCCGGCCTCGCCTGCCGTGCCGACGTTGAAGTCGCGCTTTTCGCCGGCTTTGCGGCCGTGCAGGTTGCCGAACATCACGTCGGTGGGGATGAAGATGCCTTCGGCTTCACGGCCCAGCAGCTTGGCCAGCGCGGCGCCGATTTCACGCTCGAAGCCGGCGTCGACCGAGCTGCCGGGGATCTGCGCCTGGATGGCGCGCATGAAGCTGTATTGCTTGCCCTCGCGCTGGGTGGCGCCCAGGCCGGGCAGCGTGGTGGCGTCGGTGGCGCCGGTTTCCATGCGCGAAAAGATCAGGTCGTTGAACTTCTGCGCGTCGGCGCCGCTGGCGATGGCGTCGCCCACGTCGGCGGGCTTCAGCCACTTGCCGTAGGCTTGCGCCAGGCGCTGGATGGTGCCGACATTGGCTTTGTACTGCTCGTCGCCCGCTGGGGGCTTGGTCTCTTGGGTCATGCTGTGCTCCATGCGGGGTTGCGCGGGAAGGGTTGCGGCGCGCGGCTGCGCGCCTTCGGGGGTCTCCGCGGGCACGCTGCGGCCGAGGCCTACAGTCATGTCCGCGGGGATGCTGACGAGGCTGCATTCAAGGGGCAGCCAATCGGTGACGCGGTAGGTGCTTTCGTCGCCGTCTTTCTTGACGAGCTCGAGCTCCCGGATTTCGTAGCCCACGCTGACGTTGACGCGCACGCTGTCGCCGGCGTCGGCCATTTCTTGCTCAGCCAGGTCGCTGCGGCCAAAGCGCACCACGGCGCGGCCGCGGCCGGTTTTGCTGTCGAGCCAGGCGCGGGTGACCACGCCGATCTGCGCGCGGGTGTCGTGGTTGCTGAGGAACGGGGCGCGGCCGCTGGCCATCCAGGCCAAGTCGACCTCGCCGCCCTTGTGGCCCAGCACTTCGATGCCCCACCAGCGCTCGTAGGGCTCTTCGCTGCTGAAGCTCAGCTCACATTCGCGCGTGTCTTTGTCGACGTTGACGGCGCGCAGTGCGGTGCTGGTGTAGTCCACCAACAGCGGCGGCGCCTGGTCGGCGCGCTCTGCGTCGGTGGCAGTGGCGTCAGGCGCAGCGCTGTCGCGGGCCTTCAGGGCGTCAGCCAGGCGCAGGCGCTGGCCGGGCTGCAGCTTGGCCAGTTCGGCCAGCAGCTGCACGCGGCCGGGCGCGTCGGCGCGGCTCCAGTAGCGGTGGGAAAGTTGTGCGGTCATGGGGTGGCCTCGTCGCCGTCTTGTTCATCGCCGTCTTGTTCAGCGGCAGGCGCCGAGGCAGGCGCGCTTGCAGGCGGTGGTCGACCGGGCGCACCGCCGCCGCTGCCCATGGCTGCAGCGCCAGACAGCCACCCGGGAACAGGCAGATTCAGCGCGGTGTAGCGGGCCATCAGCGCGGCCTTGTCGGCGAGCGTGTCTTCTACGTCAACGCCTTGCTCGTTGGCAAAGGCGCGCAGGCTGCGCACGTCGTAGGACATGGCCAGCACGGCGGCCTTGATGTCCTTCTCGGGGTCAACCCAGGCCCAGCCCGGGGGCTGGAAGGTGGCGGCGGCCAGGAACTTTGGGGCGCGGTCGGACGGCAGCGCGGCGCCGCTGGGCAGCACGATCTGCTGCGTCAACAGCGCGGCGCGCAGCCAGTCCTCGAACACCGGGCGCACGAAGCAGTCGATCAGCCAGCGCTGCAGCGAGCGCCAGGCGCGGCGCTCGGACAGTTCGGCGATGCGTGCCGAGCTGTAGTTCACGCCGGTCATGTTGCCGCTGAGGTTGTGGTGCGCCACACCCAGGCCGGCTGCGATGTCGCGCTTGTACTCGGTCACGAAGCTGTTGAAGGCCTCGGCCGGGTAGGCGGGGTCGAAGCCCTCGAACCCCACGCCGGGCGGCAGCGCTTCGAGCATGCCGCCTTCCACGTCTTGCACGAGTTCGCCGGTGGCGTCGCGCATTTGTTCCCAGGTCATCTCAGCACCGTTCACCGCGTCTTTGTCCACGGTGTAGAAACCCATCTTGGCCGCGCCGAACTTGGCGGCCTCGAGCGCGTAGCCCTCATACGTGTTCAGCGTGTTCGCGCGGCGCAGCACCGCGGCCGCCCAGGGGTAGCCGCGCAGCTGTTCGGGGCGCTTGAGCACGTAGCCATGAAACAGGCTTTCGATGCTGACGCGTTCAGGCGTGCCGGTGGGCGACAGGTTGCCGCCGGCGTCGCCCGGGTGGCGGTTGTACAGGTGCAGGGCCTGGCGCCGGCCCAGGGTGTCGAGCTCGACCCCCATGCGGATGGTGCTGCCGGTGTTGCCGATTGCGGTGTTGACGCTGCTGTTGATGCGGTCGACCTCCAGCAGCTGCAGCGCGTAGCCGTAGGGCAGGCTGCGGCTGCGGATGCGGCGGGCCAGAAACTCACCATCGCGTGCGGTGGCCTGCACCACGGCGCGGCACACGTCGGCAAAGCTGAGCTGGCCGGTCATCTCGCACACGCCGCGCGCGCACCATGCGGCCCAGGCTTGTTCGATGGCCGTGTTGGCCACTTCGTCGAGCGCGTCGGACCCGTCGCGCAGCTTGGCGCGCACTTGCAGCGTGGGGGCGTAGGCGCCGACGATGTTGTCTGCGCACAGTTCGAGGTAGCGCGCGCCCTGGTCGGTGTTCACGCACCAGTCACGGCTGCGGGCGCGCAGCGTGGCCAGGCTGGATTCAAGGTCGGCATTGATGCCGGTGTTGGTGGCGCCCCAGGCACCGGTCAAGCGGTCGGTGCTTCCGGCGCCGAAGGCACGCGCGCCCGACACCATCTTGAATGCAGGCTGCACGGCCGATTCGACCGCGGCCGCCGGGCTGCGCCGCGGGCGCATGCTGCCAGGGCGGCGCATGCTGGCCATGACGCGGGCCGATTCGAGCTCAGCCGCGGCGGTGCGCCGCTGCTGTTCACGCCCGGCGCGCCAGTCGGTCAGCAGCTTGCTGGGCTTGAAGGGCTGCGAAGCCAAGTCCACGGCCCCGGCCGCAGGGGCCCGGGTGGCGGTGGTGATCTTGGCGCTTTGGTGCATGCTGCACTGTGGGCGAATCGACGCGACATTTACAGGGCAGAAGATGTCGCGTCTAAAACGTGCGCCAGCGCCTGGCGCTGCGCGATGGGCGGGCTACCGCGTGCGCATCAAGATCCGTTGCACGCCGCCACGCGGGCCTTGCAGCCCCTTGGCCACGCGTTCGCCTGCGATGGCAGTCTCGAAATGCTGCTTCAAGCGCAGCACGTCTTGCAGCGGGTAGCGTTCGAGCTCGCGTCCGTTGATCTTGTAGCGCAGCTGCGCGTCGCTGGCGCGGCCTTCGAGGAAGGCATTGATGGCGTCGAGACTGCGCTCAGCCTGGCTGCGCGTGTCGGTGCCGGCGGCCAGCGTGGCGGGGTCGGGCAGCACGGTGAACTGACCGTGCTGCATGGTGTACCGCTCGGCAGCCTTTTCGACCCAAACCGACCAGCTGTAAGCGCCCGCGACCCAGGCCGCCGTGGTGCCGGATCCCACCAGCCAGGTGAATGTGTCGCTGCCTGTCGTGGTGGTGGCCGTGATCGTCGTGGCCGCGCCCGAGACCCGAGGGGCCAGCCGTAGCTTGGCGGTCCAGCCGGCACTGGGCGGGTAGGCCGGGATGCTCGTGGCGTAGTTGAGCGTATCGCCTGCGACGAGATCGGTTTGCATGGTTCTAGGTCCCGGTGATGGTGGCGGCGCCCACGTCGAGGGTGACGACGGTGCCGCCAGCGGCCCGCGGCGCCAGGCGCAGACGGCCTTGCAGGATGTTCGTCGCCCAACCCCTGCGCCCGCCGTAATCCACGGTGTCCGTCGGCTCGGCCAGGATGTCCTGCGCCGCTTGCCAAGCGGCAACAAGGCACCGCCCCTGGAATACCGGGTCGGTGGCTGCTGTGTAGATTGCTGCATAGGTCATGTCATACTCTTTTCAGTGTTTCAGTCGTTGAACTACGAACCCGCTGCAACTCCCGTTTGAAGCTCTCAGCCAGCGCTAGCCAGCCGATGTGCTCGGCTTGCTCGATTCGGCGCACCAGCCTCTGCACCAGCGATTTCTTTGTCGGCTTTTGAGCGTTCATAGAGCAGCACTTGTCGGGGCGGTGTTGGGGGTGCTGGTGCTGTCATTGCCACCGCGTACTCGGTCGCAGCTTCCGCCACTTCGAGCGCGACGAGGCGACGCAGTTCATCAATCACATCGGCACAGCGATGACGCTGAAGCCGCCGGGCATCAGGAACGGGGTGGGCGGCTCGCCCGGCGCCTGATTCGAGCCCACGAACAACGGCCCGAAGAAGGG
>Ga0163144_10016536_pt1 | contig 15106 bp, 13 predicted proteins | sample OliLak19BULKMAT1_FD_123175 | JGI IMG/M metagenome (GOLD analysis project Ga0163144, IMG submission 123175) | Freshwater microbial mat bacterial communities from Lake Vanda, McMurdo Dry Valleys, Antarctica - Oligotrophic Lake LV.19.BULKMAT1 | ecosystem: Environmental > Aquatic > Freshwater >... | reverse complement strand
GATAATGATATTATATATAATTGGCATTATCGCGGTTCGCTATTCAAAGATGGATATACACATGCCGTACAACCTCGTTTGGATTGTCCCACAGCGTTTGTTGATCTTCGATATCAATGAACAATTGATCAACAACGAGCTTCAATTGGTCGATCAGACCATCAATCAAATGTTGGACAGCGCTGCTCAAACCGAAGGCAAGCCGCTCGCTCATATGATCACCGATTTGAGCCATACCGTTCACCTACCCTCACTGGGTCAAATCAACAAAGGGCTGACCTACCCAAAACATCCGCAAATAGGCTGGGGTATGATCGTGGGCGTCCGGCAGCCGATGCTAAAAATGGCAGCGGGCATTATCCCGCAGCTTTTTAAGGTACAGGCGCGCGTGTTGGACAATCTCGAAGAAGCATTGAACTTCATCCAAAGCATGGATATCACGATGCCCGATCTGATCCCGTTCGCCACAGCAGCGAAGCTCGGCGTCGATGTCACGAAATTGACTGGAAAGCCCGCTGCCGAGTCGTCGTAATAACGCGCTATCCCGAACGCCACCAAATCGAGATGGTTCAAATATTTTCTAAATGCGCCACCCATCGATGTAGGCGCGGATGATCTGCGCGTAGTGCGCATCCAGATCGCCGCCACGCCGGAACTGTCCCGCCAATTCCAACATGACAAAGCCGTGCATCAGCGCGTAAATGCCCCGCAGCGCCGCCAACGACGCCGCCGCGCCCGCGAACTGCCCCACTAACGCTTGCAGTGGCAGCGCGAGGCGCAGCGCATGGTCGGCGTCCGGGCGGATCGACTCGTCGGCACGCCCGTACAACAGCATGTAAACGTTGGGGCAGCGCTGCGCGAACGCCCGCCACACATCCGCCATGGCAGACAAGCGGCGGCGCACATCGTCGTCGGCGGGGACGGCATTGAGCGCGGCGATCAGTTCCTCCAGCGCCAGCTCGTTGATCGCTTTTAGCAAGACTGCCTTGCTGTCAAAATGGCGGTACAACGAAGGCGCTTTCACGCCCAACTGTTCCGCCAACTTCGCCAGCGACAGCCACTCGACGCCGTGCTGCTCGATCAAGTCGCGCGCTGTCGCTATCGTCGTCTCGCGGTCAATCCGCGTCGGATACGGCATCTAGACGCGCCCCATGTGCGTATCTTTGAACGCCGATGGGTACTTTAGCCCATAGCCCACGGTGCGATCCATGCCGATATGCGCGAACCAAATCAACGCGATCAACAGCGCATTTAGGTCACCCGTCGCCAACGCGAACGCCGTTAGCGCCAGCGGCATCGGCAGCCAATGGGCGATGTTATAGCCCCACGCACCCACGCGCGGATTGATCAAGTACGCCGCGAACGTCAGATCGGGCGTGAGCAGCAGCACAGCGAACAAGACGCCGCTCCCGCGAAAATGGATGTACGCGGCGACAGCGGCGCTGAACAGCGCCAAGCCTTCGAGCCGCAGCAGGATGTTGGGCGCGCTCAAGCGGACGGCGGACGGATGTGCGGTCGTGTTCGGGAACCTATTTGAAGCGATCATGGTCATATTCCCTTGAAAACTACTATCGTTAGTCTATAGACTAACGATAGTAGTTTTCAAGGATTTTGTCAAGCGGTTCGTTTCAGCGCGTTTTATTCCGCTTTTCGCCCGCCGCGATCATCTCAACCGCTTGCGCGATCCGTTTCGTGCGCGTCTCTGGTCGCTTCGCGTCCTCAATCCAACCCGCGTATTCCTTGCGCTGGAACGGCGACAGTACGACGAATTTAGCGGCGGCGGTGGCATTTTCCGTCAGCGCGCCGCGAAATCGTCCGGGACTTCGACAGGGCGCGGTTCGGCGTCCACTGTCATGACCACGCGGATGGGGTATCGCCCGCATCCTTATCGATCTGCGCCTTGATCGCGCGATTCACACGCGGCACAATCGCCACAACATAACCCATCAGCCGCAATCCTACGAACGCCTATTTCGATTATGATTATTATAACCTGAGTTTCGGATAGGTATTTTGCGTGACTTTAGGGTTCACCTCACCCCCAACCCCCTCTCCCCTCAGCTCCAAGCGGTAGAGAGGGGATTTAGGGGTGAGGTGAAGCTGTCCGAAAGTCAGGTTATTATCGGGCGATTGCGCGCTGCGTTCACCCCCCATCAATCGAAATTGTGCTGATCCTCGCCCGTGACCACAAACATCAAGCCGACACTGGCGACCAGCGCCGGAATATCGATGTACGACGCTTGGTTGTATGCCACCAGCGCGACGAAATTCAGAATCGATGCCAGTGCGAAGCTGTAAATGCCCCACTGTTTCCAGCGCCAAATGCCGAACAGCGCGATCAGGTTTATCAGCGCGATCACGGCGAACACCGCCAGCTTGGAGGTCGGCGGCGCGTTGAGCGTGCCGGGCGTGAACACCTCGACGGCGATGCCGATCACGGTACGATACGAGAACAGCGTCAGCACCGTCGCCAGCGCCAACCACACCCACAGACAGCCGCTGCGATCTTTGTATTCGCCTTTGGTCGGCGGAAAGTAGACTTTGGGCTCAGGTTGTCCGGCGTTGGGCGACGAATTATCGGATGGAGTTTGGATGGACATCGGTTTCCTCAGTCATGCTCAAGATAGACGTTCAAACGATCCTCAAAGCGGATGGGCGGGCGCGCTCACCACCGACTCGGCGGTGTAAATGGCGCAACCCGGAAAGGTGATCGCAAAGCCGTACCAACGTTGGAACAATTGCAGCGGACGCCGTGTCAGTGGCGCATCATCCAGCCCGATCACGTCGCCATTTTCCACGCGCTGTCCATTGTTCAACATCAGGATATCGCCGCGCCATTCCGCCGTCGTCGCGTCCGTGAACAGCGCCGCTGGCGTGAGCGTTTCAGGATCGATGTAGACCAACAGGCGCTCGCCATTCAGCACATCGAACAGCCGATTATTGTGGCTGTGCAGTGTTTGGAAGCGATAGAAGCGCGCCTGCTGCGGCGTCCACACGCCCAAGCCCATCTCCAGACGCGGCAGGCGCGTATCTTCCAAGTCAGCATCGAACGAGTCGGTCACGGCGGGCAACCACTGCGGCTTCGCGTCGGTGCGCAGCCCTTCCGCCAGATCGTCCAACGCGGCGCGCGCGGCATCCAACGCCGAGACGACCAAACGTGCCGCTGGCTGGGTGAGCGCGACAATGCCCGCCTTCGAGTGGGTCATGGTGGCGAGATATTCCAAGTGCGCGCCCTTCAGCGTGCCAGCGATACATTCGCCCGTGATGTGATCCCAATACGAGCCGGTCTGCTTGTCCGCCAACAAGGTCATGGCGTCATAGAAGCCCGCACCGTAGAAATCATAACGCACACCGTCGATCACGGGCGAAAAGCTCATGCCCGCGTTGCAAATCGCGCAGAAGGTCGCCAGCCACGGTTCGCCATCCAGCGTCCCCTGCATCACATTGTAAAGCGAGAAGTGGCGTGTTTGGAACACCAAGAGCGCGCTGCCGCGCTGCGTATATAAGACGGGTGTACTGGGCAAAATCCGCCCCGCGTTTAACTCCGCACGCAGCGTCAGCAGTTTGGTCGCGGTCAGTTGTTGTTCTCCATGTAGATCGAGTGGGATCAGTCGTTTGGGATTAAATTCCGTGCGCATTGAAGTCGTCCGTTCCGATAAGTCATGATCATTGATTATACGACTCTAGCGGCGCATCGACCACGACGGAGAACGGAATCGGCGCGCTGATGTGCGTCGCCCCGTCCGCCGTCTGGGCGCGCGCGATCAATTCGTGATCCCCCACGTCCAACGTCCACCACAGCACATAGGGCGACGCATCGACCGCGCCAATCGCCTGTCCGTCGAGTTCGTAGGTGATGCGCGTCGTCTGCGGCGGCGCGACCACCGCCAAGCGAATCCGCTGCGACGCGCGCGGCAAGACGGGCGACAGCTCGAACACCGTGTACGGATCGGGCGACAAGAGCCGTATCGACTCATTTACATCCGCGCCGACGATTTGGACGTTTTCGGCATCGGCGGGCGGCTGCGGGATGCCCGCGCGGATCGCCCATGCGCGCGCTGCCTGCGGATAGACGGCGTAAACGCGGTCAACGCGGCGTTCTGGCGGCGTATTTTCGTCCGCGAGCAAGCCCGTCGCGCGATCCAGCACGAACGTTTGATACCAATTATCGGCGGCGCGCGGCTCGGTTCCGGCGATGAACCATTCGCGGTGCGTGCGCGGACAGCGCGGCGTCGGCAGCAAGCCCGACGGAATGCACACCGCCGTCTGCACCAGCCCATCGGGGCGCTCGAAGTCGAGTTCGGGCTGTCCGATCAGCACCGCGCGCATGAAGCGATTCCAAATCGGCGCTGCGCCGCTGACGCCCGTCACATTCTGCATCGGCGTATTGTCGGCGTTGCCGACCCACACGCCCGCCACCAGATTCGGCGTGTAGCCGACGATCCAATTGTCGCGGTAGTCGGTGGTCGTCCCGGTCTTGGCGGCGGCGGGACGCCCGATGTTGAGCGCGCTGTTCCGTCCGAAGCCCATGATACGCGCTTCGTCGTCGCTCAACATATCGGTGATCAGCCACGCCAAGCGTTCATCGATCACGCGCGGGGGCGCGGCGCGTTCGCGCCACTGATACAGCACGTTTCCGGCGGCGTCCTCCACGCGCAGGATGAACGACGGTTCGACGCGCACGCCACCGTTGGCGAAGATGCTGTACGCTTGCGTCAAATCCAACAAGCGGACTTCGCCGCCGCCCAGCGTGACCGCCAAATCGAGATCGGTGTTCTGTGCCAGCGTCGTCAGCCCGGCGTCCGCCGCCAGATCGACCATCGCGCCGATGCCCGCGTGATCCAGCGCCACAACCGCCGGAATATTCAGCGACGATGCCAGCGCCGCGCGCGCGGACACAGGACCATGTTCGACCAAGCCGTAATTGAGCGGCGTATAGCTTTCGAGGCGGCGCGTCACGAACGGCGTGCGCACGTCCAAAATCATCGTTGCAGGCGTCCACGCCTCCGGCAAATCGGGGTTCATCGCGGCGGCATAGGTGAACGGCTTGAGCGCGCTGCCCGGCTGTCGGAGCGCCAGCGCTGCGTTGACTGCGCCATCGATGCTTTCATCGAAGTAATTTGGGCTGCCGAGCATGACGAGGACTTGCCCCGTATGCGGATCGAGCGCCACCAGCGCGGCGTTGTTGGCATTGGCGGGCGGGCGCGCCGGATCGCCGGGACGGTTCAAGCCGTCGAGCGCCGCGTTGACGATGCGTTCGGCGGCGCGCTGCCAATCGAGATCGACGGTCGCTGTCACGCGCAAGCCGCCGGACAGCAGTTGGGCGGGATAATCGCGCTCCAACTGGCGAATCACCGCCATCACGACGTGCGGCGCGTCGATGGGGAACGGGCTGGCGGCGAATTGCAGCGGCTCGACTTTGGCGGTCTGCGCGGCGGCGGCGGTAAGCGCCCCGTTCTGTACCATCAAATCCAAGACGACCGCTTGGCGGTCTTTGGCGACGTCCAAGTTCGTGAGCGGATCGTAGACGGCGGGCGCTTGCAGCAAGCCCACCAACAGCGCGCATTCCGCCAGCGCCAATGCCGACGCCGACTTGCCAAAATACGCCCGCGCCGCCGCTTCGATGCCATAGGCGAGATTGCCGAAGTACGATTGATTCAGATACAGCGCGAGGATTTCATCTTTGCTATACACGCCCGACAAGCGGAGCGCGAGGATCATCTCGCGCAGTTTGCGCGTAACGGTTCGTTCGGCGCGCTGTTGGGGGTCAAGCAAGAGGTTGCGCGCGACCTGCTGGGTGATGGTGCTGCCGCCCGCGACGACCTCGCCGCCGCGCAGGTTCGCCCATGCTGCGCGGACGACGCCGACGATATCGACGCCGGGATGCGCGTAATAATTGGCGTCCTCCGTCGCAATCGCGGCGTTGACGCAGTGCTGTGGCATCTGGTCGAGCGGGATGATCGTGTTGCGCCCGCCCGTCGCGGACGCCGCGAGAATTTCATAGAGTAACTGCCCATTGCGGTCGTAAATCTGCGTGGACGGCAGTTGTAAGCCCGCTTGGACGCGATCAATCGACGGCAGATCGTGGAACAGCCAAATGTAGACACCGCCGCCCGCGCACAGCACGAACAGCGCCAGTAGGGGCAAGGCGTGCCTTGCACGGATGCGCGAGATACGGACGCGCGGAAGGGAGATGCGTGATGGTTTCATACGCTCATTTTAGCATCGGCGCGCTGAATTGAAGCTGACGATTGGGCGATGAAAAAGGAACGATCACGCTCCGTGAGCGCGAAATCAACCCGTTGGAGGATGGTCATTGACGGGAACGCACCATCGAGCCAACGCAGAAGCGCATCGCGGGGCTGCATGAGCATCTTGGTCATAGGGGGGATGAGCGACGATTTCAATGCAGAACTGCCAGAGACATTCTGGATGCGTGCTGAATGAACTTTCTACATCCTCTCAGTTTCGGCTCGCTTCGCCGTCAAATCACCTCCGCGCTCACGCCCCACAGATTGATCGCGTCCGCGACAATCGACTGCGTGCCGACGATCAGAATCGTCCCATCGCTGCCAGCCCGCGCCCGCGCGATCTCCAAGGCTTCATTGAGCGTCCGCGTGTGCTGGACATCGTTGTTGAAGCGCCGCGCCGCCGCCAATGCCGCATCCGCGTCCAAGAAATGCAGCGTGACATTGCGCGTCGTCTCGGTCAGGATCAGCGCCTCCGCCGCCAAGCCGACTTCGCGGTACACACCCGTGTAATCTTTGTCGTCGGGGACGCACACAATGGCGATGATCGGATCGGGCATCCGTCCGTCCAAACTGGCGACCATCAACCGCGCCGATTCGCCGTTGATCGCGCCATCGACGTAGACCGTTGGACGTTCACCGAGCTTGTGCAGCCGTCCGGGAAAGCGTATAGCCAGCAAGCCCGCGCGCATCGCGTCGATGTACGCTTGCGATCCGTGTGAGATCGGCACACGCTCCGGCTGCGACAGCCGCCCGTGCATGTTGCCCGCGCCTTGAATCGCCAGCGTCGCGTTCTCGACTTGGTAGCGCCCCAACTGCGAAATCTTCAAGTCGCCGTAGCGTCCCAAACGGAAACGCACGCCTGCCCCGCCCGGCGCGCGATCATCGTCCGTCGCCACGTATTCGCCCATGTCCATCGGCGCGATCCACGCGAACTGTGCGCCTTGTCCGTCTGCCTCCGCTTGGATCGTATCGAGAACGTCGCCCGCTTGCGGCACGCTGTAGGCATAGCCCATCGGCTTGATGATGCCCGCCTTGTGCCACGCGATCCGCGCCAACGAGTCGCCCAAATAATTCGTGTGTTCCAGCATGATCGGCGTGAACAGCGCCAGCAAGTTGTGAACCACCGCGATATCATCGTAGCGTCCGCCGCGCCCAACCTCCAAGACGGCGGCATTGACGTTCTGTTCATCGAACCAGCGCAGCGCCAGCGCCAGAAAAATCCCCTGCGGGCTGAAGTAGCGTCCCGCTTCGATCTGCGCTTCGATGGCGTCGATCTCCGGCTCCAGTTCGTTGAGCAGGCGCACCAAATCGGCTTCGGGGATCGCGCGCCCATTGACGCGGATGCGCTCGCGGTAGCTGACGAGATGCGGACTGGTGATCATGCCGACCGTGTGACCGAGCTGCTGCAACAGTTTGGCGGTGATCGCCGTCGTGCTGCCTTTGCCCTTGCTGCCGGTGACGACGGCGTATTCGCGCGGCGAGTCGAGCAGACCGGTCACGCCGAGCAAGCGCCGCGTCGGGGTGACATCGCGCGTCTGTTCGTCGTAGCCGCGCGCAGTGCCGCGGCGGCGCAGCGAACGAAAAACGTAGGTGATCGCGTCGGTTTCGGATGTAAAGGGCATAAAAACCTCACCCCTGCCCCTCTCCATGTCGAGACGGGGAGGTTGTAGGGGCGCGCCGTTGGCACGCCCGATGAATTATTCGATGTATCCCAACGCGCGCAGCCGCTCCAAGACTTCGGGGCTGGCAGGCGGCGCATCGGCGTTGGGCATGGTGCCGGACGCCGCGATGAAAGCGTCGATCTGGCACTTGAGGGCGTCAACCGCATCCGTATCCAGGTGGACATCGATTGACGGATTTGGGCGGGCATCCCACCGGGACGCCCCTACGGATGGATCATCGGTCATCAAATTGTGCGCCTCGCCCGGATCGCCCGCCACATCGTAGACGCCCTCGATGCGCGCGCCGTCGCCCTCGTCACGCGCGATCAATTTCTGGTCGCCCGCGTAGATGGCGCGGCGGACGCGATGCAGCGCCATGCGCTCGACCGCGCCTCGATTGCGATGATGCAGCACGTTCAAAAACGTGTTCGGCGGGAACGCCTCCGAGAACGCGAAGGCTTCGCCGTCCGGCTGCATCAGCGTCAGCCGCGCGATATCGGCATTCGGATCGGCGTCGTCCAGCGGCGGCGTGACGCCCGCGCGCCCCAAAATCGTATGGAAGATGCGCCGCGTCGAAACATTGGCATCGATCCGCGTCCCGCGCCGCTGTCCATCGGGGTCGTGGATCGCCAGCGGGACATGCACGAGTTCCTGATGCACGTTGAAGCCGTGTCCGAACAGGTCATGATCGCCGTGCGACTCGCCGTGATCCGCCGCGATGATCACCAGCGTATCGTCGAGCGCGCCGATCTGCCGCAGATGATCGAGCAAACGCCCCAATGCGCGATCCTGATGCAGAATTTCGGCGTCGTAGAAAGCGTGCAGCGCGGCGGACTGCCAAGCGGTGTACGGTTCGTTCGGCGGACTCGCCCAGCCCGCGCCGTCCGCGTTGAACTGGCGGATGAAGGCATAGGCACGCTTGTCAGCCTTCAATTCCGACGCGACAAGTTCGAGCGCATCGGTGGGCGGATGATAGGGCAAGTGCGCGCCCATCAGATTCAAGAAGGCGAAGTACGGTTCGGGATCGCGCCGCCGCACATCCAGCCAGCCGATCAGATCGCGGATCGAGTCCGCCGTATTGCCTTTAAAGTTGATCGCCTTCGACCAAATCGGCGTCAGGCGCGGCGTGAGCGCCAAGCGAAACAGCGTATCGTTTTGCGCGAACACATTGGCGATGCGCCGCGCGGTGGGCTGCACGCGCTGGATGAACGCCTGCCGCGCCGGGCTTTGCGCGCCCGGCGGACGCTGCGGGATCGCGCTGGCATAGTTGTAGAACTCGCTGAAGCCGCGCTGCAAGCCGTTGTACAGCACGCCGACCAGCGGATTGTTGCAAAATGCCGCCGTGCGATAGCCATCCGCGCGCAAGATTTCTGCCAGCGTTGGATGCTCGGCGCTGAGGGCGCTGTTCGACTGCGTGACGCCGTGCGCGCCGGGATACAAGCCGGAAAACATCGAAGCGTGCGCGGGAATCGTCCACTGGGCGGGCGCAATCGCGCGCGTATAGGTCGCGGCGGACGCGGCGAACGCATCGAAGTGCGGGCTGGTGGGACGGTCGTAGCCATAGGCGGACAGATGATCGCGGCGCGTGGTGTCAAGGATGATCAGCAGGATGTTCGGTTTGGTCATGCGGCGTCCCTTTGAGTCGAAAAAGATTGTAGCACAGGGCGCAGCGAAGCTCATCCCCCGTTGGGGTGATCTGCCTTTTCGACCTTTAGCGATGCCAGCCGCCCCAACACATCGAAGTTCGCGCGGATCGCCCGACCATCGTTGAAGCGCCCGATCAACTCCGTGGTCGTCGTCGTGATCTGCGCCTGGTAGTAATCCATGTAGCTGTACAGCGCCAACCGATGATCGCGCAGCCCCGCCGCGCTCACCACCTGCGGGAAATAGGTCGTGATCCGCTTCACCGGGTCGTAATCTTGCGGCGGGAACGCCGGATCGCGGAGCAGCAGGAACACCGCGCCGCCGTCGTAGGGCGCGCGATAGTAGGCGTTGCCCCCACAGATCATCACGGCGATCATCGAGAGCATGTGTCCATTCACCGTGTTGCTGCGCTCATGGTAGGCGGTCATCAGTTCTGCCACCTTGTGCTGTTCGCCATAGGTGCGCAGTTGATGCGCCGCCATGAACGATGACGGCGGCAGGTTGCTGGTCGTGTTCGCCCATCCCCACAGCCACGTTGTGCTGAGGTCGCTCTCCGATCCCAAGACTTGAACGCGAAACGTGTATTTGCCGAACGTCAACAAGCCGTTCGCCAAATCGCTGTCCCAACGTGGCTCATCTTTGATCAGATCGCCCAAATACATCTGCTTGTCCCACGCAGGCGCGGCGCAGCGATGCAGCAATTCGGCATAATTCATGACAGCGACTCCTTGATCCTCAGCGCATGAATTATACGGGAGAACCGAAAAAAGCAGAAAACCTAAATGTTTTTGTGCGCGTCGGTGATATGAACTGAAACATTCTCGTGCTATGCTACAGGCGCTTGATTACACCGGTTCGACATCGACGACATCTTAGCACCGGATATAACCCGCCTCATGCTGCCATTCTCATGGTATTTCAATCCGTACATGATCCCGTTGGTGGTGACAGGTATTGTCGCGGCGATCTTCGTCGTGTACAGTCTGCGCCGTCCCTCTGTTCTCACTGCGTTACCGTTCGCGGCGTTGTGCTTTTGCGTGATGTGCTGGACGCTGGGGACGGCGATCCAGATCAGCACCAACGAGGTCACGTTGGCGCGCCTGATGCTCGCTATTCAGCATCTCGGCTTGACGGGCGTCGCCCCGTCGTGGTTCTTGTTCGCGTGTCTGTTCACCGGGCGCGAACGGTGGCTGGAACGGCGGCGATTGCTGGCGCTCTACGCGGGTCCCGCGCTGATGCTGCTCGCCTTTTTGACCAACGATCTGCATGGTTGGATGTTGTCCCCGATCACGCTGGTGGAAAATCGGATCGGCAACAATTTCGATTATAGTTTCCATTGGATGTTCTGGATTCACGCGCTGATCGCCTATGTGTTGATCGTCAGCGGCAGCGCCATCACGCTCAATTACGCGCTCACGTCGGATCGCGCGTATCGCTCGCAAGCCTTCCTCAGCATCTTCAGCTCGGTTATCCCACTGCTTGCCAATGTGATTGTCTTAATCGGGCTGAATCCGCTGCCCATCGACTTGACACCGCTGGCGTTCGGCGTGTCGATGATCGCCTTTTCGATCAATCTGTTTCGGTTTCGGTTGTTCGATCTCGTTCCCTTGACGTATGAAAAGCTGTTGGGGACGCTCAAAGAGGGCGTGATTGTGCTGGATACGCAAAATCGCATTGTGCAGACCAATGCGGCGGCGCTGGAACTTGTGGGTTGGAGTAACGGGCGCCAGATGATCGGGTTGAGCGCCGCGGTCGCCTTCGCATCGATGCAACCAGCGATCACGCCCTATATTGAACAGGCGGAACGTGAAGGCGAAATCAAGATCACCGCGCCACGGGTTGAGGGCGAAAGAGCAGCAACAATGGCGCGCTGGCTCAATGTGCGCGTGTCCCCGCTGACCATGAGCGACCGCAGCACCGCGCAGGTACGCGGCAAGGTGATTGTGCTGTCCGAAGTGACCGCGCGCAAACAGAACGAATTGGCGCTGGCAGAGGCGCGCGATCACGCCCTTCAGCTTGACCAGTTCAAAACGCAAGTCCTCTCCGATGTCAGTCATGACTTGCGCACGCCGCTGGCGGCGATTCAAGGCTTCGCGGAACTGCTGCAAGGCGGCTTCTACGACAACGAACCCGACAAGCAGGCGCACGCGCTCCAGTCGATCATCAACGACGCGCACTATCTCAATCAGTTGGTCAATCAACTGCTCGACAAATCGGCATTGAACAGCGGACGGATCGAACTGAAGCCGGTCGCCTTTGCGCCCGCGTCGTTGGTGCGGACGACCGTCGAAGGTGCGTCGATCTTGGCAGAGGCGAAAGGGCTGACGCTGCGCGTGGATATCAGCGCCGATCTGCCCGCTCAACTGAGCGGCGATCCCGACCGCATCCAGCAGATCATCACGAACTTGACGGGCAACGCGATCAAATTTACCGAGCGCGGCGGCGTGGTCGTGCGCGTCTTTTGCCCCGACGCGGGTCATTGGGCGATCCAAGTGACCGATACCGGACATGGCATCCCGCCGAATCTGCAAGATGCCATCTTCGAGCCGTTCCGCCAGTTGAATCAGGGACAGCCCCAAGCCATACGCACACGCGGCTTTGGTTTGGGATTGACGATTGTCAAAGACCTGACCACGATGATGAACGGCGAAGTCACCGTCGAAAGTCATGTTGGTCAAGGCAGCAGCTTCACAGCTACGTTTCCCATCATCGTTCCCTAAAAGTTAGCTAAAAGCAACCTCACCCCCCCACCCCCTCTCTGTATCGGAGACGCTGAGGGGAGGACATGTTTGGTTTTCTCCCTGATTCACCTCACCCCCCAGCCCCCTCAGCCACTGCGTGGAGAGGGGGAGTTTCCGCCTTGTGTTCCCCTCTCTACGCAGTGGGGGTGAGGTTCTGGCTATTTTCCACAATCGATTTGTGAAGAAATGTTGATCCCGCATATTGGCGCGCCCTAGTGGATCGGGTAAGATGTACCAGAGTATTTTGTCAGTGAAATGTTGACATCAGGAGATTTTTCGATGCGCAATAAGGTTGCAGCTTTAATCGGGTTAAGCGCCTTGCTTGTCGGCGCTGTCGGCACGACAGTACTGGCGCAAGAGCCGCTGATCGAATCGGTCTGTTTGGTCACGGACTTTGGTGGTATCGACGATGGCGGGTTCAATCAGTATGCCAATGAAGGCATGATCGCGGCGGGTGAAGATTTCGGCTTGGATACAACCGCTATCGAAACGCAAGCGCAGACCGATTATGAGAACAACATCAACACCTGCTTGGACGAAGGCTATGATACCATTATCACCGTCGGATTCCTGATTACGGACGCGACGCTGGCGGCGGCAGAAGCCAACCCGGACACGTATTTTATCGGCGTCGATCAGTTCATCCCCGAAGGCAGTCCAGAGAATTTCGTCGGCGTCCAGTTCCGCGAAGATCAAGCGGGATTTTTAGCTGGCGCGATGGCAGCCCTGATGACCGAAAGCGGCACGATTGGCGGCGTGTACGGCATCGCCATTCCCCCGGTCGTCAAGTTCCGCAATGGCTTTGAACAAGGGGCGCATTACATCGACCCAGACGTGACGGTCTTGTCGCTCTACATCGATGATTTCAATGCGCAGGATCGCGGCGCGGCAGCGGCAGAGCAGTTCATTGGCGAAGGCGCGGACGTGATTTTCGGTGCGGGTGGAAACACGGGCAACGGCGCAATCAAGTTTGGCGCTTCAGTCGGCGTGTGGGTCATTGGTGTTGACCAAGATCAATACAATACGGTGTTTGAAGGCGGCGTCGGCGAGAACGCCGAATACATCATCACCAGCGCAACGAAACAAGTCAATCAAGCGGTCTATCTGTCGCTGCAAGCATTAGCTGAAGGCGATCTCGAAACATTCAGCGGCGGCGGCGTGCGCGTCCTGTCAGCGGAGAACGACGGTGTGGGTTTCGCCCCGTCGCACGATGCTGATGTTCCCGCCGATGTCACCGAACAGGTACAGACGATCTTCGAAGGGTTGAAAGACGGCTCGATTGAAACGGGCGTCGATCCGATTTCGGGCGAACTGCTGATGATGGATCCCAACGCGACACCCGAAGCGGGCGCGTAAGCTTACGTTCAGCGTCTTTGTGCGGACAGGGCAAGCCCCTGTCCGTTTTAATTTCGCCACACTCAACCATTAATCGATATGACCAAAGGTCAATGACACCATGCGCTTGCTGCGTTTGTTCATCACGTTTGCCTTGCTCGCCGTCGCCGTCACCCCCGCGCTGGCACAGGACGAGATCGAGTCCGTCTGCTTGATCACCAACGAACAGGGGCGCGTCAACGATGGCACGTTCAACACCTTCGCCTATGAGGGGATGACCCGCGCCGCCGAGGATTTCGGGCTGGAAACCACGTTCATCGAGACGGTTGCCGCCACCGATTACGCGGGCAACTTCGCCACCTGTGTCGATGAAGGCTTCGATGTGGTCGTGACGGTCGGATTCTTGATCACCGACGCGACGCTGCAAGCAGCGAAAGACTATCCAGAGGTATACTTCATCGGCGTCGATCAATTTCATGGTGAGGTCTTGCCCAATCTCGTTGGTTTGCAGTTCCGCGAGGATCAGGGCGGCTTCTTGACGGGCGCGATGGCGGCACTCATGACCGAGAGCGGCACGATTGCGGGCGTCTATGGCATCCCGATTCCGCCCGTCGTCAAATTCCGCAATGGCTTCGAGCAGGGCGCGCGCTACATCAACCCCGATATCAACGTCTTGGGGCTGTATATCGATGATTTCAACGCGCCAGATCGTGGCGCGGCGGCGGCAGAGCAGTTCATTGGCGAAGGCGCGGATGTGATTTTGGGCGCTGGCGGGGTCACCGGATCGGGCGCGATCACGTTTGCGGCGTCGCAGGGTGTCTACGTCGTCGGCGTCGATCAGGACGAATATTTCACGACGTTCGATGAAGGCAATGCGCCGGGCGCGGAAAATATCATCACGTCCGCGATCAAGCGCGTGGATAACGGCGTCTACGACATGATCGAGGCGGCGACGATGGGCGCACTCCCCGAAGGCGGCTTATACGTGTTGGAAGTCGCCAACGACGGCATCGGCTTCGCGCCCGCCAACGACGCGCCCGTGCCGGAAGCAGTCACGGATGAAGTGACGCTGATTCTGGAAGGGTTGCGCGACGGCTCGATTCAGACGGGCGTCAATCCGCTGACGGGCGAGATGCTCGACCCGATGATGGACATGACACCCGAAGCGACGCCCGCGACGTAAGGGAAGCAAGCGATGGACGCCCGATTGGGCGTCCATCTCATTTTTGTCACACACCGCCGGAGATTTGAGGCGGCGTTGGCTCACGGCGCATTCAGATCGAAGCATGGCGTATGCGTCACGGGCTGGCGGGTACAGCACAGCCAGAGGCTAAAGCCATCCGGCTGAAATCGGCAAGCCCCGTTTACGGGGCTAACCAACCGGATGACTCGATGCAGGACAGCCCCCCTAAAAGGGGGCTTGAGTAATCTAGCCGGATGACTTTAGCCTGTGGCGAGTCTATCCAAATCTCAG
>Ga0163144_10016532_pt1 | contig 15108 bp, 18 predicted proteins | sample OliLak19BULKMAT1_FD_123175 | JGI IMG/M metagenome (GOLD analysis project Ga0163144, IMG submission 123175) | Freshwater microbial mat bacterial communities from Lake Vanda, McMurdo Dry Valleys, Antarctica - Oligotrophic Lake LV.19.BULKMAT1 | ecosystem: Environmental > Aquatic > Freshwater >... | reverse complement strand
AGCCCCTGCTGGGTGGGCTTGTTGTAGTAGGGCGCGACCTGGAGCGAACCGTCGGCGCCCGCTTCTTCGGCGGCCTTGGTGAGGAAAATGGCTTCGGCGGTGGCGTTGCCGCCGGTGCCGGCGAGGACCTTGATCTTGCCGGCGGCGAACTTCACGGCCAGCCGGATGATCTCGATGTGCTCCTCAAAGCTGACGGTGGGGGATTCGCCGGTGGTGCCAACGGGCACGATGCCGTCCACGCCGCCTTTGACCTGTGACTTGATGAGGCGTTCGAGTGCGGGAACGTCGATCTTGCCGTCGAGGAACGGAGTCACGATGGCGGTGTAGGTGCCGGTGAATTGCAGCATAGAGATGAGGAAAATCGGTAATTCCGGCCGGTTTGGGAAGAGGGATTTTCCGGACTCCGGATTGCCGGGCAGGAGCCGAGACCCCGGCTCTCAGCCCGCGCCGAACAGCCGCCAAAGCAGGTTGAAGACGAAGAGCCCGACCATGCCGAGGCAGCAGAGGAGCTTGCCGGCCGCACCGGCCAACACGCCGAGCGTGGCGCCGACGCCGGCCTTGGCGGCTTCCTGCCACACGCGGCCGCCGGAGAGTTCGGCCAGCAGCGCGCCGAGAAACGGCATGAGCAGCAGGCCGAACGGCGGAAACACGAACAGCCCGACGACGGCTCCGACCATCGCGCCAACGATTCCGCGCCGGGTGGCGCCGAGTTTCTTCGCGCCGTAGGTCGTGGCGAGGAAGTCGACGACGAGCGACATGGCGGCGAGGAGCCCGAGGATGACCAGAACCCACCACGCGACGCTGCGGTCGCCGAAGCAGAGCTTGTGCGCGAGGGCGGCGATGAAGACCAGCGGCGTCCCGGGCAACGCGGGCAAGACCGCGCCGGCGACGCCCACGAGCATGATGAGCAGGGCGACGACGAGGCCGGTGATTTCGAGCAGTGTCATTGTCATGAAGCTACTACCCGGAGCCGTTCCGGAAAGTGGCTGGAATCTCGGCCTCCATTTCCAGATGCCGAAGCGATCGATCAACGCCCCGCGAAGATCGAATGGAAGATGAACTCCTTCACCTTCCAGGTCAGCGTCATGGTCATGGCCGTGGGCAACAGGACCAGGAAGACAACCATCCATGGACCCATTTCCTCGATGCCCACGAGGATTCTCGACAGCGTTTCGGGCAGCGCCGGAACGAATCCGAGGCCCCAAAAGACGGCGAGCAGAACCGGGATGCACACGAGGACAAGGCGGTTGAAGCTCGTGAACAGCCGGGCTTCGTGGCGCAGCGGTTCGTCGGGCAATAGGTCGGTCAGGCGAGAGATGATCAGGTTCGCGCGATAGATGAACAGCACCGTCGAGACGGCGAGAAGGCCGACGCTGCCATAGTTGATCGGGACCAGCGGTGCTCCGTGGTAGAGGCCGAGAAACGGCGCCAAGCCGAGGTTGACGAGCAGCAGAAACTGGCCGCGCTCAAGTTCGCGCACCCAAAGGAGATCGTCCGGACGGAAGCGTCCCACCTGCTTTAGCGCCATCCACAGGAGCGCCGTGACGACGACAGCGGGGACGATGTCGAGCCCGCCGAGAGAGCGGAACATGTCGGTGCGCGCCGTCTGCACGTAGACCAGGAGCATCAGCGGCAGGCCCCAGAAGAACAGCGACAGACCCCGGACAACGCGGCCAAGCGCCGGAAGGATCTCAGGATTCGGCGCGGGTTCTGGCATGGGTTCCCTGTGAAGGGCGGGTCGCGGCGTCAGATCGCGAGGTAGGTGTAGTCCTTGAGTCCGCGCTCGTAGTCGTCGAGCAGGCTCATGGCTTCCTTGGGCTTGAGGCGGTCGGATTTGATGGCCGCGTCGACCTGGGCCTTCATCTGCCGCTGGAGTTCCTTCTCGTCATACTGCACGGCGGTGAGGCACTGGATGATCGTGTTGCCCTCGATGACTTCCTCGACGTAGTAGCCGGCGGGTTCATCGGGTTCGAGGAACACATGCACCTCGTTCACACGGCCGAAGAGGTTGTGCAGGTCGCCCATGATGTCCTGGTAGGCGCCCATCAGGAAGAAGCCCAGGTAGTAGGGCTCCTGGCCGTTGCCGTTCTGCTTCAGTTCGTGCATCGGCAGGGTGTCCCGCACGTCGCGGAGGTCGATGAACTTGTTGATCGCTCCGTCGGAATCACACGTGATGTCGACGAGGGTTCCTTCGCACGACGGTTTCTCGGTCAGCCGGCTGATCGGCATGATCGGGAAGAGCTGGCCGAGCGCCCAATGGTCGAGCAGCGACTGGAAGACGGAGAAGTTGCAAAGGTATTGGTCGCCGAGGCTGTCCTCCAGCTTGCGGATCTCCTCGGGGATGTAGGACTGGCCCTTGAAGGAATCGACGACGGACTTGGCGATCTCCCAATAGAGCGTCTCGATCTTGGCTTTTTCGGGAAGCTCCATGAGACCGAGGGTGAACATGTTGTGGGCGTCCTCCTTGCGCTCCAACGCGTCATGATAGGCCTCGAGCTTATTCAGTTTTCCGAGGTTTTTCCGGATGTCCAACAGCTCCTTCACCATCGGATGCTCGGCTTCGCCGAAGGTGAACTGCTCGGACTCGGGCGACTTGTGGATGGCCCCGAAGACCTCGACGACGAGGACGCTGTGGTGCGCGACGATGGCGCGGCCGCTTTCGCTGACGATGTCCGGATGCGGCACCTTCTCGGCGTTACAGACGTCGGCGATGTAGTAGACGATGTCGTTGGTGTATTCCTGCAGGCTGTAGTTCGTGGAGCTGTCGAACGCGCTGCGCGAACCGTCGTAGTCCACCCCAAGGCCGCCGCCGACATCGAGGAACTCGATGGGAAATCCCATCTTGTGGAGTTTTGCGTAGAAACGGGACGCCTCCTGCACCGCCTTCTTCACGGTGAGGATGTCCGGCACCTGCGAGCCGATGTGGAAGTGGAGCAGCTTGAAGCAGTGCTCGAGCTTTTCCTCGCGCATCAGCTCCGTGGCGGCCAGCAACTCGGCCGTGCTGAGCCCAAATTTTGCGTTCTCTCCGCCGCTCTCGGCCCACTTGCCGGCGCCCTTGCTCAGCAGGCGCGCGCGGATGCCGATCATCGGTTCGACGCCGATCTGTTTGGACACGGCGATGATCTGCTTCAGCTCCTCGAGCTTCTCGACGACCATGATGACCTTCTTGCCGAGCTTGATGCCCTGGAGCGCGAGCTTGATGAAGGCGGCGTCCTTGTAGCCGTTGCAGATGATGAGGGAGCCGGGTTCGCTCTGGAGCGCCATGCCGGCGTAGAGCTCGGGTTTGCTGCCGACTTCGAGGCCGAAGTTGAAAGGTTTGCCGGCATCGAGGATCTCCTCCACGACCTCGCGGAGCTGGTTCACCTTGATGGGGAACACGCCGCGATACTGGCCCTGGTAGTTGAATTCGGCGATCGCCGTGCGGAAGGCGTTGTTCAACGCCTCGACCCGGTGGCGGAGGATGTCCTGGAAGCGGATGAGGAGCGGGAACTTCAGGCCCCGGGCCTTCGCCTCCTCGATCACGTCCGTGAGGTCCACCGCACCGCCGGCATCCTGAAGCGGCCTGGCCGTGACGTGTCCGGCATCATTGATGTCGAAGTATTTCGCGCCCCAGCGGTCGATGTTGTAGAGGGAGCGGGAGTCCTGGACTGTCCACTTCGGGCCATTGGCGGCAGAGGTATCACTCATTTCAGCGATCAATTGAGGGGCACTATTGGAGACACGAACGCGCGGCCAGCAAGTTCAATTAACGTCCGGACAAGGAAAGTCACCGAACGGCGAATCGTCATCGCGAGGCTTGCTCCTTGCCGGAGCTCGCCAGTCAAACGCAGGCTCAGGCTGCGTCTATGATGAAACCCACCGCTCTCGCATTCCTGCTCCTGGTCACTTTCAAGTGTGCGGTATGCGCAGCCCCGCCCGAGTTGATCGAGGTCCGGCGGGTGTGGGACGCGGCTCCGCACAACGCTTTCACGGATCTGATTCGGCATCGCGGCGAGTGGTTCATGACCTTCCGCGAAGGCTCGGGCCATGTGGCAGCCGACGGTGCGATCCGCGTGTTGGCGTCCAAGGACGGCACGAACTGGACTTCCGCCGCGCTATTGAAAATGGCGGGACAGGATCTCCGCGACTCCAAGCTCTCGGAGATGCCCGACGGCCGGCTGCACCTGCTGGCGTGCGGGGCAAATCGGGCGACCAACGGCGGTCCCGCTACGATACACCAAACCCTGGCTGCCATCTCCTCGAACGGGCGCGACTGGTCAGACCTGAAGGCTGTCGCGGACCCGAACACGTGGCTCTGGCGATTGACGTGGCGCGGCGGGAAGGCCTTCGGCGTTTCCTACGACACGGGGAAGCGCAGCCCGGCCAAGCCGCTCTTCACCAGCCGGCTTTGGTCGACAGAAGATGGCCTTCATTTTAAGGCCGCGCCCCAGCCGATGTTGACGAACGGTATGCCGACGGAAGCAACGCTCGCGTTTCAAGCCGACGGCACCGCGCTCTGCCTCCAACGCCGCGATGGGCCAGCGCCCTCGCACGCGTTGCTCGGAAAGGCGAAGCCGCCCTACGACCAATGGACCTGGCAGGATTTGGGGACGTTCTTCGGCGGGCCCCACTTCATCCGGATCCCCGACGGCAGATGGATCGCCTGCGGACGCATCCATGGCGCCGATGCCAAACGCACGGCGAAGACCGTTGTCTGCGAACTTGATGTCGCGGGTGGAAAACTCGTTCCGCTGCTGACGCTGCCGAGCGGCGGCGACACCAGTTACCCCGGACTCGTCTGGCACGAGGGCCGTTTGTGGGTCAGCTACTACTCGTCCCATGAAGGAAAGACCGCGATCTATTTGGCCGAGGTCGCCCTATGAAACGGTGAGCCCGGGCCGACGAATGACACGCCAGCCCTGACTCGTTCCTCCGTTGGCAGACGGTCAATGCTGGTTTGCTGAATCGGCGAGCTGTTTCTTGGAACGAGGCCCGGAGCTGATGGCGTGGGCCGACCCACGGCTGGACCATTTCTTCAGGGCCAGATGGGTCGGCCAGTAGACGAGGCCGGTGAGAGCGGCCAACCAGCCGACGAAGAAAATCGGCTGCGGCAGCCACGCCTGGGCGCGTTCATCGCTGAAACCGTAGACGTAATTCACGTTGACCGGTGCCAGGCCCTTCGCCCCTTCGACCGATGGTCCGGGAATGAACGCGTAGCTCACGCAGCAGGCCAGAATGGCGACCACCGTCCATCTGGCGAAGGCGCGTTTGTCGTAACCAAGTCGGCGGATCATCCAGAGAAGTAGGAACGGCAGCCAGCCGTGGAACGAGGAAAGGCTCCGGAGGAAGAGCGGCTTGTTCGGGTCGAACATGTAGTTCGTCATCCCCGTGAGATGGAAGCCGAAGCAGTTTCCGGCGAAATCCACGCACCAAACGAGTTGTGGAAGGAGGATGCCGACGCCCGCCATGCCGGCAAGAAGCCGGCTTTCCATCCAGAGCGCCGCCAGGGTAAGGAATAGCGCAAGGTCGCAGAAATAGAGGAAGTTGGTCGGCCCGTATTTGGCCCAGTAGACCGGCACCAGCACCGCCATGAAGGCGGTGAAGGCCAGCTTGGGAAAAAGCGGGAGGTGGTTGGCCTGCGGAATGATCCGGGTTTCCTATGGATTGGAATGGCCGGCGGGTTGGATTCGGGATGTGGAGTTCATGGAGCTTGAGTTCGCCGCCATGCCTACGCGACCGCTGGCCCGGAGGGGTAATCGATAAACTGGAACCGCCATCGAAATGGTCGATTGATTTGTCCCTTTCTGCCAGAAAACACGCTTTACACGCCGGAGTGCGGTTCCCAACATGATGGCGAAATTTTTGATTTATGGCAGACCTCGCAAACGCATACGCCCAGAACTTTAAAGGCCGATACTACGTCGACAACCAGTGCATCGACTGTGATCTGTGCCGTGAAACCGCTCCCGCGAACTTCAAGCGCGACGATGACGGCGGCCATTCCTACCTCTACAAGCAGCCCGAATCACCCGAGGAAGAGGCGCAGTGCAAGGAAGCCAAGGACGGCTGCCCCGTCGAGGCGATCGGCGACAACGGCGCCTAGTCCGTCTTGATCCCCCTTCAAACAAGCCCGCCGGCGTTTGCCTGCGGGTTTTTTCGTTTCTGAATTCCTCCGCCAAAGACGAAGTAGACCGGTTCATGCGCGAGCACGAACCGGAGCCGGAGCACGTTCGGCATGTGGCGACATTGGCCCTTCGACTCTTCGACCAATTGACCGGGGTTCATGGACTCGGGGCAGCGGAAAGGGAATGGCTCGAAGCCGCGGCGCTGCTGCACGATGTCGGTTGGTCCGTCGCTCCTGACGGCAAGGGGCATCACAAACAGTCGGCGCGATTGATCTCTTCGGCTCCGTGGTCCGCGATGGGGATCCGAGAGGTCGCGATCATTGCACAAACCGCCCGCTACCATAGAAAGAGCCTGCCGGATCCGTCGCATGAGGAGTTCATGGCTTTGGAGGAAGCCGATCGTCGGATCGTGAGCATGCTCGCCGGGCTTCTCCGCATCGCCGACGGACTGGATCGCCAGCATCTGGCGAAGGTCGCGGCGGTTGAGGTGCAGGCCGGCGAAGCGTTCATCACGGTGACGGTGTTTGGAGCGGGCGATTTGTCAGAAGAACTGGCGGCCGCAGCCACGAAGTCGGGTCTCGCGGAACGCGTTTTTGGAAGACGGTTCGCCTTCGTGGTCGCCTAGAACTTCCAACTGCTCAGCTTGAAGCCGTCGGTCAGCCCTTCGCGCACATACACCGCGCCGTTGGCGATCGCCGGGGTGCTCCATGTCTTGCCGCAAACCTGCGCGCGGCCGAGTTCCTTGTAAGCGGCGGGGTCGGCGGCGATGAGGACCAGTTCCCCCTGATCGGTCACGACCAGCAATGTCTTGTCGTCGAGGGCGACGGTGGACGAAACCTCCTTGCCGAAACCGGGCTGGGTCCAACGGGCCTTGCCGGTGTTTGAGTCGAGGCAGACAAAGTTCTTTGCCGGTCCGTGTCCGTAGAGATTGCCGCCGACTTCCACGAGCGTCCCGAGGTTGATCTTCATCTCGGTGTTGAGCCAGGCGCGGGAAGATTTGCAGCCGTCGCCGGCCTTTTCGATCCGGAAGGCGATGGTGCCGAAGGTGTGCGAGTTCACGACGACCATGTCGCCAAGAATGACGGGTGTTGAGGCGTGGCGTTTGGCGTTCGTCTTGAGCGGCTCGCTCCAAAGGATCTTTCCGGTCGCGCGATCGAACCCGCTCAATGAATCGGCCGCGAACATGACGACCTGCCTGTGGCCGCCGAGCGTCGCGACCTGGAGTGCGGAATAGGCGGCCTCCTCGTGTCCGGCCTTCCAGGCGACCTTGCCGGTGAGCTTGTCGAAGGCGACCAAGGTGGCGCCGGCGACATTGCCTACCGGGACGAACACGTGGGCGCCGTCGATCACCGGGGAGCCGTTGTTGCCCCGGCGGGACGCCGTGCCTTCGCGGGCCTTGCTGCCGAGGAATGCGACGCCGAAATCCTTCTCGAAGCTGGTTCCCCAGACGACTTTTCCGTCCTTCAAATTGAGGCAGCGGAACTCGCCGCTGCAGCTCGTGACGTAGACGCGGTCGCCGTCGATGATCGGTGTGGCGCGCGGGCCGGGACCCCATTCATCGCCGAAGAGCGACGAGATGGGCGTGCTCCAACGCTCCTTGCCGTTGGCGGTGTTGAGGCCGAACGCGACCTCTTCGTTGCCGCGTCCAGCCATGATCACGACAGTGTCGCCGGCAACCACCGGGGACGAGAAACCGCCGCCTATGTTGATCTTCCACAGCGGTTCTGGTGCGGCCGGCAGTTTCGTGAGGGTAAGCGAGCCGGCCGCGGCGTGGCCGTCGCGCTTGGGCCCGAGCCATTGCGGCCAGTCGGAACTCGCGGCGTGGGCAAATGAGGCGGTGAACAGGGAAGCGGCGAAGGCGAATCGGAGAAGCGGGGAGTTCACGCCGCGAGGCTGCGTGAAAGCGGCGGACCGTCAAGAACGGGTTGGACTTACCACGTTCCGTCCACGAGCAACGATGTGATGTTGCGGGCCAGATCTGCGGCGAGGATCGGGGCGGCCTGGCGTTCCGAGGCCGCAAGGTCGCTCCCGACACGGATCGTGGTCCTGCCCATGACGGTGCGGTTCAAATTGGTTTTGCCCGTGCTGCGTTCCACCGCGACGATCCGGGCCGTCAGCTCGATGTAGTAGTCGCGGACGGTCAGCGTGTCGTTCGGCTGGAAGCCCAGTTCGCCCCGCTGGTAGCTGATGAGCGTTCCGTTCACGACCACGTCGGCCGCGCCGTCCGTGGCGAGCCGGAACGTTCCGTCCTGTTGCAGAGACCGCCGGAGGGTCGAAGTGACGGGATCCACGAGCCTTGGCTCCAGCGTGGCGTTTGCGAACGGCCGGACTTCGATGGACTTCTCGCCGGCGGCGGTGCCGTTGGTGGGACCCAAACGATAGCCCGCGCAGCCGACCAGAGTGGCACCGACCAAAGCGAGCAACGGGATGCCGACGACGGAGCGGGGGTTCATTTCCTCTCCGTGGTGGCCGCTGCGGGGTTGCGGGCCTCGGCGGCTTGACGGCGGCTCTTGAGGAGCTCGATGCGTTCACGCGCCGAGGTAGCCAGCTTGGATTCCGGATCCTTCAGGAGAACCTCGTTGTAGTAGACGAGCGCGCCGTCCCATCGCCGGTCCTTCTCGTAGAACTTGGCGACGTTGAACGCGCCCCTGGCCTGCTCGACCTTGAGTTCGGCGATCCGCTTCTGCGATTCGGGCACCCGCGCATCCTTGGGGAAGAGCGTCATGAAATCGCCGAAGGTGGCGATGGCCTGCTGCGAGATCGATTGGTCGTAGTCGGCGGTCTTGGCCTGTTTGAAGTAGGCCATGCCGGCCTTGTAGAGCGCGTCGGCCGCGATGGCAGGTTGGTCGGCGTAGCGGTCGGCCGCGCGCTCATAGGCACGGACGGCGAGGGGAAATTCCTTCTGCTTCTCGCGGGCGGCGCCGAGGTTCATCTGAGCCTGGGGCGCGAGGGGGGAGTAGGGGCCGTTTCCGACGATCTGGTAATACATCAAGGAGGTCTTCTCCATGTTGGGGAAAAACGGGATGTAGCCCCAGAGCTTGAACCACTGGCCGCCGAGGTAGCGGTTGGCGATTTCGAACTGGCGCTGGATGATCTCCTCGTGGTTCTTGACCTTGGGAAACCTGACCAGGTTCGTCTGGTATTCGCGGAACGCCCGTTCGTCCATCTTCCGGGCTTCGTAGGAGCGGCCAATGTAGTATTGCCCTTCCGGGGCGTAGTCGGACAGGGGCCAGGTCTTCACGAGGCGGCGGCCTGATTTGATGGCGGTGCGGAAACTGCCCGCTGCAAAGGCGGCCTTGGTCGCCTCCAGTTGGTCCTTCGCGCGGGTCTTGCGCCACTTGCCGCTGGTCTCGTCGCCGGGCACTTCGTAGGTCCATCCTTCGCCGGGTCGATAGATCAACGGCGCCGGTGAGCTGAATGGCAAAGCCAACAGCCCGGCAAACAGGAGCACCGCGCGCACAGACCTACGAATCATGGTCGGGACCGTAATCAACGGTCTCCCGGCGGGTCAAGGAACGGTCCTCAGTGTCGGAACGAAGCGGTTGTCGCAAGGCGTCGTTCGTCCGCCACACGGAGAACGAGAACGAGGGCGAAAGGGAACGGGGTCGCGGTGTGAATTATGAGGAGACGAGTGGGCGGGCTGGGACTACGGTTTGGAAACTAAGGCCCTCCCATGAACTTCAAGATCCAGCGGCAGCTTTCGGTCGCCCTTGAGAATCAGCCCGGTCGGCTGGCCGCCGTTTGCCGCATCCTCTCGGCCAGCGGCATCAACATCCGGAACCTGTCGCTGCTCGACAACGTCGAGCAGGGCGTCATCCGGATCATCCCGAACGATCTGGAGATCGCGCGCCGGCTGCTGAAGGACGCGGGCCACCACATCGTCGAGGCCGACGTCATCGTGGCCGACATGCCCGATGCGCCCGGCATGCTGGCCTCGGTCTCGCAGGCGCTGGCCGATGCGCACGTCAACATCGACTACGCCTACGGAACCGAAGATCAGGGCGAAAAATCTGTCCGCCTTGTCTTGAAGGTCTCCAACCTCCCCCGGGCCACTCAGGTGTTGAATTCCCTGCCGGCCTGAAACCACGCGCTGCCATGAAAGCGATCCGCCACGGCAGCATCGGCATCCTCCCGGCTGGCGCACTTGGAGCGGCGTTTTTCTCCCGGCTCACGGCCAGCCTTACCAAAATCGATGGGTCCGTGTTCTTCATCGGGCGGAGCGGATCGACCAGTGGGCGGGCGCTGGCGGAGGGGGGCTTCCTTCGATTTGAAGTCGACGAGAGCGCGAACTGCATCCCGCTCGAAGGCCTGCTCTATGCGGGATTGCCGGTGTGTCTTGAGCTCAACCAACTGCCGGAGGTTCTCCTGGTTTGCCCGAACCCGGATCAGCTTCTCGGCGTCCTTGACGAATACGTCGGCCTGCTTGAAGCGCTTTTCGCGACCAACCAGTTGTCGCCCCAGGCCATGCCCACGTTGGTCCTCAGTTCCAACGGCATCTACTTCTCGCGGGCGCGGCAGATGTTCATCGAGCGGCTGGAAGAGGCGACGCTCTTCGGGCGCTTGCCGGACCTTTGGCCCGACCTGATGCCGCGCATCATCGGCCGGGTCATCCGCGGCGTGACGATCCAGACCGGGATCCGCCGGGGATCGGGAGCCCATGCCGTCTATGTTCCGGGACCGTCTGGGATCACCCGCTTGGCCGGCGGGGACGATGCGCTTCGTCGCCGGGCCCATGCGCTGTTGGCAGGTCGGGGCGCCTGGTTCGAGCTGGCCGGTGAAAGGACCCCGACCCGTCTCGAGTTCGACAAGGCGCAGATCAACCTTTGCTCGAATCTTCTTGGCCAGATCTATTCGCTCGCTGCGCCCGGTGGTTTTCGGGCGTTGAAGGTCTGCGAGATCTACGCGCCCGAGCATGAGGACGACATCCGCGAACTTACCCGCAACGCCTTCCTGGTGGGCCGCGCCGTTCGCGCCTACGGCCCGGACGAAGATCGGGAAAAACTTCACCTCGATCTGATCCAGGCGGCCACGAAGCCTTCGCAGCATGTGCCGTCGAGCGTCCAACTCCTCGCGATGGGCCTGCGGGACCGCACCCTGAAACCGGAGCTGACCCCCACCGAAGCGTGGCTGCTCGATCCGCTCATCCGCTACGCGCGGACCGGAGGCCTCGAATCGACGGCGCGATATTTCGAGGCCCTTCGCGAGAAGCTTCTCGGCCTGCTGCGCGCAGCGGTCGCCGCCTAGGGCTGGAATTGGCCTTGAAATCACCGGCTTCGTTCCTAGCGTGCGGTTGTCATCTCCCGGCCATGTCGACTCTCAGAAAATCTCTTGTGACGGTTCTCGTGGGTGGTTTGGTTTTCCTTGGTGGTTTGCCTAATTCCCGCGCCGCCGAAGCCGTTTCCACCAACGCCACCGCCTCCGAGAATACAGAGTTGCAACAGGCCTTGGCCGCCGGCATTCGCCTGCAGGAACGGCTCCACGGAACAATCCTCGCCATCGAGCAGGCACGGACGGAAGCGGCCGCCGCCGCGAAGACGAATGCCGAAGCCATCGCGGCGCGGTTGGAGACGCTGGAGAAGTCCATCAGCCGCCAGCGCGACGACGAAATGCGGGCGGCGCAGAGTTCGACCCGTGCAATGCTCATCGCGTCGGGGGTGTTCGCGAGCGTCGGTGTGTTGGCCTTGCTGGTGACGACATGGTTCCAGCTTCGTGGCATGAACCGGCTGGCCGAAATCGCATCCGGCACCCAGTCGATGCGATCCATCGGTTCCGGACCGAACCCGTCGTTGTTGGGCGCGGGCGGTCCGGTGCAGTTCGGTCCCGATCCGTCCAGTGTGCGACTGATGGAGGCGCTCGAACGGATGGAGAAGCGCATCCACGAACTCGAGCACACGGCGGCAGCGCCGTTGCCCGAAGGAGAACCTGCCCGTGCTGGCAGGCCATCCGTTGGAGAGGCGGTGTTGGTGAATGGCAACGGCAACGGCCAGCATCCCGAGCCCGAGGACAAGCTGTCCACCCTCCTTGGTAAGGGGAAAGCACTTTTGAATCTCGGGCAGGCCGAGAAGGCGTTGGCCTGCTTCAACGCCATTCTTGTTGAAGAACCCGGCAACGCCGAAGCCCTGTTCCGCCGTGGGTCGGCTCTGGAGCGGCTCAAGCGTCCGGAGGAAGCCCTCGCCTCGTATGACCAGGCGTTGGCGGCGGACCCGTTCCATACGCAGGCCCATCTGGCCAAGGGCGGGGTCTACAACCAGCTCGAACGGTTCAGCGAGGCGCTGGATTGCTTCGAGCAGGCCATCAAGACCCAGCAACGGGTCACTGTTTAGGCGACAGTGTTGTCGGGGGCCGGGGCTTACTTGCCCCGGAAGAAGATCAGCAGCGCGGCTCCGAGGATCACGCGATACCAGCCGAATACGACCAGCGTGTGCGTCTGCACAAAACGCAGCAGCCACTTCACGACGACGAACGCGCTGATGGCTGCGGCGATCGTCGCGATCAATACTAGCCCCCATTTCTCATCTCCGGCCGTTCCTTTGCTAATGGATGAAACGATCTTCAGGCCTCCCGCAGCCAGCAGCGTCGGAACGCCGACAAGGAAGGCGAACTCCGTGGCGATGGGACGGCTTAGACCCATGGCCAGGGCGAACACGATGCAAGCGCCGGATCGGCTCGTGCCCGGAAACACCGCGGCCGTAAGTTGGGCCACGGCCACGGCGAGGGCGATGGCCCAGGTGACCCTGGTCGACGGGGTCCGCTTCTTGGCCAGGGCTTCCACGGCGAAGATGACGATGCCGCCGACCAGCGTAGCCCAGGCGATGGGCGCGACCTCTTCCGGGAGCTGGAGCCCCAGTTTCTTGATCACCAGCCCGCCCGCGCCGGTGATGCCGAAGGCGACGATAAGCTTGGCGAGGTAGTCCTTGTTCTCGGGTTTGGACCAGTTCACCAGCAGGTCCTTGGCTCGGGCGGAAAACGCGAGCAATACGGCCAGCACGGCTCCGGATTGGATCACGACGTTGAAGAGATCGCTCTGTTTCGGGAGCAGCCCGGAGTTCTCGACGATGAGGAGATGTCCGGTGGAGGACACGGGCAGGAACTCGGTCAATCCTTCTATGATTCCGAGAAAAATGGCGGCCAACCAGTCGGGCATGGCTGTTTAGACCCGGGAACCCCCGCCGAAACAAGGTCCATGTGCGCCAAGACGCACATTGCCGACCGGATCAGCGGAATGTTGGTTGGACTTGCGGCCGCCTCAGTCACTTTCGGGGGTAAGCCGGCCATTCAACTCCTGCCCTAGACCGACATTATGAAAACACTCCTGACCTGCCTCCTAACAATCGTCGCGGCCGTCGCCGCGCAGGCCCAATCGTCGTTCACGGTCACGCTGTCCGGTGCGAACGAACGGCCCACCGGCAATGCTTCCACCGCGACCGGTAGCGGAACTCTGACGCTTACCGGATCGGATCTGTCCTACAACATCAGCTACTCGGGCCTGACCGCGAATGGGTTGTCCGGGCAGCACATTCATGGAGACGCCAACACGACGGCAAGTGCCCCCGTGATTTTCACTCTGCTCGGCGGTGTTGCCGGTTCGACGTCCGGGACGCTCGCCGGGACGATCACCGGATTGACCGCCCCCCAGATCAGTTCTCTCCAGAGCCAGCTGTGGTATGTGAACATCCACACAACCCCCACGTTCGGTGGCGGCGAAATCCGCGGCCAGATCGTTCCCGTTCCCGAACCCGGCACGCTTGCCTTGGTCGGCCTCGGTGGTCTCGGCCTCTTTGGTGCGCTCCGCCGTCGCGCCTGATCCGACAGTTCATCTGCAATTAGAAACGCCGGCCACTTTGGCCGGCGTTTTCTTTGGTGATTGAGTCGGGGCAGCTCAAGCGGGCTTGGCGACCATCTTGGAAAACCAGCTGCGGCTTTCGAGGTCGCGGTGTTTGACCTTGAGCATTCCCAGATTCGACTGCCAGGCGATGAAGACCTTGTGCCACTGGTTTTCAATGCCACGCAGCGACCCTTCCGGCAGCTCGGCGAGGAAGCGAAGCGACGGCGCGGATGAAACGACAGTGATGACCTCCTCCTTCGACGGATTGGTGCAATCAACTTTGGACAGGATCAGCTCCAGTTCCTGCACGAGGACGCTCTTGACGTCGAGGAACTGCACTTCGTCGTCCTGGGTGAACTTCCGCGCGCGCGCGGCGGAGATGAAGTGGCTGAACTGCTTCCAGCATTCGAGATAGTTCTCCAGTTGGAGGATCAGGTGGTCGAGTTCCTTGGTGTTCATGTCGAGATGGGTTCCGCGGCCGCCTGTTGGGATTCGGGAGTTTTTGGATGGAGAAAGACGATGGCGCCGCCGCGCATTTCCTTGGCCGTGACGCGCAGGCCGCCGAACTCGAACACGAGTTCGGTCAACGTCAACTGGGCGGCCTGGGCCTCGCGGAACGCTTTGAGGACCGCACCCGCGAGTTCCTTTTGGAGAGCCGCGGAGAAGCTGGCCGGAACGGTGGAGCTGATGAAGCGGCCGCGGGCGTCGATGGTGAACGCGCCCTTGAGACATGGTTCCTTGGGCTGCCGGGACGGGGGTCGTGATTTGGAGAATAGGCTCATGCCGCCGAAAGTTGCTTGGTCTTCTCCCTGACTTCGGCGGGACTGAGTGAACGGTTAAGCCCAAGACATACGAGATTCTGTTCCACGGCCGACATGCCGACGTGGCGTTGCAGTCCGATGCCCTCGATCTGGCGCAGCGGACCGAGTCCCAGCTTGCGGCCGACGGCTTCGAGGTTGCCCCAGGTTGTCCGCGCCCATTGGAATACAGCTGTGTCCGACCCGGCTGCCGCGTCGGGAGGCGGGGTGGCGGCCCTCAGTTCGGAGGGCAGTGGGAGCGCCCCGCTCAGGAGGAACTCGACTCCGGCAGCGGTCTCAATTTCGCTCAGCCTGGAGGGGAGGGCTTCGGTGACCCTATGGGTTCCTTCGGCGTCGTAGGTGCTGATTTCAGCCAGCTGTT
>Ga0163144_10016528_pt1 | contig 15111 bp, 13 predicted proteins | sample OliLak19BULKMAT1_FD_123175 | JGI IMG/M metagenome (GOLD analysis project Ga0163144, IMG submission 123175) | Freshwater microbial mat bacterial communities from Lake Vanda, McMurdo Dry Valleys, Antarctica - Oligotrophic Lake LV.19.BULKMAT1 | ecosystem: Environmental > Aquatic > Freshwater >... | reverse complement strand
GAGACGGCGGCAGAAGTGTCCGTTTATGGGATTCCCCCATCCCAAGAGCGGACAATCGGTGCCGCCAGCAACACTCTTCGCTCCACTGGGTCAGCGTTGGCGGACAATGAGTTAGGCGACGATTCCAAGGTGGAACACTTCTTCCTATAGCCCTCCGTGTCGACTCACCTGCGCACGGTCCCCGGCCAACGAAGGAGCCCCACTTGGACATCGCCCGCGTCCGCGAGAAACGCGATCTCCGCTGGTACATCATCGGCGGCGTCCTGCTGGTGCTGCTCGCCACGCTGGGCGTGTCGCGTCTCAAGCCCGCGGCCCCCTCGGTCGAGCGCTCCACGCTGTGGATCGACACGGTCAAGCGCGGCGAGATGCTCCGCCAGGTGCGCGGCACCGGCACGTTGGTGCCCGAGGACCTGCGCGTGGTCTCGGCTCTGACGGCCGGACGGATCGAGCGCGTCATCGTGCGTCCGGGCGCCAAGGTCGATGCTGGCACCGTCCTGCTCGAGATGAGCAATCCCGACGTGCAGCTGCAAGCGCTCGACGCCGAGCGTCAGGTCAAACTCGCCGAAGCCGATCTGGCGGCGCTGCGTAGCACGCTCGAATCGCAGCGGCTTGGTGCGGTCTCGACCGTGGCGTCCACCCGCACGCAGATGAACGAAGCCGAGCGAGGCGTGAAGGTGGCCGAGCGCCTCGCCGCCGATGGGCTCGCTTCCGGCATGGAGATCGACCGCGCGCGCGATAAGTTGGAAGAGGCCAAGTCGCTGTTCGAGAGCGAGAAGTCCCGCCTCGTGCTGCTGACCGATGCGCTCAAGGCGCAGATGGACCTGAAGCGCTCCGAGGTCGATCGCCTGCGGGCGATCTCGGCGTTCCAGCGCGAGCGGGTCGCCAGCATGACCGTGCGCGCCGGCCAAGCGGGCGTGGTGCAGTCGTTGTCGTTGCAGCCGGGCGAGTGGGTCAACCCGGGCGCGGAGTTAGCGCGTGTGGCCGGCCAGGATCGCTTGAAGGCGGTGGTGCGCGTGCCCGAGACGCAGGCGCGCGACGTCGCGCTCGGCCTGCCGGTCGTGGTCGATACGCGCAACGGCACCGTCAAAGGTCGCGTCTCGCGCATCGATCCCGGCGCGCAGGGCGGCACCGTTGCCGTGGATGTCGCCATCGAAGGCGTTCTGCCGCGCGGCGCACGTCCCGATCTGTCGGTCGACGCGACCATCGAGATCGAGCGGCTGCCGAACGTGCTGTACGTGGGTCGTCCGGCGGACGGCTCCAGTGAGGCCACGGTCGGCCTGTTCGTGCTCGGCCCGGATGGCCACACCGCGACGCGCACGCCGGTCCAGCTCGGGCGCGGTTCCGTGAACACCATCGAAGTGCTGTCCGGTCTCAAGGTCGGTGACCAGGTCATCCTCTCGGAGATGTCCCGCTGGGATGCCGTGGCACGCGTGCGGTTGCAATAAGGCTGCGCTGCAAGGCGCGAGAAGGAGTGACGAATGTCCGTGACCACGAATGATCGACCGGTGAGCCTGCCTCGCAACGCGGCCACGCCCAGCTCGGAGCCGGCCAAGCCACTCCTGCGACTCGATGGCGTGACCAAGGTGTTCTACACCGATGAAGTCGAGACGCATGCGCTATCGGGCGTGCACCTCGACATCCAGCGCGGCGAGTACGTGGCCATCTCAGGGCCGTCGGGCTGCGGCAAGTCGACGCTGCTCTCGATCCTCGGCCTGCTCGATTCGCCGACCGGTGGCAGCTACTGGCTCGATGGCAAGCCGGTCCAGAGCCTTGGTTTCGCCGAGCGCGCGCGGATCCGCAACCGCGAGATCGGCTTCATCTTCCAGAGCTTCAACCTGATCGGTGACTTGACCGTGTTCGAGAACGTCGAGCTGCCACTGACGTATCGCGGTATGGCTTCGAGCGAGCGCAAGCGTCGCGTGGGCGAAGCGCTCGAGCGCGTGAGCATGGCGCATCGCTCCAAGCATCTGCCCTCGCAGCTCTCGGGCGGTCAGCAGCAGCGCGTGGCCGTGGCCCGTGCACTGGCCGGCGATCCACTCATCCTGCTCGCCGATGAGCCGACGGGAAATCTCGATTCGACCAATGGCAGCGCGGTGATGGATCTGCTGCGGGACCTCCATCAGCAGGGCTCGACCATCTGCATGGTGACGCACGACACGCGCTTCGCGGGTTACGCCGGTCGCACGGTGCACCTGTTCGATGGCGCGGTCGTGGACGAGAAGAAGGAGCGCTGACGCCATGTGGCGCGGCCTCGCGCAGGACAGCAAGCAGGCAGTGAGGATGTTGGTGAAGAGCCCGGGCTTCACGCTCGTGGCCGTGCTCTCGCTTGCACTCGCCATCGGTGCCAACGCCACGCTGTTCGGGCTCGTCGACCGGGTACTCTTGAAGCCCATGCCGGGGGAACGCCACGGCGAACTGGTCAGCGTCTTCAACAGTGAGTCAGATGGTGCGCGCTACGGCGCGATGTCGTACCTGGGCTACAAGGACATGGCCTCGCGCAAGGATGTGTTCGCACACCTGGGCGTGCAGACGCTGGCCCCCATGCTGCTGACCGAGGGCGATCGGGGCGAACGCGTGCTCGGCATGCTCGTCTCGGGCGATTGGTTCGGCACGCTCGGCGTGCGAGCCAAGTACGGCCGCACCATTCAACCCGCCGACGATGCCAAGCCGGGCGCGAGCCCGGTCGTGGTGTTGAGCCATGGGTTCTGGACGCGACGCTTCGCGGCCGATCCGACGCTCGTGGGTCGCACGGTGCGCATCAACGGACACGCTTGGACGGTGGCGGGAGTACTGCCCGAATCGTTCAACGGCGTGCTGTTCGGCATCACGCCCGATGTCTGTGTCCCGACCGCGATGGAAGCGTGGGCGCAGCCGGGCCGCGGTGAAATCGATAACCGGGGCGGCCGCAGCTTCATGACGTACGGCATCCTGCAGCCTGGCCTCACGCCAGCGAAGGCCGAAGCCATGCTCGTGCCGCTCGCTCGCGAACTGGGCGCCCGCTATCCGCGCACCGACAGTGCGCGCACCTTCAGTGTGCTGGCCGAAGTGGCGAGCCGACCGTTCCCCACTGCACGTCCCGCGGTGGTCGCGTTCCTTGCGCTGCTGCAGGGCATCACGCTCCTGGTCCTGGTCGTGGCGTGCGTGAATCTCGCCGGCCTGCTGCTCGCGCGCGCCACGGTGCGTCGCCGCGAGATCGGCGTTCGTCTGGCGCTCGGGGCATCGCGCGGCCGGCTCGTGCGCATGCTCTTGGCCGAGAGCCTGCTGCTCGGCGCGCTCGGCGGGCTGTTGGGATTCGCGCTCGCGCATGTGGGGGCGGGGCTGTTGCTTCGCTTCCAGCCGCCATTGCCGATCCCGGTCTCGCTCGATATCACGCCGAACCTGCGCGTGGCGCTCTTCACCACGATCCTCGCGATGGGCGCCGGCGTGTTGTTCGGGCTGCTGCCCGCGCTGCAGGCATCGTCTCCTTCGCTGTTGCCGGCGCTGCGCGAGGATGGCAATGGCGGCCGTCAGCGCACCCGGCTTCGTGGCGGTCTGGTGATCACGCAGGTGGCGTTGTCCATGCTCATGCTGGCTTCTGCGGGTTTGTTCCTGCGCGCGCTCTCGCACGCGGCGCAGCTCTCGCCCGGGTTCGAACCCAGGGGCGTCACCGCGATGGGCTTCGATCTGAGCCTGAGCGGCTACGACACACCGACCGCGGCCGCTTTCTACGCACGGCTGCTCGAGGATCTGCGTCGCTCTCCTGCGACCGAGTCCGCGGGACTCGCCGAGACCCTGCCCATGTCCATCGGCTCCTCGAGCACGCAGATGTGGGTGCGAGGCGGCGACCCGAACGGCATGGAGGTCAGCACGACTGCCGTTTCGGATGGCTATTTCCCGACCCTGCGCATCCCTTTGCTCAAGGGCCGTGAGTTCACTGCCGCCGATTCCAACGCGAGCAACGCCTCGCTCATCGTGAACGAGACACTCGCGCGCCGCATGTGGCCGGGGCGCGATCCGCTCGCGCAGGTGATCAGTCTGAATGGCCCCGATGGTCCGTGGAGGTCGGTGGTCGGCGTGGCCAGGGATTCGCGCTACCGCCAGTTGGCGGAGCCGCCGCGTCCGTTCCTGTATCAGTCCTCAGCTGCTGAAGACGCGGACGAGTTCACGATCGCCATGCGCTCGAGCGATCCGCCGGCCACGGCGCTGGCGAGGATGCGCGAAGCGGCCCGCCGCATCGATCCGTCGATCTCCCCGGTCGAGAGCGGCCGTCTCGAAGAGGCGATCGGTGTGTCGCTGCTGCCCACGCGACTCGCGAGCGGCGTGCTCATGAGCATGGGCGCACTCGCGCTGATCCTGGCGTGCGTGGGACTGTTCGGTGTGGTCGCCTACTCGGTCTCGCAGCGCACGAAGGAGTTCGGTGTGCGCATCGCCCTGGGCGCCCAGCGCGAGGACATCTTCGCGCTCGTGCTGCGCGAGGGCTCGCGGCTCGCGGCGTGGGGGCTGGGCCTCGGGCTCGTGCTCGCGCTTGTCGCGGGGCGGCTGTTGAGCAGTCTGTTGTTCGGGTTGTCCCCGTTCGACCCGCTCGCGTATGGCGCTGTGCTCGCGCTGCTCGGTGCGGCCTCGATCGCGGCCTGTGCTCTGCCTGCCCTGCGAGCCACGCAGGTCGATCCACTCGTCGCCCTTCGCCACGACTAGGAGATCTCCATGGAAGTCCTGATTCAGGATATCCGTTTCGCATTCCGCTCTCTGCGACGTACACCGGGATTCGCGGCGGTCGTGATCGCGGTGATGACGCTGGGTATCGGCGTCAACACGATGATCTTCAGCATGGTCTACGGCATCATGCTGCGCCCATGGCCGCTGCCGGACTCCGAACGCATCGTCGCCGTGGGACAGAGCGATCCCAAACACGGGGATGACGACAGGGGGCTGTCGTTCGCCAACTACCTCGATGTTCGTGATCAAGCCAAGTCGTTCTCCCACTTCGGCGGTCAGTGGAATATGAACGCCTACGTGACGTTGGATCGTGACCCCGAGAAGCTCGAAGGAGCCAACATCACGGCGGACCTGTTCCCTGCCTTGGGTGTGGCACCGGTACTCGGTCGCAACTTCCGTCGGGATGAAGAGGTCTGGGGCAAGAACTGGACGCAGGTGATCATCAGTGACCGGATCTGGCGTGAGCGCTACGGCGCCTCGCGCGATGTGTTGGGGAAGACCCTCCGGCTCAATGGTCGCGTTCGCCAGATCGTCGGCGTGATGCCGCCGGGATTCCGCTACCCCGAGTCGCAGGATTTCTGGATTCCCACGGGCTACGATGCCACGACCGACAAGCGCTCCGACACGGTGCTCTCGGGCGTGGCGCGCCTGAAGCCAGGCGTGAGCGTGAAGCAGGCCGATGCCGAGATGAAGACGCTGATGGCCGGGTTGGTGAAGGCCTATCCCAAAGACAACGATGGCATGAGCGCGCATGTGCACAACCTGCGCGAATGGCAGTCGCGCGGCCCGCGCCCCCTCATGTTCCTGATGCTCGCCGCCGTCGGATTCCTGCTGCTCATCTCGTGCGCGAACGTCGCCAACTTGATGCTCGCGCGCGCAGCCGCGCGGCGTCGTGAGATCAGCCTTCGCATGGCGCTCGGGGCTTCGCGCTCCCGCGTCATCCGCCAGTTGCTCACCGAGAGCATGCTGCTGGCGGTCGTCTCAGCGGGTCTCGGTGTGCTGTTGGCGAGTTGGGGCAATCGGGTGTGGATGAGTGCCATTCCGCTGGAGTTGCCGTTCTATATGCGGTTCATGATCGATGGTCCGGTGCTGCTGTACACCGTGGGGATCGCCTCGGTCGCCGGTGTCCTCTTCGGGCTGGCTCCGGCCATGCACGCGAGCGACACGCGGCTCTCCGAGTCGCTCCGCGAGGGCAGTGCGCAGGCGGGAAGCTCACGGGCCGGGAATATCATGCGCCAAGGACTCATCGTCGCGGAGATCGCGTTCTCGCTGGTGTTACTGATCGGCGCCGGACTGATGGTCCGTAGCTTCATGCACCTGCAGCGTTCGGGAGAGGGACTTCGCACGGAGCAGGTGGTGTCGGGTCAGACGCTGCTGCCCATTGCGACGTACCCGGATGAGACCGCGCGTCGGGTGTTCATGCGCGAGTTCCAGCAGCGGCTGGCGGAATCTCCAGGAGTGCGTGAGCAGACGATCGTCACCCGGCTCCCGCTCAACAATGGCAACAACACCAACGGGGTACTGGCCGATGGTGGCAAGGTGACCGACCCCAAGGATGCGCTGCGCACGAGCGTGGTGAAGGCGCTCCCGGGGTATTTCTCGCTGATCGGGCTTCCCGTGCGGCGTGGTCGCGAGTTCACCGCGTCCGACCGAGAGGGTGGCGAGCGCGTGTGCATCGTCAATGAGGCGTTGGCGAAGAAGCTCTGGCCTGGGCAGGACCCGCTCGGCAAGCGACTGCGCATGGCCTTCGAGGAGGACTCCATGGCGACCGCGTGGCGCTCGGTGGTGGGTTTGGTGCCCAACATCGAGCAGAACACCGAAGGGAGCGATGTCGCCGAGACCATCTACCTGTCCCAGATGCAGGAGCCCGATCAGATCTTCACGATCCTCGTGCGCTCGGACCGTCCCGCGGCCCAAGTGGCGACCGAGCTTCGCCAGACCTTGCGCTCCGTGGGAGCGGACCTCGCGCTCACGGAAGTGCGCACGCTGAGCCAGCAGCTCCATCGTCAGATGTGGGTACGTCGCTTGTTCGCGAGTCTGATGGCCGTGTTCGGCGTGATGGCGCTGCTGATCGCCGGTGTCGGGCTGTATGGCGTGATGGCCTACTCCGTGGCGCAGCGCACTCAGGAGATCGGCATCCGCATGGCGCTGGGCGCCGCGCGCGACCAGGTGGTGCGCATGGTGGTGGGGCAGGCGCTGCGACTGACGCTGTTGGGTTGTGTCATCGGCGTCGCCGCAGCATTGCTGCTCACGCAGGGCATGACCACATTGATCGTCGGCGTGAAGCCGAGCGACCCTCCGACCTATGCGGTGGTCTCGATCGCGCTCATGCTGTCGGGCCTTCTTGCAGCCGCCGTTCCGGCTCTCCGCGCGACGCGGGTGGATCCCATGATCGCGCTGCGGACGGACTGATCATGATCACTCCGCAGAATGATTCGGCCAGCACCACCGCTCCACAATCGGGCGAGACGCTCGTGAAGCTGCGGAACATCGAGAAGTCGTTCGACCACGGGGCGGGACGCTTCCATGTGCTGCGTCGGGTCGATCTCGACTTGAAGGTCGGGGAGTTCGTCTCGATCATGGGGCCTTCGGGCGCGGGCAAGTCCACGCTCCTGCACCTGATCGGGCTGCAGGATTCGGACTGGACGGGCGAGTACGACTGGTCGGGGACCGCGGTGCACGCGCTCGTCCCCAAGGACCGTTCGCGACTTCGCAACGAGAACATCGGGTTCGTCTTCCAGAGCTACCACCTGCTCGACGACCTGACGGTGGCGGAGAACCTCGAGGTGCCGCTGTCGTACCGCAATGTGAACAAGTCCGAGCGTCAGGCGCTGGTCGCATCGGCGCTCGATCGCTTCGGGCTGGTCGCGCGCGCGCGGCTCTATCCTCGCCAGCTCTCGGGCGGGCAGCAGCAGTTGGTCGGTATCGCCCGCGCCGTGATCGGTTCGCCGCGACTGCTGTTGGCCGATGAGCCCACCGGCAATCTGCATTCGGATCAGGCGCGCGAGATCATGCAGCTGTTCCAGAAGCTGAATGCCGAGGGCACCACGATCGTGCAGGTGACGCACTCCGAGGAGAACGCGCGCGCAGGTCAGCGCGTGGTGCGGTTGCGCGATGGTTGGGTCGAGGGCGATAGAGGCGCCTAGCCCGCCAGACAGATGGTCAGGCATCCTGACCGGACGGGAACTGTCCTTGTAAGGCCTCGTGGACTCCATTAGGGTCATATAAAGAACCATAGAGTAGCTTCTGGTTCGACCTGAGGAGGCTTGGACTTGCAAACGCTGACGGTTCAGCAGGCGGCCGAGTTGCTCCATATGAACGTCAAACGGGTCCAGAGCCTGGCTCGGGCGGGCAAGCTGCCGGCTTCGCGTGTGGGGCGGCGGTGGCTGTTCACCCGCGAGGCACTTCATCAGATGCTTGGCACTCCTGCAGAGGTCGCGGCAGCACCGCGCGCGGCGTTCGAGCTGAGTGCGCGCAACCACCTGCGCGGCGTCATCACTCATCTGCATGTCGAAGGGTTGATGGCCGAGGTGCATCTGCGTATCGGCGAACAGACGCTGGTCTCGATCATCACCCGCTCCTCGGCGGAGCGTCTGGGGCTTCGCGTGGGCGGCGAAGCGGTGGCGGTGATCAAGTCAACCGAGGTGATGATCGGAAGCTGGGAGAGCGTGGCGTGACTCGCCGCGGCATCCGTTGGCTCGTCGCCATCGGGCTCATCGTAATCGCCGCGTTCGCCCCATCGGTCCACGCGGCCGAGCCCACCACGCTGCGTGTCTTCGCGGCTGCGTCGCTCGATGCCCCGCTCCGCGAGCTGGCGCGCGCGTTCGAGCAGTCCGAGCCTGGCGTGAGGGTCCGCTTCAATCTCGCTGGTTCGCAACAGTTGGCGGCCCAGTTGCAGCAAGGGGCGCAGGCCGATGTCTTCGCCACGGCGGACGAACGGTGGATGGCGTTCGCGGACAGTCTCGGGCTGCTCGTGGGTGCGCCCAGAGTGTTCGCGCACAACTCTCTCACGGTGATCGTGCCGCGAACGAACCCCGGTCGCATCGCGCGGCTGCAGGACCTCGCGCGTCCGGGTCTGAAGTTGGTCCTGGCCGCGAGCGCGGTGCCGGTGGGGCAATACGCACGTGAGATGCTCGTCGATCTTGGCGCCGAGCCGGGATTCCCCCCGGACTATGCCCGCCGCGTTCTGGCGAATCTGGTGTCCGAGGAAGAGAACGTGCGCGCCGTGGTGAACAAGGTGCAACTGGGAGAGGCGGATGCTGGCGTCGTCTATGTCTCCGACGTGACGCCGGTGCTTCGGCGTTACGTGAAGGAACTGCCGATCCCCGCCTCGGCGAACGCCGTGGCCACGTATCCGGTGGCGATCGTGCGCGGCACGCGAGCGACCGCACTGGCGAATCGGTTCGTGGCGCTGCTGCTCTCGACCAAGGGGCAGACGATCCTCTCCCGGCACCGCATGCTGCCGGCCACGAGCGAGCAGCCTTGAACGGAATCCACGGCGCTCGCCGCAGCACTCGACCCGGTTGGCTCGCGCTCACCGTGGTGCCGGCGCTCGTGCTGCTGTTGCTGCCGATCGCGGCGGTGTATCTACGGCTCGATGTTCGCACGGTGCTCGCCAAGCTCGCCGAGCCCGAGATCGTGGACGCGCTGAAGCTGAGTCTGATCACGAGTATCCTCGCCACGGTGGTCGTGATCGTGCTGGGCACACCGCTCGCGTACCTGCTCGCGACGCGGCGTTTTCGTGGGCGACGCTGGCTCGAGGCATTGGTCGATCTGCCCATGGTGCTGCCGCCAACGGTCGCGGGATTCGCACTGCTCATGGCATTCGGCCGCGCCGGGTTGGCGGGTGGGGCGCTGGGTGCGTTCGGCGTGAGCCTGCCCTTCACCACCGCAGCGGTGATCGTGGCGCAAGCGTTCATGGCCGCGCCGTTCTACGTGTCGGCGGCGCGCGCGGGATTCCAGGGCGTCGACGTGCGCCTGCTCGAAGCCGCGGCCTCTCTGGGGGCGGATGAACGCTCGCGCTTCGTGCGCGTGATGGTGCCTCTCGCGGCGCCGGCATTGGCAGCCGGCGCGACCATGACGTTCGCACGCGCGCTCGGTGAGTTCGGCGCGACCATCACCTTCGCGGGGAACCTGCCCGGCAGCACGCGCACGTTGCCGCTCGCCGTTTACGTCGCGTTGCAATCCGACCTCGATGCGGCGCTCGTCCTGTCGGCGTTGCTGCTGGCCGTTTCGTTCGCGCTCCTGCTCTCGTTGCGAGGGGCGCTGTCGCGACCGGTGTGGATGGGCTCCGATGCTCCGCGCTGAGCTGCGGCTGGCCCGCGGGGGATTCTTGCTCGAAGCGACGCTCGAAGCGCGTGCCGGCGAGATCCTGGTGCTGATCGGCGAGAGCGGCTGCGGCAAGACCACGTTCCTGCGCCTGCTCGCGGGGCTCGGTTCGCCCGATGCCGGCCATGTCACGCTCGGCGGCGACGTGTGGTGCGACACGGCACGCGGTCTCGATCTTCCGGCGCATGAGAGGTCGTGTGGCTGGGTACCGCAGGATCTCGCGCTGTTCCCGCACCTGAGCGTCGCCGACAACGTGGCGTTCGGCTTGAGGTCACGCCGATTGGATCCGGCTGCCACGACGCGTCGTGTCCGTGACATTCTGAAAGACGTGGGACTGGCCGAGTTCGCCACTCGTCATCCGCGCGAGCTCTCGGGTGGTCAGCAGCAACGAGTGGCACTCGCTCGCGCGCTGGTGACCGAGCCGGGCCTGCTGCTTCTGGATGAGCCACTGTCGGCGCTCGACGTGCGATCCCGTGCGGAACTGCGAACCCAACTCACCCGGTTGCTGGGCGGGCGCGCGGGCGTGACGGTGCATGTCACGCATGATCCGGGCGAAGCGCTGGCGCTGGGCGATCGGATCGCGGTGATGGAGGCGGGGCGCATCGTGCAGGTGGGGACACGCGACGAGTTGCTGCGCACGCCGCGCACGCGGTTCATCGCCGACTTCTTGGGTATCAACCTCTGGCGCGGTCGCGTGGGCGCGCCGGGAGCGGATGGTCTGGCGCATTTCGTCGCCTCGGGAGGCGAGTTCACCGTGCGCGCGCCGGGCTTCGAGGGCGACGCGTGGGCGCTCGTGCACCCCGGACACGTCACGCTGAGCCTCGCGGCGAGCCGGGGCAGTGCGCGCAATCAGGTGACGGGAACGGTTGCCGAGATCACACCCGAGCCGCCGGATGGAGCGCTGTTGCGGGTCCGGCTCGCGGCCGATACACCGCTGGTCGCAACGCTCACTCGGGATTCGGCCAGTGCGTTAGGATTGGCGGCGGGGACCCCGGTCTGTGCGAGCTTCAAGGCCACCGAGATCACATTGTTCCAGTGAGTCATTTTTCACGGCGATGACTCCGCGGCCCCGGCGCGGGATGGTAGGCTTGTCACTCACCCTGCCGCCGACTGCACTCCACCCACAAAGCCGAGGAGGTCCGCCCATGCAGCCGCGCCGCCGCCTCGTTGGTTGGATGCTCGCGTTGACGCTGCTCCCGATCCTCGCTGCGCCACTGGCGCGGGCTGTAGAGAAGGACGAGTTCCCGGTCCCTCAGTCGACCCGTTTCACTTGAAACGCCATCCGGGTCCCGTCGGGACCTGTGACGGATTCCGAGTTCGCGCTCTTCCACTTGAGCCGCGCCCTTTGCGACCCGGTCGATCCGCGTTTGGTGGGTTCGCTCTCGTCCGACCTGCAGTTCCGGGTCAACGGGGAGGTCTACCGTTTCGCGAATGAGCGCACGCTCCAGCGCTTCGTTCAAACTCCCGATCTGTTCTGCGGGGTGGTTCGCGATCCGGTGACCGCACGGCGCTTCGTGCCGAGCGCGCACTCGCCGCAGGCCTATTGGGTCGGTGGGCCGTATTTCTTCGAGAGCGAGAGCACGAAGACCACGTTCGTGGGTGACCCGCAGAAGTACCAGGTGCTGCGCGAGATGTAGGGCGTGCGTGCTAAGGTGCCGCGCATGGCGAAGGATTCCCGCTATGTCCATGGCACCCATCGCGAGGAGCAACAGCGCCTCGCCGACATGAACGCGCTGATCAACTCGCTCTCGCTCGCCGCGCTGCGGCCGGAGCCGGGGGAACGCGTGCTCGAAGTGGGCGCGGGGCTGGGTCAGTTCGCGCGGGCGATGGCTCTGGCCAGCGGCGAACGCGTGGTCGCAGTCGAGCGCTCACCCGAGCAGCTCGCACGCGCTCGCCAGTTGGCCGCCGAAGCGGGCGATGCAGCGCAGGTGGACTGGCGCGAGGGCGACGCGTTGGCGCTGCCGCTCACGGCGAATGAGTGGGGCACGTTCGATGTCGCGCACGCGCGGTTCCTGCTGGAGCACGTGACCGATCCGCAGGCGGTGGTCAATGCCATGGCGCGTGCTGTTCGCTCGGCTGGTCGAGTGGTGGTCGAGGATGACGATCACGGGATGTTCCGGCCGTGGCCCGAGCCCGCGCATGTGATGACTGTTTGGCGTGCGTACACGCGCACGTATGACCGGCTCGGCAACGACCCGCTGGTCGGGCGGCGGCTCGTGCAACTGCTCGCAGGCGCGGGCCTGTCGCCTCGGCGCATCGAGCAGCTCCCCTTCGGTGCCTGCTCGGGGCAGCCGGCGTTCGAGCCGCTGGTCAAGAATCTCATGCATATCTTCGAGGGCGCCCGCGAGGCGATCCTCGCGACGGGCGGCGCGAGCGAGGAGCAGTTGGATGGTGCGCTTGATTCACTCGCGGCTTTCGGCAAGCGCAGCGATGCGGCGCTCTGGTACACGATCAGCTGGGCCGAGGCCGTGAAGCCATGAGTGACAAGTCGCCGAAGCCTTCGCGCGTCCTGGTCGCCGACGATGACACCGATGTACTCGCGGCGCTTCGTTTGTTGTTGCGCGGCGAGGGGATCGAGGTCGAGACGGCCACGTCGCCTGCGCTGGCGCTCACGGCACTCGAAGCGCGCGATTTCGACGCGGCGCTGCTCGACCTGAACTACGCTCGCGATACCACATCGGGCCATGAGGGTCTTGATCTGCTCGAGCGCATCCGCACGCTCGACCCGACGCTGCCCATCGTGGTGATGACGGCGTGGGGCAGCGTCGAGGGCGCGGTCGCCGCGGTGCGGCGCGGTGCGCGCGACTACGTGCAGAAGCCGTGGGACAACGCCCGCTTGCTGCAGACGCTGGCCACGCAGATCGAGTTGGGTCGTGCGCTGCGAGTGGGACAGCGACTGGAGCAGGAGAATCGGTTGCTGCGCCGCGAGGGCGCACCCGAGATGATCGCCGAGTCAGCGGTCATGCGTCCGGTGCTCGATCTGATCCATCAGGTGGCGCCGTCCGAGGCGAACGTGCTGGTCACGGGTGAGCACGGCACCGGCAAGGAGTTGGTCGCGCGCATCCTGCACGCGGAGTCCGCGCGCGCGAGCCGTGCGCTGGTGACCGTCAATGTGGGTGGACTTTCGGAGGGCGTGTTCGAGAGCGAGTTGTTCGGGCATGTGAAGGGCGCGTACACCGGCGCTGGCTCCGACCGCGCGGGACGCTTCGAGCTGGCCGACGGTGGCACGTTGTTCCTGGATGAGATCGCGAACGTTCCGCTGCCGCAGCAGGCCAAGTTGCTGCGAGTGCTGCAGAGCGGCGAGTTCGAGCGTGTGGGGCAGTCCCGCACACGCAGTGTGAGCGTGCGCCTGGTGTCCGCCACGAATGCCGATCTTCGCGCCGAGACCGCGGCGGGTCGCTTTCGCGAAGACCTGTTGTTCCGCATCAACACGGTCGAGATCCATCTGCCTGCGTTGCGCGAGCGGCGCGAGGACATCCCCGTGCTCGCGGGGCACTTCCTGCGTCGGCATGCGGCGCGCTATCGCAAGGACCTCGAGGGATTCGATGAGAGCGCGCTTCAGGCGCTGCTCGGCCATCCGTGGCCGGGGAACGTGCGCGAGCTGGATCACGCGGTCGAACGTGCGGTGCTCCTCGCGCGCGGCCTCGTGGTGCTGTCGTCCGATCTGGGTCTGCGTGCGGTGAACGAGGCGGCCACGCCGGCGCTCGAGCAGATGACCTTGGACGAGGTGGAACGCGTGCTCATCCAGAAAGCGCTGCAGCGGCACGACGGTAACGTGAGCGAGGCGGCCAAGACGCTCGGCCTGTCGCGCAGTGCGCTCTACCGCCGCCTCGAGCGCCACGGGCTCTAGCATCGCACCATGCCAAAGCCCCGCCGCCGTCCTCGCCTGTCCTACGAGACGCGGCTGTTGCTGTTGTCGCTGGCCGGCGGTGCTCTGCCGATGGCGGTCAGTTGGTACGCGCTCGATCGCGCTGTGACCGACGTGGGACTGCGCCACACACTCCAGTGGGTGATGGCCGGCATCTGGCTCGCGTGTGGGTTCCTCGTGCGCGAGCGGGTGGCGCGACCACTTCAGACGCTGTCCAACATGCTCGCAGCGATGCGCGAGGGTGATACCAGTATCCGCGCTCGTGGCGCGGACCCCGAGACTCCGATGGGGCTGGCGATGTTCGAAGTGAATGCGCTGACTGAAACACTGCGGCGCCAGAAGCTCGAAGCCATCGGCGCCACGGTACTGCTCTCGCGCGTGATGGACTCGATCGATGTCGCCGTGTTCGCGTTCGACCCCGAGCGACGCCTACGGCTCGTGAACCGCGAGGCTGAGGACCTGCTCGGCGAGCCGAGCGTGCGCGCGCTCGGCCGCGATGCCGCTGCGCTCGGGCTGCTGCAGGCGCTTGAGGGCGAGACGCCGCGGTTGGTGGAACTACAGTTCCCAACACGCACGGGGCGGTGGGAGCTGCGACGCGGCTCTTACCGCCAGGAAGGTCGGCCGCACGAGTTGCTGGTGCTCTCGGACCTGAGCCGCTCGCTGCGCGAGGAGGAACGCCAAGCGTGGCTGCGGCTGATCCGCGTCTTGAGCCACGAGATCAATAACTCGCTCGCCCCGATCCAGAGCATCGCCGGCAGCCTGCAGATGCTGATCGATCGCGGGGATCGCGTGGCCGAGCGCGAGGACGACGTGCGTGCTGGGCTTAAAGTCATCGAATCGCGCTCGCAGGCGCTCGGCCGCTTCATGCATGCCTACGCCCGCCTCGCGCGATTGCCGAGGCCCACGCTGGCCCGGCTCGCGGCGCGCGATTGGGTGGAGCACGCGGTCGCGATCGAACGGCGGCTTGCAGTTGAAGTGCGCGGTGGTCCAGACGCAACACTCGAAGCGGATCGCGATCAATTAGATCAACTGCTCATCAATCTCGTACGCAACGCCACGGACGCAGCACTCGAGACGGGCGGCCGCGTATGGGTGGAGTGGGAGAGCCGCGAGGGCTGGCTGGAGCTGCGGGTCGAAGATGAGGGGCCGGGACTGGCAGAGACCGCGAATCTGTTCGTGCCGTTCTTCACCACGAAGCCCGAAGGCACCGGCATCGGCCT
>Ga0163144_10016526_pt1 | contig 15111 bp, 13 predicted proteins | sample OliLak19BULKMAT1_FD_123175 | JGI IMG/M metagenome (GOLD analysis project Ga0163144, IMG submission 123175) | Freshwater microbial mat bacterial communities from Lake Vanda, McMurdo Dry Valleys, Antarctica - Oligotrophic Lake LV.19.BULKMAT1 | ecosystem: Environmental > Aquatic > Freshwater >... | reverse complement strand
ATCCGCGTCAACGCCATTGCGCCCGGTTTGATCCAAACCGATTTCAGCGCGTTCTTTTGGAAAGACGAGGCGCGCCGGCATCAGTTTGAATCCTCGCAACCGCTTTCGCGCATCGGCCAGCCGGACGAAATCGCCGGCATGGCGCTCTACCTCGCGTCCGACGAAGCCTCGTTCGTGACCGGCCAGGTGATGGTGGTCGATGGCGGGATGACGGCGGTGTGACCGGGTGCGGAAAGACGCGGATGCGGCGAGTCCGCACAGTTCAATTTTTACCTCGACGGTTTCGGCGAACCAGTTTCGGCAGAAGTTCGGCCAGGCGTTCGTATTGCGGCAGGCTGTTGTAAAGCTGGGCCGAAATCCGCAACAACCGTTTGGGAAAGCCGGGCCACGGAATCACCGGAACTTCGATCGCGTGGTCGCGAAGAAGTTTAATTTGGAGCGGATCCAGAAACAGCGGAGGCTTTGGTTCCGGTTTTTGCGGCGTGTCCGGCAGCGGAATCGCGGCCATCGACCCGATCAATTCATCCGGACAAGGCACGGCGATTTCCAGCGCATCGCAAATTGTTTTTCGCGCTGCCACCGCGAGTGTGTGATTGCGCCACATGACCTCGAGCCAGCCTCCGGGCCGGAGCGAACCGACGTAACCGAGGGCTTCGGGCACACTCAAAGAGGCGGAAGGATCGTGGGTGCCAGTCCACCCGAATTCGAGGAGGAATCGCGAGCGATCTTTGCGTCGTGAGTTTGCGCCGTGGCTGATGATCAGCGGGCGGATCGCCGCCTGTTTGTCCCGTTGCACGTACAGAAAGCCCGCCGTTTTGGGGGCGCAAATCCATTTGTGGCAATTGCCGGTGTAATAAGTCGCGCCCAGTTTTTTCAGATTCAACGGAACCATTCCCGGCGCGTGCGCTCCGTCGATCAAGGTCTCGATTCCACGGCAGGAAAATTCCTGGACCAACCGTTCAACCGGGAAAATCAGCCCCGTCTGGCTTGTCACATGGTCAATCAACGCCAGCCGGGTTCGCGGGGTGATCGAGCTCAAAATTGAGTCCACGATCTGGTCGGACGATTGCAATGGGAACGGAAGGCGCGCCACGACCACGCGGGCACCGGTTCGCTCCGCCACGAAATTCAACGCGTTGCGCGAAGCGTTGTACTCGTGATCGGTCACGAGCAGTTCGTCGTCCCGCTCAAACTGGAGGGAGCGCAGGACGGTGTTGACGCCGGCTGTGGCGTTCGGCACAAACACCAGGTCGTCCGCTTCGACCTTGAGAAAACGTGCGAGCGCAGAGCGGGCGGCATCCATCAAAGGCTCCAGCTCGCGCAGCAGAAATTGAATTGGCCGCTGCTCCAGACGATTTCGCAGGGTTCGCTGGAATTCCAACACGGCGCGCGGACAGCTACCGAACGAACCGTGGTTAAGAAAGGTGATCTTGCGATCCAACAGCCAGAGGTTTGGATCGGCTGCCGGACGATCAAGGGAATCGCGGATGGAATGTCTCATGTGCAGGAGTTTCGCAACATCGATTCTCCGTAAAGGTCCGTATTTTGAAAAGAGGGCGCGTCACTTCGTGCTCGCCGGGCATGAGGGCTTGCAACCCGCGGCGCGCAGGTCCTGACGCACCCTACCTCGCAACGGGCCGTTCTGACTTCGGATCGGGTGCGTTTTGGAATTTGCATGGTTCAAACGGCGATCGGCGCCTTGATGGCGGGATGCGGGTCGTAGCCGACCAGTTCCAAATCTTCGTATTTGAAGTCGTGGATGTCCTTGACCGCCGGATTCAGTTTCATTTTCGGCAACGGACGCACCTCGCGGGTGAGCTGAAGTTTGGCCTGCTCCAGGTGATTGGAATATAAATGCAGGTCGCCAAAGGTGTGAACGAAGGTGCCCGGTTTCAGAGCGCAAACCTGCGCCACCATCAGCGTAAGAAGCGCGTAGCTCGCGATGTTGAAGGGCACGCCGAGGAACAGATCGGCGCTCCGCTGGTAAAGCTGGCAACTCAACTCGCCGTCCTGCACAAAAAACTGGAAGAGCGCATGGCACGGCGGCAACGCCATTTTATCGACCTCGCCGGCGTTCCAGGCGCTGACGATCAGCCGGCGGCTGTGGGGATTTTTTTTGATCTGCTGGATGACCTGGTCGATCTGATGAATCGAGCGGCCGTCGGCGGTTTTCCAGTCGCACCATTGCGCCCCGTAAACGCGCCCGAGGTTGCCGTCGGCATCGGCCCACTCGTTCCAGATGGAGACGCCGTGGTCGTTGAGATATTTGATGTTGGTGTCGCCACGCAGAAACCAGAGCAGTTCGTAGATGATGGATTTGAGGTGGAGTTTTTTTGTGGTGAGAACCGGAAAGCCGTCAGCCAGGGGAAAGCGCGCCTGCGCGCCGAATACCGAATAGGTCCCGGTGCCGGTGCGGTCCGGTTTGAATTTTCCTTTGTCGAGAACGAGGCGGAGCAGTTCGTGATATTGGAGCATAAATCGATTCAGCAAAATTGGCAGGAAGACGGACCGATTTTTCGCTTCATGCCGTCTGACGTTAAATTCTCTGGCCCGATTCGCCAAGGTTTTCCGCGCCCGCCGACGATTGATTTCCCGGAGTCTTCTCCACCTTGAGCAAGCCGCGGCGTTTCGCCACCCCGTCGAGCAGCACCGCGACGACACGCTGCAGGTCGCGTTGTTCGCGTAAAAAAAACCAGGCGAGGCCGGGCTGGATCAGAAGCAACAGCCAAAGCCAGGGCGAGCCGTTCCCCACGAACCCGATCATCAGCAACTCACAGCCGAGCGCCGTCCAAAAGGCAACTTTTCCGGGAAGCGACCAGGAAGTTCGCAGGGCGCAACGAAACAATTGTTCGCCACCGTAATGCCGCTCGGCCACGGTCGTCAGTTGCAAATGGCTCCAGCGGTTTCCAAACAGTTCGACATCGAACTCGCTCCAGCCGGTGTCGGTCTTGTACTGCCACCCCTGCTCGTCCAGGCGCGCCAAGATACCGCGGATAAAATCCAATCGATCCATCCAATGTTCAGCCCAGTATTCCACGTATTCAACCCGGCTGCCTTTGTCTTTGAGCTCGATGGACTCCAGGCTTTCGTAGGCGGACGGAGGCGTGGGCCGCACGCTCAACCGGCCTTTGTAACGCGCCCAACCCCGGACGATGGGTTGCAGGAAGAACAACAGCGCGATAAGCGGCCTGGACCAAAATCGCTTTTTGTTTTTCGCGAGGTCCGCCTGGAAACCGGCCGCGACACAGACCGCCACGGAAAACAGCACGCTGGCCATTACCAAGGGCAACAGATGCCCGAAGGGAACCGACAACACGAGCAGCGGAAGGCTGACCAGCACATGGTACTCGAGGGTGGTGCAGAACATCAACGCGGCTTCCGGCTCGGCCCGATACAGGGTCTGGAAAAATCCCGTCGCGAAAACGCCGTGGTAAATGATCGGCTTGTTCAATGTCAGCCCAAATTTTGACGGGGTGTAAATCCGGCCGCGCCAGACGCTGCCGCCAAACGAATTGAAATATTCGGGATGCCGCAGCACGAGGAGCGCTTCCGCCTCGCCGTAGCCGCGTTGTTGATTGAGATATCCGGCGACGGTCGAGCGACGGTAATGCCAGACAAATCCCCCGGGGCTGAACCCAAGCCGGTAGCCGCGCTGTTGCAGGCGCCAGCAGATGTCCACGTCGTCGCCGGCCTTGTGGTAGATCGGATCGAACCCGCCCACCTCCGCGAGGGCCCATTTGTAAAATGCCATGTTGCATCCGGGAATGTGCTCGGCCAGACGATCATTCAGCATCACGTGGGCCGGGCCGCCCGGAGAAACCTGCACCGCCGACGCCACCAGCGAATCTTCGGGCGGAAGAAAATTGTGCCCGCCGATCCCGGCAAACCGGCTGTTCAACAGGTCGCTCACCAGATAATAAAGCCAATCCTCGTCGGCGCGGCAGTCGGAATCGGTAAACGCGACAATCTGGCCGCTGGCCGCGGAGATCCCCGTATTGCGCGCGACCGAAAGTCCCGCGTGCGGTTGAGGCAGGTAACGCACGGTTGGATAGAGCGGCGCGATTTTCGCCGTTTCATCCGTGGAACCGTCGTCCACCAGGATAACTTCGTAATCGGGATAATTCAGACGCTCCACCGAATCCAGGCACGCGCGCAACGTCCGCGCGCCGTTGTAGCTGGCGATCACCACCGAAACCCGGGGCGCATGGGCCAGCGGAAAATAAGGCGCGGCGGCGAATTTTTTTTGCAGGACCGAAAACGATTCCTTTTTCTCGCGTTCCCGGGTTGTTATCCCCATCGACCAATCGTCAATCTGCCGGCCATCTTTGTACCAGTCGTCGGTAAAACTGAAAACGATCGCGCCGGCCAAGCCACCCCGGAAACAGGTTTCGATCTGCCAGTCGAGCATCTCGCATTTTTGCTGTTCCCCCTCGCGAACCGAATCAATGCCAAGTTCGCTCAGGACCAGCGGTTTGGTGTCCGCCTGCATCTGCAGGCGGGCCAGGTAATTCTCCAGGGGTTTCTGTTGGTGCAGGTAAACGTTGAAGGAAAGGAAATCAATATTTTGCGGGCGCAAAAACTCCGTGGGCGGAAAATTGCCAAAGGTGCAAAGGCACTCGGGATCGATCTCCTTCGCCGCGTCAACCAGGGTATCGAGGAAGGATTCGATCTTGCGGGCGCCGCTCCAGCGAACGACGTCGGGAGGGATCTCGTTGACGACCGAGTAGGCGAAAACGGACGGATGCCCCGCGCACGCCTTGACCGCCTGCCGAACCGCCGCGAGGGCCGCATCGCGTTCCTTTTGCGAATCGAGAAAGCAGAGATGTTTACTCCACTGGATATCAACCAGCACTTTCAGTTCGCTCCGGTGGGCCATGTCCAGAAACCAGAGCGGAGGCACCGTGTAAACACGGAGCAGATTGGCCCCGAGCTCCCGGATCAGGGCGAAATCGCTGGCGGTTACCGCAGCAGACGCGAACGGCTCGCCATCGGCTCCCGGAGCAAATGGCCCGTAGGTGATGCCTTTGACAAAAAACTTCTTTTGACCCAGGCGGAAGAATTTTCCATCCAGCGTCACCCGCAATCGCGATGTACCCTCGGAATCCATTGGGGCTTTAGACGAGCGTGACGGGATTTTTACTCATACTCTTGCGCTGAATCCAGGAATCGAGCGGAAGGGGAAGAAGCAAAGCAAAGCGCGGAGAGGCTATCGCGTATTTACGTTCAGGCGATTTCGTTCCAGCGTGGTTCCTTGGCTGAAGGAAAGCTGGGTGAGCGCCTTGTTGTAATCGGCCAGCGCGCGAATTTCCTCCGACCGCGCGGTGGTCAAGTCGCGTTGCAGTTGCAAGACGACAAAGCTGGTGCTTTTTCCATTTTCGAGTTTTTTTCCCTCGGCATCAAGCGCCGATTCCGCATAGACACGCGCCTGTTTCGTCGCCGCGACACGCTCAAAGCTGGACTGGGCCAGTTTCACCGCGTCATCGATCTGAACGAGAACATCCTGTTCAAGCTTTTTCAACAGCAACAACGCCTGTTGTTTTTCGGCTTTGGACGCGCGGTAACGATTGCGGGGTCCCCGATTGCTCAGCGGGATGCTGAACAGGATGCCATAGGAGAATCTTGGGTTCGTTTCATCCCTGATGTCCTCCAATGCTCCGCCCCAGTGCCGGTCCAGTCCGTTGCGACCGTAGCTTCCGATCAAATCCAATTGGGGGAAAAGCTGGTTGCGCTGATAGGTGAGAATAATGTCGCTGCGCTCCAACTCGGTTCGCCTCGACAACAAGTCAGGTCGGAGCGTCATTCCGTTCTGCCAGCTTTCTATCAGGTCAAATCTCTCGGGGGTGGCAACCAAGTTCTCCAGCGGTTTGAGGTCGATGGCGTGCCACTCCCGGTAATCATCCGTGATCAAATTCTTGAGCACGTTTTGTTGTGCATCGAGATTGCGGCGGGCGGTGAGCAGATCGGCGCTGCGCGCTGCAGCCTGCGCTCCGGCCTGCTGCTCATCGAGCGGGGCGAGAGCGCCCACTTCCACCCGGCGCTTGTTCTCGGCCAGAAGGCGGTTGGCCAGTTCCAGCGCCTTTTCCTGGACGCGCACATTTTCAATGGAAAAAATCAGATCGTAGTAAGCCTGCTCGACCCGGCGAACGACATCCATAATTTGGAAACGCAAGACGAGCTCGGAAATCTTCAGGTTCTTTTTGCTGACCCAGATTTGCTGGCGCGTGGCATCAATCCAAAGATCCTTCAGCAACGGCTGGTTCAGATCAATGCCGACGCCCGGTCGGTATTGAAAACCCCGGTCGACTCCAAACGAAGTCCCGCTGGTTCGATTCGCGAGATCGCCACCGATGTTATAGGTCATTCCGCTGGGCAAAGCGCCGCTGAGACTGGGCCGAAGTGACTCGTTCCAGGTCTCGTTTCCAGGGATCTGCAGCCCGGTAGTTCGATCAAATCCGCCGGGGACAGATTGGAAACTTTGTTCCAACCGAATCCCAAGGACCGGATCATAAGGCGCGTAGGCAGCGCTCAAATTAAACGATCCGACCAACGGATTGACCCGCTCGATCTGCACGTCCAGGTTGTGTTCCAGGGCGAGTTGAATCGCTTCCTCCAGTGCGAGCGTCCGCACTTTGCCGGATTCCGTTTGCGCGCGCGCCGCCCCAACCAAACTCAACGAGGCAAACAGAATGATGATTCGAGAATTCATTACGGTGGGGAGATTGCTTAAGTTCATGCCATTCGTCAACGTTCCTGCTATTCCGCAACTGCGCGCTCCAATCGGTCTGCGATCGCCCGCCACGCCGCGCCTTCGGGCAATGTTTCCACCACAATCAAGTCGGCTCCGGCCTCGTCGCATTGATGAAGCTCGGCGTAAAACGCACGGGCAAACGCCTCGGCATCGTGTGGAATGACCGAGACCCGCGCAAATCCGCCGCCGAGCGGGATCCGGGTATGTGCGATGACATGGACGTTGGCGAAGACGGACGGGTGAACGGCAGAGCGGGAAGCGGCCAGGGCGGCGCCCGGATCCCGCCACTGCTTTCGCGATCTCAAATTCGAGATCTGAAATTCCAAATCGGCCTCATCCTTCCACGAGAGGGTCACGAGCCTGGCTTTCGGGGAATAATGCTTTTTCAGCAAGCCTGGGCTGCGCAACACCTCCTCGCTATCGCCAAAACCAAGCGTCAATTCTCCCGTCACGGCCAGGAGCGATTCCGCGTGGATCATACCCGGACGCAGCAAGCGCGGCGGCTGCACGGTCAGATCGACGACGGTGGACTCGATCCCAACCTGGGATTGCCCGCCGTCGATGATAAGAGAAATCCTGTCACCCAGGTTCCTTGCCACATGGCTGGCGTTTGTCGGGGAAATCTGGTTCGACGGGTTGGCACTCGGCGCGGCGAGCGGAAAATCGCACAATCGAATCACCGCCTGGATCAACGGGTGGCTTGGCCAACGGATGCCCACAGTTTCGCCGCCAGCGGTCACGGTATCCGGAATCTTTGGCGAGCGCGGCAAAACCAGCGTGAGCGGCCCGGGCCAAAAGGCCTTTGCCAGTTTTTCGGCCAACTCGGGCCAATGGGAAACACATTGGCGCGCCGTCTCCAGGTCGGCCACATGCACAATGATCGGGTTTCGCGACGGCCGCCCTTTCGCGGCAAAAATCTTTGCGACGGCTTGTTCGTCGAATGCATTGGCGGCAAGGCCATAGACCGTTTCGGTCGGGATGGCCACGAGTTCGCCGTCCGCAAGCAATTTCGCCGCGCGCTGCACGGCAGCCTCAAAGAGCGCTTTCGTGTGCGTCGGCAGAATTTCCGCTGAGCGATTCAGATCCATTTAGAGTTGCTAGGCTGCGAACTTTCGGGCGCGGTCGCAATCCCAGTTTTCGACGCGATGATCTTATGACTCTTCTTTGCGAGATCTGAAATCTTGAATTTGGTTTTGGACTTTCTGCGTTTGGATTTTAAAGTCGCAGCGTGCTTCGCGATTTAACAGAGCAATGTCAGCGATCTAATCCGCTTAGCGAACAGCAGGTTCGCGACGCAGTCGTTGAGCTTGTGTCTGAAAGTATTTCACCGGAAACCAAGGCCGATTTCCTTTCCGCCCTCGCTAAAAAAGGCGAAACCGTCGGGGAAATCGCCGCGTTCGCCAGCGAGCTGCGTGAAAAATCCGTTCGCCCGCAGATTGATCCTGAAACCCGCGCCGGCGAAATCCTCGATGTTTGCGGCACGGGCGGAGATCACCTAAATACGTTTAACATTTCCACGAGCGTCGCCCTGGTTGCGGCATCCGCAGGAGTAGCCGTCGCCAAACACGGGAATCGCGCGGTCACTTCCCAATCAGGCAGCGCCGATGTCCTGGAAGCGTTGGGGATTAAAATTGACCTGTCTGCCGAAGCCGCCGCCGAAAGCCTGAAGACGCATCGGTTCGTCTTTTTCTTTGCTCCACGATTTCATCCGGCCTTCAAGCACATTGCGCCCGCGCGAAAGCTCTGCGCGCAACTGGGGCAGCGGACAGTTTTCAACCTGCTCGGACCGCTCTTAAACCCGGCCCGGCCCACGGCGCAACTCATCGGTGTGCCGCGCCCGGAATTCTGCGAACCGATGGCGCGGGTTCTCCAACTGCTTGGGGTCCGGCGCGGCATGGTGGTGAGCGGGGAGGTTTCAACATCGAGCACTGTACAGCGAACATCGAACAGCCAATCCGGAGACGCGAAAACACCCGCGTCGTTCCTGGACGAATTTTCCACGCTGGGCGAAACGCTCATCGCGGAGTTTTATCAGGAGCGCGGTTTGAATTGCGCGAGGATGGCGCCAACGAATTTTCCACTGCAACCCGCCTCGCTGAAAGATCTGGCCGGGGGCGACAGCAAGGCAAACGCGGAAATTATTCGCCGGATTTTTTCCGGACAGGAGCGCGGCCCGAAGCTTGATGCCGTTCTGTTAAACTCCGCCGCCGCGCTGTTTGTCTCCGGAAAAGCCGGCAACCTCGACGAAGGCTGGAAGCTGGCGACGGAACTGATTGGGAGCGGCGCGGCGGACCAAAAATTGAACGAACTGATCGAGTTTTCAAGGGAGTCGGCTGACCTTTGACGAATTAATTTGGCCGCGGTTGGGGCGCATTTTGAAATCACATCCAGCGGGAGGGAGCCGCCCGAAGCGGCGTTGCCCTTTTCCTTCTTCTTGTCGAAATGATTTTTGCAATCCTTCAACTGCGGGATGCGCAACGTGATCGCCTTGGCGGTGGCAACCCTCTCTAATCGGATTGGAGAGGGACTGGGGGTGAGGTGCGCGGTGAAGCTCTCTTCACGCTCTGCAATTCCTTCCGCAACTCCTGCGTGTCCGCAACCTTTGCGATGATCGTCGCGGCGATCTGTTTGTTGAAATTGCGTTAAACCTTTCAAATCCAACTCGCGGTAAAATTTCCGTGAACTCGGTCAAACTGGTTAAATCGCGATATTCCTTTCATTGCTTCGGTGGCAGCGCGTCTTTGACCGGCAACACCAACACCTTGTCCACGCGATGGCGGTCCATATCGAGCACCTCGAAGATGTAGCCCTGCGCCTCGAACGTCTCGCCTTCCTTGGGAACGTGGCCGCGTTGTTTCACCACATATCCGGCAAGCGTCTGATATTCCGTGTAGGCATCCCCGCCGAACTTGAAACCCGGCAGCGCCCGCTCGACGGCTTCGGTGTCAATCATCCCGTCAATCAGCCACGAACCGTCGGCGCGCTTCCTGGCTTCGGGCTTGGCGCGCTCGCCTTGCGATGGAAATTCGCCGACGACTGCTTCCATCACATCGTTCAGTGTGATGAGTCCAACGATGCTGCCGAACTCATCGGTCACGAGCGCAATGTGTTTTCCGCTCTGCTTGAAAGTCTCGACCAACTGCAACACCGTCTGAGTTTCCGGCACTATGAGCGGAGGGATGATCAGGTCTTTGAGGTTCACCCCGACGCCGGCGGCGAGGTTTGCGTAAATCGCCTTCACCGACACCACGCCCACCGCGTGATCGCGATTGCCCTGGTAAACCGGAAAATGCGAGTGATTGCTCACGACGATCTTGTGCCAGACCTTGTCGTGCGGATCGTCCTGATTCAGCCAGATGACTTTCGGGCGCGGGGTCATGATTTCGCGCACGGGCAACTGATCGAGTTCCAGCGCGCTGTGAACGATGTGGCTCTCGACCTTGTTAAACGCACCCGCGCGAAGGCCCTCCTGCATCATCACGCGCACCTCCTCTTCGGAAACGGCCGCTTCCTTGGCCTGCTTGAAGCCGAGCACGCGCAGCAAACCTTCAGTGGAGACGCTGAGAAAACTTACGACCGGCCCGGCAAAGTGCGAGAGCCAGTTCATCGGTTTCGCCACGGCCATCGCGATGCCTTCCGGGTTGCTCAGGCCGAATCGTTTCGGCACAAGCTCACCCATGACCAGTGAGAAGTATGTGATCACGACGACCACGATGCCAAACGCCAGCTTTTCTGCGTATGGCGCGAGGAATGACACCTGTCCAATCGGGACGGCCAGTTTGGCCGCGAGAGTTGCGCCGCCGAACGCGCCGGCGAAGATGCCAACGAGCGTGATGCCGATCTGCACCGTGGCGAGGAAGCGGTTGGGCGACTCGGCGAGTTCCAAAGCCACCTTCGCGGTGCTGTTACCCTGATCGGCCAGACGGCGCAGCCGGGCTTTCTTCGATGAGACGACGGCAATCTCCGCCATCGCGAACACGCCGTTCGCGATCAGCAGCAGAAAGATGACAATGATTTCAAACGCCACTTGACTCATAAATTGATTCTACGGGTTGAGGCCGCGCAATGAAACCTTTCCGTGGCGCGCACAGTGTCCGGGCGGGAAAACCGCACGACATCAATCCGGGCCAGGTTCAACCCTCGGCTTTGGTGACACGGTGGGGATCACAGAATGCTTCGGCCGCAGCAGCGACATCACTACCGACGCGGCCAGGGTGAGCAGGATCACACCCAGCGCCATCAGCGTATCAATCTTGTAGGCGGTATGCGCCAGGAGCATCTTCACTCCGACGAACGCCAGCACCACGCCCAAACCGATCTTCAGGTAGTGAAACTTGTCCATGATTCCCGCCATCGCGAAATAGAGCGAGCGCAAGCCGAGAATGGCGAACACGTTCGACGTATAGACGATGAATTTATCCGTCGTCACCGCGAAGATCGCCGGGATGGAGTCCACCGCGAAGATGAGATCGGAAATCTCGACCAGCAACAACACGACAAAGAGGGGCGTGGCCATGAGCACGCCGTTTTCTCTCACGAAAAACTTGTCGCCCCGATAATCCGCCGTCACGGGCATGAGCTTCTTGAACCACTTCACGACTGGATTGCGCTCGGGATGAATTTCTTCCTCGCGCTTCACGATCATTTTGATGCCGGTGATGATGAGGAACGCGCCGAAGATATAGATGATCCAGGAGAACTTGGTGATGAGCGCCGCGCCCAGCGCGATCATGATGGCCCGCATCACCAGCGCGCCGAGGATGCCCCAGAATAGCACCTTGTGCCGATAGATCGGCGGCACTGCGAAGTAGGAGAACAGCAGCGCGAAGACGAAGACGTTGTCCACGCTCAACGATTTTTCGATGAGGTAGCCGGTGAAGAACTCCAGCGCCTTCTCCGGGCCGGAGTAGTACCAGATGCCGACGTTGAAGAGCATCGCCAACGCAACCCACACGGCGGTCCACGTGAGGGACTCCTTCATCGAGACCACATGCGCCTTGCGATGGAACACGCCGAGGTCCAGCGCCAGCATCGCCAGCACGAAGACGTTGAAACCGATCCAGAGCCAGAGTTGAGATGTCATTTAAAGAGATGAGAGAGTTGAAAAGATTGGGCGCGGCCGTTCCGCGGATAATCCACCGGGATCCATTCCCGCGGGAAACGGCAGCTTCGGGGCCGGCCAGGAGGAGTTGGTTGTATTCGCTCATTTCTTTTCCCTGTCCAGTCGTCCCCTCAAAACTTATCCGGGCGCAAGACCCGAACCTCCGTTTCGTAAACGATGACGGCGAAATGCGGGAGAAAATCTCGTTGCAGACGTTCCAGAAGTCGCTCCGCGACGAGCGCGGGAACAATCACTTCGATTTGGATATTGCCGAATTCCTCAATGTCGGCCACGCGGGAACCTTTGGCGCCCGTCCCTTGCACGGAGAACATCGTATAGCCCTGAGCGCCTTCTTCGGTGAGCACACGAGTCAAATGCTCGCGAGCCAGCGCTTCACAGATAATGGTGACCAGCTTCATGGGGAATGTATTCATGGTGCGACTCCAAACCACCAGCGGGCCACCGCATAATAGAGTGGCAGGCCGAGGGTGATGTTAAATGGAAAGGTGATGGCCAGCGCCGAGGTCAGATACAAAGTCGGGTTTGCCTCCGGCAATGACAACCGCATCGCGGCGGGCGCGGCGATATAGCATGCACTGGCCGCCAACGTCCCCAGCAGCATCGCGCCGCCGAGGCTCAACCCCACCAGTTCACCCAAAATGATTCCGATCACGCCGTGCACCACGGGCATCACGACTCCGAAGGCCACGAGAAAGAAACCCACTTTGCGCAGATCGCCGAACCGACGCGCGGCGACCATGCCCATCTCCAGCAGAAACAGCGCAAGCACTCCTTGAAAAGGGGTCACAAAGAATCCCGCCGTGGCGTCCAAACCGCGCTGGCCGCACAGGAAGCCGACGACCAGGGACCCGAGCAGCAGAAACACACTGCGCCCCAGCAACCCTTCATGCAGGGCCACTCGCATCACAGATTTGAACGGCGACCCGCTCCGGCGCTGAGCGAGCTTGCCCAATACTACTCCCACAATGATGGCCGGGGATTCCATGACCGCTAGGAACGCGGTGGCGAATTTCTCATACGGCTGCTGGAGTTCATTCAGATAGCTGACCGCCGCAATAAAGGTCACCGCGCTCACGGAACCATAGTGCGCGCAAATCGCGGCGGCATCCACCGCCGGCAGTTTGCCGACAAACCTAAGAATCGGATACGACCAGAGAGAAATGATCGCGCCGAGCGCCATGGCCGCCAAAGCGGGCAGCCATACTTCGCTCACTCCCGCCGCGGAAACGGCCACGCCGCCTTTGAAACCGATGGCCACGAGCAGATATACATCGTCAGCCCGAGATAGAGCGGTTCGGGAAAACGCAGATCCGTTTTGACCACGGCGGCGACCACGCCGAGCACGAAGAACAGGATGGCCGGCGAGGTCAGGTTGGCTCGGATGGCTTCAAAGAATTCCATGTTCAAACTTGGAGGGACTTTGCCGTTTCAGCGGAGAGAGTATCGTTTTTCTTTCGCGACCCGGCGGCGAGCCCTGATTTGAATTTCACCACCCGCTCGCGCAGCGCGTCATCGGCGGTCCCCAGAATTTGCACGGCGAGCAAACCGGCGTTACGTCCGCCGCCGATGGCCACCGTTGCCACCGGCACGCCACCAGGCATTTGCACGATGGAGAGCAGTGAATCGAGGCCTTGCAGTGATTTGCTCTCCACCGGCACTCCGATGACCGGCAACGGCGTGAGGCTGGCAACCATGCCGGGCAGATGCGCCGCGCCGCCCGCTCCGGCAATGATGACTCGCAGTCCGCGCTCGGCGGCTGTTTTCGAGTAACGCACCATGTCCTCCGGCGTGCGGTGCGCCGAGACCACGCGCACTTCACAAGCGATGCCGAATTCCGCGCAGACCTCCGCGGCGGGTTTGAGCGTGGGCCAGTCCGAATCGCTGCCCATGATGATGGCGACTTTGGGTTTGGTTATTTTGGGTGTGGTGGTCATATGAATTTTCCAAATGAGATTTCCTGCGCAGCGCGTTGTGCGATGGCGAGCGCCTCATCGCAATTGCGGCCTAACGCGGTGACGTGGCCCATCTTGCGGCCCGCGCCACTCATCGCCTTGCCGTAAATATGAACGTGAGCGCCGGGCACACTCAACGCGCGCTCCAATCCCGCCGGACGTCCCGGACCTTTGCCCGCACCGAGCAAGTTCGCCATGGCGGCGGCAGGCATGATCAGGTCGGTCGAGCCCAGCGGCCAGCCGAGCACGGCGCGAACGTGGTTTTCAAACTGAGAGCAGACGCAGGCTTCGATGGTGTAATGCCCGGAGTTGTGAACGCGCGGCGCAAGTTCGTTGATGAATATTTCTCCGTCCGCAGTCAGAAACAATTCCACGCCAAAGCTGCCAACTGCGCCCACGGCGGTCACGGCGCGTTGCGCAATCTCCAGTGCCCGCCCTGCAACGCCCGTATCCACGTCGGCAGGCGCGCGGACGATGTGACAGATGTGGTTGCGCTGCACGGTTTCAACGAGCGGATAAGTGGCGGTGCTGCCGTCGCGACCCCGCGTGATGATGACGGCAAGCTCCTTCACGAATGGACAGAACGCCTCGACGAACAGCGCGTTGGCCGCATCACCGCCGAGACGTTGCCATGCGGGGGGAATTTCCTCCCGCACGCGCACGGTCACGGTGCCCTTGCCGTCGTAGGCATTGCTCCGCGCCTTGAGCAACAGTGGCAGGCCGAATTCTTCCGCCGCAGCGGCCACTTCCTCCGGGCTTGCCACCGCGCGAAATCGAGGCGCAGGCAGGCCCTCCGCGACGAGCGTCTGCTTTTGCACCAGCTTGTCCTGCACCAGTGCCAGGGTGTGGGATGAGGGAAAGAGTTTGTGCCCCGCCGCCTCCAGCGCCGCCAGACTGCGCACGTCCACAAATTCATTTTCCAGTGTTACCGCATCGCAGCGCGCGGCGAGCCGCAGCAGGTCGGCGGGATCGTTCCAGTCGCCGATCAGGGAATGGCTCGCGAGATTCGCAGCGGGACTGAAAGCGTTTCGCTCCAGCACCACGACATCGCAGCCGAGCTGGAGTGCCGCGAGCGCCGTCATCTTCGCGAGCTGGCCGCCACCGATGATGCCGAGGCGATGGTTCGGAATGAATTCTCCCGCACTGACAGAGATCAGTTTTTGGATTTCTGCGTCAATGGTTTCGTGCATTCAGTAAATTGTTTTTGCCGCAGCGACGGCGCGACGGCGACGCAGCCATTCTTTGAGGCCAGACTTGCGGCGGGCCTTGGCGACTGCGCCCTTGGCGTT
>Ga0163144_10016525_pt1 | contig 15111 bp, 12 predicted proteins | sample OliLak19BULKMAT1_FD_123175 | JGI IMG/M metagenome (GOLD analysis project Ga0163144, IMG submission 123175) | Freshwater microbial mat bacterial communities from Lake Vanda, McMurdo Dry Valleys, Antarctica - Oligotrophic Lake LV.19.BULKMAT1 | ecosystem: Environmental > Aquatic > Freshwater >... | reverse complement strand
TAGGCGCGCTTGCCTTCGAGCGATTCGATGAGGCCGGTCTCCTCGCCGCAGATGTAAGCGCCCGCGCCGCGATGCACGTAGATTTCGCAGTCGAAGCCGGAGCCGAGGATGTTTTTGCCGAGAAAATTGCGCGTCCGCGCGTCGGCGAGCGCCTTTTCCAAAATCTGCGCGCCCTCGGGGAACTCGCCGCGGATGTAGAGATAGGCGAGCTTCGCGCCGACCGCGAAGCAGGAGATGATCATGCCCTCGATGAGCTGATGCGGATCCTGATGGATGATGTAGCGGTCCTTGAAAGTGCCGGGCTCGGACTCGTCGGCGTTGCAGATGAGATAGACCGGTTTCTTCTCGTCCTGCTTGATGAAGCCCCACTTCACGCCGCACGGGAAACCCGCGCCGCCGCGCCCGCGCAGGCCGCTCGCTTTGACTTCGTTGACGATGTCCACGCGCGGCATGGCGAGCGCCTTTTTCAGCTCCGCGTAGCCGCCGTCGTGCAGGTAGCACTCGATGTCGTTCGTCCAGCCTTCGCGGTCGATGTTCTTGAAGACGATGCGCTTTTCGCGCGGATGCGCGGGGCGGACTTTCGGGAGCGTGGCGTCGGAGCGCTCCAGCTTCAGCAGCGCCGCCGCGTTCTCGATCTTGATGTTCTCCTTGAAGTTGTCATCCACCATCGCCACCGGCGCGCTGCCGCAGCTCGCAAGGCACTCGACGAATTCCACGCTAATCTTCCCATCGGCCGAAATCGCCACCGGATTCCCATGCCCGCCATGCTGCTCGTGCTTCCACTTTTCCAAGTCAATCCCCGCCGCTATCGCGACCGCGGCTTTCAACTCGTAGCTCCCCGCCATTGCGCACGATAGCGTGCGGCAGATGCGGATGTGCCGCTTCCCCGCGGGCTCGCGGCGGAACATCGGATAGAAGGTGACCAGTTCCAGCACGTTGATCGGCGAAAGCTCCAGCTTGGCCGCGATCCAAGCCACCCCTTCGTCCGAGATGTAGCCGAAATGCTCCTGCCACAAATGCAGCAGCGGCAGCGACGCGCTCCGTTTCGACACGGGATAATGCGTGATCGCTTCGTCAATTTTCGCCAGCAGTTCGGACGGGACGTTCATGAAAAATCAGTGCCTCGGCTTCGGCTTCATTTGCAGAGGTGCCGCGGTCGGAGGCTGGTCACCGAAATGCGGCACGCGGTTCTGCAACTTGTTGTCCACGAAATGCAGCTCCGCGGTTTTGCCATTTTCCTCGTAGTAGTAGCGCACCACGGGCAGCTCCCGGGTGGTCTGCTGTTCAATCTGCTGGGTCGTGCGCCGCGTGGGCTGACCGAGGATGGCCTCGACCTCCTTGATCGACAGCGCGCGTCCGGCATCCATCTGGGCATTGAGCGCGTCGATATTCCGGTTCGTCACCCGCGGTCCGCAGGCAGACAGGCCGAAAACGACAGTTAGAAAAAGCACGCTGGCGGGCATTGGACGCACGATGGGCAAGAGCATGCGAAGCGGTAGGCGCGCCCGCAAGTGCAATTGTGAAATAATTCACAAGCGAACGCGTGACGCCGTCAATTCCGCTGCACGTCAGGTGGCGCAGCCGCCTCAGCGTTCGAGCAGCGCCCGGTAGAGCGCGAGGTAATCGTCCACCATCCGCCGATACCCAAACCGTGCCTCCGCCCGCGCGCGCACTTGTTCGCGATCCAGCGCCAAAGCCGGCGCCACCAGCTCCGGCAGCGCGTCCACCGAACCTGCCGTGTAGCCCGTCACGCCATCCTCCACCACCTCCTCGACCGAACCGCGGCGATGCGCCACCACCGGCGTCCCGCAGGCCATGGCCTCGATCATCACCAGTCCGAACGGCTCGTCCCACTGGATCGGGAAAAGCAGCGCCGCCGCGTGCCGAAGCAGCTCGTTTTTCTGCGCGTGGTTCACCGGCCCAATCCAGCGGATCTGCTCGCCGTCGATCAGCGGTTCCACTGCGTTTTTGAAATACGCCGCTTCGTGATGATTCTGCGGCTGCCCGGCGATGACCAGCGGCATCCCGACCGCCTGCGCGATGCGAATCGCCCCGAGCGGATTCTTGTCCACCGACAAACGCCCAAGAAACGCCAGGTAGCTCCCCGGCTCAAACCGGGGCTCATACGCGGCGAAATCGCAACCGTTGTACACCACCGGAAACTCCCGCCCCAGCTTCAATCCGGCCGCGCGCATCTGGCACGCGCTGATCCCCGCGACCGCCACATTCGGCCACCGCCGCATCGCCCATTCGTCATCCAAATGCGGGCTGGTATGCATCGTGAACAGCCCCGGCGCTCGCGCCACTCCAGCCAGCGGCAGCCACGCGCTGCTCAGGTGGTAGTGGATCACGTCGAAACGCCCCGCCTCCCGCAGAACCTCCGCCATCATCGAGTTCGCGTAGTGCTCGAACATGTACATTTCGCCGTCGGAAATCCGCGCCGTCAGATTCCGGTCCACGGTCTCGTGCAGGTGCGCGCTCGTCGCACAATCGCCCGACGAAAACAGCGTCACCTCGTGTCCGCGCGCCACCAGCTCGTCGATCAGCAGCTTCATCACCAGCTCGATCCCGCCATACGTCGTCGGCGGGATGCGCGTCCACAGTGGGGACACCTGGGCGATGCGCAGACGTGAGTTTTTCACCTTGGATTTCTTGCGGGAAAGGGCGCGCGATAGTATCTCCCTCCGCCTTCTCGCCAAGACCCGATCGCCCGTCCGCATGAAAAAACACCTCTGCATTCTCAGCCTCCTCCTTTGCACCGCTGTCGCCATCCGCGCCGAGGAAGAACCTCCGGTTGCCAAAGCGGTCCCGGTCGAAACCCGCGACATCACCACCCAGCTCCAGATCTTCCTCGACCAGCAGCTCTTCGGTCCCGGCGCCATCGACGGGCGCCCCGGCGAATTCGTCGGCAAAGCCCTCAAACGCTACCAGCGCTCCCGCGGCCTGCCCGACACCGGCGTGCTCGACGCCAATATTCCGCTCGATTCCGTCTTCCCCGTTTACACGTTTTACATCGTCAAAGCGGACGACTTCAAATTCGTCGGTCCCCTCCCCCGCGAGCCCAAGGAGCAGGCCAAACTCAAGAAACTCCTCTACCCCGAGATCTCGGAATTCATCGCCGAGCGCTACCACGTCACGCCCACGTTTTTGGCCAAACTGAACCCCACCGTGAAGCTCGGCCGACTCAAAGCCGGCGACGCCGTGCGCGTGCCCAACGTCGAGCCCTTCGTCATCGAATCGCTCCCTGAACAAGGCATGCTGCCCGAGATCCCCGAGTATCTCACCCGCGTCATCAAGATTCATCGCGGCAACAAAATGCTCGAGGTTTACGACGGCGAAAAACTCCTCGCCGCCGTCCCCATCACGCCCGGCGTGAAAGGTGGCGGAGCCAGAGAGACGCCCGCCGGCAAATGGAAAATCCTCGGCATCGCCGCCAGCCCCACCTTCCGCTGGGATAAAGGCGTGCTCGACCACGGCAAGCGCACCGACACCGCCTACATGCTCCCACCCGGCCCGCGCAACCCCGTCGGCGTCCTGTGGATCGGCCTGAACAAACCCGGCATCGGCATCCACGGCACCTCCAGCGCCTGGACCATTGGCCGCGCTACCAGCCACGGCTGCATGCGCGTGGGCAATTGGGATGTCGTCCGCCTCTCGAAGCTCATCACCAAAGGGATGACCGTCGAGATCGAGTAAGCCTTACAGGAACTCCAGCGGCGGCGGCGGTTCGAGAGGAATCGTCCGATCAATCTCCGCCGCCTGCTGCTGCAACGGGCGCACCGGTTCGGCGCGGCGCACCTCGGGCTCAGCCGGCGCGGCGTCCGGCGGCGCGGCCGTCGGCACCGGGATCGTGACCGAGCTGTCCATCGGCGCGACCTCCCCCTTCAACTTGCCCATGGCGATGGCATTCTTGATGGACTGCATGGAGTCGTAGGGATCATTGCCGAGCACCGTCGGCGCGAGCAAACGCACCGGTTTCACCGTGGAGACATCCACCGCGATCGTCGCGCGCGGGATGTTGTCGCCGGAGGTCACGGGTGCCACCACTTTCACAAAGGTCTCCCCGGCACTATGCACGCTGCACCCCACCTTCGGCGCCTGCTCCTCCGTGCAAATCTCCATATACGTGGTGCGCCGCTGCGTCTTCTCGCCGGTTTCCTTGTTGTCGATGGTCTCCACACATTTGTCCGTGGCGAGCTGCCCCGACGCCCGGCAGATCTCGCAGTGGATGATCCCTTTGGGCGGCGGAAAATCCTTCGGCTGATACGTGGCGAAAGTCGCCTTCATTACATTGGCCCAAAGCGGCAGCGCGATCTCATTGCTAAACGCCCCGCGATAGATCGGCCTCGGCTTGTCAAAGCCCGCCCAGACCCCGCACGTCACCGCGCTCGAATACCCCACGAACCACGCATCCGTGAAGTTGTAGGCCGTGCCCGTCTTGCCCCCGAGCGGGAACTTCTTCAGCCCCAGTTCCGTGAACGTCTTGTCCGCCGTCCCGCGCTCCAGCACCTCGGCGAGACACGAGTTCATCTCGTAGGCCGTCGCCGGTTTGATCACGTTCACCTTCTTCCGCTCCGCCTGATAGACGATCTTCCCGTTCCTGTCCTCGATGCGGCTGATGATGAAAGGCTTCTCCGGTCGCCAGCCGCCGTTCGGGAAAATGGTATTCGCCAGCGTCATATCCATGAGCGTGACCTCGCTGCTGCCGAGGAAGGTCGAGGGATAGCGCCGGAGATTGAATGTCGGCTGGCCCTTTTCATCCTTGCCCACCGCGTGCATCAGCCCGGCCTTGTTCGCCAAGTCAATGACGCTGTCCACGCCCGCCATCATCCCGAGGCGCACGGTCGCGGCGTTCTTCGATTTCACGAGCGCCGTCCGGGCCGAGATGCCGCCCTCGTATTTGTTGTCCACCCGCTCCGGCCCCCACTCGCCGAGAATGCCCGTCTGGCCGCCAATCATCACCTGCCGGTTGTCCATCACCGCATCCTGCAAAAGCGTGCCGGGAAAATATCCCTTCTCGAAAGCCGCCGCATAAACCAGCGGCTTGAACGCCGTCCCCGCCGGACGCGCGGCCGAAACCGCGCGGTTATACGGGCTGTGCGCGAAACTGCGTCCGCCCACCAGCGCCAGGATGCCGCCCGTGGAGTTATCCAGCACCACCACCCCGCCCTGCAAATAATCCGGCAACGCCAGCGTCCCCGACTCATCCGCCGCCACCTGCTTCTGATGCTGCTTAAACTCCACGTCATACTCCGCCGCCGTCTGCCCCTTGAAACCCTCATGCCGCTCCGCCTCTTCGAGCTGCTCGCGCAGCGCCTTTTCCGCCGCCTTTTGCAAATCGGGATCGATCGTCGTGTAAATCCGGTAACCGTCGCTCACCGCGTTGTCCCGCCCCACCAATTTCGCCACCTGCTGCGCCACCATGTCCGCCGCGTAGGACTCCTGGTGAATCGGCCGCCGGTTCTTCACCACGATGTCCTCCTGTAGCGTCTTCTCGCGCTCCTCCGCCGTGATCAGCCCGATCTCCATCGCCCGCTGCAGCACGTAATTCCGCGCGTCAATGCACCGCTGCCGGTTCGTCCACGGCGAGAGATTGCTCGGGCTTTTCAGCAGACCGCAGAGCATCGCCGACTCCGAGAGCGTCAGATCCTTCGCCGACTTGCCAAAGTAGCCGCGCGCCGCCGCCTCCGCGCCATAAAAGCCGCTGCCGAAAAACACCCGGTTCAAATACAGCTCCAGGATTTTCTCCTTCGTACACCGCTTCTCAATCTCCCGCGCCACCGCCAGCTCCATCAGCTTGCGCTGATAGGTCTTGTCACCCGGCGGCAGGAGGTCGGGGAAAGTATTCCGCGCGAGCTGCTGCGCCAGCGTGCTCGCGCCCTGCGCCTTCTTCCCCACCTTGTAGTTTTTGATCAGCGCCCGCGCGATGCCTCTGTAGTCCACCCCATGATGCTGGTAAAAGCGCGCGTCCTCCGCCGCCACCACCGCCTTCAGCAGATACGGCGAAAGCTGCTCGACCTTCACCTGATCGCGATTCTGCGTGAACATCCGCCCCAGCACCGCCCCTTTGCGATCGAAGATCACGGTGGCCGACTCCATCTCCTCCAGCCGGCTGTAATTGAACTCGCGCGCCGCCGCTTCGAGCCTCGCCTTTTCCCCGAGGCCAAAGACCAGCCCCACCAGCAGCGCGGACAGCACGAGAGCCGCTGGCACAAGGAACCAGGGGCGACGATAGAAACGTTTACGAGGAGGTTTGATATCCCACATGGGCGAGCCGCCGGGTGGCGGAGCCCTCATTCCCACGAATCCCCACCCCGCGCAATCCCATTTTGCCCACCTTGGCCGGTGACGCGGTGCCAGGGATGACAGCCGCGCCCGGTTCCCCCACAATGCCGCGCATGACCGACCAAAAACTCCTCCTCTTCGACATCGACGGCACGCTGCTCACCTCGGGCGGCGCGGGCGAACGCGCGCTCCGGCTCGGGTTCCGCGACCGCTTCGGCATCGACGACGACCTTTCCCGCGTCGAGATCGCCGGTCGCACCGACTCGGGCATCGTGCGCCGGATACTCGCGGCGCACGCGCTGCCGGAGACGCCGGAAAACATCGCGGCGTTTTTCGACGCCTACCTGCATCACCTCGCGCTGGAAATCCCACGCACGCCGGGCCGCCTGCTGCCGGGCATCCTCCCGCTGCTCGCCGCGCTCCAACCGCGTGCCGACATCGTGCTCGCGCTGCTCACCGGCAACCTCGCGCGCGGAGCCGAGATCAAGCTGCGGCACTACGGCGTCTGGCATTACTTCGAGTTCGGCGCGTATGCGGATGACCATCACGACCGCGACCAGCTCGGGCATTTCGCCAAAGCGCGGGCGCTCGCCCAGCGCGGCATCGACTTCCCTCCCGAGCGCATCTTCGTCCTCGGCGACACCCCGCACGACATCAGTTGCGCCCAGGCCATCGGTGCCCGCGCCATCGCCATCGCCACCGGCAAATTCACCCGCGCCGAACTCGCCGCGCACGCTCCGGCCGTCCTCTTCGACGACCTCGGCGATCTCCCGTCGGTGCTCGCGGCGATCGGCTAAAGCGCCCGCGCTTTCCGTGGCGAAATCTCCGGCCCCACACCGGGCGCTGGCTTGGCATTTGCTAGACCCGTACTGCATTTTCTGCCAGAGCCTGCCCATGCGCCGCGTCCCGTCCATTTTCCGCCTTTCGTCCCTGCCGCGATGAAGGTTCTTTTCGCACCCGACTGGCGCGCCGGCGTGCCCTATCAGACGCTCCTCGCCGAGGCGCTCACCGGGCTGGGCGTGGAGGTGGATTTTCTGGCCGACTACAAGCGCGTGCTGGCCCTCTCGCGGCTGGTGAAAACGCGCACGTTTGACCTGCTCCACCTGCACTGGCCGGAGGCCTACTATCCGCGCAAAAAGGACGGCCTCGACTGGTGGCGGCAGGCGCGTTTCCCGAGCGACCTCGCGCTCGCCACGCGGCGGCATCCGCTCGTGGTCACGGCGCACAATCTCGAACCGCACAACCGCTCGGGCGAGTTCTGCGGGCGGCGCAATGCCCGCGCGCCCTTCACCCGCGCGCGGGCCGTCATCGCGCACTCGGACGCGGCGCGCGCGGTCCTCATCGCGCATCACCGGCTCGCGCCGGAAAACGTCCACGTCATCCCGCATGGCGACCTTTCCGGGCCGCTCGGCGAGCCCCTCCCGCGCGCCGACGCCGCCCGGCAGCTCGATCTCCCCGCCGGCCCCGTGTGCCTGATGTTCGGCACGGTGGAGCCCTACAAGGGCCTCGAAGAAGTGCTCGCGCACTGGCGGGCGGCGGCGCCCGCCGCGACGCTCGTCGTGATTGGAAATCCGTGCGACCCGGAATACGCGGCGCGTCTCACCGGCCTCGCCGACGGGCTCGCCGGAGTGCGCCTCCACTTCGGCTGGGTCTCCGATGAGCAGCTCCGCGTCTGGCTCTCCGCCGCCGCCGCCGTGCTCTTCAATTACCGCCAGATCTTCACCTCCGGCGCCGCTTCCCTCGCCCGCTCGTGGGGCGTGCCCATCCTCATTCCGCGCCGGTTGGACACCGTGGATCTCGCCGAGCCGAGCCCGTTGGTGCAGCGCTTCGAAACTCTCGCCACCGACTTTCCCGCCGCCCTCGCTACCGCGCTCAGCACCGCTCCCAGTTTCGCCGCCGCCGCGGAATGGCGCGCCGCCACCGCGTGGGCGCGCGTCGCCTGCGCCACCGCCGACATTTATGCGCGCGTGCTCGGCGGCACCCGCCTCAACCCCACCTCGCAGCCATGTGCGGCATCGCCGGTTTCATAGCGCCGGGCCGTTCCGCCGAGGAGTGCGGCGCGCGCCTCGACCAGATGCTCGCGAGCATCGTGCATCGCGGCCCGGACGGCGCGGGCACCCACGTGCTCCCCGGCCTCGCCCTCGGCATGCGGCGGCTGAGCATCATTGATCTCGAAGGCGGCGGGCAGCCCGTCTGGAACGAGGACCAGACCGTCGGCATCGTCTTCAACGGCGAGATTTACAACTACGTGGAACTGACCGCGCAGCTCACCGCGGCGGGCCACGTCTTTCGCACGCACTCCGACACCGAGGTGCTCGTCCACCTCTACGAAGAAGCCGGTGTGGCCATGTTTGCGCAACTACGCGGGATGTTCGCGTTCGCCATTTTCGACACGCGAAAAAACCGCCTGCTCATCGCGCGCGACCACTTCGGCCAAAAGCCTCTCTACTACTCGCGCGCGGGCGGCAGCTTCGCCTTTGCCTCGGAGCTGAAGGCGCTCCTCACCCTCCCGTGGATTAACCGCGAGCGCGATCCCGACGCCCTGCCGGACTACGTCTCGTGGCTTTCGCTGCCCTGCCCGCGCACGCATTTCCGGCACATTCATAAACTCGGTGCCGGCAGCTTTCTCACGCTGCCGCTCGCCGACTTCAGCACCGCCACGCCGTACCGCTACTGGCGCTACGAACTCACCGCCGAGCCCGATCTCACCGCGCTGGATGCCGCCGTCGAGGCGCTCGACCCCACGCTCCGCGACTCCGTGCAAATGCACCTGCGCGCCGACGTGCCCGTGGGCGTGCTGCTGAGCAGCGGCCTCGACAGCCGCGTCGTCTCCGCCTACGCGCAGGAGCTGCAGCCCAGCGGCCTGCAGACTTTCACCGTCGGCTTCGGCGGACCGGATTCCGAGACGCTCGGCGCGGCGGAGACGGCGCGCGAAATCGGCTCGCAGCATCACACGCTGGAACTCACCGACCGCGACCTGCTGGAGAGCATCGAGCGCATTGCCTGGCATCTCGACGAACCGGTCGGCGATCCCGCCACCTTCGCCGTGCTGAAGGTCTGCGAACTCGCCCGCCAGCATGTCAAAGTGCTGCTCTCCGGCGAAGGCTCGGATGAACTTTTCGGCGGCTACGACACCCGCTACCTCGGCATGCTGTCCACGATCGGACGTTCGGAAAAACTGCGCCAGCTCACCCCGCTTCTGCCCTCCGACGATGACGGCGCGCCACCCTCGCGCTGGCACCGGCTCCTGCGCCGCGCCCACCGCGAGCGCGGCAGCGAAGCGCTCTCGCTCCGCCTCGAAGGTCTGCCCGGCGACGTCCGCACCCCGCGCGGCCTCACGCCCGACCAGCTCCGCCGTCTGCGCCAGCGGACCGACGACCTCGCGCGCTGCATGGTGCTGCCGCAACGCGACACGCTGAGCGAGCTGCTCACGCTCGACCTCGACTGGCAGCTCGCGGAGTCGCTCCTGCAAAAGGCCGACAAGATGAGCATGGGCGCGTCCATCGAACTGCGCACGCCGCTGCTCGATCTGCGCGTCGCGGAACTCGCCGCGCGCATCCCCTCCGCGCTCAAGCTCCCGCCCGGCGGCCCCGGAAAATTCGTCCTCCGCCACTGCCTCGCGCGCAAGCTGCACGAGCCGCTCAACCGCCCGAAACGCGGCTTCCCCGTGCCGCTGCGCGCGTGGTTCACCGGCCCGCTGCGTGGCCCGCTCGAAGACGCGCTCTTTGCGCCCAACGCCGCCTGCCTCGACTACCTCGACCGCTCGCTTCTCCGCACGGCGTGGAACGATTTTCTCTCCGGCACCTGGGACGGCGCACGCCCGCTCTTTGCTCTTTGGCTTTACGAAGTTTGGTCCGCCAAAATGCGCTCGCTATGCTGATCTTCGTGCTCGCCCTGCAAAGCCCCCAAGCCTCGCGCGACTGGCCGCACGTCTCGCGCCTCTGCGCCCGCACCCTCCGCTCCATCTGCGCCCAGACCTGCCCGGACTTCCGCGTTTTCCTCGTCTGCAATCAGCGCCCGGCGATGGACTTCACCCATCCGGCGCTGACCATCATCGAGGAAAACTTCCCGCTGCCTTCCGGCGAACCCGGCACCCGCATGGCCGACAAATGGCTGAAGATCAAACGCGGCCTAGTCGCCGCGCGACCGTTCGCTCCGGCTCATGTCATGATCATGGATGCCGATGACTGCGTGCATCGCGATCTCGCCGCGCTCAGCGCCGGCGCGCCGGATGCCACGGGCTGGATCTTTGAGCAGTCCTACCTCCACGACGAAGGCGCGCGCTGGGTTTATCGCCTCGCTGATTTTCACCGCCGCTGCGGCACCTCGGCCATCGTGCGCCTCACCGCCGCCGATTTACCCGCCGATCCCGCCGAACCGCGCGATCCGTATTTCATCCTCATGCACGGCCACGGCGTCATTGCCGACTTTCTCCGCGAGCGCGGGTCGCCGCTGGCGCGTCCGCCGTTTTTCGGAGCCATCTACGTCACCGCCACCGGCGAAAACGACAGCGGCACGGCCTACCGCAATTGGGGCGGCCTGAAGATGCGGCTGCGCAAGCTGCTCACCGCCCGGCCACTCACCGCGCGCCTGCGCGAAACCTACGGCTACCATCCCTGGCCGCACTGATGCCCGCGCTCATCACCATCGCCATCCCGTGCTTCAACAACGCCCGCTGGCTGCGGGCGGCCCTCGAGTCCGCGCTCGCGCAGACCTGGCCGGCCACGGAAGTCATCGTGGTGGACGATGGCTCGACCGATGACTCGGTGGAAGTGGCGCGCGGTTTCGGCGGGCCAGTGCGCGTGCTCGTGAACGCGCATCGCGGCGGCAATCACGCGCGCAACTGCGCGCTCCAGGCGGCGCGGGGCGAATGGGTGCAGTTCCTCGACGCCGACGACTATCTCGAACCGGAGAAGCTCGCGCAGCAGCTCGCCGAGACGGATGGAGGCGCGAACGCCGACATCATTTACAGCCCGACGTGGATGGAAGTCACCCGCACCGAGCGGCGCGAGCCGAGCGAGATCGACCCGCGCCTCGACATCTTCGCGCAATGGCTCGCCTGGCAGCTCCCGCAAACCGGCGGCGGCCTCTGGCGCAAAGCCGCGCTCAATGCCCTCGGCGGCTGGAAGGAGGACCAGCCCTGCTGCCAGGAACACGAGCTTTACCTCCGCGCGCTTCAGGCCGGGCTGCGCTTCGTCTTCGCGCCGACGCCGCATGCCGTCTATCGCCTGTGGTCCGAGCAGACCGTCTGCCGCCGCGATCCGCGCCTCGTCATTCGCGTGAAAACGGCGCTCATCGACGCGCTGCAAACGTGGCTGCAGGAGCGCGGGCGCTGGCAGCCCGAGCACGCCGCCATCGCCGGGCGCGCGTGCTTTGAAATGGCGCGCTCGCTCGCCAAAGCCAACGCCTCCGAAGCCGCCGCCTACCATCACGAACGCGCCGCCCGCGGCCTCATCCACCTCGCCGGCCCCGCCGCGCCGCGCTCCTACCGGCTCGCCTACCGCCTGCTCGGTTTCGCGGGCGCGGAAAAACTCGCCGCCGCGCGCCGCTGACGCCCACACTTTCGCCCGTGCCCGCCCTCGCCTACAGCATCGTCATCGCCACCTACGAACGCCCGGCAGAGCTGCGCACCACGCTGGATTCCCTCACCGCCCAGACGCGCCCGGCAGCGCGCGTGATCATCGTGGATTCCTCGCGCGACGAGCAGACCCGCGCGGTCGTGGACGATTTCACCGCGCGCCTCCCGCTGCACTACGAACGCGCCCTCCGCCCGAGCGCCGCGGTCCAGCGCAATCAAGGCGCCGCGCATGTCGCGACGCCGTTGATCGCGTTTCTCGACGACGACGTTTTCATCCCCACCGGAACTTTCGCCACGATCTGCGCCGCCTTTGACCACGACGAAACCGGACGCATCGGCGGCATCGCCGCGCGCATTGACGGCCTGCAACACACCCCGCCGCGCGGCTTGCTCTGGTGGTATTACCGGCTGCAGGCGGGCTACGCGCACCCGACGTATGGCGGCAAACTTTTCGGCCCGGCGATCAACTGCCTGCCGACCTATGAAAGCGCCACCGACCTCATCCGCTCCGACTGGCTGAACTCGACCTGCGTCTTTTACCGCACCGAACTTTTCCGCCGTGAACGCTTCCCCGAATTCGAGGGCTACAGCTTTCTCGAAGACGTACATGTCTCCGCGCGCATCGGCCGCACCCACGAACTTTTCTTCCACCGCACCGCCACCTTCGAGCACCGCGACGCGCCGAGCACTTTCAAACGCAACGCCCGCCAGCTCGCCCGCATGCGCGTGCGGCATCAGCGGCTCGTCGCGCACGACATCGTCGGGCTCCGGGAACCGGCACTCACTTTCAAACTGCTGCTCCATCGGCTCTTCGCCAGCGTCAGCGTGCTGCGCCAGCGCGCGCCCGGCTGGTCGCAGGAACTCCTCGGCACATGGACCTGATCGCCCGCCTCGCTGCCGGAATCGCCTCGCGCCTGCGCATCGCCTGGCAGCGTGCGCGCGGCGTGCGCATCCTCGGGCACGCCGCGTTGCGGGCGGTGGAAATCCCGCGGCATCCGCGCGGCGTCACGCTCGCTGCTGGCGTGGCGCTGGATCGCGGCGTCACGCTCCTGCTCACCGGCGCGGCCGCGCGGCTGGTCATCGGCGCGGGCGTTTACATCAACCGCCACACCATGCTCGACGCCAGCGCCTCCATCGAAGTCGGCGAGCACGCGATGATCGGCCCGTTTTGCTACATCACCGACCACGACCACGCCGTGCAGCCCGGCGCGAAACCGGCGGACGGCGCGCTCGTCTCGGCACCGGTCCGCATCGGCGCACGGTGCTGGCTCGGCGCGCATGTCACGGTGCTGAAAGGCGTGAGCATCGGCGAAGGCACGGTCGTCGGCGCGGGCAGCGTCGTGACCAAATCGCTGCCCGCGGGCGTGATCGCGGTCGGCAATCCGGCGCGCGTTTTGAAACCGGTCTCCGCATGAGTGTCACCGTCGGCATCTGCATCGCCACCCACAACCGCTGCGCCGACCTCACGCGCACGCTCGCCGCGCTGGCCCGGCTCGCGCCCGCGCCGGATGAAGTCATCGTGGCCGCTGATGGCTGCACGGATGGCACCGTGGCGATGCTGCGGGCGGCGCATCCGTCGGTGCGGTTGCTCGTCCAGGACGCAGCGCGCGGCTCGATTCCCTCGCGCAACGCCATGGCGGGCGTCTGCGGCTGCGATGTTTTTGTCAGCCTCGACGACGACAGCTATCCGCTCGACGCCGACTTCATCGCGCAGGTGCGCGCGCTTTTCTCCGCGCGTCCGCGGCTCGCCGTCGCGTCCTTTCCCCAGCGCACCGACGAGTTTCCCGCCACGCTCACCGCCACGGATTTCGGCCCGGCGGAATTCGTGGGCAGCTTCGCCAATTCCGGCGCGGCGATCCGGCAGGCGGCGTTTCGCGAACTCGGCGGCTACCCGGATTTTTTCTTTCACGCCTACGAGGAGCCGGACTTCGCGCTGCGCTGTGTCGCCGCCGGCTGGGAAGTGCGGCACGAGCCCGCGCTGTGCATCCGCCACCATTTCACGAGCGCGCAACGCCACGAGGTGCGCACCCACCAGCGCCACGCGCGCAATGAATTCTGGAGCGTGCTGCTGCGCTGCCCCGCGCCGCAGCTTTTGGCCGTCGCGCTCTTCCGCGCGGCGCGGCAGTTCGGCTACGCGTGGTCGCGCGGGCTGGCGTGGGCGGTGTGCGAACCGCGCTGGTGGCTGGCCGCGCTCGCCGGGGTGCCGCGGTGCCTGGCCGCGCGGCGTCCGCTGCCGTGGCCGCGCTACCTCGCGTGGATGCGCCTGGTGCGCGCGCCGATCCGCGACGAGGCGGAGTGGACGGCCAAATTCGGAGGAGCCGCCGCGTGAAAATTTCCCTCGCCGCGACGAACCCGTGCCACGTCTTCCCGCTCGCCGTGGAGCTGGCGCGGGCTGGCGCGCTCGGCTGCTACTACTCCGGCTACCCGGAATGGAAACTGGGCGCGGATGCCGACCCGCTGGAAGTCCGCACGCACAGCCTGCGGACCAACATCGTCTATGGCCTGCTCAAGTTTGCGCCGGAGAAACTGCGCCCGAGTTCGCGGCGGCTGTTCCTGTGGCAGGACCGCGGCTTCGACCGCTGGACTGGCGCGCACTTGGAGCCGTGCGATTTCATCCACGGCCTGCCCGGCCAGTGCCTGCACACCTTTCGCGCCGCACGCCGGCTCGGCATCCGCACGGTGCTCAATCACGCCACCGGCCCGGTGCGCACGTGGGTGAAAATCATGGAGCCGGAATATGCGCGCGTCGGGCTGAAATTGGAGGACGTGTGTCCGTACGACGCCGACTACTTCACGCGCGAGGACGAGGAATACGCGCTCGCGGATTTCCACTGCGCCGCCTCGACCGTGGTGCGCGATCAACTCCTCGCCCTCGGCATTCCTCGCGAGCGCCTCTGGCTCGTGCCCTACGGCGCGGACACCCGCATCTTTCACCCGGCACCCGAGCGGCTGTCCGGCGGCTGGCGCATCGTCTTTGCCGGCCAGCTCGGTCTGCGCAAAGGACTCGGGACGCTGCTCGCCGCGCTGACGCTCGCGGGCCGCGCGGACTGGAGCGTGGACTGCTACGGCGCGGTGCTCGGCGAGGCGCAGCGCGATCTCGCGGCGTATCGCGGCGCGGCGAAGCTGCGCTTTCACGGCGCGGTCGCGCAGCCGGCATTGGCGGACGCCTTCCGCGCGGGCTCGGTGCTGGTGCTGCCGTCGCTGGAGGAAGGCTTCGGGCTGGTCGTCCCGCAGGCGCTGAACTGCGG
>Ga0163144_10016523_pt1 | contig 15113 bp, 10 predicted proteins | sample OliLak19BULKMAT1_FD_123175 | JGI IMG/M metagenome (GOLD analysis project Ga0163144, IMG submission 123175) | Freshwater microbial mat bacterial communities from Lake Vanda, McMurdo Dry Valleys, Antarctica - Oligotrophic Lake LV.19.BULKMAT1 | ecosystem: Environmental > Aquatic > Freshwater >... | reverse complement strand
TTGGCGGCCGGGGAATTCACGTCGCAAATTCATTTATTTCTCGACGACCTTGGCTTGCGGGAGATTATCTTGATCGCCCAGGGAACGGGGGAGGGATCGGCGGCGAAGGGGCCGTGAGTGGGGAAGGTTGCCGCGGTTGGCGGGTATCTTGGGGAATGGGGATATGGGGATATGGGGGTTGGGGCCCGCGACTGTTCGGCGACAACTACCTTTCCTCTTTAGCGACAATTATCTTTCCCCAGAGACGCGGGAGTGGGGCAGCGCTTCACGCAGGGTGCGCTATCGCGACCCTGGGCTTTGGGACGTAACCCCTTCGGGGTAGGGGAACAGTGTAAACGGGGGTGGGCAGTGTCGCTTTGTCGTAGTGGTCGGACAAGTGGCGTAAGGGATTAGTGGGGAATGGGTAACGAGAGCGACCACTACGACAGGGGTCCTGTCGTAGTGGTCGTGTGAGTTGTCGCAGTGGTTGGCGTTTGCGGAGTTACACGGTTAGGGGATCCGGTTTGTCGGCGTCGAGGCCGAGTTCTTTGATGGCTTTCTCGACGCGGTCGACGGGGATCTCGCCGCGGCGGGCGAGTTGTTCGAGGGCGGCGAGGGTGATGGATTCGGCGTCGACTTCGAAGAAGCGGCGGAGGGATTGGCGGTTTTCGGAGCGGCCGAAGCCGTCGGTGCCTAGGACGGTGAGGCCGCCGGGAACCCACTTGGAGATGAGTTCGGGCCAGGCTTTCATGTAGTCGCTGGCGGCGAGGAAGATGCCTTTCTCGTTGGCGAGGAGGTTCTCGACGTAGCTCTTCTTCGCGGGGGCGGAGGGGTGGAGGCGGTTCCAGCGTTCGCACTCCTGGGCCTCGCGGCGGAGTTCTTTGTAGCTGGTGACGCTCCAGACGTCGGCGGCGACGCCGAACTTCTCGGCGAGGATGACTTGGGCCTTTATGGTCTCGCCGAGGATGGAGGCGCTGCCCAGGAGCTGGATCTTGGACTTGACGGCGCTCTTGGCGAGCGTGGAGGTTTTGAGCTTGTACATGCCCTTCAGGACGCCTTCGCGGGCGCCTTCGGGCATGGCTTCCATGGGGTAGTTCTCGTTGCCGAGGGTGAGGTAGTAGAAGATCGGCTCGTTGTTCTCGTACATGCGGCGGATGCCGTCTTGGATGATGAGGGCGATCTCGAAGGCGAAGGCGGGGTCGTAGGCGACGACGTTGGGAACGGTGAGGGCCTGCATGAGGCTGTGGCCGTCTTGGTGTTGGAGGCCTTCGCCGGCGAGGGTGGTGCGGCCGGCGGTGCCGCCCAGGAGGAAGCCGCGGGTGCGCATGTCGGCGGCGGCCCAGATGAGGTCGCCGACGCGTTGGAAGCCGAACATGGAGTAGTAGATGTAGAAGGGGACCATGGGTACGCCGTGGTTGGCGTAGGCGGAGCCGGCGGCGATGAAGGAAGACATGGCGCCGGTTTCGGTGATGCCTTCTTCGAGGAGTTGGCCGTCCTTGGCTTCGCGGTAGCGGGTGAGGGTGGCGTGGTCGACGGGTTCGTAGAGTTGGCCGAGGCTGGAGTAAATGCCGTATTGGGTGAAGAGGCCTTCCATGCCGAAGGTGCGTGCCTCGTCGGGGATGATGGGCACGACGAACTTCGACATGGCCTTGTCTTGGAGCAGGCGTTTGAGGAAGTCGACGAAGACCATGGTGGTGGAGGCGGGACGGCCGCCGGAACCCTTGAGGAAGGGTTCGATGATCGCCTCGGCCGGCGCCTTGAGGACGGGGCAGTTGACGTTGCGGACGGGAATGTAACCGCCGAGGACTTTACGGCGTTCGTGGAGGTACTTGATTTCGGGGGTGTCGTCGGCGGGCTTGTAGAAGGGGAGGTTGGCGATCTCCTCGTCATTGAAGGGGAGATCGAAGCGTTTGTGGAACTTGCCGACGGCTTCTTCCTTGATCTTCTTCTGTTGGTGGGCGGTGTTGCGTCCCTCGCCGGCTTCGCCCAGGCCATAGCCCTTGACGGTCTTGGAGAGGATGACGGTGGGGCCGCCCTTGAACTCGGTGGCGGCTTTGTAGGCGGCGTAGACTTTGACGGGGTCGTGGCCGCCGCGGGTGAGCTTGGTGAGTTCCTCGTCGCTCAGATGCTCGACGAGCTTGAGGAGTTCGGGGTACTTGCCGAAGAAGGTGTTGCGGATGTACTCGCCGGTTTCGATGCTGAGGCGTTGGTACTCGCCGTCGACGACTTCGTTCATGCGGTGGACAAGGAGGCCGGTGGTGTCGCGGGCCAGGAGGTCGTCCCAGTTGGAGCCCCAGATGACTTTGATGACGTTCCAGCCGGCGCCGCGGAAGGCGGCTTCGAGTTCCTGGATGATCTTGCCGTTGCCGCGGACGGGACCGTCGAGGCGCTGGAGGTTGCAGTTGATGACGAAGGTGAGGTTGTCGAGATGTTCGCGCGAGGCGAGGGTGAGGGCGCCCAGGGATTCGGGTTCGTCGCATTCGCCGTCGCCCAGGAAGGCCCAGACGCGCTGTTTTGAGGTATCTTTGATGCCACGGTGTTCGAGGTAGCGGAGGAAGCGGGCGTGGTAGATGGCCATCACGGGGCCCAGGCCCATGGAGACGGTGGGGAACTGCCAGTAGTCGGGCATGAGCCAAGGGTGCGGATAGGACGATAGTCCGCCGCCGGGTGCGAGTTCACGGCGGAAGTTGTCGAGCTTGGCGGCGGGAAGTCGGCCTTCCAGGTAAGAGCGGGCGTAGATGCCGGGCGTCGAGTGTCCCTGATAGTAGATGAGGTCCATGCCGCCGGGCGCGTCGGGGCCTTTGAAGAAGTGGTTGAAGCCGACTTCGTACATGGTGGCGAGCGAGGCATAGGTGGAGATGTGGCCGCCGATGCCGTCGGACTTGAGGTTTGCCTTGACGACCATGGCCATGGCGTTCCAACGGGTCAGGCTCTTGAGGCGGCGCTCGATGGCGCGGTCGCCGGGGAAGAGGGCCTGGCGTTCGGTGGGGATGGTATTGACGTAAGGCGTGTTGAGTGGGATGTCGACGCCGTTGCGGACGGCCTTTTCGCGCAAGCGCGTCAGAAGGAAACGGGCGCGTGCGGGGCCGTGGGTCTGCAACACGCCGGTGAGGGAATCGAGCCATTCGCGGGTTTCGGCTGCGTCGACGTCGCCGGCGCCGATGTGATTGCCGTTGTCAATGCCATTGCCGTTCCAAGCCATTGAACACTCCAGAAATAAACCGGCTGACCAGTGCGGGAATGCAACCTCTACGCTCGAATCCGTCCGTCGTGGGCCGCGGAATGCGTGCCGGTCGTGATTCATCCTTCATTTTAGTCGAAGTTTGCGCGCAAGACCATGGGGGGCAAGCGGAAGGCACGGGCAACGATACCAAGACGGGCGGAATGGGTTAATAGCGATTCTTTTCGCCCCACCCCGGCGCAGCTCCCTGGCCCAGTGCGAAAATATTTCGCGCGAATCTACGAAGTAGTTACGGATTGAAGCGAGCGGCAAGTGGGGAATTCTTGAAAGAGCCGCGATGGATGCTTGACAACACGCTGGGTCTTTTCTTAAGGTTTCCGATAGGAGAATTCACCTCTTGGGCAGCTACAACGGGGGTCGTCTGGAAGACGCCCTTTGGGTTGGGAAGGAAGCCAGTGGGGGATGGAGGTTTCTCATGCCGAATTGGCTTGATCTTCCCGTGTGGTTGATCGCTTTGGCGATCGCGTTTCCGCTGGGTACTCTCGTCGAGTATTGGGGGCACCGGCTGATGCACGCATGGCTGCTAAAGAAAAAGCACGCGGAACACCATCGCGACGGCTGGGGACAAGGTTGGCTCGGCGAGTTCTTCGATTATGTCGTCGGCGCCTTGCCGATCATCCCCCTGGGGTTCTTGTATTCCCAGGAAGCAGGGTATGGTTTCGCGGCCGGGGCCATGCTAGTCGCGGCATTCGCGGCCTATTCGCATCAGTTGCAGCACGAGCGGCCGGAATTGTGTTTCTGGATGGGCAGTCCGGTTCATTACTTGCATCACTACAAGCACATGTGGAAGAAGAACTTTGGTATCTCCTGCGATATTTGGGACCGCGTTTTTGGGACGTATGAGAAAGTGGAATGGCAGCGACCGCCGCGGCGGTCGTGGCTCGGCCTCTTTACGATCCATTGGGGATGGAACGCAACCGGCACGCGCGCCCGTCCTATTGCCACCACCTCAATGGCTGCGGAAGTGCTCAAGACCGGCGAGCAATTGGGAGCCGCGGGAGCGAGCCGGTTGTAATGGCGCCGCGCTTGGGACGTTCCGCGATGGCGTTGTTCGCGTTCAGCGACCGTATGCGATTCGTTCCCCGAAGCGCGCGAAATTCACAGGATTAGGCGGAGAGGTTGCGCGCGTGGGTTGCTTCCAGTCCCTTTTTTTTTTAATGTTACGATGGAATATGCAATCCCCAAATGACTTGCAAACATGCCAAACGGGTCCGGCCCTTTTCTGGTGCAGCGGCGCGAGGACGGCTACGGCGACGTTTTTCCCCTTGAGGAAGGGCAACGCGTCACGCTCGGCCGCGCCAACACCAATCTCATCGTTCTTAAAGACGAATTGTGCAGCCGGGAGCACGCGGAGGTTTATTTCGCGGAAGATCGCTGGCAAGTTTGTGATTTGAAAAGCCTCAATGGCACATTCATCAACGGCAACTCGCTCAAGGGCGATTGGGAATTGACGTCGGGAGACGAGTTTCAGGTCGGTCGAACACGCTATTTATTCGTCAACCAGCTGGAAGACTTGCCCGATCTACCTCCGCCGGCGGAGGATAGCGAAGGCATTTCGATCAAGAAACGCTTGGGGCAAACGCGGTTTCTAACCCCGGTGCCCGAGGAACCGCCGCCGGAAGGGGCGACCTGCGCCGGAGACTTGAAGCCTCGGCACAGCCTGAGTCGAGATCTGTCGCTTCTATATCGGCTCGCTTTGGACATGGGGGCGGCGCCGACCTACGAGGATCTCGTGCGTTTGGTGCTCGACGCGCTCGTGGAGGCGACGCCCGCCGAAGTCGGCGCCGTCCTCACGATGAAAGAAGGCCGCAATCTGAGCTTGACGGCTCAGCGTCATCGCGATCCGAAAGTGACGGGTTATTTGCCGGTTTCCGAGTTCGTTTCCAACGAGGTGCTGGCGAGTCGCGAGGCGATCCTCGCGGAAGACGTCGCTCGAGACCGCTATTTGCGGTCGCGCGACAGCCTACACGGACTGAAGGCGACGAGTCTGATTTGCGCCCCCGTCATTCACGAGAAGAAGGTATACGGACTCATTCATCTCTATTGCTCCGACATCCATCACGCTCTCTCCGTCGAGGATCTGGAGTTTACGGTCGCCGTCGCCAAACAACTGGGAATGGCGAACAAACTGCTCCAGAAGCAGGAATCGCTAGCAAACGCCAACCAGTCGCTGCGGGCCCAACTCAAGGTCGAAAGCGAATTGGTCGGCGAAAGTTCCGCCATCGCTGATATTCTCGAGCAAGTTCGACGCGTGGCAGATACCCATGCAACCGTCCTGGTGCGCGGCGAGAGCGGCTCGGGGAAGGAACTGGTCGCCCGCGCGATTCATTACACCAGCCCGCGCCGCGAAGGACCGTTCATCTGCCTCAATTGCGCGGCCATCACGGAGTCGCTCTTGGAAAGCGAACTCTTCGGCCACGAAAAAGGCGCCTTCACCGGAGCGACTGAGAAAAAGATCGGCAAGTTCGAGGCGGCGAACCAGGGAACAATCTTTCTGGATGAGATCGGCGAAATGTCGGTGGGGACGCAGGCGAAATTGCTGCGCGTATTGGAGGGACACCCCTTCGAGCGCGTCGGCGGCGGCACGCTCATACGGGTAGATGTCCGCGTCGTGGCCGCGACCAATCAGCCGCTGGAGAAGGCGATTCACGAAGGCCGATTTCGCAAGGATCTTTTTTACCGTCTGCAAGTCGTCGAGATTCAAGTGCCGTCGCTCCGAGATCGAAAAGGGGACGTGACACTTTTGGCTGACTTCTTCCTCAAGCGATTCGTGCGTGAGACGGGGCGAAAGATTCGCGGCTTCAGCGAGGCCGCCCAGCGCAAAATGTCCGAATACGCCTGGCCCGGCAACGTGCGTGAACTCCGCAACGTCGTCGAACGCGCCGTGGCGCTAGGGCAGGGGCCCGTGCTCGACGTGAAGGACATTTGGCTCTCGTCGCTGGAAGCCGAGGTCGCTCAAACCCCGACAGGCGACGGCGACTCGTACAAACCGGTATCGATGGAAGAAGTGGAAAAGCAACACATCGCCCGCACGCTGGCCCACACCGATTGGAACAAGAGCCAAGCCGCGGGGATTTTGCGGATCGAACGATCGACGCTGGATCGCAAGATCAAAGGATACGGCATCGTGAAAGAGTAAGGATCGAAGTACCAGACCGTTCGCGCAAGCGAACGAACGGAAATCGATGCCACGCGGCGATGTGTTGCGGGGATAAACTACCCTGGGAACCCGACCATGAACTGGAATCGATTCTTTACGGTTGCCGTGGCGGCTGTCGCGGCAATGTTGTCTATCGCCGTATTTGTGCTTCTGAATATGGGCGATTCCCCAAGGAATCTTGGCGGCCCCGTCGCGATTTTCAAAGGAAAACGGCCGACGCATGGTTTCGTGGGCGTGGAGTTTACGGGCACGGTAGCGCCGCTGACCGTTCAGCGGGTGATTAAGGGAAGCGACGCGGAGTTTGCGGGCGTGGCTCGAGGCGATATCGTACTTCGAGTTGAGGACATCGATAATCCCGATTTTGAATCGTTCCGTGCAGTCGTGAAGGGAATGAAGCCTGGAGAGACGCTCCGTCTGACAATCGGTCGCGATGAGGAGCGTTTAAATGTTCGCGTACAATTGCTCACCGTTGAAGATTCAATTCTGTTGCGGGAGAGAATGGATCATCCCTTGCCCGAGTAATGGATGACCTTCCCAAGCTCCGCGGGGATTTTCCTTGTGAACCCGACTGGAATCCAGATAATTGTCAAAGAGGAGAATGCGAACTTCCAACGTGTTCGGCGGAAGGGGATTGCATGTCGATTTCGAGATGCGGGGCGGTGTTCGTCTGTGCCGTGATTATTAGTGCGTCGTCCGCTTGGTCCCAGGAGCCGTTGTCGCGCGGCGATCTGGAATTCTTCGAGGCCAAGGTACGGCCCGTGTTGGTGAAGCGTTGTTTCTCCTGTCATTCGACGGAGGCGAAGAAAACGCGCGGCGGGCTCGCGCTCGACGGACGATCCAGCGTCTTGGAAGGCGGCGACCACGGTCCGGCGGCGGTCGCGGGCAAGCCGGAGGAAAGTCGTCTCATCGAGGCGATTCGTTACAAGAATCCGGACTTTTCGATGCCGCCCGCGGGCAAGTTGCCGGATCACGAGAGCGCTGTGCTGATCGAATGGGTGCGTCGCGGGCTGCCCTATCCGGAAACGTCAAAAAAGCTGACACGCAACGCCATCAATATCGAAGCGGGGCGGAAGTTTTGGTCCTTCCAACCGCTTCGCCCGCGGCCCGCGCCGCCGGTGGCGGAAAATGCCTGGGTGCGGACGAAGATCGACGCCTTCGTCTTGGCGGAACTTGAAAAGCAACGCCTTACCCATTCCCCCGAAGCGACGAAACGGGTCTTGATTCGCCGCGCCTATTTCGACCTGATCGGCTTGCCTCCCCCTTTCGCCGAGGTCGAAGCCTTTGAGAAAGATGTCGCACCCGACGCCTACGCGAAACTCATCGACCGTTTGCTCGCCTCGCCGCACCACGGCGAGCGCTGGGGGCGTTATTGGCTCGATCTGGCCCGTTATTGTGACATTCCGGAATCGTGGGCCGAGACGAAGGGCTCGCCGCACCTATATCGGGATTGGGTCGTGAAGGCGATCAACGACGGCATGCCCTACGATCAATTCGTCGTGTATCAGTTGGCGGCGGACCTGATGCCGGAGGCGGCGCCTGCGGATGTCGCGGCATTGGGATTCATCGGCCTGAGTCCCTCCTACTGGAAGGAATTGAAGCTGGCCCCGGACGTGATCAAGGGGGTCGTCGCGGAAGAGTGGGAGGAACGCATCGAAGCGGTGACGCGGACGTTCCTGGGCTTGACGGTGGCGTGTGCCCGCTGCCACGATCACAAATTCGACCCCATCACGACCGAAGACTACTACGCCCTGGCAGGGGTTTTCGCGAGCACGAAACCGGCGGACCGGATGCCGTTGCCGCCGGAGCGTGCGAGCGTCGCGCTTAAGGCACGGCAAGAGGTGCAAGGACTCGAAGCGCAAATCGCGAAGTTGAAAGCATCCAAGTCGGCCACGGCCCAGGAAAAGATCGACGAGTTGAACGCAAAGATCGAGGCCGTTCGCAAGGCGACGCCCGATGTCGATATTGTCCCGGCGGTGGGGGTCGCGGAGGCGAGTCTCTATGTCATGGCCGATGGGCCGCACAAGACGAAGCTCGTGTACAAATCAGGCGAGGCGCACGACGTGCCCATGCAAATACGCGGCAATCCCTCCAGTCCGGGCAAGATCGTTCCGCGACGTTTTCTATCCGTGTTGTCGCCGAAAACGCCCGAGGTGTTCACGAAAGGAAGCGGCCGGCTGGAATTGGCGCGAGCGATCGTGACCGACGGGGCGCCGTTGGCGGCGCGCGTGCTCGTCAATCGCGTCTGGAAGCATCATTTTGGCCGAGGATTGGTGGAGACGCCCAGCGACTTCGGCGCCCAAGGGGATCGGCCGTCGCATCCGGAGTTGCTTGAAGATCTCGCGGCTCGATTCGTTGCCAACGGCTGGTCGGTCAAATGGCTGCATCGCGAGATCATGCTCTCGGCCACGTATCGCCAAACCAGCCATCTCGCCAAGGAACAGCAGGGCATCGATCCGGACAACAAATACCTGTGGCGGATGAATCGGCGGCGTCTCGACGTCGAAGCCTGGCGTGACGCGATGTTGGCCGTCAGCGGCACGCTGGATCCGCGGCTGGGCGGTCCCTCCCTGGATCTGGGCGACGCGAAAAATGGGCGCCGCACCCTCTACGGCACCGTGAAACGCCGCGAGTTGCACGACTTGCTTCGGCTCCACGACTTCCCCGATCCGACTTCGCATGCTTCCCATCGCGTGCCGACCGTGACGCCGCTCCAGCAGCTCTTTACACTCAACAGTCCTTTCATCCTGGGCCAGGCCGCCGCACTTGCGCAGCGCGTCCAAAAGCATCCCGGTCCACAAGGCGAGAAGATTCAATTCGCCTATCGCACTCTTTTCGGTCGGGCGGCGACGGAGAGACAGCTTCAGTTGGGCCTGGATTTTATCGGGGCGGGAAGCGATGGAACCTGGCGACAATACGCGCAAGTGCTCTTGAGCAGCAACGAGTTTCTCTTTGTCGATTAAGGCGCCTTCGCACTCAAGTCAGCCTGAAGAAGGAATCAAGCACGCATGACCGACAAGAAGAGCCACTGGACGCGACGACAGATGATTCAAGCCCTGGGCGGCGGGCTGGGCGCCATCGGGCTGGCCAGCTTGCTTCAGTCCAGCAGCGGTCTCGGCCGCGTAACGCACCATGTGCCGCGCACGCGCCGCGTCATTCAACTTTTCATGAACGGCGGTCCCTTCGCGCCGGACTTGATCGACCCCAAGCCCGAGATCAATCGCTTCGTCGGCCAACGTCCCGCGGCCGTCCAACTGCGCACCGAGAATCAGACGGGCGGGTTGATGGCGGTGCCGTTTCAGTATCAACGTCATGGCCAAAGCGGCCTGGAAGTGAGCGAGTTGCTGCCGCACCTCGCCCAGCATGCCGACGATTTGTGCGTACTGCGTTCGCTACACACCGATAACCCAAACCATGGCCCGGCATTGTTCTTGATGAACAACGGTTCGATGACGCCGACACGGCCCAGCCTGGGCGCCTGGCTTTCCTATGGCCTGGGAACGGAGAATGCGAATCTGCCCGGCTTCGTAGTCTTGTGTCCCGGCCGGCCGGTGCGTTTCGCCGAGTTGTGGTCCAGCGGCTTTCTGCCCGGCGAGCATCAGGGAACGTACATCAACCATTCCAACCTCGATCCGCGCCGCATGATCCCGTTCCTACAAAACACAAGCATGCGCCCGGAGGAGCAGCGCCGCCAACTTGACTTAATGCAGGATTTGGACCGCGAACATCTCGCGGAGCATGAAAACGACCCGGCCCTGGACGCACGCATTCGTGCCATGGAGACGGCCTATCGCATGCAAACCGCCGCCACCGACGCCTTCGATCTCAACCGCGAAGCCGCTCGAACCCGCGACGAGTATGGCCGCGGACATTTCGCCAATGGCTGCCTGCTCGCACGGCGCTTGGTCGAGCGCGGAGTGCGGTATGTGCAAGTGTATTACGGCAACGGCCAACCGTGGGATACCCATCGCAGCCACAACGCGACGACACGCAGCCTTTGCCGCGACATCGATCAGCCGATGGCCGCCCTCCTCGCCGATCTTAAGCGGCGTGGACTCTTTGAAGACACCCTGGTGGTTTGGGGCGGCGAGTTCGGCCGGACCCCCACTTCGGAATCCGGCGACGGACGCGATCACAATCATTTCGGCTTCGCGATGTGGCTCGCCGGCGGCGGCGTCAAAGGCGGCATGGCGCACGGCGCCAGCGACGACTTCGGCTTTCGCGCCGCCCAAGACAAAGTCCATGTCCACGATTTGCACGCAACGATCCTCCATCTGCTTGGACTGGATCACGAACGCTTGACTTATCGCCATGCGGGCCGGGATTTTCGCCTCACGGACGTTTACGGCGAAGTGGTTTCGCCGATTCTTCACCGGCCTCCCAGTACCGCCGCGATACTCTAATTTTTTAATTGCTTCCTCATCAAGGGATTGCTAAGTTTCTACTATCAGCATTCGCAATGTTTCCCACATGTAAGTACGAAGTATTGGACTCGTGCGTTCGCGCGCCGGTATGGGATCGGCGCGGGGCGTTTGATTGTTACCAGGAGTGTCTCCATGAGAAAGCTCGTAGCGGCGGTTACTCTTTTCGTTTTGACTGTCGGCTTTGCGATGGCCGAAGAATTCAACGCGGTCATCACGAAGGTCGACGGCAACAAGGTCACGCTGCACAAGACCAAACGCGGCGAAAAGGGCAAGAAGGGTGAAAAGGGCGAGGCTGAAACGCTTAACGTCGCCGACGGCGCCAAGGTCGTCAAGGGTAAGTTCAACAAGGAAGACAAGAAATTTGAAGCCGGCGATTCGATCGAAGGCGGCCTCTCCAACAAGATGTTCGCCGGCAAGGGCGTGAATGCCCGCATTACCACCAACGATGCCGGTGCCATCACGCAGGTCATGACGACCTTCAACTTCGGCGGCGGCGACAAGAAGAAAAAGAAAAAGACGGACACGAACTAATCTCGCTAGTCGTGTAGATCAATCAACGCCGAGAGCTCGGGAACGGCCGTCCCCGAGCTTTCAACTTTCCATACCTGCAACTTTTTCGAGTCGCCAAATGCTTCGTTCCCTCCTGTTCGGCGCACTATCTTGCTTGGCTTTGATTGCGTGCGGCGAATCGCTCGCGCAGCATAAGGCGAAGCGAACCACCAAGGTCGCCATCCGGGGCGACGCCTTTTTCATCAATGGAAGCCCAACCTATAAGTTGCAATCCTGGAAGGGCAAGAAAATCGAAGGGCTGCTCTTTAACAGCCGCATGGTCCAAGCGACCTTCGACGATCTGAACTCCGCCACCGTTTCACGCTGGGCTTACCCGGACACCAAGAAATGGGACGCCGAACGCAACCTCCGCGAGTTTCTCGCCGCGATGCCGACTTGGCGTAAGCACGGACTCTTGGCCATCACAATTAATCTGCAAGGCGGCAGTCCGCAGGGATACTCGGCCGACCAACCGTGGCACAATTCCGCCTTCACCCAAACCGGCGAACTACGCAAGGACTATCTTGACCGCCTGACTCGCGTGCTTGACCGGGCCGACCAGCTTGGCATGGTCGTCATCGTCGGCTACTTCTATTTCGGCCAGGATCAACGCCTCAAAGACGAGGACGCCGTAAAAAAGGCCGTCGACGACGCCACCGACTGGCTGCTCGACAAGCGCTATGGCAACGTCTTGGTCGAGGTCAACAACGAATGCAACGTCCGCTACGACCACGATATCTTAAAGCCAAAGCGCGTCCACGAATTGATCGAGCGGGTCCGCGACACGAAGAAGGATGGCCGCCGATTGCTCGTGGGCACCAGCTACGGCGGCGGCAAGATCCCCGAGGAAAGCGTCGTCCGCGCCTCCGATTTCCTCCTCCTGCACGGCAACGGCGTCAGCGACCCCAAACGCATTGCCGTCATGGTCAAACAGACCCGCAAAGTCCCCGGCTACCGCCCCATGCCGATCCTCTTCAACGAGGACGACCACTTCGCCTTCGACAAGGACAGCAACAACTTCACCGCTGCGGTCGGCGAATACGCCTCCTGGGGCTATTTCGACTACCGTATGAAAGGCGAAGGCTTCAACGAAGGCTACCAAAGCGTGCCCGTCAACTGGGGAGCAGCTTCGGAGCGGAAGGATGGGTTTTATCGGTTGTTGAGTGAAATAACGGCGAGTCGATAATGGGAACAACGTCAATCGATCATTCGTCGCGATCCAGCAATCCAACGCTGCTTACCGCGCCAAAAGTACTGAACACCCGCAGCGCGCTGGAGATGACGTAAAACTCCTCGGACCCGGCGTGCCCATTCGTGCCCGGATCGAACGCGATGTTTTCCGGATGTTCAATGACGATGTGATCGCCGTTCTCCATTTTCAGGGCAAATGGACGAAACGGGACCGCTTGCAAGAGGCGTTGAACTTCAGTGCGGATTAGGTCGACGCGCGGCATGGCTTACTCCGAAGGAACCTATTCGTGAGTATACCTAAATTCTCGTTTCCATTGCAAGCACCTTAGCAATGTCCGAGAAATAACTTCCCGATTTGCAAACGGCCGAGGCGAACGCTAAGCCGCAAGCGGCAGATAAATCGGGAAGCTATTTTCCGAATGTTACCTACTCCTTCCGCTCAAACACCACCCGCCCTCCAACCATCGTCATCAGCACCCGCGTATCGGGCAGCGCCGCCAGCGGGCAGCGCAGATAGTCGCGGTCGATCACGATCAGGTCGGCGAGCATGCCGGGTTTCAGCATGCCTTTTTCTTTTTCCTCGTTGTGCAAGTAGGCGTTGTTGGTGGTGTAAAGCCGCAGGGCTTCCTCGCGCGACAGGCATTCGTCGGGGACGAGCACTCCGCCGGTTTCCGTGACCCGGCCTACGGCGACGGCGATGCCGAGCCAGGGATCCCAGGGGTTGGTCGATTCGCGCGGGTCGAGCTTGATCATGTGATCGCTGCCGCCGCCGATGGTGGTGTATTTGAGCCAACTTTTGTAAGGCTGAAACCAACGGATGCGTTCCTTGCCGAGAACGCGGTTGAGAGTGGCGCCGTCCTTGTAAAGCCAGGCCGGTTGCACGTCGGCGCAGATGCCCATACGCTTGCAGCGTTCGAGGTTCTCTTGCGAGGGAAAGTTGGCGTGCGTGATGCAGTGGCGAAAGTCCTTGATCGACGTCGAGCGGTTGACGAAGTCGTAAGCGTCGAGCAACACGTCCATCGCGCCTTCGCCGGCGGTGTGGGCCGTGACTTGCCATTTGCGGCGCGTCGCTTCCTCGACGAGCGTCTTAACGCGTTCGGGTTCGACGAAGAGCAGGCCGCGATAATCGTTCTCGACGATCTGATACGTCGGCCCCGGCGGCCAGGGCGTGCGCATGAAGGCGGTACCGTTGAGCATGCCGCCGTCCAGGAAGAACTTGATGGGGCCGATGCGGATCCAGATGCCGCCGATGCCGGTAGGCCCGCCTTGTCCGTCTTTGCCTTCGAGTTCGATAAGGCGCGCGATGATTTCGTCGCGGCTGCCGACGTAGCCAAAGCTGCGTGCGACGTTGATGCGGAGCGTCAATTCGCCTTCGGTGTGCAGCGAGCGGTACAGATCGAGGCTGCCGCGGTCGGCGCTGCGATCCGCGATGCTGGTGATGCCGTGCTCGTTGTAGAGGCGGAATAACTTCTTGACGGCCTCGCGCCGTTCCTTGGCCGTGGTCTTGCCGGAACCGCCGGGAACTTTCTTGAGGGCGCCGTAGGCGTTGCGGATCATGCCTGTGTGTTCGCCGGTTTTGGGATCCTTGACGAGTACGCCGGCGCGTGGATTGGGCGTGTCCTTGGTGATGCCGGAAACCTTGAGGCCCATCGAATTGGTCATGCCGGCCGGCCCCGCGTGATAGAGCACGGGATGCTTGGGCGCCGCCTTATCGAGTTCCGCACGCGTCGGAAAACGCGCTTCCTTGAGGCGTGTGGGAAAGGCGTAACGCAGCACGATCCACTCGCCTTCCGGTGTTTCCTTCGCTTTCTTTTGGATGTAGGCGAAGACGTCGTCCAGCCCTTTCAAGCGAGGAATCGGTTCGACCAATTCGCTGGTGGCCGCCCCGACCGGATGCGTGTGGCTATCGTAAAGACCCGGCAGGATGTTTCGCCCCTTGGCGTCGATCACCTTCGTCTTGGGGCCCTTGTGCTTGAGCACCTCGGCATCCGCGCCCACCGCGAGGATGCGATCCCCCTTGATGGCAAGCGCCTCGGCGATGGTGAACTTTTCGTCAACGGTCAACACCTTCGCGTGATGGATGATAAGGTCGGCAAGCTGTTCTTCCGCTTTTTCTTGAGCGTCGATGCGCTCTAAGAGGGTAATGAACGGAAAGAGCAGAAAGAGGAGACCGCAGCAGATTGGCTTTTTCATATTGGTTCTCATTCGTTTCCGTAGGACAGGCTTCCAGCCTGTCCGTGAATTACTTTGGCACGATCCCATTCCATTTCGGACAGGCTGGAAGCCTGTCCTACGGGGCGTTGGGTTCATAAAGCAGAACGTCGTCCAGCAGCAATTGGCCGCTGGGCAGCAGGAAATGGATTGCGTCGATGGCGATTTCTCGCTTCGCCGCGGCGTCGATTTTGAACCATAGCGAGGCGTCGACGAAGGTTCCTTCCTTGAGCGCCTTCACCTCCGTTGCCGCGACCGATTTACCTTTCGAGTCGACCAGCAGAACGCGAAACCGATCCGCTCCTTGAACCTTGTAGCGAAACGACAATTCATTGTTCGGGCCAAGCCGGCGCGAACCTCG
>Ga0163144_10016522_pt1 | contig 15113 bp, 9 predicted proteins | sample OliLak19BULKMAT1_FD_123175 | JGI IMG/M metagenome (GOLD analysis project Ga0163144, IMG submission 123175) | Freshwater microbial mat bacterial communities from Lake Vanda, McMurdo Dry Valleys, Antarctica - Oligotrophic Lake LV.19.BULKMAT1 | ecosystem: Environmental > Aquatic > Freshwater > Lake... | reverse complement strand
GATCGGTCGCGGATCGGTCGCGGATCGGTCGGAGATCGGAGGTCGCCGCGTGGCCGTCCCGGAGGACCTGATCGGCCGCTGCCTCGTCGTGGCGTCGCATCCGGCGCGCGCGGAGACGGTGTTCCTCGCGGCGGCGCGCGCGGCGTCGGCGCCCGACGGGATGCCCCTCGACCCGCGCCGGGTCGACCCGCTGCGCGTCGAGTCGCACCTGCCCGACGACGTGGTGGACCTGCTGCTCTTCGGCGGCGGCGTGCTCGCGGACCTCGCCGACGTCGGCCCGCGACTCTTCCGCGTGCTCGCGTGGGAGGCGAGGATCCAGCCGTCGGCCGTCGCGTTCTTCCGCCACGGCCGCGACGCGTTCCCTCTCGACCTCCACGCGTTCTCGGTGCGCTCCTACGACGGCGAGACCGCGGAGGGCGCGGCGGAGGCCCGGCGCGAGATCGCACGGTTGGCGACGCTCGCCGCGTGGGCCCGCGCGCGGACCGAGTCGACGGGCAGCGTCGCGCCACGGAGGCGGCGGGCGCAGCGGCGGCGACGCGAGGCCTCGGGCGTCGCGGACGCGCTCCGCGCCGCCGTGCGCCTTCTCCACGCCGACGACCTCTCGGGCGCCGTCGAGGCGCTCGCCCCGGCCTTGGCGCAGGAGCCGGACGCGGCCGACCTGCTCCTGCGGCGCGGCGTGCTGCTACGCGAGGCCGGCCACTGGGCCGAGGCGCGCACGGCGCTCGAGCGCGTCGTGGCGCTCGAGCCCGGGCGCGCGCCCGCGTGGCGTGAACTGGGCATCGTGCTCGACCGCGAGGGCGACGACGGCGCGGAGGCGGCGCTGCGGCGCGCCGTGACGCTCTCGTCGGACTACCGGGCGCTCGTGAGCCTCGGGTTCCTCCAGAGCCGCCGAGGGGAGGGCGCCGACGCGCTCGGCCTGCTCGAGCGCGCGCTCTCGGCGTCCGAGGGCCACCTCAACCTCGTGTTGCCCGTGGCGGTGCTGCGCGCGGCGCACGCGGGCCACGCGACGCTCGACCCGCTGGAGCGGAGCCGGCTCGAGGACGTGCTCTCGATCCGCGGCGCGCAGGCCGGGCTCGACGACGACGCCGCCCCGGAGGACGCGCCCTGGAGCCACTACGACGCGGCCCAGGCCTGCCTGCTGCTCGGCCGGTGCGACGACGCGCTGCGGTTGGCGGCGGCGTCGAAGGCACACGTGTCGGCGCCGTGGCAGCCCGAGACGTTCGGCCGCGCGCTCGACGCGCTCGAGCGCGCGGGCCTCGCCGTGGGGCCGCTGCGCACCGCGGCGGGCATCAAGCCGCGCCGGCCCGACGCGCCGCGCGAGGCGGCGGTGCCCGCGGGCGCGCCGTTCCCCGCGACGGTCCCCGACCCGCACGCGTTCCACCGCAACGTCCCGTGCGCGGCCGCGTGCCCCGTGGGCACCGACGCCGGCGCGTACGTGACGTTGATCGCGCAGGGGAAGGACCTCGACGCCTTCCGGGTGGCGCGTGGGCCCAACCCGTTCGCGTCGGTGTGCGGCCGCGTCTGCGCGGCCCCGTGCGAGGACGCGTGCCGGCGCGGGGAGATCGACGAACCCGTGGCGATCCGCCCGCTCAAGCGCTTCCTGACGGAGAAATACGGCGCGGAGAGCGACGACCCGCGCCTCGCGTCGGTGCTCGACGGGTCGGTCGCGCCCGGCATGGAGGGCGAGGCGTACATCAGCCACCTGAAGAAGCGCGGCGCCGACACGGGCACGGGCCGGCGGGTCGCGGTGGTGGGCGGCGGGCCGTCGGGCCTCGCGTGCGCCCACGACCTCGCGTTCCTCGGCCACAAGGTGACGGTCCTCGAGGCCACGGACCGCCTCGGCGGCATGATGCGGCTGGGCATCCCCGAGTACCGCCTCCCGCGCGCGGTCATGGAGCGCGAGATCGACGCGATCCTCGAACTTGGCGTCGAGGTCCGCACGCGCGCGGGCCTGTCGGCCGAGCGCCCGCTGTCGTCGCTGTTCGACGAGGGCTTCGAGGCGGTCTTCCTCGCGTCGGGGGCGGGCCGCGGCCGCGACCTCGAGGTGGAGGGCAGCGACCTCGACGGCGTCGTGCGCGCCATCGACTTCCTCATCAACGTGAACACGTCGTACCGCGCGACGGTGGGCGACCGCGTCCTGGTCGTCGGCGGCGGCAACGTGGCCCTCGACGTCGCGCGGACCGCGCGCCGCGGGCAGCCGCCGTCGGCCCGCGCGCCCACGGGCCCCGACCGGGCGCTCCCGGGCGCCAACGCCTTCCGCGCCGCCCTGACGGGCATCGAGAAGGAGGTCCACGTCGTCGCGCGGCAGCCGTTCGGCGAGTGGCCGGCGCAGAAGAGCGTCCACGGGCGCGAGGAAGTGGAGGAGGCGAAGCGCGAGGGGGTCATGTTCCACCCGCTCCGCGGCGTGCGCCGGATCCTCGGCGAGCAGGGGCGCGTCGTCGCGGTGGAGCTGGCCGAGGTCGTGTCGTTGCGCGACGACCGCGGCCGGTACGCGCCCGTCTACGGCACCCACGCCGCCGAGACGATCCCGTGCGACACGGTGTTCCTCGCCGTCGGGCAGGAGCCCGACCTCGACTACCTCGGGCCGACGACGCAGCTGGCGCGCACGAAGGACGGCCTCATCCAGGTGGACCGCGAGAGCCTCGCGACGACGCTGCCGGGCGTCTACGCGGGCGGCGACGCCGCGTTCGGCCCGCGCACGCTCATCGAGGCCGTCGCCGAGGGTAAACGCGCCGCGCGGAGCATGCACCGCCACCTCTGCGGCGACCACCTGCCGCCGTGGGTCGCGACGTTCTCCGAGGTCCACCCGCGCGACGCCGCGCCGGCGCCCGACTACGACCGTCTGCCGCGCGTCGACCCGTCGTGCGTCGAACTCGCGCGCCGCACGGGCGTGGCGGAGGTCGAGGGGGGCTACGACGAGGCGGAGGCGCGCCGGCAGGCGCAGCGCTGCCTCGCGTGCCACGTGCAGACCATCTACGACGGCGATCTCTGCGTCGCCTGCGGCCGGTGCACCGACGTGTGCCCGCACCGCTGCCTCTCGCTGGTGGCCGCGACCGACGTGGACCCCGCGGGCCTCGCGTCGCTCCGGATGCCGGACCGCGACCTCGTGATGGTGAAAGACGAGACGGCGTGTATCCGCTGCGGCCTCTGCGCCGAGCGGTGCCCCACGGGAGCGATGCGCATGGAACGCCTCGACTGGAAGGTCGCCGAGACGGGCGTCGGGATGGGCGCCGGGACGGGCGCCGGGATGGGCGTTGCGGCCGCGGCGTCGTGAGCGACGCCGGCACGCCCCCGACCCGCCGCTCCGTCCTCGCGGTCGCCGCGGGGTCGTGCGCCTGCCTCGGCGCCCTCGGGCCCCTCGCGGCGTGGGGCGCCGGCCTCGCGCCGCGCGTCCGCTACGAACCCCCGCTCCGCCGCAAGGTGGGCAAGCCGTCGGAGGTCGCCGAGGGTTTCACGTTCCGCGCCGACCTCGGCGTGTTCCTCGTGCGCAAGGAGACCTCGTTCCGGGCGCTCTCGGCGGTGTGCACGCACCTCGGGTGCACGGTGTCGCACGAGGGCGAGGGGTTCCACTGCCCGTGCCACGGCAGCGCGTTCTCGGCCGACGGGAGCAATCTGTCCGGCCCCGCGCCGCGGCCGCTCCCCTGGCGCCCGCTCTCCCGGGCCGCCGACGGCGCGCTCGTCGTCGATCTCGGCGTCGAGGTGGGTCCGGAGACGGTCCTCACCGTGACGGAGGGCGCGTGAGCCACCCCCGACCTCCGCGCCGCGCCCCGCGCGCCTTGCGCGACTGGATGCCCGGCACGCCCCGCGAGGCGGCCGACGCGGTCGTCGGCAACCTCCTCCTCCACGCCCTGCCCGCGCACGCGACGAAGGCGGCGCTCTCCTACAAGGCGAGCGGCTGGCTCGGCACCGCGTGCGCCGTGTTGTTCGGCATCACCGGCGTCACGGGCACGGTCCTGCTGGTGCTGTACGTCCCGAGCGTCGAGCGCGCCTACGCGTCCGTGAAGGACCTCGAGACCGTCGTGCCCTTCGGCTCGTGGCTGCGCGGCACGCACCGCGCGGCCGCGCACCTGATGGTGGTGGCGGTGGTGCTGCACCTCGTCCGGGTGTTCCTCACGGGCGCCTACAAGCGCGAGGGCCCGCCCGGCGCCGCGCGCCCGCTCAACTGGCTCGTGGGCCTCGCCCTCCTCCTGCTCACGCTGGGCCTCTCGTTCACCGGCTACCTGCTGCCCTGGGACCAGCTCGCCTATTGGGCGGTGCAGGTCGGGACGAGGATCGCAGCGTCGGTCCCGCTGGTGGGGGAGGCGACGCGCGAGGCCCTGCTCGGCGGCACGGTGATCGGTCAGCCCACGCTCGCGCGCTTCTACGCGCTGCACTGCTTCATCCTCCCGGCGCTCACGATGGCGTTGATCTTCTGGCACGTCTGGCGCATCCGGAAGGACGGCGGCCTCGCCGTCTCCGACCGCGTCGCCGCCGACGCGGTGGCTCGCGCGCGGTCGCAGCCGCCGCCGGCCGGCCGCACCTACGCGATCCTCGGCGCCACGAAGGGCGGGACCGTCGCGTCGGTCGCGCCGTCGGCGCTGCTGGCCTCCGAGAGCGTCGCGAGCGTGCCGAACGCGCCGCGTCGCGCCGCGGCCGTGGCGCTCGTCTGCCTCGCGCTCACGTGCCTGTTCGGCCTCGCCGCCGCCGCGCCCCTCGAGCAGGCGGCCGACCCGACGCGCACCCCGAACCCGGCGAAGGCGCCGTGGTACTTCCTCTGGCTCCAGGAACTGGTGAGCGTCCTGACGTTCCGCATCGGGACGTTCGTCGTCGACGGCACCCTCCTGGGCGGCATCGTCGTCCCGGGCCTGCTCGTCGGCGGGCTCGCCGCCTGGCCCTGGCTCGACCGGAGCCCGCGGGAGGCCGCGGGCGTGTGGTTCCATCCCTCGCGGAAGACGCAGAACCGCGTGTTCCTCGCGGGGCTCCTCGCCGTGGTCGTGCTGATGATCATCGGCACGTTCTTCCGCGGTGCGTACTGGGCCTGGACCTGGCCCTGGGACCGCGTCTCCCCGACGCCCACGAGGCTCTGATGGCGCCCGCCAACCCCCAGCGGCTCGACCAGTGGATCCTGCTCGTGGCGGGCGCGGTGCTCGTCGCCACCACCGTCGCCGCCGTCGTGCGCGACGTCGCCCCGCCCTGGAAGGCGGTGCAGGAGGCCGCGCTGCGCGAGGTGGAGCAGGAGGCCGGCGCCGAGGTCGCCGCGCGCCTGCCCCACGGCCTCGCGCAGGTCTACGTCGCCGAGCTCGGGCGCGTGGACCGCTGCGTGACGTGCCACGTCGGCGTCGAGGGCGCGAGCTCCCTCGAACGGCTGTCGGCGACCGCGCGGTCGCACCCGCGTCCCGAGCTGCTCACGGCCCACCCCGTCGAGGTCTTCGGCTGCACGCTCTGCCATGGTGGCCAGGGCTTCGCGACCACGACCGACGAGGCCCACGGCGACGTGGAGTTCTGGGACGAGCCGCTCCTCGGCAAGGCCAGGGCCTCGCGTCACGGGCTCGACGCGGCCTCGCTCCTCGAGACGGCCTGCCACGCCTGCCACCGCCACGCCGGCGCCGTGGCCGCGATGCCGCGGATCGCCGAGGCGAAGGCGCTCGTGAAGCAGCACAAGTGCGTCAACTGCCACCGCATCGACGGGCGCGGCGGCGCGACGGGGCCCGACCTGGCGAAGGAGGGCGACAAGTCGCCCGACCACCTCGTGTTCCCGGCCGACTGGTCCGGGCCACGCACGGCCTTCGCGTGGCACGTCGCGCACTTCCTGAACCCGAAGCGCATGGTCCCGAAGACCGAGATGCCCGACTTCGAACTGACCGAACGCGAGGCCCAGTCGCTCGCGATCCTCGTCACCTCGTGGCGGGTCCTGAACCTCCCGCCCCGTTGGACGCCGGGCTCGCCCGGCGCCGCCACCCGCCGCTGAACCCGCCGGACGGTCGCGCCGTGGGGTGCCTGCCACCGAAGGGTGCGACCGACCCGCCGTCCTCCGGAGCCGCCATGGCCACCATCATCGAGCCCTTCAAGATCAAGGTCGTCGAGCCCATCAAGATGACCACGCGCGCCGAGCGCGAGGCGGCCGTGAAGGCGGCGGGCTTCAACCTGTTCAAGCTCCGCGCCGAGGACGTCCTGATCGACCTCCTCACCGACAGCGGCACGTCGGCCATGAGCACGCACCAGTGGGCGGGCGTGATGGAGGGCGACGACTCCTACGCGGGCAGCCGCTCGTGGTACCGCTTCGAGAAGGTGGTCAAGGACCTCACGGGCCTCCGCCACGTGATCCCGACCCACCAGGGCCGCGCCGCCGAGCGCATCCTGTTCGGGATCCTCTGCAAGCCCGGCATGACCGTGCCGAGCAACACCCACTTCGACACGACGCGCGCCAACATCGAGGTGACGGGCGCCGAGGCGCTCGACCTGCCCTGCGCCGAGGGGAAACAGCCCGAGCTGCTCGCGCCCTTCAAGGGCAACATGGACGTGGACGCGCTCCGCGAGGTCCTCGCGGCATGCGGCCGGGAGCGGGTCCCGCTCGTGATGATGACGGTCACGAACAACACCGGCGGCGGGCAGCCGGTGTCGCTCGCGAACCTGCGCGCCGCCCGGGCGGTCTGCGACGAGTTCCGGGTGCCCTTCTACCTCGATGCGTGCCGGTTCGCCGAGAACGCGTGGTTCATCAAGCAGCGCGAGCCGGGCCAGGCCGGACGCACGCCCACCGAGATCGCGAAGGAGATGTTCTCCCTCGTGGACGGCTGCACCATGTCGGCGAAGAAGGACGGGCTCTCCAACATCGGCGGCTTCCTCTGCACGAACGACGACGCGCTGGCGCAGCAGGAGAAGAACCTCCTCATCCTGACGGAGGGCTTCCCGACCTACGGCGGCCTCGCGGGCCGCGACCTCGAGGCCACGGCCGTCGGGCTCGAGGAGGTCCTCCACGAGGACTACCTCGCCTACCGGCAGGCCTCCATCGCGTACCTCGCCGACCGCCTCGACCGCGCGGGGGTGCCGGTGGTGCGGCCCCCGGGCGGGCACGCGGTGTTCCTCGACGCCGCCGCGTTCCTGCCCCACGTCCCGCGCCACGAATACCCGGGCCAGGCGCTCGCGATCGCGCTCTACGTCCACGCGGGCATCCGTTCGTGCGAGATCGGCTCCGTCATGTTCGGCAAGCCGAACCCGGCGGGCGGGCACGAACTCCCGTCGCGGCTCGAGTTGGTGCGCCTCGCGATCCCGCGTCGCGTCTACACGCAGAGCCACATCGACTACGTGCTCGAGTCGGTCCTCGAGGTCTTCGCCCAGCGCAAGGCCCTGCGCGGCGTCCGCATCCTCGACGCCTCGCCGCACCTGCGCCACTTCACCGCGACGTTCCAACCGCTCGCCTGACGGCGTCCCGCGGGTCGCCGTCAGCGGCGGGGGAGGTTCACGGTGACCTCGCGCGTCTGGCCGTCCGTCAGCCGGACGCGGAGCGCGACGCTGCCGTAGCCCCGATCGACGCCGACGAGCACCGTGTGCTCGCCCGCCTCGAGGTGCGGGACGTTCACGAGCACGTCGCCACGCGGGACGAGCCCGTCGTCGGGTCCGTCCCAGCCCCCTTCGGGTTCGCAGGCATAGCCGGCGCCGACGCCGACCACGTCGACCTCGGGGGTCGGCGCGATGCCGCCGGCGGCGGGGAACCGGAGGCGGAGCGTCGCGGTGCCGACCGCCACGACGAACGGGCTCGATCCCGACAGGCGGCGGTGGAAGTCGCCGACGCCGTCGCCGACGACCTTCAGCCAGCGGCCCGGGGTGAAGGCGGGGTGCTCGACGAACGTGTCCTTCGGGCCGATCCCCACGACCACGTGCCGTCCCTGGTCGTCGAACGTCGCGACGTGGCTCCACGCGCCACCGGCCGGGAGGCCGCGGAGGTCGATCCGTCCGGCGGGCAGGCGCGGGAGCGTCGCGACGTCCACGTCGAGGACGGCGCCGGGACCGTCGGGGACGACGATCGTCGTCTCGACCACCCCGCCGGCCTCGAAGGCGATGCGCAGCCGCACCGGCCCGCCGGGCCGCGTCCAGGGGAAGGTGAGGATGCCCTCGTCTTCGTCGAGCTCGGGGGCTTGCTGTCCCGCGAGTTCGATCGTGTCGCCGGCGCCGAGATCGAGGTGACGAACGCGGAGCGTCGCGGTGGGACGGGGATCGACGACGACGCGGCGCACGCCGCCCTCGGGCGGCCCGACGCGCGCGGCGCGGAGGTGGCCGACGACGCGCACGGTCGCCTCGACGTCGGCGGGGAGGAAGACGGGGAGGGAGACCTCGTCGGCCGGCACGAACGAGCGCTGTAGGCCCGGGAGGTCGAGGACGAGGCGCGTCAGGTCGTCCGAGGGGCGCGGCGCGAATTCCACGATGAGGCGAGGCTGTTCGACGAGCGTCACCGATACCTCGGGCGGCGCCGCAGGCGGCGCGGCGACCACGATCCGCTGCGGCGGCGTGCGGAACCGCGCGAACGGGTCCGACCATCGGCCGCTTCCCGGGACCGCGACGTCGTAGGCGCCGGGCGCGAGCGCCACGGTCGCGTCGAGGACGTCGGCGTCCGTCGACATCGCGACGCAGGTCCGTCGTCCGTCGGTCACGGCGTCGAACGCCAACTCGAGCGGGCTCTCGAAGTCGTCGGGCTTGCCCGCGGGGTACCGCTCGAGCACGCGCAGCGTCACGAGGGGGACGGCCGCCGGCGCCAGGTCCCAGACGATCGGCCCGCCGTGCCGGAAGTCGGTGAGATCGAGGACGGCGTAGCTCTCCTTGCCCTTCGCGTCGAGCCACAGCTGATCATTCGCGCCGACGCCTTCGAGCACAAACGTGCCGTCGCGCGCGACGCGCGCGAGGGGGCCGCGGCTGCTCGTCATCCCGCGCACGACCGCGAGGTCGAGGACGCCCGACGGCGCGTTCACGAGCCGGCCCCGCAACGTGAGGGCGGGGCCCGCGAGCCGGACGGGCGGAGGCTGGTCGAGCGGGCCCAGGTCGGCGTCGTCGGCGTAGTCCGCGAGGATCCCCGGGCCGTCGTAGCAGACGTCGCCGGAGCGCTCGATTCCGCGGAACACGTACCGGCCGTTCGCGTCGGTGCGCGCGACGCGGAGCGCGGGCGCGTGTGCGCAGCCGACCTTCCACTCGACGAGCACGCCGCGCGCCGGCCGGCCGCCGGCGTCGAGGAGGAGCCCGTGGCGGTCGAGGCCCGGCTTGAGTTCGAGGATCTCCCACGACCCGGCGGCGCCGTACGTCTCGGTGACGGCGTAGCCGGGCGCCTCGACGCTCCAGTGCGACGTCGCGTCCCCGTCCTCGGTCGTGTCGCAGTCGAGCGTGAACACGCCGTAGGCGTCCGTCCGCCATTCGCCGCGCGCGGGGGCCCATGTAGCGTCGTCGCCCATGTCCAGCTCGAGGTGGCGGCGGATCGTCGCGCCGGCCACCGGCCGACCGGTCTGCGCATCGCGGACGAGGAACTGGACCCACATCTTCGGGACGGTGTTCCACACGACGCCGTCGTACGGACGGATCTCGACGTCGTCGTCGCCGCCGCGCGCGGGCGCGACGAGGGCGAGGAGCCCGAGCAGCGGGAGCCCGACGAGCGGAAGCACGAGCAGGGGGCGCGGGAGTCGGAGGTGGAGGCGCACCCCGCCACGGTACTCGCCCGCCGGGCCGCGCGTCGCCCGGGGAGCCGACGCGACGGCCCGTCGTCGCGGGCGCCCGGCGGGAACGGTGAGGGCGCCGCTCGTCGCGCCCGACGGCCCGGTATCCTCTCCCGTCGCCCTCACGACGTGTCGAGGGCCTGGAGCCGAGTCCGGCCGATGGCTGCGCGCCCGCCCCCGTCCGGCGGTCCTCCGCCGTCGGCCCGCGGCACGCCGCCGGGCCACGCGTCGGGCGTCCCGCTCGGCGAACATCACCGCGCGGGGGTCGCGTCGCACGGCGACCTGGGCCTCGCGTTGCCCGACTACGAGCGCCGCGTCGCGGTCGTCGCCGCCCGCCACTGGAGTCGCCAGGGGGTCGAGCCCACGACCGAACGCGTCGCCGAGCACCTCGCCGGCGCCGCCCTCGCCGACCTGTACCTCGCGTGTGCGGCCGATGCGGGCAGCGAACGCGCGTGGACGGTGCTTTCGGACCGCTACCGCACGCGCCTCGAGGGTTTCGCCGTGCGGCGGGGCCTCTCGTCGGAAGCCGCCGTCACGACCGTGCAGGATGTCCTCGGCGACCTCGCGCTCGCGCCGTCGAGCGGCGCCGCACGCACCGTCCTCGGCACCTACGACGGCACCGGCAACCTGTTCTCGTGGCTGTCCGTCGTCGTCGTGCGCCGCATCGCCGGCGACGCGCGGCGGAAGAAGCCCGCGTCGCTCGACGCCGATCCCGACGGCGGCGTGTCCCCCGAACGCACGCCCACCGGACGCGTCGTCGCCGAGCCGACCACCCTCGCCGCCACCGACGAGACCCGCGCACGGTTCGCCGTCGCCCTCGACCGCGCGTGGCGGGGCCTCACGTCCCAGGAACGGCTCGCCCTCGTCGCGAAACACCGCGACGGTTGGTCGCAGCGGCAGGTCGGCGCCCTGCTCGGGCTCGGCGAGGCGCGCGTGAGCCGGATCGTGTCGGCGGCCGTGGAGAAGCTCCGGGGGCCCCTGCGCGCGGCCACGGGCCCGGCCGGGGCCGACGACGACGCGGCCGACGCCGCGCTCGCGGGCGAGATCGCGACGTTCTTGGCAAGGACAGGGCCGCTCGCGTCTCCTCCCACCAGCGGAGCCCCTGCGGGCGCCGCGGTGGTGGGTGGGCGGGGCGAACGACCCGCGCCGTGAGGGTTCCAGGGATGCACGCGCACGACGACACCGACCGCGCGGCGGAGGCTTCGCCCCCGGCCGCCCCCAGCTGCCCGGACGACAACCTCGTCGCCGGCTATGCGGACGGCCGCCTCACGGGGGCGCGGCGCGACCGCGTCGAGGCGCACCTCGTGGGGTGCGCGGGGTGCCGGGAGGTTATCCTCGCCTTGCGCGAGGAGGCTGGGGTCGCGGCGGAGGTCCAGGATCCGGACGTCGCGGCGGCGGGGTCGCAGCCCGGCGCTGCGGCGGAGTTGGGGGCGGGCGCGGCGATCCTGTCGCTCGGCCTGGCGCGCGCGCGGCGCCGGATGTCGATCGTGGCGGGCGCGCTCGTCGCGGGGGTGCTGCTCGCCGTCGGACTCGGATTCGTTTCGATGCGGCGGCGCGACGGCCCGGAGGTCCCCGCAACGCCGGAGGGTCGGCTCGTCGCGGCGGCCGCGCGGCTCGTCGGGGCGGCGCCGACGGACCTCGCGGGGTTCCGTCCCGCCGACGCCGCCGAGCGCGCGACGGGCGCGGCCGACGTCCACCGTTCGGGGCTCGAGATCGAGACGCCCGCCGCGACGCTCCTGACGTCCACGCCGACGTTTCGGTGGTCGGCGACGGCGGCGAGCCCGTTCGCCGTCGTCGTCGCGGACGGCGACGGGCAGGAGGTGTGGAGCCGCACGTCGGACACCGCGACGCTGCCGTACCCGACCGACGCGGCGCCGCTTGCGGCCGGCGCGTACGTGCTCGAGGTGTCGGCCCGCGGCCCGCTCGGCGAGACCACCGCGACCCGTGCGTTCCGCGTGGCCGGCGACGCCGATCGCGCCGCGTGGGCGCGCATCGTGTTGGCGGCCGAGGTCGCGGTGCCCGAGGCGGACCTGCGCGACGTCGTGCTCGCGCACGCGGCCGCGCGCCGCGCCTTGTGGCTCGAGGCCGAGGTCCGCGCGGCGCGGGCGGCGCTGCGGCCGGCGGCCGACGCGGTCGCACGCGACACGTGGGCGTGGGTGCGGCGCACGCTCGGCCGTCCCGCCGACGCGCCGCGGTAGGCGGCCCCGTGCGCCGCACCTGTTCGTTGCCCGCGCGGTTGGCGTTCGCGGTCCTGGCGTTCGCGGTCTCGGCGTTCGCGGTCTCGGCGTTCGCGGTCCTGGCGATCTTCGGGCTCCGCGGTCGGCGGGCGTCGGCGCAGGACGCCCCGCCCGCGCCGCCCGCGCCCGCGCCGGGGCTCCGGGCCGACGTGCGGGCGGCGGGCGAGGTGCGCGCCGCCCACCGCGCGGGCGACGCGGCGGCCATGGAGGCCGTCGTGGCGTGGCCCGGGCTCGACCCCTATCTCGTCGCCGGTCAGCTCTGGAAGACGTTCCACGACGCGTCCGACGAGGCCACGCGCACCGAGGTCGTCGGGGCCCTGCGCGCCTGGGCCGCGTGCTGGACGGAACGACCGGGCGGTGCGGGCCTCGCGGCGTGGGTCGAGCGTGCGACCGCCGCGCCCGCCGCCGAGCGGGCCGACGAACGCGCGCTCGAGGACCTCGCGCGTCGGCTGCGGGACGAGACCGAGGGCGGGCGGGCGGCGTCGCACGTCGAGCGCGTCGCCGAGATCCGGGCGCGGGCGGCGCGCGTGCCTTGGGGCCTTTACGCGGCGGGCGCCCTCGCGGAGGTCGCGCGCACCCATCTGCGCACCGGCGCGCCCGGCGGCGTCGCGGCCTTCGAGGAGGCGCGGACGCGCGCGGCGTCGATCGGATGGGACGACGGCGTGTTGTTCGCCGAGCGGTTCTTCGGGTCGTTCCTGCACGAGGCCGGGCGCCATGCGCAGGCGCTCGAGGCGGCCCGGACGACGGAGGCCCTCGCGGTGCGGCGCGGGCACCGCGGGATCGCGGCGGTCATGGCGGCGAACGCGGCCACGGAACTGCTCGCCCTCGGACGCTTCGCCGAGGCGAAGGCCGAGGCCGAGCGAGCCGCGAGCGCCGCGGTCGCCGCCGACGCGAAGATGGCGACGTACCTCGCGTGGGACGTCCTCGCCGCGAGCCTTGCGGCCCTGGGCGACCGTGCGGGCGCGCGCGCGGCGTCGGCCCGCGCCGCCGAGGCCGCGCTCGCCTCGGGGAGCGGCCTCGAGGTGCTCTTCCGTCGCGCGCTCCTGCTGCGGGAGAACGACGCGTGGGGCGAGGCCCTCGACGCGTTCGAGGATTTCCTCGCGCGCGCCGAGGCCGCCAAGGACACATCGGGCGTGTACCTCGCGCGCCGCGAGTTGTCGACGCTCCACCGCGCGCTCGGCCGGCCCGAGGCCGCGCTCGACCACGCGCGGCGGGCGCTGCGGATCGCCGAGCAGGCCGGCGAGCCGACGGTCCTTCACGACGCCCGCACGTCCGTCGCGATCGCGCGCCTGATGGTCGAGCGTCGCGACGGGTCGGTGCCGCCCGACGCGCCGTGGCTCGTCGCCGCGGTCGCCGACGCGCGGGCCGCGGTGGCGGGGTACGACGCCGCGTCCATGGCCCGCGGGGCCGACGGCGTCCGCGTGTCACTGGCCCGGCTGCAGATGGCGCAGGCGGACCCCGAGGGCGCGATCGCGACCCTGCGCGCGCTGGCCGCGCGGCCCGGCGTCGACGTGGACCGGTCGGAGATCGGCGTGCTGTTGCGCGCCGCCGAGGCGGAGGTCGACGCCGGCGCCGGGCGCTGGCGGGCCGCGGCCCTGGGCGCGCGGCGGTCCCTCGAGATTCGGCGCGGGCTCGCCCGCGGGCTCGCCGAGGCCGACGCCCTCGGGAGCCGCGAGGACGCCGAGGCGACCGCCGCGCTCGGCGCGGCGGCGTGCGCGCGGTGGGCCGCCGGGGCGCCGGCCGAGGCCGCGGACGCGGCCGCCGTCGCGTTCGGCTGCGTCGAGGACGCCCGAGGCGTGCTCCTCGCCGAGGGCCTCACGAACCGCAGCGCGCTGCTCTGGCGCGACGCCGAGCCGGCGCTCGTCGCGCGCGACCACGCGACCCGCGCGGCGGTCGCCGCCGCCCGCGCACGGCTCCTCGCGGCCCGCGGCGACGAGGTCGGCGCCGCGCGCGCCGCGCTCGACGCGGCGTGGACCGACCGCGAGGACGCGGTGGCGCGCCTGCAGCGGGCGGTGGCGCGCACGGCGGCGTTCGTCGATCCGTCGCGCCCGGACGCGAAGGCGACGGCGGCCCGGCTGACGCCGCGCGACGCGGTGGTCGTGTTCCGCACGACGGGCGGCGCGACGGGCCACGCGGTCGTCGTGCGCGACGACGGCGTGCGACTCGTCGAACTCGGGCCGGTGGCGACGATCGAGGCGACCACGACGGCGTGGCGGCGCGTGGTGGCGACGGACGGCGGCGACGACCGGCGCGCCGCGGCGAAGGCCTACGACGTGCTCCTCCGCCCCCTCGACGCGGCCCTGGCGGGCACCACGCGGCTCGTGTTCGTTCCCGACGGGAGCCTCGCGTTCCTCCCGTTCGAGGCGCTCCTGCGGACCGACGGCGGGCGCGGCGAGCGCCTCGTCGAGCGTGTCGAGGTCGTGTATGCGCCGTCGGCCGGCGTACTCGACGTGCTCGGCGGGGAGGTCGCGACGCAGGACGCGGGCACCGACGTCCTCGCGTTGGGCGACCCGACGTTGCCGGCGGGCACCGGCTTCCCGGCGCTGCCCGGCGGTGCCGAGGAGGCCGCGGGCCTCACGCACCGGTTCGCGCCCGGGCACGCGACGCTGCTCGTCGGCGACCGGGCGACCCCCGACGCGCTGCTCGGCGCGCTCGCGGACGCGACGCGGCGGTTTCGCGTGGTCCATCTCGCGTGCCACGGGCTGGTGGACCCGGACCGGCGCACGGGCTCGGGGCTGCTTCTCGCCGGCGGCGTGGTGCTCGACGTGGACCGCCTCCTGCGCGAGCGCTGGCGGGCCGATCTGGTGGTGCTCTCCGCGTGCGAGTCCGGGCGCGGGCGCGTGGTGCGGGGCGAGGGCGTCTTCGGGTTGGTCCGCGCGGCGCTGCTCGCGGGGGTGCCGCGCGTCGTGACGAGCCAGTGGGTGGTGTCCGACCGCGCGACCCGGCGCTTCATGGACCGCTTCTACGACGCCCATCTCGGCCTCGGCCTGCCCGCGGCGGCGGCGCTCGCCGACGCGAAGCGGGCCGCGCTCGCCGCGGGGGGCGACGACGCGTCGCCCGCGCGCTGGGCCGCGTTCGTGCTCTGGGGCGCGCCGTAGTCCCGCCATCGTCCCGCCATCGTCCCGCCAAACGGTGCTGGTCGCCCTTTGGCGGAACGGGACCGGGCGGGGGGGAGGGGGGGAGGGGGGGAGGAGGGGGGGGAGGG
>Ga0163144_10016521_pt1 | contig 15113 bp, 9 predicted proteins | sample OliLak19BULKMAT1_FD_123175 | JGI IMG/M metagenome (GOLD analysis project Ga0163144, IMG submission 123175) | Freshwater microbial mat bacterial communities from Lake Vanda, McMurdo Dry Valleys, Antarctica - Oligotrophic Lake LV.19.BULKMAT1 | ecosystem: Environmental > Aquatic > Freshwater > Lake... | reverse complement strand
TCGTACTCGCACTGGGCCACGCCCCACATTTTGTAACCGTCGGCGGTGGAGATGCCCTTCCAGACTTCGGCGATGGGTGCGTTGATGATGCCTTCGTGCACGAGTGGAGAGGTATCGGGCGCGGCGAAGGCCTCGGGGTCCGCCGCGGCGGGCGTGCCGAGGGGTGGTGTGGCCGAGCGAGGGGGTTCGGAAGCGGGGAGGGGCTCGGAAGCGAGTTGGGGTTCGGCGTGCGCGGCGGCGAGGGCAGTGGAGGCGCCGGCGAGGACGATTTTGAGAGAGCGGAGCATGCAAGATCCTTTACCTGAAGAGGACGGATGATCGAGCGGTGGGCTGGGTGTCAGCAACGGCGAGCCAGTTGGCGGGGTCGAAGTTGAGGTTCATGCGGGGGCACCTGGTGTCCCACCTGCCGGTGCGGCCGGATTGGATTCGGCTTGTGAAGCGAGAAGCGCGAAGTAGGCGCGGAGGTTGTCGATGGATTGGTCCATTGGAGTGATGTCGCGGGCGGCGCGGGCCTGCATCATGCCGCCTTCCATCACTGTGAGCACGAAGCGTGAAAGCGATGTGAAATCGGTGGCGGGTGGGAGGCGGTCTTTCGAGGACTCCAGCCAGCCGCGGACGGTTGCGGCCCAGTTCTCGAAGTTGGTGACGATGAGCGTGCGTGCCTCGGCGTGATCGTCGGCGACTTCGAGCGCGAGATTGCCAATGGGGCAGCCCATGCGGAAGTCGAGGGAGGCGAGGCCATCGCGGTAGTTTGTGAGCAGGATGAAGATGCGGTCGATCCCGTCAGCGGAGGCTTGCTCGACGGGGTCCATGACGACTGGGTGGAGGAGGTGGGTGTAGTACTCGAGGACGGCAAGGAGGAGATCGTCCTTGTTCTGAAAGAAGTGGTAGAGGGAGCCGGAGTTGATGTCGGCTTCGCGGAGGATGGTGGAGATACCGGTGGCGTGGTAACCCTGCTCGTGGAAGAGGCGGCGGGCGGTCTCAAGGATGCGGTCGCGGGTGGATGGCGGGAGTGGCTGGGTCATTTGGTTGAACGATCAATCTACATGAAGTTCAACGGTTGGTCAACTGGATTCGTTCATGCTGGACAGTTCGGTCGGGAAGTCTGGCTGGGAAGCGGTCCCGAAACCTTGCGCATCGGTTTCCCTATGATGGGTCGAACCGTTGACCTTCATCAGAGTGGGGGCGGGACTCGCGTGGGGCGCGGAGTTCGAAGAACGTTGGGGACGGGGGGACGGTGGGTCGGGACGGGCTGGGGCGAGGTCGCCGCGGGCAGGGGAAGGTTCGAGGAGGCCCAGCGAGTGTGGAAATGGATATTGGGAATTTTGGTGATTGTGATCATTGCGGCCGCGGCGGGCGGCTTTGCGCTGTGGAGGTTGCCTGCGAGCCAGGAGTTTCTGGCCCGGCTCAAGGGGACTGAGCAGGCGACGACGGTGAAGCTGGAGACGGTGCAGAAGGGGGACCTGACGCGGTCGATCTCAGCGCCGGGGACGGTGGACGCGCGAACGCGGATCAAGGTGAGCGCACAGGTATCGGCGCGCATCACGGCGTTGCCGTTCCGGGAGGGGCAGGACGTCAAGAGTGGGGATGTGGTTGTCCGGCTGGATGCGGAGGAGCTGCAGGCGAATCTCGATTCGGCGCGGGCGGCGCAGCGGGCGGAAGAGGCGCGGCTGGAGGGGACGCAGGCGGCGCTGGTTCGCTCGAGGAGCGAACGTGACCGGGTGCGTTCTTTGCATAAGAGCAAGGACCGGTCGGATGCGGAGCTTGAGGCGATCGAGGCGGCGCACCTTCAGCAGGAGTCCGCGCTGCGTGTCGCGGAGCAGTCAATTGAGTCATCCAGGGCGCAGGTGCGGCGGGTGGAGCGGGACCTTTCCAACAGCGTGATCGCGAGCCCGATTGACGGGACGGTGACGCTGGTGAGCAACGAGGTGGGGGAACTGGTGCTGGGCACGTTCAACAACCTGGGCCAGGTGATCATGGAGATCGCGGACCTGACCGAGATCATCATGCGAGCGGAGGTGGATGAGGGGAACATTCAGCAGGTTGTTCCGGGTCAGCTTGCGACGGTGTATGTGACGGCGTATCCGGAACGAGAGTTCCCGGGCCGGGTCGATAAGGTTCGTCCGCAGAAGAAGACCTCGCCGCGGGATGGGCGGAACTACTTTGAGGTTGAGGTCGCGCTGGAGTTGAAGGAGGATGAGAAGCTGCTGCTGGTGGGCGGGCTGGCGAACTGTGATATTCACGTCGAGACGATGTACGAAGTGCTGAAGGTTCCGAGCCAGGCGGTGCTCGACCGGCGGATCGAAGAGTTGCCGTCGGAGGTATCGGCGCGGGCGACGGGGGTTGGCCGGAACAAGGCTTTGGCGCGAGTGGTATATGTCGTTGAGAACGGGAAGACGCGGGTGGTGCCGGTGACGGCGGGCTCAAGCGACCTTCGTTCGACGGTGGTGCTGCAGGGGCTTGAGCCGGGAGAGCAGATCATCACCGGGCCGTACAAGGTGCTGGCAACGTTGAGGCACGATCAGAAGGTTCAGGATGAGGCGACAGCGGGAGCCAAGGGCAAAGCGGCGGGGAGTGTTGCGCAGAAGCCAAGTGAAGGGGACTCTGCCGCGGGCACGACTGGGAACTGAACCGCAAGCCGACGACGACAGCCGCCATGACTATTGCCATCCGCAAGCTTGAGAAGATCTACCGTGTGGGCGTTGAGCGCGTGCATGCACTGCGCGGGATCGATCTGACGATCCGCAAGAACGAGTTTGTTGCGATCATGGGGGCATCGGGCTCGGGCAAGAGCACGCTGATGAACATTCTGGGGTGCCTGGATCGGCCGAGCAAGGGCTCGTACGAGCTGAACGGTCGGCAGACGCATGCCATGGGGGCGGGGGCTCTTGCGCAGGTTCGCAACGAGGAGATCGGGTTTGTGTTCCAGTCGTTTGAACTGCTGTCGCGGCAGACGGCGCTGCAGAACGTGATGCTGCCCCTGTTGTACTCGAGCAAGCATGCGTTCAAGGCGAGGCGGATGGCGATCCGGTCGCTGGAGCGGGTGAAGCTGCAGGACCGGATGAAGCACCGTCCGAGTCAGCTTTCGGGCGGGCAGCGGCAGCGTGTGGCGATCGCGCGTGCGCTGGTGAACGAGCCGAGCCTGCTGCTGGCCGATGAGCCGACGGGCAATCTGGATTCGCAGACGGCCGAGGAGATCATCGGGCTCTTTAAGGAACTGCACGCCGATGGGCAGACGATCGTGATCGTCACGCATGAAGAGGATGTGGCGGGGCATGCGAGCAGGATTATCCGTCTGCGGGATGGGCGAGTGCTGACAGACTATCCGACGAACGATGACCCTGTGCACAGGGAGTATCTCAACGCGGTGGCGGGGATGGCGCACCGCGCGGCGGAAATGACGGCGGCGGGGGAGGCGGCGGCGGCCGCGGCCGGGGGAGGGAGCAAGCCTTGATTATTCTGCGACTGCTGCTGCAAACGGTTGTGCTGGCGATCAGCCAGATCTGGGCGAACCGGTTCCGCGCGGTGCTGACGACGCTGGGCGTGATCATCGGCGTCGCTGCGATCATCGCGGTGGTGGGCGCGATGACGGGCGCGGAGCGGTTCATTCTGTCGCAGTTTGAGAAGATCGGGACGCGGCGGGTGTTCATCGACGGGACGTTACCGGAATCGATGCGCACGCGGACAACGTGGCGTGAGGTGCAGCTGAACGAGCGGGAGATCCACGCGATCGTTGAGAACTGCCCGTCGATCGAGAAGATCACACCGATGTTCTACGGTGGCTACCCGATCGAGTATGGGAAGCGGAAGATCGACGGGGTGTCTGTGGTGGGGATCTGGCCCGACTGGCACGAGATCGAGGGACGCTCGGTCATTCTGGGCCGGCCGTTTTCGAGTATTGATGAGCAGGAGAAGCAACTGGTCTGCCTGATCAACGATCAGGCGATCACGGAACTCGATTTGCCCGAGGATCCGACCAACGAGCGGGTGCTGATCGGCGGACGACGGTTCCTGATCATCGGTGTGGTGGAAACGATCCAGCTCTCTGGGATGTTCGGCGGGGGCGATACCTCGACAGAGGTGTTCATTCCGTATGGGACCGCGCGTCTGCTGAACCCGTTCGGGCACATCAACATGGCGTGGGGCCAGTTGAAGTCGCCTGACCTTGCGACGGAAGTGGAGGGGGAAGTTCGCTTTGTGCTGCGGAACATGCGGAAGCAGGAGCCGGGGGACGAAGATACGTTCATCGTGCGGGTCTTCCAGCAGTTCATTGATCAGTTCAAGTCGATCGCGGCGGCGCTGACGGCGATCCTGGGTGCGATCGTGGGGATCTCGCTGCTGGTGGGCGGGATCGGGATCATGAACATCATGCTGGTATCGGTGAGCGAGCGGACGCGGGAGATCGGCCTTCGGAAGGCCGTGGGTGCGCGGCCAGTGGTGATTCTGATGCAGTTCCTGGTGGAGTCGATCGTGCTGTGCCTGATGGGCGCGGGGATCGGCTGGGGGATTGGACAGGGATTGGTGCTGGCCATCCGGGTGATGCCGAACTCGCCGCTGCCGGAGGCGAGCGTTCCGGCGTGGGCGGTGATGCTGAGTGTGGGGTTCAGCATGTTCATCGGGGTGGTGTTCGGGATGTTCCCGGCGATCAAGGCGGCGCGGCTGGATCCCATTGTCGCGCTGCGGCATGAGTGAGCAGAGCGGCAGAGCGGCAGAGCAAGGAGCGTTATGGTTGCTGGCAGGAATGGTCACGTGACACGGGCGAGCGAGGCTGGCTCTGTGCGATTCAGACTGCTGGCGTGCGGGGCTGCGATCGGAGTTCTCGGTGGCTGCGCGAATCCTCTGGGATCGATTGACACGGATTACGGGCGCAAGGCGTCGCCGGAGCGGCTGAGAGCGATTGAGCGATTCAACTCCGATAGGGCGGTGGTTGCGCCGATGCCGAGGGATCAGCGGTCGCTTGTCGCGGCGACTCGAAGGCGGTTTGAGGGATTGGAAGAGGTGTCGTTGACGCTTGAGCAGGTGCGCGCGGCAACGCTGTCGAACAACCTTGAGCTGCGTGTGGCGCTGGTTGATCCGGTGGTGTCGGCGGAGCGGATCACGGAGGAGGAGGCAAGGTTTGAGGCGGTTTTCCGGCCGCGGGCTGGGTATCGGGAGAACGACAGCCCGACGTTTGACGTGACGGCGAGCAACCAGCAGGACTCGGTGTTTGCGGGGGCGGGCGTGGATATCCCGCTGCGGACGGGCGGGCGGGTGAGTGTCGATCTGCTGGAGTCGCGGTCGGAGACCAGCAACCCGTTCTTCACGCTGAACACTGCGTACAACGCGGATCTGACGGTGTCGGTGAGCCAGCCGCTGTTGCGGGGCGCGGGGAGGCGGGCGAACACTTATACGATCCGGGTGGCGGCGTATCAGGATCAGATCACGCAGGCGCGGACGAAGCTGGAGATCATCCGGCAACTGGCGGCGGCGGACCGGGCGTACTGGATTCTGGACGCGGCGCGGCGTGCGCTGGATGTTGCGCAGCGGCAGTATGAGCTTGCGACGGAGCAGCTTGAGCGGGCGCGGAGGCGGGTCGATGCGGGGGATGTGGCGGAGATCGAGTTGATCCGCGCGGAGGCGGGGCTTGCGGATCGGCTGGAGGCGATCATCATCGCTGAGAACGCGGTGCTGCAGCAGCAGCGGACGGTGAAGCGCATCATCAATCAACCTGGACTTGAGCTCCAGACCAAGACGATGATTGTTCCGGCGAGCAATCCCGACCCGGTGCGGTATGAGTTTGACTCGGACCTGCTCGCGGATGAGGCGGTTCTCGCACGGATGGAGATGCTGGAACTGGAGCTGCTGCTGGCGCAGGACATGTCGAGCATTGAGTTTGCGAAGAACCAGGCGCTGCCGTCGTTTGTGCTGGATTATCAGTACAGCATCGGGGGGCTGGGAGCGACGTTTCAGGGGGCGAACGACCAGCTTGCGGAGAACAACTTCGAGTCGTGGTCGATCGGGGTGTCGGGGCAGATTCCGCTCGGGAACGTCGCGGCAAAGTCGCGGGTGAATCAGGCGATTCTTGGTCGGCTGCAGCGGCTGGCCACGAAGGATGCGCGGACGCAGGCGATTCAGCAGGAGGTGCTGGGGGCGGTCGACAACGTCGAGGCGGCGTGGCAGAGGATCATGGCGGCGCGGCAGAACGCGGTGGCCTCCGGGCGAGCGCTGCAGGCGGAGCAGAGGCAGTTTGATGTCGGCGACCGGACGAGTACGGATGTGCTCGACGCCGCGGCGCAGCTTGCCGATGCGCAGCGGTCGGAGATCCGGGCGCTGGCCGATTATCAGATCTCGCTGGTTGATCTGGCATTTGCAACCGGCACGCTGCTGGGGGCATCGAAGCTCGATTGGTCACCGGTGGATCCGCGTGACGGGGTGAACGATGACCCGACGCCGCCTGCATTCCCGATCACGCCTGAGGGCGTAGATCGTGGGATGGAGCCGATCGGGCTTCGCGGAGAGCGTTAGCAGCCAGCGAACCAGGCGGAGAGGAACGCGAAGATATCGGGGACCTGGATGAGGGAGTTGCCGTCGAAATCGGCGGCTGGGCTGGCGGCGAACCACGCGCTGAGGAATGCGAAAATGTCGGGGACTTCGCGGAGGCCGTTGCCATCAAAGTCGGCCGGGCAGGGCGGGGTGTTCTCGTATGCGCCGATCGATGGCGGGGAGGCGAAGCATGCGCCGGGGTGGTCGGCGGTGGCGCGGAGAGGAAGCGGGCCCGCGGTGATGGCGGGGCTTGATGGCGAAAGGCGGTAGTCCTGCGCGGGCTCATCGAGCAGTGCGGGGTTGAGGCCGATGATGCCGTCGGTTTCGGGCGCGGGGAGGCCGGGTGAGGATTGGGCGGGGTTGTTGAATGCGTACCAGAGATTGTTTGCGAAGGTGAAGGTTGCTGGCGCGGTGTTTGCGCCAACGTTGACGACCCCGAGGATTGCGGAGCGGTCGAAGTAGATGAGGTTGCCGGAGAAGTCGTTGTTGCCGCAGGGCTCGAAGACGTAGGAGCCGGAGGTGGTGGTCTCCTGCAGGATGCGGAGGACCCGGGCGCGGGGGCGGATGATGGTGTTGTGCGCGAACACCGAGTCGACCGTGCCGACGAACGCGGCCGGGTTGTCGCACGCCGAGAAGATGCAGGCGGTGACGCGGATGCGCCGCGACTCGGCGTTGGGCTCGGTTGTTGAGAGCGGGGGGCGGAAGAACTCCAGGCCGGTGGAGCCGCCGAGGTTGCAGGCGCGGGCCTGGCTCGATGAGACATTCTCAAACCAGCAGCGATGGATATCGACATCGGCGGTGCCGCCCTTGGCCTGCACGCCGCTGGAGCAGCGGCCCTCGAAGCGGGAGCGGGTGATGAGGCCGCGATGACAGCCGACCATATCGACCATGCTGCCGCCGGAGCCTGCGTTGCGGAAGAGGCAGGAGTCGATGACGAAGTCGCGGATGCCGGAGAGCTTGAGGGCATCGGTGTTACCGCCGGGACCGATGTCGCGGATGAGGAGGTTGCGGAAGAGGATCCACTTTGCGGCATCGGGGTCGGCGACATCGCCGCCGTCGTCGCAGTTGATGCCGTTGCCCGATGCGCCGGCGATCTCGAGATCGTGGAGGATGAGGTAGCGGGCGCGGGAGAGCTGGAGGCCGTTGGTACCGCCCGTTATCAGCGGGCGGGGCGTGACACCGGGCTCGCCGCCGACCCAGATGGGCAGGCCGTCGGTGCCGCGGAGAGAGCTGAGGAAGGAGCCGCCGGGGTAGGTGCCAGGGAGGAGGCGGATGGCATCGCCGGGCTGGGCCTGGGCGGCGGCGTAGGGGATCGTGGCGTAGGGCGCGGCGAGGGAGCCATCGCCGGATGTGTTGCTTCCGGAGGGGGAGAGGTAGATGAGGCGTGTGGGCGAGAGCGAGTCGGCAAAGGTGGAGACGGTGGAGCAGTTGTCGGCGGTCGCCGCGGCAGGGGAAAGCAGCAGGACCGAGAGAGTCCAAGCGACGATGCGATGGGCGAGCGCGGGGAGGGCGTGCCTGTTCATGGATTGAGTGGACACCACGTTCACCGCCGCGTCAACCCGGGAAAGTTTATCGAGCGGCGGAGTTTGGGCGTGGCGGGCTTCAGGGGCATCCTGCGAACCAAGCGGCGAGGAAAGCGAAGATGTCGGGGACGGCGATGGAGCCGTTGCCATCGAAGTCGGCGCGCGGGTCCATGGCGAACCATGCGGCGAGGAAGGCGAAGATGTCGGGGACATCGCGCGTGCCATCGCCGTTGAAATCCGCCGCGCAGCCAGCGCCGACAAAGTGCTGATCGTTGTCGAGATTGATCCAGCCGATGTTCTCGCCCCACGCGTAGCCGCGGAGCCGCTGGGCAGCGGAGTCGTAGCGGGCCTGCTGGGAGAAGGCACCGAGGGCGGCGACGGTATCGAAGTTGATCCAGCCGACGTTCTCACCCCACGCGAGGCCGAAGAGGTTGCCGGTGCCGGCTTCGATGTTGACGCCGTAGTCGGAGCTGTCGAGGTTGGCGTAGTGGACCCCGGAGGCGGGGGCGTTGTCGCCGAGGTGGATCCAGCCGACGTTCTCTCCCCAGACGAAGCCGGAGAGGCGGGCAGAGCCGATGCGTGCGCCCTGCGAACCGATGGGGGAGCCCGCGTCGCGCCAGTTCATCCAGCCGCAGTTCTCACTCCAGGACCACTTGTTGGTCGTGCTGATGTTGGTCGGCTGGGCGAGGACGGGCGCTGCACATGTGAGCAGTGCAAGCCATGGGGCGAGGATCGAGATGCGAGTCATGGTCTGGTCTCCACGGGTCACTCGAAAGGCTGGGAATGTTGCCGCGGGTTAGTGCACGAGGTTGGAGCGACCGTCGCATGCACCGCTGGTGAGCGAGGCCTGATCGACGATGCGGCCGACGGCGTTGCCCTGAGCGACGGAGAGTGCGCCGATGGGTCCGAAGGAGCAGGTGTTGGCGATGACGAGATTGTTCTGGCCCTGAACCAGGATGCCGCCACCGTTGCCGACGCAGGAGCAGGAATCGATCTTGCCGCTGCTGAAGCTCTGGGGGCATTCGAGTCCCCACACGGAGTTGCTGGAGAACACGCATCGGAGGACCTGGGAGCTGACGCAGTGATGGAGGGACATTCCGGATGAGGAGTTGGAGGAGCAGGTGCAGTCAGCCGCGGTGAAGGAGCAGACGACGCCGCTGGAGGAGGAAGAGCTGACACCGGGTCCGGTGTTGTTGCTGCAGACGCAGCGGTGGAGGGAGACGGAGGAGCAGTTGACAAAGAGAGCGCCGCCGCCGGTGACACCGGGGTTGGTGCCATTAAGCTCGCAGACGCATTCGGTCATGACGCAGACGCCGCTGGAGCAGCGGACGCCGCCGCCGCCGTTGCGGCGCATCGCCCCGCCGGAGACGTTGAGGGTTCCGGTGACGTGGAGGCCGTCGCCGCCGTTGCCGTTGCAGACGCACGACTCGACGATGAGGCAGCCCTCGCCGCAGCGCATGCCGTGCGAGCCGTTGTCGCTGGCATCGCAGAGGACGTGGGCATAGCGGCCGCGTGCGCAATCGAATCCGTGCACGGCGTTGCGGTGGAGGGTGCAACTGGAGAGCGAGCCTGCGCTTTCGAAGGGGCTGGCGACGAAGACCTCGACGCCGGAGGAGCCATTCTCGGAGAAGACGCAGCGATCGCCGACGAGGGGGCATGCGCAGCGGCAGCCCGCGCCTGTGTTGGAACTGCAGACCGAGGAGTCGAGGTGGAGGGAGCCGCGGGAGAGTGATGAGGCGGGATCGCTGGAGACACAGAGCAACCCCGCGCCGCCATTGTGAACGCAGCGGAGGTGTGAGCAGGAAAACTGGACGCTTGAGGAGGGATGGCAAACCAGCTCGACACCGCTGGAGCCGTTGTTGCTGCTGGAAGAACTGGAGAAGTCGCAGCGAACGGAGCTTGAGGAAGGACAGGTGACGGAGACGCCTGCGCCGGTGTTGCTCGAGAAGGAGGAGGATGAGCAGGAGAGATCGAGCGAAACGGAAGAAGATGGGCAGGAAATGACCAAGCCGCTGCGGGACTGAATGACGTGCACGTGTTCGTGGGCGATGAGGATGGTTTCGGGGGGGGAGGTCCAGCTATGGCTGATGCCGTCGCCCAGGCAGAGGCTGATGCGGAGGCTGCTGCAACTGGCATCGGGGCAGTCCTGGATGCTGATGCCGCTTCCGCCGCAGGCAACGATGCTGGAGCCCTTGTTCACGGAGCCTGCGAGATCCGAGCCGGCCTTGAACTTGACGATGCGCTTGACGGAGACGCCATCACCGCCGCAGGAGGACACATCGCAGGAGGAGATGTCGCAGAGGGCGATGTCCTCGCAGAGGATGCCTGTGTCGACGCAGGAAGTGCAGCGAACACCGGAGAGGCTTACGTGCTGGAGGCGAGTGGCATGGAGGCCGACATCGCATCGTGCGGCGTAGTAGTCGTAGCCCTTTTTGCTGAGGTACAGAAGCAGGGCACCGGAAGGTTCGGAGCTGGGGTCTGAGCTGACGAACAGGCCCGCGCCGACGCAATCGGTGCAGGAGAGGCCGCCGACGCTGCAAACTTCCGCGCCGACGACGTGGACACCATCGGCCGAGCAACCGCTGACGATGCACCGATCGATGGAGCAGCTCGCCTGCCAACCCGGTGCGCACACGCAGCGAATACCGTTGCCGACACAGCCGGTGATGCTCAGGTCCTGCATGCTGACCTTGCCAGCGCCTCCTCCGACGACGCCGCCGGCGACTGCTTCGATGCAGACACCGTGGCCGGAGCAGTTGCTGGAGGAGCTGGAACGGATGTCGATCTCGACGGAGGAACTTGAGGGGCAGATCACATGGATGGCGTTTCCGCCGCAGGAGGTGAAGTGGAGATCGGAGAATGACGCCTTGCCCGCGCCGCCACCGGAACTCGACATCATGCTCGCAACGATACCGCCGCCAGCGCACCCTCGTGATATGAAGTGCCGCACGTTGTTCCGGGAGCCGTCGTGCGAGACGATACGGCAGGCCGCTCCGCCGCAATCTTCGATGAGCAAACCGTCAACATCGCAAACATCAAGATTGTTCAGGGACAGGCCGTCCCCTCCCCAGGAGGAAATCCGTCCTCTGACTTCGAGCATGTGCGGCATCACAAACGAGCGCCGGGTGTCCGGGCTGCCGCTGCCGCCGGTGTGGTGCACGCCGTGCAGCGACCCCGGCACTCCGGTGATGGAGAAGCCATTCAGATCGAGCGAGACATGCCCATCGCACGTGATCTGGATCCCGCTCTTGCGGTCCGATCCGAGGACGTCGCCGGTCAGCACATAGTTTCCCGGCGCGCTGATGACGTGCACCGCGGTCTGCGAGCCGGGAAGCGAGTTGACGCAAGTGCGCGGCTCGACCTGGTCGAGGCGCTTCATGGAAGTGCTGACGGGGCCAGGTGGGGGCTGGAGCTGGGCGAGAGTGGGCGCTGCGGCGATGCAGAGCGCAACGAGGGAAGACGCGATCGCAGAGATCAAGAGCGAGCCGGTGCGAGCCATGAGTGGGACTCCGTGTGCCAGGTGCGTTTGGGCGGGATGCGGCAAGAACAGCCGCATGTCGAGGAACGCGCGGCCGTGGCGCGGAACAGCGATCGGCTAAAGGTAACGCATTCTGAGGGTCTTTGCAAAGAGGAAGGCTGTTGTTTGGTTGGGCGGGTGACTGCAATGAGGGGGCAGGTTGTCGGTGGTGCCAGAAGGAAAGCGGCCCCCCGCTGTTGAGCGAGGGGCCGCGAGAGGTGATGAACTGGGAAGTCGTTACTGACCGCAGGGGCCTGTGCCCGCGGCAAACCACTCGGAGAGGAAGGCGAAGATGGCGGGGACGCCGTTGGTGCCGCCGTAGTTGCGGGCGGCGGAGTCGTTTGCGAACCAGTCGGAGAGGAAGCAGAAGATGTCGGGGACGCCGACGCTTCCATCCTGGCACCAGTCGGCATCGCAGGGCTGGGTGATGGTGAGGGTCGCGGCGATAGACGTCGAGTTGCCGCAGGGCTTGGTGACGATGCAGCGGTAAGAAGCCTCGTTGCCCGCCTGGGGGGAGTGGAAGGTGAGCGTTGAGGTGGTTGCGCCGGAGATGACGCTTGGGAAGTTGGCGACATTGCTCCAGAAGGTGCCGTTGAGGCTGCGCTGCCACTGGAAGGTGGCGGCGCTTGGGTTGGCGACGCCGACGCTGAAGGTTGCGCTGGTGCCGGCGGGGACGCTGAGACTCTGGGGCTGAGAGGTGAAGCCGGTGACGCACGCGGCGTCCCACGTCAGGAGGGCGGCACGGATCTGCTCGCGGAGGAGTTCTTCCTTGGCGGGGTAGGCGATGAGCGCGCCGGGATCGGTTCCGCCGTGGACGAAGGTGGTGAAGGCGTACTCCGTGGGAATGGTGATCCAGGTTCCGAGGAAGGCGTACTTGAACGGGATGCTGGCCCAGCCGCCGTCGGTGCGGTACATGACGCCGCCGCAACCGTAACCGCCGCCCTTGTTGGCCATGCGGACAGCGTCGCGGAACGCGTTACGTTCGGCGGTGGTGAGATTGGTATTGGCGGCTTCCTCGTTGATGAGCAGAGAGAGCGTTCCGTAGGAGCCGTAGCCCCATGCATCGAGGCTGCCCATGTGGTCGAAGAGTTCCTCGCGCCAACTGGTGTTGAAGAAGGTGCCGTTGGCGATCTTCTCATAGAGCTCAACGCCGCTGGCGGCGGTCATCTGGTTGAAGTCATTGCCGCAGAGGCAGCCCAGGCGGTGGTTGATGCGGACGTTGGAGAGTCCTGCGGTGAAGAGGGCGAAGTTGTTGAGGGTGGAGCGGCCGTAGCGATCCTCGATATCGCGGGTGCGGCTGTTGTGGGAGTTGCGCATCATGCCGCGGAGGGAGACGGAGAGGGTTTCGTTGCCCTGGTTGCAGTAGTAGGGGGGCTCGGGGCAGATGTTGTTGGCGTACTCGGTGGTGCAGCGATTGATGGCGTAGATGTCGCTCGTGAGGGAATCGTTGCCCAGGGCGCACTGGCGGATGGCGTAGGTGGCGTGGAGGATCTTGAGCATGCTGGCGGGCTCGAAGACGAAGTTCTCGTTGAGCGAGGCCAGGACGGGCCCGTCGACTTCCTTGAGCTTGAAGCCGTAGGAGCCGGTGGTGGCCTCCGCGGCCATGTAGTTGCGCATTCGGCGGGTCTGGGGGTTGGCGTTGTCGACGAGGCTGACGGCAAAGCGGGTGGCGCCGGAGCCGGTTGTGTAGCGGTGGAGGTTGGTGATGCGGCCCGCGGTCTGGTTGACGACTTCATCGACTTGTTGGGACGTGAGGGAGGGGTAGATCCAGCCGGCGCCGGGGTTCTGGGAGACCATGACGCAGGCGAATCGGGCGGGGGTGAGGATGGTGGCGGCGGTCTCGACCTCGATATCGATGAGGCGTGCGCCGTTCTGTTCGAGAAGTGCGGCCACTTCGGCGCCGGTCTTGTCGAAATACCACCACCAGCCCTGGCTCTGCGCACCCTGGTTGTTGACGGCGACCGCGGCGTAGCGCTTCTGGCCGCCGACGGTGTAGATGGAGAGGTCGGTGATGCGGAGCGCGGGGGTGGTGTCCGCGACCCAGTCGATGATCTGCTGGCGGGTCTGATCTATGAGCAGGCCCCAGCCTGTTGAGCCTGCGCCGGTGTTGGGGACGGAGATGGCGTTGACGCGGGTTGATCCGCTTGCTTCGTAGCAGTCGAGGCTGACGAGCCGGCGGTTGGAAAGCTGGGAGCTGAGGCCGGCGACCGTCAGGCCGTAGTGCATGTTGCTGGTGGAGAATCCGCTGACGGCGTAGGGCGCGGAGTTCTGGATGCTGACGACGTCATATTGGCCGGCGGCAGAGCGTTTGATGGTGAAGGGTCGGAAGCCGCTGTTGATGTCCGAGGTGATGTCGGCCGACGATGCGCCGTAGCGATAGATCCATCCTGCGGGCGTGTCGAGGATCTCATCGGTCTGGGCGATCGCGGGGAGGCTGATGAACAGGGAAGCCGCGGCGGCAACGAGCTTTGAAAGCGTGAGTCTCATGAAATGGATCTCCAGTCTGAATGCGTGAGGAACGAAGGACCGGGCGGATCGTGCCTCGGCTGGAGATGCATGCGGATGGGAGGGTGGTGGTGGCCAGAGAATTCCTGGAAAAGTGTGAATGGGGGGGAACGAAAGCGGCCCCCGTCTGTGAGACGGGGGCCGCGGGGATGTCGGAGCGATCAGATCCTGAACGATATTCAGGGCGTGCAGGGCCCGGTACCGGTGGCGAACCAGGCGGAGAGGAACGCGAAAATGGCTGGGACGCCGTTGGTGCCGCCGTAGTTGCGGGCCACGGGGTCGTTGGCGAACCAAGCGGAGAGGAAGCAGAAGATGTCGGGAACGCCGACGCTGCCATCCTGGCACCAGTCGGCATCGCAGAACTGGGGGCCGCCGCCGGGGATTTCGACTACTGCCCAGTCGCCCAGTCCGCTGACGCCGGCGACACTGAGGTCATTCCAGGTTCCGCTGGATCCGAGCATTTCGGCGTAGTGCTCGGTGTTGTTGGCGTTGTTGGGCTCACCCGGTCCCCAGTTGGTGAAGGTGACGGGAGAGGCGTCGGTCCAGACGAAGTTGCCCTCGCTGGCCGCATCGGTGAAGCCGATCCAGCCGCGACGGTCGGTGCCGTCGTAGCCGAGGACGGAGGCGCGGACGAACTCGTTCTCATCGGCGTCAGCGATGGAGGCGAGGTGGCCGCCGAGCTGCACCGCGATCGCCTCGGCGAGGGTGAAGGTGAGGCCGCGCTGGAGGAGGTAGAAGTCGTTGCCGGTGGCCGGGTAGTTGAAGGGGCCGGCGATGACGGCGGACTCAGCGGAAACGGTGCCGAGGTTGAGGTTGATATTGAGTGTGCCGGTGCGTGTGTGCGGGGAGGAGACGTTCCAGTTGGTGGCGTTGAAGACTGAGTTGAAGCCGGTGACGGCGAGGTAGTAGATGCCGGCGGGGAGTGCTGCGCCGTCGCGGCCGTTGTAGGCGAGCCCGTTGCCGACGGGCGGGCGGGGGAGGGATGCGCCGAAGGTCAACTGGCTGAGGAGATCGCTGCCGTCATCGTCGTCGGTCGCGACGAGGTT
>Ga0163144_10016520_pt1 | contig 15114 bp, 15 predicted proteins | sample OliLak19BULKMAT1_FD_123175 | JGI IMG/M metagenome (GOLD analysis project Ga0163144, IMG submission 123175) | Freshwater microbial mat bacterial communities from Lake Vanda, McMurdo Dry Valleys, Antarctica - Oligotrophic Lake LV.19.BULKMAT1 | ecosystem: Environmental > Aquatic > Freshwater >... | reverse complement strand
GAATTGCGAAACTGATTTCGTCGCGCGGAATACCGATTTCCAGACTTTTGTTAAAGAAGTCGGGGAAACTATTCTGGTGAATCCTGAGGCCGATTTTAAGGAAAAATGCGTCACCGTAGTCTCAAAACTCGGAGAGAATATCGCTGTCCGCCGCGTTTTGAAGTATGACCTCCAAGGCAAAGGCCTGATCGCAAGTTATATCCATTTGGGCGCAAAGGTGGGTGTTTTGATTGAGGTCGGTTGCGAATCCGATCAATCCGTTACCACGGGTGCTTTCCGTGATTTCGTCAAAGACATCACTTTACATATCGCCGCCAGTGCCCCTTTGGTCGTCTCACGTGACGAAGTCGATCAAGCACTTATCGAACGCGAGAAAATCGTTTTTAGGGAACAGGTTAAAGACAAACCCGCCGCTGCTATCGACAAGATTATCGAAGGTAAGGTAAATAAATTCCTCGCGGGTGTGGCCCTCTTGGACCAAGCCTTCGTAAAAAGCCCTGACATCACAGTCAAGGAACACATGGCCAATGTCAGTAAAGCCGCCGGGGAAACCATCAGTATCCGTCGTTTTGTCCGTTGGCAACTCGGGGAAGAGCTTCCCGCTTGATATAAAGTCATTCTTAAAACAAAGTTTTACTCTCCAAAGCCCCGCGCAATTTGCACGGGGCTTTTTTTGTGATCGGCTCACGGCCATTCGCGCAAGGTCACCGGACGAGAATGATTTCCCCCCCCCCTCTTTTAAACCATCATTTCAGCTTGAGGTCAAAAAATCTAATCCTCGGAGGCTTCACCGGACGGGGTCATTTTGACAATGCGCAGATCAAACTGGGGAGAAGAATATCGACTAGGTCGGTTTGGCCGCGTTCTCCTGATCACTCCACGGCTTCACGTGGCTCTTGCGCCATCGCCCACGGACAATGAGACCGTGTTTGGGGGCAAATATCATGGCCAGTACGAAGATGATCCCTAGCATCAGCACGATGCAGCCGGAAGTCGATCCGTTGATGAAGAAACTGACATACACCCCTGCGAGGCAGGAAAAAACAGCACTCCCGATGGCGATCCATATCATCACTCCAAAGCGGTCACTCAGTAAATAGGCAATGGCTCCGGGTGTGATCAGTAGAGCAATGACCATGATGATGCCTACCGCTTGAAGCGAGGCGACGATGGTGGCTGCCAGAAGTGATAGCAGTACATAATGCAGCACGCGCACATTGAGTCCGATACTACGCGCATGGTTAGCATCAAAACAATAGAGCAGAAGATCCTTGCGCATCAGCACTACCACCAGCAGGGTCACTCCCGCGACAATTGACGTCTGGATGACATCGCTCTCGGAAATGCCCAAGAGGCTTCCGAAAAGGACATGCATCAGATGAATGTCCGCCTCCACCTTGCTGACCAAGATCAGCCCTAAAGCAAAGAGTCCGGTAAATACGATTCCCATGACGGCATCCTCCTTGATGCGGCTGTTTTCTTTAATATATCCCGTGGCACTTGCGCAAAAAAGTCCGGAGCAAAAGGCGCCCAGTGCCAGGGGCACCCCCACCACATAGGCGATGACAATCCCGGGTAGGACCGCATGCGAAATCGCATCTCCCATCAGTGACCATCCCTTGAGAATCAAAAAACATGAAAGTGTCGCACAGACAGTCCCCACCAAGGCCCCCACAATCATCGCCCGGATCATGAACTCGTACTGGAATGGAGCCAGAAATGAAATGGAATCCGTCATGCTTTTGACAATGTCCTTATGACCCGGCGACGTTTTAACCAGACGGAAAGCACACCGTATTTCCGGGAAAATACAAAGACCCCAATGAAAATGAGTGTCTGCAGGACGACAATACATCCTCCGGTGGACCCGTTAAAATAATAACTGACATAAACGCCCACTAGGGAACTCATCACTCCCATCGTACAGGCAATGGCTAACATGGTACTAAATCGATCCGTCAAAAGATATGCCGTCGCCCCAGGAGTCACTAACATGGCCACCACCAGACACGCCCCGACCGTTTGAAGGGCTGCTACCGCCGTTGCTGCCATCAGGGTCAGAAACAGCATATGGAGAAAATCGGCATTAATGCCCATGCTGCGTGCGTGATTAGCATCAAAACAGTAGAGCAGGAGATCCTTCCATTTGAGGCCGATGACCAGAAGGGTCACACCCGAAATCCATACCACCTGCCAGATATCCTCATCCGAGATGCCGAGGATATTACCAAATACAATGCTTTTGAGGCTGACATTGCTCGGGAAGAGAGAGATTAACAGCAGACCAAATGCAAAAAAAGTCGTAAAGACAATGCCAATGACCGCATCCTCCCGGATGCGAGTGTTTGATTTCACAAAGGCCATGCCACCGGCCGCCAGTATCCCCGCAACAAAGGCCCCCACTGAAAAGGGTAGTCCGATGATATAGGCAATCGATACCCCCGGCACAATGGAATGGGATAGGGCGTCCCCCATCAACGACCAGCCCTTGAGTGTCATAAAACAAGATAAAATCGCACATACCCCGCCAATCAGAGCACTGACCATCATCGCCTTGATCATATAGGTGTAACTAAATGGGATGAGCCATGTCTCCATCATTTTTTCTCATCCTTGTGAGCGGGCTGCTTGTATTCCAGATGGCCGCCCTTTCCAAAAACCACCGGTCTTTCATCATCTGTCAACAAAGTCACACAACGTCCGTCACCGTCATCTATTGTCGATTCATCCAGTTTAAAATGCCTGAGGACACCCCCAAAGGCTCGGGCAAGGTTTTCCTGAGTGAATACCTGGGAGGTGGCACCGTAAGCGAGAATCGTTTTATTGATCAATACGACCCGGTCACAAAAATCCGGCACACTTCCCAGATTATGGGTAGAGACCAAGATAATGTGCCCCTGCCCGCGCAGTTCTCGCAACAGATCAATAATCGCCGATTCCGTCTGCACATCGACCCCTGTGAAGGGTTCATCCAAAAGCATGATCCGCCCCCGCTGGGCGAGGGCACGTGCCAGAAACACGCGCTTTTTCTGTCCTCCGGAGAGTTCCCCGATCTGACGTTTTTGGAAATCCTGCATTTTCACCCGCTCTAGGCTCTCCATTACAATCTGCCTGTCCTGAGCGCGCGGGATCCGCATAAAATTCATGTGCCCGTACCGCCCCATCATCACGACGTCCCAGACACTCACAGGAAAACTCCAATCCACCTCCTCCGACTGGGGGACGTACGCTACCCAGTTTTTTTTCTGGGCCACACGGACTGGTTCACCGGCGATAAGCACCGTCCCGCGAGTGGGACGGACAAAACCCATGATGGATTTGAAAAGGGTGGATTTGCCGCTCCCATTGATCCCCACTAATGCGCAAATGGTACCGGCCTCCAAAAGAAAGGAGGCATCTTGTAGTGCCGTCTGTCCGTTATTATACGTCACACTGACATGGCTGACATCAACGGTAAATGCGGGGAGCGTTTGGGTCATGGTGCTGGTCTCAAAATCAAGTGGGCTATTTCCCTAGGAATCCTTTGAGTATCGTTTCCGCATTATATTCGAGAAGCTTGAGATACGTCGGGGCGGGGCCGGACTGGTCCGTCAGGGAATCCACATACAGGGTGCCTCCAAAACGGGAGCCTGTCTCCTTGGCCACCTGTTTCATGGGTTTGTCGCTGATGGTACTCTCGGAAAAGACGACGGGAATCTTGTTTTTTCTAACCGTATCAACGACCTTTTGAATCTGCTGGGGTGTCCCCTCTGCATCGGCATTCACAGGCCATAGGTAAAGTTCCTTCATGTCGTAATTTCGGATGAGATAGGAAAAGGCCCCTTCACTTGAGACCAACCACCTTTGATCCGCAGGAATCACCTCGAGTTTTTTTCGGATGGGTTCATCCACAGCCTTTAATTTCGCGACATAGGCGGCCGCATTGGCATTGTATTTTTTTTCATTGGCCGGATCTACTTTGACCAGAGCCTTGCGGATATTCTCCACATATATGATGGCGTTGGCCGGACTCATCCACGAGTGAGGGTTCGGCTTCCCCGTATAGGACCCTTCCGAAATCCCCATAGGCTCGATCCCCTCTGTCACCACCACCCCGGGCACATTTTTAACCTTGGAAAAAAACTTTTCAAACCAGCGTTCCAGTCCCATGCCGTTCCAAAGTACCAGATCGGCATCCTGCGCCCTGACAATGTCGAGGGGTGTGGGCTCGTACTCGTGAATTTCTGCACCGGGCCGGGTGATGGACTCGACAATGGCCGCATCCCCAGCCACATTCTGGGCGATATCCTGAATGATCGTGAATGTGGTCAGGATTTTTTTAGGTTTCACGGACGCTGCTTGCAGCGGGAGCAAACCGCTGATGGCCACTCCCCCTAAAAAAAGTACTGACAGCAGAGGCGCAAGAGATATCCATCCGGAGCGCCCGACCAGAACAGAGGACCGTTTTTCCATGTATAACATATGGAATGGTATTTAGTGTATAAAAATGTTAGAGTCAACTAACAATTTTTGTCTTTGCATTTCTTTTTAGAATAAGGGAACATTCATTCCACCGGCTTTGAAGCCGGTGGTGATTGATTTTTTTTTTAAGCGGCACCTTCCTAGCTTGTGTCACCGTCTTTGATTACAAACCGTGCTTTGAGCCCGCCGACCATCGAGGCGAGGCCTGCTTTTTCGACGGATGAGAGGACCCCATAAAAGTACTTGTAAGCATCAGGGGCTCCACCGGACGGAGCCATTTTGACAATGTATGGATCAAGCCGGGCGAGAAAAGCACTGGTCAAGAGTCTGGGAATGGCGACGGTCTTGTCCCGGATACTCCCCGCGTATGGACCGCTCATTGAGGGGCTGGATATGCAGGAGGATGTGCTTGAAGCGGTAACCGTGCATCTCGATTTTATTTTCCTTCAGCGCGTAGAACATGAATGCATCATCGGGATCGGGGGCTATGCCCCAGTGTTAGAAGTCGTGGTGTAGTCATACGCCCCAACCAGAGCATAATTCCCCTTTTTCCTGTTTATTTTTTCAGGAATCTCCCCAGAAAAAGCAATTTGCGCGAGTAATAATCAGATAAACCGGAAGATTATTGTGGTGAAGACGACTCTACGGAGAGTCAACCGAAGAAACAACCTTTGGGATCTTCGTGTATGATGGCGAGGGCGTCGGCCAAGGACTTGGCCTCCGGGCGGGGCGGGTAGCGGTGCCACTTGCCATCGGCCCGTTTCCAGAAGAGTTGCCAGAGATATTTGCTGGTCTGGATGATTAAAAGCTGGGCGCACGAAAAATAGCTCGATGGATTGGTCGAGGAATCTCTGGCCCTCACGAATCTCCTCACGCAGATGCAGGGGCGGACGGCGGTGCGCCCAGAAGTGTTTCTCAAGGGTGAGCGTGTGCTCGGCGATTTCGATGTCGGTAAAGGCCATAATGGAAAAGTGTGTGCTTTAAAGGGGGATGCGTTTCAAGGGGGGTAAAGATTCGGGCGTCACGAGAAGGGTAATGCTACGGGCCTGGTTGGGCACGCGCTGGATGAATGCGCGCCGTCCCAGGGTGAGCACCATGGAATGCACGCTCGGGAGCGTGATCTGGAAATACCGCTGCATGTCCGCCTCAGCTGGCGCACAGCCATTCACCAGAGTGTATTGATAGAGGTAGGTCAGGAACTGGCCCTGCCGATCGGTTGGTATCGGTGGTTATTCTACATTCTTCATAATTCATCTTTTCTCCATACGCGGACGAGACATTAATCCTGCGTCTTTTGAGACGGAGGCCATTGAGTCTCAAGCTCCCTGACGACTCCCGAGATATGATCTCCATAGCCCCAGCCAATCTTTTCGGCTCTAGAGGCTACCGTGTGAAGCCGGTCTGCCACCTTCGCGTAAGCCTCCTTACCTTCTACCTTCAGCAATTTAGCCAGTTCATCCATCACGGAGCACAGGCTGTCGTAGGAGGGGTCACTGATATCGCCGAACTCACAGGTGAAGTCATTGCCGTTCTCCAGATACACCCGTAGTAACTCAATAGTACCCTCGATATTACCCGTGGCTTTTTTGTAATCTCGAATCGGTTTGCGCGCCTTGCCTAGTTTGAGTTGGCCGTCCCCTCGTTTGGGGTAAAATTGATCCACGATCTGCTTTCGAGTGGATTTTTGGGTTCTGTTGGGCAGGGGTGGCGGGAGTAAAGTATGGCGATTTGTGCGGGGGGATGGGTATGGCCCGGAGGGTATTATTAAGGAGGAGATGACTGGGCGGTGGGGGCGGTGTCCACGCTGGGGCTGGGCACACGAGGCGGAGGTGGGGAATTTGTAATAAAAGGTTCCATCTCTGGCCGAGAGGGGGTTTCTTTCTGGGTGGGAGCATTCGGGCGCAGGGGTCGTGGGGTGAAATTTGTAATGGATGATGAAGTCTTCACGGGTGGTGGCACGATTGGGGGAGCGGGCTTGGGCTTGGAAGGATGTTTGATCTGGTAAATTTCTTCGAGTCCGGGAACTGGGCCGTAACCGACGAATTTTGCTTTCCCTTCATATTTTGGTTTTGGGAAACGGAAATCGAAGACGCTGACCCCGTACTGGGATTTTCCGCGGTAGGTGCGGCCATCGGATGAACCGACCATGATGGGGTTATTATCTGTCTTTGTGCGCCCGAGATAAATCATGACGTGTGTGATCGGAGGGTAACGTTTGACTTTATAGGTGCCTGTCCAAAAGAGGAGGTCTCCGGGTTTGAGCTGGTTCATTTCCGGGCTTTTGGGATCGGTACTATCGACAAGGTGGAGATTGCCGCTTTTTTCGACCCAGAGATAGAAGTCGCTGGCCATGCGTGGGACATTGCGTAAGCCCTGTTTCATTAAAATATAATTAACGAAACCCGAGCAATCCATCCCGCCCTTAGCCGGATCGGCGGAACCGTATTTATAATCGAGTTTTTGGCGCGACAGCGCGAGACTCTCGCTGATCAATTTGCGCACGGCTGGGGAATTCTCGTCAAAATTCTTTAATTCAGTTTCACTAATCGAACTCGTGACCGCATTGAGTCCGGGGGCTAGGCAAAAAAGGAGTCCTGATAAAATGGTCCAGAGTGTAAAAGTGATTTTCATTGATCAGAAATGTAACGTCGATAAATCGACTTGTCCCGAGGTATATACGAAAAAGTGGTTTTCTCTGGAAATTATCTCCTCTGGGGCGAATTGTGCGGATAAAAAATGAAGAACAAAAACCTATCCGGTTTTGGTTGTATTTTTGATTTTCCCATGCATATTCTCTGGGCCTTGTCCGGATATAGCTCCGGGCGAGAGTGAAGAGGTAACCACGATTTTTTGCACTACGTCATTATGGGAATTTTATTACTACTTGCCATATTAGCACCGCTTTTCGGCGGCTTTTTGCTGGCTTTCGCCGGAAAAAAGCTGGGATCGAAGATTGGTTGGATGGCGTTGTCTTTTCCAGTCTTTTCCTTCGTCCTGATCCTGACGCACTTGCTGGTAGTGGGAGCGCAGGGCGGACAGGTCTATTCATGGCCATGGATTCCATCATTGGGGATTAATTTTTCGATCTTGGCCGACGGACTGGCTCATTTCTACGGCCTAGTCGTCAGTGGGATGGGAATACTGATCATAGTGTATGCGTGTTCCTATATGGACAACCACGCGAAAGAACACGGGCGATTTTACGCGTATATGGTTTTTTTTATGGCCTCGATGCTCGGGACAGTCTTTTCCGACAATCTGATGCTTCTTTTTGTCTTTTGGGAATTGACCGGCATTTCTTCATTTTTGCTGATCGGGTTTAACTACGAAAAGGAAGAGTCCCGCCGAGGGGCGCGCATGGCGCTTTTGGTGACTGGATTGACCGGGCTGATCATGATGGTGGGGATCATTATGCTCGGGATACAAGTGGGCACTTACAGCATTACCGAGATCACCGAGCGCGGGATAGATATCCAATGGATGGTGGAGTGGGGTAATATCGTGATGTTCCTAGTATTAATCGGGGCATTCGGTAAATCCGCCCAGTTCCCCTTCTACTTCTGGCTTCCGAATGCGATGGCGGCTCCGACCCCCGTGAGTGCCTATCTCCACTCGGCGACGATGGTCATGCTCGGGGTCTTTCTCACGGCACGGATTTATCCGATTTTCAACGAGTGCAGCGCATGGATGCCCTTACTCGTATCGGTAGGGATGGTGACCATGCTTATTGGCGCGATCTGGGCACTCTTTTTCTCCGATCTCAAGCAGGTGCTCGCCTACATGACGGTCAGTCAGCTCGGCATATTCATTGCTTTTTATGGGCTTGCGGCCGATGAACTCGTCGTCCATGACTACCTGCACATCGCCTGTCACACTTTTTATAAAGGCTCACTTTTTATGCTTGCGGGAATTATCGATCATTCCCTCGGCACCCGAGACCTTAATCGCATCGGCGGATGCGCGCGCAAATTGCCCGTGGTGAGTCTGCTGGTGATCATTGGTTGCGCGACGATGGCAGGAATACCCGGGACGATCGGGTTTATCAGTAAAGAGCTGTATATTAATGAGATTTTTGAGTTCAAAGAAAATACTTGGTTTTTTGTCGCTATTCTGGGTGCTTTTGCCGTGGGCGCTACGATTAAATTTATCATCGGAGCCCGCATTGTCTGGACGCTCTACTGGGGAAAACCATCACCGGCGGCAGGGATCGAGCATCATTTCCACAAACCCTCTGCATTATTTACCCTGCCTCCGGCGATCTTGGCGGTGGCGGCTGTCGTTTTAGGAGTTTTCCCCGCACTTTCTGAGCCTTTATGGAATGGGCTTTTGGTTCCCGGTATTCATGAGATGAATTTACCTCACCTACATCTCTGGCATGGATGGAATGAAATGCTCGTAACCAGCCTTTTGATTTTTGCGGTGGGATTTATCTTGTTTGCGCTTTTCTGGACAGGTCGACGGATGGATCATTTACATTTACCGATATGGTTGAGACTCGATAAGGGGTTTGACTGGTGTGTGGAAAAGCTCCCCTACGTGGCATATTCTGTAACGCGGCTCCTGCGATCAAATCAGCCTTTTGATTACCTTTTGATTGTCGTGAGTTTTTTTGTTTTAGTCACAGGGACAGCACTCGTTACAGCTTTTATTCAATACCCGACGCTTTTTGAGCTTATCCGCCCGCGCCCAGAAAATAGCGTGAGTTTGCTACGGACTTTTTCGGCAATATTAATCAGTTTAGGAGTATTGGGTGTTGTCTTTCTTAAAAAATGGACGACGCAGTTGCTTTGCCTCTCGGTGTCGGGCTTCCTGGTTAGTTTTTATTTCTTCCTCTATCGTGCACCGGATTTGGCATTGACACAAATCCTCATTGAGTCGGTGACATTGATTTTGCTCCTTCTTTTGATGGGGAGATTCACTAAAAAAGTGCAGGAAGGCGAAAATATCACACAGCCAAATCCTGTCCGTGAGGTCATTAAAATTGTCATTTCAATTTGCGCGGGTGTATTCATAACCACCATGGTTCTCCTAGCCACCGCCGCTCCAAATGCACATCGCGTGGGTGACTTTTTCTTGGAGCAATCGCTGCCTCTGGCCAAGGGAGCCAATGTGGTTAATGTCATTATTGTTGATTTCCGAGGGTTTGATACTCTGGGTGAGATCACGGTACTCGTCGTGGCGATGCTAGGATGTCTAGGGCTGCTCATGCGCCGGAAACGGAGCCGTGAGGAGTATGATAAAGGGCCCACTGGCCAATCAGGAATCGTTAATGCGCATACGGAGGAAGCGGACTAATGAGAAAACTAGATTCATTCCTTTATACAAATGTCATCAGGGTTTTATTTTTTATCGTGAACCTCGTGGCGATCTATTTACTTTTGCGTGGGCACAATTTACCGGGAGGCGGATTTATCGGGGGATTGGTTTCTGCCATTTCCTTCGTGCTTTTAGGCATTGCTCTGGGAGTCGAGGAAATCTATCGCATCACCCGCGCGGATCCCGCGCGAATTGCTTTTACCGGTCTAACGTTGTCCGTGATGAGTGCCTTGATTCCTGTTTTTATAGGCGACCCATTCATGCAGCAATACAATACATATTGGACGCTTCCCCTTTTGGGAAAAACAGCCGTGGGGACTCCTCTCCTTCTTGATACGGGAGTATTTCTCGTAGTGGTGGGGATTTGCACAAAAATTATTTTTGTCCTGACACAATCCACCAGCCGGATCAATGCCTTGGTTCGTGAGGAAGAAGCGGTGTATTACTCGATTCTAGAGTCGCCGATTGAGGGTGATGATGTGGATGCGGACGATCAGGATTTTTTGGAGAAGAAAGAGGAAAAGTCATGCAAATAGATACCGCTATTCTCATCGGAGTGATGTTTACTTGCGCCATTTACCTGATGCTCAATCAGAGTTTTGTTAAAATCCTCTTTGGGATCGCGATCCTCTCTAATGCCGCTAACCTCCTGATTCTGGCTATGTCTGGGTGCCCGGACAATGCGGTGGAGCCTTTTATCAACGGCCAAGGGGTTCCTATGGTGGATCCGTTACCTCAGGCTTTGATATTGACCGCTATTGTGATCGGGTTTGGGACGATCGCCTATATGGTATTGCTTTTATATCGATTATTTCTGGATTTTAAAACGACCAGTGCCAAAGACCTTTACCATGAGGAGCTGGACCAAAGAAAATGATCGCTAAAGAACTATTCCTGCCTGTCGTCATTCCTCTGGTCACAGCGTTGATCGGGTTGATCTGGTTAAAGCCGGGTTTCAGCCGCCGGATCCTTTATGCTGTTTCCGGTTTTCTCCAGCTAGTCATTGCTCTTTGGTTAGTCGACAAAACCAAAGGCGGAGAACTTTTGATTCTGCCCTTGGGTAATTGGGGCGCGCCCTTTGGGATCATGCTCACGGTGGATTTGTTGGGAGCGATTATGTTAGTTTTGAGTTCGTTGACCGCTTTGGCGGCGATCCTTTACGGGTTTGCTGAGACCCCGATCCGGGTGGGGCACCCGATGAGGTTACCTTTGATGCAGTTTCTGGTGATGGGAATCAATTTAAGTTTTTGTACGGGTGACCTGTTTAATTTATTTGTTGGATTTGAGATCATGCTCATTTCTTCCTATGCCCTTTTGACTCTTGAGGCCGATGATTGGGATATCAAACACGCCTTTCCGTATCTGGTCATTAATATCTTTGGGAGCGCGATTTTTCTGGTAGGAGTCGGTCTTTGTTATGGGTTGACCGGAACTCTGAATTTCGCGGATTTGTGCCGGATTTTTGGTGAGATGGGGCCGGATCCAAGAATTGACATTTTTGCAGCGGTCCTCGTTTTTGTTTTCGCGGTTAAAGCAGGACTTTTCCCTCTTTATTTCTGGCTTCCTCATAGTTACCCGACATTACCCACTTCGGTGGCGGCGCTCTATTCAGGAATGTTGACCAAGGTGGGGGTCTATGTGCTGATCCGGATGTTGGGAACGGTATTACCACACAATTTGCATTACATTTACACGGCGTTGATATGGTTAGCGGTGGCGACGATGATTTTTGGGGTGTTAGGAGCCTTGTCTCGGGGCTTTATTCGTGGAATTCTTTCCTATCACATCTTGAGCCAGATCGGTTTCATGGTTTTGGCCATTGGATTTTTCACCCCACTATCGGTGGCCGCTGCTATATTTTATATCATGCACCATATCATTGTTAAATCGACGCTTTTCCTGATTGGTGGGACAGCCGCGTTGCTTAATAAAAGTGATGATTTAGATTTTATGGGAAACTTATGGAAACAAGCGCCATTCTTGGGAGTGCTCTTTCTCTGTCAGGCTCTTTCACTGGCGGGCATTCCGCCCTTGAGTGGGTTCTGGGGTAAATACATGATTATCGTTGTCGGAATCGAGCAAGGACAGTGGATCCCTGTGGCTGCCTCCGTACTGGCCAGCATTTTGACTCTGGTGAGTATGCTTAAAATATGGAATGGAGCATTTTGGAAAGAATCGACGGATGTTCCCGTGCGATCATCAGATCGACGTTGGGTAAAAATGACAGCCGTAATCGCTGTCATGACAGCGATTTCCTTGGTGATTGGTTTGGGAGCGGAATATTTCATCGGCTTGGCGGAGACGGCGGCCAATACGGCACTCGACCAGCAGGGCTATATCCAAAAAGTTCTCACAGTACAGGGTAAGGAAGGAGCGTTATGAAAAGTTTCGTCCTTCATTTATCCATCACGATTCTTTGGCTTTTGCTCAGTGACGAACCTTCATTGGGTTCATTTGTCGTGGGGATATTTATTGGGTTTGTATTACTTTATCTTTTTCAGCCTGCCCTGCAGAGTTACTCCTATATTTACCGGGGCATCGCCTTTTTTAAATATACACTGATTTTTACATGGGCTTTTTTGGCTTCGTCGGTGAATGTCGCTTGGATATCCGTCATACGTGATCCTCAGAAAATAAAGTCGGGCTTTTTGCGTTATGACGTCACGGGTTTGAGTATGGTGGAAATCATTATTCTCAGTTACAGTATCGGTCTGACCCCGGGCACGACCCCGGCAGACTTGGAGGATAACGATAAGACATTGGTCATCCACGTACTCGAACTCGACGATCCCGAGGCCGTCTCCTCGGAGATTACAACCACTCTGAGGAATAACATTCTCGGATTTACCCGTCACAAGGATACACCCCTATGACCATTTTTTACGCCATTTGTTACGGGATGCTCATTATTTCGATATTTTGCGGGCTCTATCGACTTTTCAAAGGGCCTACGGTCGTGGACCGAATGTTATCATTTGATATGATCACAGTTTGTGTGATCGGGCTCATTGTCCTTTTTTCGATCACGCGTCAGACGGTTCTTTTTCAAGATTTGATCCTGATATTTTGCCTCATGGGATTTGCCAGTACGGTAGCTTTTGTTTTTTACCTTCACCGGACGGATGAATTGCTTGATGAGAAAAAAACAGACGAAATAAAAGTGAAATCGGAGGAAGAGAAATGAATTTTTACGATATTCTCTCTTCGATATTTATCTTTGCCGGGTGCGTCTTTATTCTCGCTGGTTCCATCGGCGTGGTGCGTTTGACTGATGCCCTTGCCCGTTCCCATGCTTTGACCAAGTCGATGACGTTGGGAATTATCCTTTTACAGATGGGGATGGGTGTGGGATTGTACGAGGAAATCAGCGGGTTAAAAATTATTTTGGCCATTCTTTTTCTGTTAGTGACGATTCCCCTCGCTGGACATCTTTTTGTCATGGTCGTATATCGTAAACTGGTAAAAAATAATGCGGTGATCATCCAGAGCACCAAAAAAGTGGACTAAAAGACTTTGGTCGTACTGCATTGATTTGATATCATGCGTGTGGAGAGCGTCTTCAGAGGTCGATAGTCTGTACCGCGTATGAGGTGTGTGCCCGTTATGGCTTACGGTTTTGGTCATCCCACCCACGGTCATTGTCGCCCTTTGTTTCATTTTGATAAAGTAGGTGTGATAGCAGACGCCGCCTGTGACGGTGATTTTGTTAACCGATTACGGGATTTATCTCCAAGGCGAGAGTGATTGTAGCTTGACGGCCTGCTCTTGCGCCCATAGTCTGGCGCGCCATATATGAGTTACAGCATTAATATCCGTAAGCTGGCTTTAATCGCAGTCCTCTCCTTTTCGTTTTTGTATGTTTTTCCTTTGCTGGCCGCTACTTCTGAGCACGGCCATGATTCCACTCCTGCCTTGATTCCCCGGTCGGTCGATAGCTACGGGGATAGTCATATCGAGTCTGTGTCCGCTGTCCTGAAAAACCGTGTCGAGAAAGAACCATTTAACCTTGTGGCTACCTTGCTTTTCCTCGGAGCGATCATACACACATTTATGGCGGGTAAATTCCGCTCCATCGCCCACCACTATGATGAAGAGTACAAACATAAAATGAAACAGAAACATGAAGGCGGGCATTTTGGTCGTTATATCGACCAGCCAGCCATTACCAGTTTCAAAGGGAAACTTTTCCATTTTCTCGGGGAGATCGAAGCAGTTTTCGGGATTTGGTGTGTTCCTCTATTAATCATTATCACTCTCTTTTATGGAGGGGATGCGGTTTTTGATTATCTTGATGGGGTGAATTTCACCGAACCGCTATTTGTCGTGGTGATTATGACCATCGCCTCGACGCGGCCGGTTGTCCGGTTTGCGGAGTCTTTTCTGCATAAATTCGCCTCAATCGGCGGAGCATCTATAGCCGCTTGGTGGCTCTCGATCCTGATGATTGCGCCCTTATTGGGTTCATTCATTACCGAACCGGGGGCAATGACGATCGGTGCCCTGCTTTTAGCGAAACAGTTTTATTATTACCGGCCATCGGAAACACTCAAGTACGCGACGATTTCGCTGCTTTTTGTGAATGTCTCGGTCGGAGGTACCCTCACGCATTTTGCTGCACCACCGGTCGTTATGGTGGCGGGAAAGTGGGACTGGACGATGGGATATATGTTTACTCACTTTGGATGGAAAGCGGTACTGGGGATCGTCGTTTCGACTTTGATCTATTTTGTGATTTTTCGGAAGGAGTTTGTCCGCCTGACCAAGGAGACCCCGGAGGAAAAAGCGGCGGATGCGCATGGGGTGGTGGGTTATTGGGCCGACCGCAATTTGCCTATTCCCCACTGGATCACCACGACACATTTGCTTTTTGTGGCATGGACGGTTTTCACCCTGCATCATCCGGTATTTTTCATCGGGGGATTCCTCTTTTTCCTCGCCTTTACCGAAGCGACCATGACGCATCAGAATCCTGTGCAGCTGCGTTCCTCACTCATGGTGGGATTCTTCCTCGGCGGCATAGTGATTTTTGGTTCTTTGCAACAGTGGTGGCTGGGCCCCGTGCTGGCGCATTTGGGTGAGGTCCCTCTTTTTATCGGTGCCACTATCCTCACCGCATTTAATGATAATGCAGCCATCACATTCCTCGCATCACAAGTCCCTCTTTTGGATCCGAAACTCACAACCGACCCTCTATTGGCGGAGACTTTGCGTTACGCTGTCGTCGCCGGGGCGGTGACCGGTGGCGGACTTACTGTCATCGCCAATGCGCCGAATCCCGCCGGGCAATCTATCCTTTCGAAATATTTTGAGAACGGGGTCTCCCCGCTTTGGCTGGCG
>Ga0163144_10016518_pt1 | contig 15115 bp, 13 predicted proteins | sample OliLak19BULKMAT1_FD_123175 | JGI IMG/M metagenome (GOLD analysis project Ga0163144, IMG submission 123175) | Freshwater microbial mat bacterial communities from Lake Vanda, McMurdo Dry Valleys, Antarctica - Oligotrophic Lake LV.19.BULKMAT1 | ecosystem: Environmental > Aquatic > Freshwater >... | reverse complement strand
GTTGCTGGAACGGTTTGGACCGCGTGTGTTTAACCTTGAGGACAACCGTCAAAAATTCGAGAATGAAGAAGCGTCAATTGAAGCGGATCGTGGTTTTGAGATGGATAAAGATGACCGTAAGCAACGTAACCGACTCATCGATTTTGGCTTCGATGCTGTCAATCAATTACTAGAAAGTCTTAGAGGTGGTGGCCAGAGCCAGCGTTCAGGCAATAGCAACCGTTCAGGCAATAGCAACCGTTCAGGCAATAGCAACCGTTCAGGCAATAGCAACCGTCAGGATGAGCTATTCGAGAGTCTTCAAAAAACCGTAGAGAACCTCAATAAACGAGTTCAAGACCTTGGTAAAAAAACAACGGATACCGTTCGTCAGGAAAATAGCAATGTCTTCGATAAACTTGAAGATAAATTAGGCGAGTTGCAAGACCGTCTTGAAAAGCTGGGTAAAGAAGGTCAGAATACGGACAATGATGCCCTAGATAAACTTGAAAAAAAGCTCGGCGACTTTCAGGATCAATTAGATGACCTTGTTAAGGAAGGTCGAAATGTAGGTAAGGATATCCTTGATAAAATTAAGCAAGGCTATGACAAACTCAAGGATCAATTCGACACCCTTCTTCAGGATGTTAAAAAGTCAGGCCGCAAGATTGGTCAAAGCGATATCGACAGGCTTGATAAAGAACTGAAAAGACTGAAGACACTCCTAGAAGATGAAAGTGGAAACACTACATCTGTCACTGCTAAACGCCCTAGCTCCGATAGCAACAACGAAACAACCGTCACCAAAGGTGAAAAAAAACCCAGTAAAAATGAAAAGTCTGGCAATGCACGCTTTACTGATTTGAGCGATGCCGAATTTGAAAAGTTATCCATGTCTGAAATGCGAAAAGAAGTCGCACAGCTCATCAATCAGCGAGACAATAGTGCGCCCAAAGACAAGCAGGACGACTTGAACGCGCTTATTAAAAAACGTCAACGCACTGTACTTCTAGGAAAGCGCACCTCTAACGCAGCGTAGAGCCTTTCGTACCTTTTGAAATCGTGCACAAAGACCGCCTCTAAGAGGGGCGGTCTTTTGTTTGATATTTTTGTAGGGGGTAGACACACCGCCTTCCCCTAGATTAATGAAGGACTCAACTAATGTAAAAATACGCCAATTAAAAAGCTATAACTCAACAACGCAAAGCAGGCAATACCAATCCATAGGGCTTGCTGATGAAACACATTGTTTAGTTCCGCAATGATGCCTTGAGCATCCTTATCCATGTCTCGGCCTGTATCGCTGAGCCATTCGGTTGAAGGCGTGTAGTTAAACGATTCAGGACTCGTGAAGCGGTCCAGTTCATTAAATCCACCGTGGTAAAGCGCAATCGCTACGGGGGTGTGGTGCTTATTCATTTTTTGAAATCCCTACGGAACTGATCCCTATTCACACGACGAACAGCACTCGTGAAGATCAGAAAAATACGACGAACAAAGTGGAAAATAATTAAGGGGTAGTGCATAAGAGTTCTTTAAGAGTTCCCTTCAAGTATACGGTTTGCCACTTGTGCTGACAAGAGCAAGCCCCTTATAGTAACCTTTATGTTAATTGAACACTGTGACAGGTTTGTGACGGCTTGAACGTATTTATGGATATATGGCGGTTTAGCCTATGGAAATATCCTAAGGCGTAAACCCCGTTTTGTTATATTTCGTAATATAAGACCTTGCGTCATCGAGTAGTGGGACTTATTTGTGGGTGCCTTTAGGGAACGTGTTTATGCTACATTGATTCTATTCAATGATGTTGCCCAAGCGCGTTAACGTAAGGACTTGCTCACGATGGCCAAGACACTCTATCAAAAATTATGGGATGCCCATGTGGTGCATCAGGACGAGGAAAGCGCGCCAGCACTTCTGTATATAGACCGCCATCTTATTCACGAAGTGACATCGCCTCAGGCGTTTTCAGGTATCGAAGAACGCGGATTAACCCTGCGCCGCCCTGACCTCACCGTGGCCACAGTGGATCATTCGATTCCCACCACGGTAGGCCGTAGCTTTCCCCTTGAAGATGAGCAAGCTCAAAAGCAGATTTCAACTCTTGAAGCCAATGTTAAAACCCACAACATCCAATACTTTAGCCCTGATACAGGCAAGCAGGGAATTGTTCATGTAATTGGACCTGAACTGGGCTTGACCCTTCCAGGCATGACGATTGTTTGCGGAGACAGCCATACCGCTACCCACGGCGCGTTTGGATCACTGGCTTTTGGCATTGGCACCAGCGAAATTGAACACGTCATGGCGACGCAATGCTTGTTGCAGTATCCGTCCAAAACCATGTCGATTGAAGTCAATGGTAGACTCGGTGAGGGCATCACGGCAAAAGATGTCATTCTCGCGATCATCGGCAAAATCGGGATGGATGCAGGCACAGGTTATGTGCTCGAATTTCGCGGAACCGCCATTGAATCGCTCAGTATGGAAGGGCGCATGACGCTCTGCAACATGGCGATTGAAGCGGGTGCTCGTGCGGGCATGGTTGCTCCTGATGAAACGACGTTTAAGTATCTGAACGGCCTCCCTTACGCGCCGAAAGGCCACGCATGGGATGATGCGGTGGCTTACTGGAAAACCTTGCCATCTGACGCGGGTGCTTCGTTTGATACCACCGTCACGCTGGACGCTGCTAGTATCGAGCCGATGGTCACCTACGGCACAAACCCAGGATTGGCCTGCGGAATTAGTCAAAACATTCCTACCCTAGATAAGAATCCTGAACATACGAACGCCATTGATTTAGCTGACGCACTGAAGTACATGGATTTACAGGCTGGACAGCCTGTGAAAGGCATTCCAATTAATGTTGTGTTTATCGGAAGTTGTACCAATAGCCGCATTGAAGATTTACGCGCCGCTGCTGCGGTGGCGGAGGGTCGCACGGTGAAGGAGGGTGTCCGCGCCCTTGTGGTTCCAGGGTCTCAACAGGTAAAAGCACACGCTGAAGCCGAAGGATTGCATACCATTTTTGAAGCCGCTGGGTTTGAATGGCGCGAACCTGGGTGTTCGATGTGTATCGCGATGAACGGCGATGCGATTGAAGCTGGGCAATACTGTGCATCTACCAGCAACCGTAACTTTAAAGGCCGTCAGGGTAAGGGCGGGCGCAGTATTCTGGTCTCCCCCGCAATGGCCGCTGCCGCCGCGATTGAAGGCAAGCTCGTTGATGTAAGAGACATGATGAAAATTGTTTAGCGGTTAACGCTAAAAATAATGGATTACTCCTGTTTGAGCGGGTTGGTTTCCCCCTCCCCAGCCCTCCCCTTAAGGGAGAGGGAGTAGGACTCTAAAAAAAGGAATTTTAATGCCTAAGCCGATTACCCATATTCAAAGCCGTTGCGTGCCATTGCATCGGGACCACGTTGATACCGATCAAATTATTGCCGCACGCTTTTTGAAAGTCACCAGCCGTAAAGGGCTTGGTGAACACGCTTTCGCCGATTTTCGATACAACGAAGACGGCAGTCCGAACCTTGATTTTGTTCTGAATAATCCGAAGTTTGCACATGGACGCATCCTTGTTGCTGGCCATAACTTTGGCTGTGGGTCGTCTCGTGAACATGCGCCGTGGGCATTGGTGGATTACGGGTTTGAAGCCATTATCGCCTCAAGCTTTGCGGATATCTTCTGCAATAACGCGCTGAAAAACGGGTTGGTTCTTGTCGAGCTTCCTGAAGCTGTTGTCACTAAATTACGCAACGATGTCGAGGCAAATCCTGCCTTGAGCGTTTTGATTGATGTCGAATCGCAAACCGTCGCGATTGAGAACGAACCCTTACACCATTTTGAGATTGGCTCCTTCTGGAAAACCTGCCTCTTGAAAGGCTTAGACCAAGTAGGCTATACGCTCAGCTTCAGCGAGCATATTGCCACCCATGAAGCCCAAGCAAGGCTATTCCCTGTTGTTGCCAGCTAATACCCTTACTTCCTATAAATGGTATAAACAATGTTCCCGCAGTCTATGTTTCTAGCGAAGCAATCAACGCACTGACTACAGAATTTTTAAAGGAAAGCATTATCATGATTCACGCACCACACCTCATAGATCACTTAAAAGCAACGTTAGAAGGCGATCCACACGTCGAAGTCTTCGATAAAACAGGCGCAGCCGATCATTACATCGTATACGTGAGATCATCCGAATTTACGGGGAAACCCCTGATGGCGCGTCATCGTTTGGTGCAGGCGGCCTTAAAGCCCTTGATGGATGCTGGCCAACTCCACGCAGCCGAAATCAAAACAGCTGTTCCTGAAGCTTAGACTAGATCAACTTCTTTAATCTTTCTCCGTCTCCCTTAGGGGGAGGGCTGGGGAGGGGGATACCCATGAGCACCGATTTTAACTCTATTCTCGATACTGTGGCGAAAAATATTGGTATGGATCAAAAAGCACTGGAGTTTGCGCTTTTGCAATTGTGGCCATTGGTGGTACCAGAAGCCTATCGAACCTGTTCCAAGGCCAAAGCGATTACCCATCGCGGAAAAGCGGTGTGGATTCGTATCAATGTGTCATCGGGCGCAATGGCTACAGAACTCAGCTTTGAGCGCGAAGAATTGCTTGATGCCTTGAATAAATATAGCCCGCAAACGAAGATTACATTGGCGGGGATTGATATTAAAGTGGGCAAAGTTTAACCCTTGCCCAAATAGACTCCACACCTAAACGTCGGGCTTTAATGTCGTAAGCGTTCATTACAACCCGAGGATAAAGAATTCAATGCCTTCAAAGAGCGCATCAAAGGCGAACCACTCCGCAAATCCTGAACCTATATTCGCAGCCCCTGAGACAAAACCATTCTGGCTACGCTTCGCACTTTGAAGCGGGTCCATGTGCCCTAAGCCAGCTTTAAGACCGCTAATCAACACCATACTGCCAACAGCAGCAGCTCCAAACAGAGCAGCGCGTTTGTACCACGGCATTCTTGATTCTTTTACACGCCGTTCCTGATGTTCCGTTAAGCCTGATTTGATCGGAGTCATGGGAACAAAGACCTTGCCGTCAATCACGACAGGGTTGGCTCCCGAGTTGGAACCGAGCATCACAGGCATGGCTTCTTGCGCGTTACGGGGCTGAACCTTCGGGCGTTGAGGGTAGGCATTCTTTAAAGCGAACGGCGATGCTTGAGGTAGAGAGGAGATGGGCATGGGGTCAGGCTCCAAAAGGTTGGCCCACAGGTAGGGGGTATTTTATAAAACCATAAACAGGGTAGGGTGTGCGTAGCTTGCCCCCTCTCATTTCTCCTTACGGGCAGGCTTTATGGATGCCCTTGAGCCAGTAGTAACAATGGTCTAACACACGCCGCCCTAGATTAAAACAAATCTGAAATGTGAACAATTGTTACGGAGGGGGTTTAGTTTAGCAATTTGTCGATAACGAGTTCCTTTATTTAGGCACACAGAAGTAAACAATCCCCCCTTATAGAATTTCCTTAAACCCCCTGAGACGGTTCATCTGCGTTGTCGCTACGATTCTCCTTCGAACATGTATTGTATGTACATTTTTCTAGTTCCGAGTCTAAGCTTTTAGCATTTACATCCGTTTGGAAGGGTTTAACAAAATCTATCAATATGTCCATCCAGCGGATGGATTTGAATATGAAACTACCCCACACCTGTTAAGACACCTCTGAAAAAGTCCATTTGGGCGCTCATACATCGTTACATCAAGCCGTTTGACGGTTATGAACTTACAAAGTTCAGACCCTCCAATCCGTTTGCTATGCCTTGTCTATGTACCCCACTAAACTCTTTTCAAATGTTCCTGCATATTACGGTTTTACCCCTTACATTTTTGAGAGATAAATAGAGAGACCCTGAACCATGACGCTTACGCCTCCCCTTCCGCCCGCACCCCCTGCACCCCCTGCACCCCTCCCTGCTCCGGGTCCTGTTCCAATGCCCGCACCTCCTGCACCCCCTGCACCGCTGCCTACATCCCCCCTGCCTGCCAATCCTGTTAGCCCTGAAACCATTAAAAAGTTTGTGGGTGCTGAAGGCATTACAGGGCCTGCTCACGCCGCAGACCTCGCCCTTAAAGCATACAACTCCGGCAACCAGCCTCTTGCTCAGTTTTTTGGTAAAATCAGCACCAACTTCTCTTTTGCCAAAGCACTCGCAGCAACTGATGGTGAAAACACTGGCATTAGCTGGAAAGATTTAGCAAAACTGGCTCAAGGCAAAGACTTTATTGACAGAGCTGATGTGGGCCAAGTTCCTGAACTAACCAATGAATTTCTCGATGAACTGGTGGTTCTTCGCAGGTTATCCCCCAATTTAAACGGGAGTGCTTGGGATCCGTTTAAACAGGGCGGCGGTATGGGTGGTGGTAATATGATGCCTCCTTCCACTCCGTGGCAGGATCCCATGATGAATGGCCGCGGCGGTATGCCTCCGATGATGAGGCAAAACCCCATGATGGGTGGCGGTCAACCCATGATGAATTTTGGTCCTAGTTTCCAGTTCGGAAACGATCCTATGGGTGGAGGTTCTATGATGTTCTCAAGCCCTAACGGCAATATGTCTGGTCAGCAAATGATGCCTCCTATGATGGGTACGTCCCCAATGGGTGGTCAGCAGATGATGATGAGCAGCAACCCCTTTGGTGGTGGTCAGCAAGGTGGCATGATGATGCCTAATCAGCAGATGATGAATCAGCCAATGGGCATGATGAATGCTCAGTCCATGCCAAACCCCATGCAGGAACAAATGATGAACGGTCAGGGCATCTTCCAGCCCCATCAGTTGATGAATGGCGGCGGTATGCAGAAGTTCCCAAATAATCAAATGGCGATGAATCCGCAACAGGGCATGATGCCTCAAAACAGTCCGTTCCAAAATCAAATGATGAACGGCATGGGCCAGCAACAGTTCCCTCAGCAGAACCAAATGGCCATGAGTTCGCCAAACGGTATGCAACAGGGTCAACAGGGTGGTGGAATGTCTCCGCAAGAGTTCGGCATGAACAATCCAATGGCTCAGCAACAAGGCGGCCAGCAAATGGGTGGTCAACAACAAGGCGGCGGTATGATGCAGCCTCCACAGAATCAATTCATCTCTCAAAGCGGATTCCCAGGCGCGTCTCCAAGCTTTGGGCAAATGCCACAAATGCCCTCCAATGTTTACAATGTTTACAATGTTACCAACTTTACCAGGATTGACAATCGTAACAATTACTACGCTCAGCAGCCTCAGCAGCCTCAAGGGCCAACCAATAGCTCGTCTCAAAGTGCGGGTCAGCTCATTGGTGGTCAGCAACCCCGTCCTCAGCCTCAAATGAGCTTCGGTCCTACTTTCAATATGTAAAATGATTGTTTAAATAATAAATTCTCTCATTACTCTCTAGTGCTCTTGCCTCTCTCGGCGGGGGCACTTTCTCTGTTTATAGCCAAATTTAAAATTTATTGAACACTATAGCGAACGTTAAAATCTTTGGTACGTTTTAGGGTAGTGGTAGGGGTTGGTTTCCCCCACCCCTACCACTACCCTAAGGGAGAGGGAGTAAGAAGTAAAATGCAGAGTGTTCAGATATTTATAAGGTTAGCTACACAACATCTATCTATGTGAAACCACTCTCAAAACTTAATCACCTGCTTGAGCGCTAAACATAAAAGAACACTACGTGCCGTCCAAGCCACTGTGCGAATCCAGTTGGTGGAAACAAGTTTATCGAGTGCTGCTTGATCGTATCCACGTGTCAAAATATCGTGACACGGTACAGAAAGTAACGCGGTTGCGCCCCAGACAATCAACACTAAAGCAATCCCCGTCCATGCGTAAGTATCTGAGAGTCCCATTCTTTTTGCAGTATACAGCCATAGGGTCGCGGTCGCTGCTTCTGCCAGCATCAGTGGCCCTACGAGATAGGTAATGTAGTTCGTATGACGCTGACTGTACTCTGTAAATTCAGGGCGACTTACCCATTCCATGAGCGGGTAATGAACCAGTTGAACCATCCAGATGACACCTGTCATAGCAAGCGTAGAAGCCACCTGAATTAGAAAGGTATAGAGGACAAAGCTCTGAGATGAAAACATATATCTAACTTTCTGTAATGTTGGTCATTATGAATTCTCTTGAGACATCAAATAATTTATATGGGCGGCGGCCTGTTGGCCTGAGCGAATCGCGCCATTGATCGATGCTGAATCCATCGCATCGCTCGCAACAAGTACATTCCATTTTTGCTCAAGATGCGTAACACCCTGCACAATCGCTTCCGTATCCTGTCCATACAAGACCGTTGATGAGGGCACAGCGTGAAAAACAGGGTAGTAACCCAGCACATCCCAACGCTCGACAACAGGCCCAAACCACGATTTGATCTCGCGCCGTGCCTGATCCACCGCTTCTTTTTCAGAGAGCGAGAACGCCCGTTCATTCAAGGTGACACTAAAAAGGCTATGGCCTTCGGGTGCATAACCAGGCGCAATTTCAGAGACAAAGCAGCAATGGAGCATCATGCCTTCGCTTTCTCCGTTAAGGAGCAGCGTATTCCCTCGAACGGCTAAGGGAGGCTTGCCCTCAAACGCGAAGTAAATATTCACGGTTCCGTTGTTCATGAGAGGCGGATGCTCACCCAGGAGTCGGCAGGTTTCTTTTAAAGGGGTAGCCATTACAACATGCTTGGCATAGACTTGCGACCCATCTTCAAGCGTTAGGATTCGCAAGGAAGGCGTTTCAGGATTAAACGAACTTACGTGGATTAGCGCATTACCCAGCCAGATCCGAGAGGGATCCAGTCGTTCGGCGAGCTGCTTGGGCATGGCTTGCATCCCCCCATTAGGTAAGCAGGCTACCCCTTTACCAAATGTTTTAAAGGTGAATAAAAATTTACGCACACTGGTTTTTAAGTCTTTTTCCAGAAAGATGCCACCGTAAAAGGGGACGAAGAAACGTTCAATGTATCCTTCGCTAAAACCATACCCTATTAAAAATTCTCGAGTGGATACTTCGGGCGTTTCCCAGATTTTCTTGGCAGACATCCTCAATGCTTCTTGCTTGAGTTTAAAGGTGAGTGTTTTATCTTTAAAGCTACCAATAGACGAGTACAATCCAAAGAGCCACATGCCAGGGTCTCGCTGTGGATCACCCAGTTTGTTAAACGCGCCTTTGTACCGAATAACCGCCCCTGAATAAAAGGATTTCATATCTAAAGTAGTTAAATCAAAAAAGAGATTCGCTTCTTCGTAACCCGTGTTGTAAACCTGAAAGCCACGATCCATGAGAAAGCCATCTTTTTCATCGGTGTGGATGCGTCCGCCTACTTGATCCTGCGCTTCAATGACAACATAAGAAATGCCCTGATCCTGTAAAAGGTTCGCGCATGACAAACCAGACAACCCTGCCCCCACAATAGCAACATCCACCGTCGGGATGTCATATTCGGAAGAGTCTTGTTCTTCTGAAAGGTGTGTTTGATCGTGAGCCATAAGAAGGAGGGGTGCTTATACGTTTGCCGATAATTGCTTAGCAAGTGCGTCTGCAGCATCGCGGCCTGACTGCCAAGAAGTCTCAATTTTAGCACGTTCTCCGAAGGCATCGCCTGCCAAAACCAGTGATGCTCCACTAAGTGATGGAAGCACAATCGTCATAAAGGTTTTATCAACAGGGGTTTCCGCAAATGCGTATCGCCATTTGTGCAACTGCTTTTCAGCGATGTGTTCACGCGTGATTGGGGCATAAGGAGTAATCGCATTGAGCAAAGCATCAAGTATAGGCCCTTCTTCGCTATCAAAGTGTTTGGTTGAAAATGCAGCAGAGGCCTGTAGGGTCAGTGCAACATTATCCTTATTCTGCTTATACTTATGCGTGTTATTTCCTACCCAGTTGAGATCGCACGCATTTGGAAACTTCATACCTTCGCCGAGATCAGAAAAGACCCCTTTTTTCAATGTGAGCATGACCGTCAACGAAGGCGCATAGCGAATAGAGCTGAGGGTCTTTTTATCAGGTTTAGACAATGCCAGTTTACTTGCTTCGAAGACATCCAATGTTTGTGGGACGGGGGAGGTAATCAGCACTGCTTTTGCTGAAAGCGTTAGGCCGCTATCACAGGTGGCTGTCCAAAGGGCATTCTCAAAGGCAATAGATTTAACCCGCTCTCCACGATGAAGATCACCCTTCAGTTCACCCGCCAGTTCTTTAGGAAGCGATGTCATGCCTGTGGATTTTGGCACGTAACGGGGGTGTGATCCCTTATCGACGCGCTCATCAGAAAAGGTGAGGCTTTCAAACCATTTGCGCACCCAGCCCTGTTTCTTCCACCGCGCGACTTCCGCTTTAAAAGCGTCTCCGCCAGCAGTAAAGTATTGCGTCCCATGATCAAAATGCAACCCTTTAATACGACGAGTCGACAAGCGTCCGCCAAAGCCACGGCCTTTATCAACAAGCGTTACGCTAAACCCCTGATCTTCCAAATGCTTTGCAGAGGTTAAGCCCGCTATGCCTGCGCCAATAATAAGAACGTCTGTAGTTGATGTCATGATTTTCCTACCTGTGTACGTCATCCCGAGCGTAGTCGAGGGATTCCCTCTTGTTCTGACACTTTGAGTGACGCATCTTTTAAGTATTACGTTTGTTGATATAACTGTAAAATATTTGTTGTTGCCGATGCATTTTGATGGACATCAACGGCTTTAACCGCACCCTGATAAATGACCGCCACACCTGATAACTGGAAGCCATCGCCATCGACCGCGCCCACGCCGTGGCCTGCCATAAATGCTGGAATGCCTTTAATAATGGATTGCGCACCAAATAGATCACGGAAGCCTCCGCGTTCAATGCCGAGTGTTTTATAAAGAACGCGTTCTTTATCTGAAAACCGCTGACAGTCTTCCAAGTCGTACTGTTGGAAAAAGGCATGAGTTGCTGGATCTTCTTCACCCATGTGAACAAAAACCAGTTCGAGTCCTTTTTCTTCGATGATTCGACGTTGATTGCCAATATCTGTTAACATTTTCCTGCAAAATGTACAGCCGCTATGGCGGAGTAACACAAGCGCAATCGGTTTATCGCGGCTCAGGCTATGAATGCTTTGACCCTTTTGACTCAAAAGGTGGTTAAAGGTTGTCGCTCCTTCACCCTTATAAATAGTGGTGAGTTCAGCATCCTTGTTCATCCAGTAATCGTAAGCACCTTTTAAAATAAAGAAAAAAGGAATCCACCAGATAAGATCATTCGTGATGATATTTAAGCCAAACGCAATAGGGAAGCGCTCTTCAATAAGCGCTTTTGCGAACCCAATCGGGCCGAGGACTTTTCCCAGTAAACCGACCAAGGTAATCGGCCAATGGGTAAAGGGATTACGCGCAGCGGCCAAATAGCCTACGCCGTAAACACCCACAATCATACCGACACATTGCCAAAACTCAGGATAATTGGGCGTTTCCATACCTAATAGGTCAAACATAAGCATCGGAAAGAGAACAACCACCGCTCCCCAGATGATGTTGTAAATACCCGCAGCAAAGAGCGTAAAACGCATCCAGCCTTTAAAAGGGTGCGCCCATGTGGAGCTTGGGCTGAGTCCAATTTGTTCGCTGAATCGAGACATTACACCAAATCCTTTAACGCGTCTTCAAGCGTCTTGTATTTGAACGTGTAGTTTAATTCGTTTTGTAAACGCTCTGGGGTGCATCGCTGGCTAGCGAGAAGCAGGGCTTCGGCCATGTCTCCCAATAGCATTTTGAGCGCAAACGCAGGAGCAGGTAAAAGGGTTGGACGCCCCAGCGCACTACCGAGCAGTTTTGTATAAGAGGCATTCGTTTCAGGGTTAGGGGCAACCACATTGTAAGCACCCGTTGCTTCATTACTATTAAGCACCTGTTTGATTGCTCCTACGACATCATGCAAATGCACCCAACTCATCCACTGATCGCCCGCCCCTAAACGGCCTGCAATCCCGAGCTTGAAGCTGGGCATCATGGCTTGAAGTGCACCCCCCTCCTTGGCGAGGATAATGCCAAAACGGGTGTGAGCCACACGAATACCCGCGTTGCTGAGTAGTTGTGTCGAAGCTTCCCAGTCCTTACACACAGTGGCCAAGAAATCATCGCCGTATTCGGCTGTTTCAGTCAAAAGGGTATCGCCGTTTTGCTCACCGTAGATGCCAACCGCGCTTGCGGTAATGACTGCTTTCGGTTGCTTTTCAAGTCCACAAAGAAGTTCGCTTAAGTGGCGAGTCCCTTCTACACGACTCTTATAAATTCGCTGCTTCTTGGGTTCTGCCCATAATCCAGCAATGGGTTCGCCTGCTAGGTGTATAACACCATCCAGTTGCCCGATGGCTTCAAGGCGTTGGGTATCCTGTTTTTTAAGGTCCATCAAATCCATGTAAAGCGGGTGTACGCCTTTAATTAAACGCTTGCCTGATGAGCTAGGCCGTAGCAAGCCATGAACAGTGTGTCCATCATCTAATAGAGACTTGCTTAATGCTCGTCCGACCATGCCTGTCGCACCTGTAATGAGAATGTTTTTTGAAGTGGTCATAAGGTTAGAAGCTCTTTGGTTTATTCCCTATCCCTCAGGGAGTGGGCTAGGGAGAGGGGGGGCGCAATGTAAAGACCCTCCATATTTCTCTATTCTAATCGATGTTAGGAAGTTTTTTCCAGTGTTGTTGTAAAAACGGGAGTAACATCTCAAACTCGCGTTGTAACCGAGGCTGTTCTTCCACCACTTCACCCATCGCAAACAGGGCTGTGCGTTTCAAGTATTCATGAAAAAAGCGTCCGTCGATAGGAGCTTGCTCAAGGTGAGCCACTTCAGTGGCGGCAAGCGTGGCTAAATGGGGGTGTTTGCTCCATCCATAAAGACAGGCTAAATCAGCTAGACGGACAGCCAACTTATTCATCAAAAACCCTGATTCCAGTAAACAACGATGTAAATCAATCATCCATGTATCAAGCGTATAAACAAATGCCTGAGGGCGAGTAGACGTATCGCTTTCACATTCTTCACACATCGTGAGAAAAGATGTTTTAAGGTGTTCAATCAGCGGCAGGGTTTCGGGTGCTTGATCTGTGTTGAGGTGCCAATCGACTAGATCAGGCTCGTTATAAAGCATATCCGTCTCACTTAAAAAGCGACCTTCTACCCATTCCTTACAGCGTTGGGCAGGCGATAGATGTGTCTCTTCAAGGGTGTTTAACAACCCGCGCCAACACACGTATTCATAGGGAATGGCTGTGCCCGTTTCAAAACTCTTTGCTTCTATCGCGAGCGCTTTTTGTCTGAAATAAGTCAGTGGCGTGGTGAAGCGTTTCTCGCCATCATGGAAGCGGATAAACCATCGCGCCAGTTCAGCCGTGTTCAGATAATTATACACGAGCGATTGCTCGAAGCCCTCCACATCATCGCCAATAATGACCATCAAACCAACATCGCCACTACGCCAGTAATTCACAAGCACCAGTGCCTGACTCCCCATACCGTTGGGGATGGTTGCGAACGCTTCCTGACGATCAATGTTCAGTTGCCATAACGGTTCTTTATTGAGCGTTTGATGTAATTTTTCTGGATGTTGAGGCAAGTATGCCCCTGACATCTGAAGTTTTTTTAATGCAAGCCGCGAGGCTTTTTGCTCATCTATGAGAATGGGATGCTGTCCCTCTGAATACCGATTCGTAATAGCCCATGCCGCTAAAGGATCGGCTGAATTGCCCATAATTTCCAGACACCACAGGGTAATAATGGGCGCTTTAGGCACGCTAAGGAACATCGGTAGTGCGAAGCGAACGAGGGTTTTATGAGAAATGTTGCGAGATAAGTTATCCATCAATTCAAGCGATTGTTCCAGATCCATCTCTTCAAAGGCATCGAGAAATTCGGTGATGGCATCGGGATTGATCTCGGCCATTTCAAAAATGCGTGCCGTTTCGCGATCCATCAGGGCATCAGGGTCCTGCATGTTATCGAAAAAGAAATCAGGGTCGCTATCATCGCCTAGGGAGCGTAAAACAATATGAATCAGGTCTTTCACGTCATCGGCAATGTCTTTTCGGGTGACCATTGCATAAAGGGGTGTTTGCAGTTCATCAACTTTAGCAATTTCCATCAGCAGTTCGCCAATGGCTTCGAGGCGTTTAGGTGTTTTCTCGTTGCATTGCTCAAGCTGTTTTAAGAGCATCGGAACCCACGTATGACGATCGGCCAATGCGAGTAATTCTTTGCCGAGTGTTTGGCGTTCATGCCGAGATTGCACAGGCAGTGCCTCAAGATTGCGAAGGGCATCCATGAGGCGGCGGCGAAGAACGAGGGGAGAAATGGACATAATCACGCACAATAAACAGGTAACAACTCTACTATAACAGGAATATAACCTCATTCCGCGTCTTACAAAGCTCACAATGGTTGTTAGATAACAAGAGTGTGATTATTTTATTCTGCTGAAAAGGAATTTTTGAATGCTTTATGAGCCGATGGGTAGACAATAGTCTCGTTTTACACGGAAGGCAGAAGAGGCACTGAGGAGAGATTTTAGAGTAGGACAGATTCATACAGATGGGGGAGTTGTTTCATTTTCTTAAGCGGTAGCTATAAATTAAACTTCTTATTTCTATAAAATACATTTTTCATCTCCATTAAATGTATTTTCCGTCTCCGTTAAATACATTTCTCATCTCTATAAAATACATTTTCCGTCTCCATTAAATGTATTTTCCATCTCCGTTAAATACATTTCTCATCTCCATAAAATACAATTTTCATCTCCATTAAATGTATTTTCCGTCTCCATTAAATGTATTTTCCGTCTCTATAAAATACATTTTACATCTCTATAAAATACATTTTCCATCTCCATTAAATGTATTTTACGTCTCCATTAAATACATTTTTCATCTCCATTAAATACATTTTCCGTCTCTATAAAATACATTTTCCGTCTCTATAAAATACATTTTCCGTCTCCATTAAATGTATTTTCCATCTCCGTTAAATACATTTTCCGTCTCCGTTAAATGTATTTTCCGTCTCCGTTAAATACATTTTCCGTCTCTATTAAATGTATTTTCCGTCTCCATTAAATACATTTTCCGTCTCCATTAAATGTATTTTCCATCTCTATAAAATAC